>Ga0265313_10004052_pt1 | contig 11419 bp, 9 predicted proteins | sample 4123metaG_FD_203122 | JGI IMG/M metagenome (GOLD analysis project Ga0265313, IMG submission 203122) | Rhizosphere microbial communities from Carex aquatilis grown in University of Washington, Seatle, WA, United States - 4-1-23 metaG | ecosystem: Host-associated > Plants > Roots > Rhizosphere >...
CGTGCAAAGCCACGCCAATCTAATATTGGAGGGCTCGGCGTACGTTTCCTCAAGCGCGACGACCGACGGATTTGCATTCGTGCCCTTGACAATGTCTTGTCTAGAAGACATACCTCCATTCCTATCGGTTCTCGTCAGCATTCAACCATTCGCTGTGAGGTGTGGCTATGAGCTACGTTCGAGACGAAGTTCTGAACGCAAACGCCGCTTACGTGGCGGACTTTGGTGACAAGGGAAAACTTGCACTACCACCTGCCAGGCGATTTGCCATCCTGACTTGCATGGATGCGCGCATCGATCCCGCGAAGCTCGCGGGCCTGCGGGAAGGCGATGCCCATGTCATTCGCAACGCAGGCGGGCGCGCCAGCGACGACGCGATTCGTTCCTTGGTGATTTCCTACAAACTGCTGGGCACCGCCGAGTGGTTCGTCATTCACCATAGCAACTGCGGCATGGAGCTCTTTACCGATGAAGTGATTCGGTCCTTACTGGCATCGAGCCTGGGTACGTCGAGCTATGACGGTACCGGTTGGAAGGACGGTGGCAAGGGGCCTGGCTCGCGCCATGGCGATTTTCTCGACTGGCTGACCATCGACAACCAAGCGAAAAGTGTTGCGCTGGATGTTGAACGAATTCGGAACCACCCTCTGGTGCCCGGGAGGATTCCCATCTACGGCTTCATCTACCAAGTCGAGACAGGCAAGCTGGTGGAGGTCCGTGAGGCGACGGATATCGGAAAAGCACGGGAATAGGGTCGCGTACAGGCGAATGGCCCTTGCGCAGACCAACCGTCTCGTATACAGGCAACAATGTCTTCTAACCTAGACACGTGAAAGATGTCGATGAATCAGCTCAACAACGAAGGTAAGTCGTTCGGCCGGCGCGAGCCTCGGAAGAAACTCGGAAGGATCGCCCTGGCCACACTGGGAATGATGCTAGCCCCTCCCAGCGCTCACGGGGCTGAACGTGTCCGCATCGCCATTGGGACGCAAGACACCACAATCAACTGCGCCGCTGGTGGTCCCCTGGTGCGCGAGCTCAAGCTGCTTGAGAAATATCTACCGCGCGACGGCAAGTACAAAGACGTCACCTATGACATTGAATGGGAAAGTCAGCCTACCGGGGGACAGCTGAACAGCAAGTTCCTCAACAACCAACTCGACATCGTGCAAATGGCCGACTTTCCGGCGATCATCGGGGCCACCGCCTTCGTGGAGGCGGGAGGAGACGTCCGCTCGCTCTACATCGCCACGCTTTCTGGTGGAATCAGTGGCGCCGGCAACGCCATCCTCGTGCCGACCAATTCGCCGGTGCAATCCCTTTCCGAATTGAAGGGCAAGACGATATCCGTGCCCTTCGTTTCCACGGCCCACGCCATGTTGCTGCGAGCGCTCCTCGACCTGGGATGGGATCCAGCCAAAGACGTCACCATCATCACGCAAACCCCCGAGGTTGCCGGCTCGGCCCTGAGGTCAGGGCAAATCGACGCTCACGCTGACTTCGTGCCGTTTGGGGAGCTTTTCCCCTTTCGCGGCTTTGCCAGAAAGATTTTCGATGGCAGCTCCACCAAGGTAACGACCACGCACGGCATCCAGACGCGGTCGGATTTCGCGGCGAAACACCCCGAATTGGTGGTCGCCTATCTGAAGGCGACGCTGGAAGCCGATCGACTGCTACGCAAGGAGCCTGAGGAATACAGCGAGAAGCTGGCTCAGTGGACGGGTGTCGAGGCAGAAGTGTATTACGCATTCCACGGGCCGCAGGGCATTCAAACGCGTGACTACACCCTGAAGCCAGAATTCGTGGAGGCAATTCGACAGGCGTCTCAGACTGCCAAGGTCCTCAAAAAGATCAGACGCGACTTGGACATTGCGAGTTTCGTTGACGATAGGTTCATCCGCCAGGCAGCGAGGGAGTTCGGATACGACTACGACGCCCGCCTCAAAGACTATGCGCCGCTACCCTTCACCGGCACGGACTACCTTGGCAGCGGGGCCGTGAAAGAGCCCAAGCTGGCCGGGCAGGTTTGGGTCGCTGGGGAAAAGAAGGTTCGCCTCTACAAGAGCATCGGCGATACGTTCGCGGCGCTCAATCAATTAGAAAAGCAAGGCTCGAAGGTCCGCGTCAGCTTTGTTCACGACCGCGAAAGCGGGCTCAAGCTGTTTGCCGACAAGGCTTGGTACGTCTCGAACAAGGGCGAAATTGTCGCCTTCCTAGAGAAGTCCAAGGCGGCCCAGTGGGCCGAACATCACCAGGGCTTGGCTTTGAACTACGTGGCTGCGCGCAAGCGGTAGAAAAGCAGCCCGCGCAAGTTGACGAAAGGTGCTTCCATGACCCCCAGAGGCGATCTTCTGCCACACGCCACTGCCATTCCCTCGGTAGTGTTGGCGTCCCAGTCGGATGCGGCCGTGAAAGCCAACACGAGTTTTCTCTCTCGGGTCTTCACCGCATCAACGTCTCGTCGTGGGTTGACGTTTCTCCGCCGCCTCATTGTCCGCATCTTGGCCTTGGTCGTGTTCGTGGCACTTTGGCAGGTAGCGTCCACTCACAAGGCCCATTTCGTCGTCAACTTCACCTTCGTACCAGCCCCCACGGCAGTGGCAGGGGCGGCCCTAGACTTCGTCGAATCCCCCAAAGCTCCCCAGCATGTCGTTAGCAGCGTACGCAGGGTTCTGATTGGATTTCTCCTCGCGGCCGCCGTGGCGATTCCTCTTGGGCTGGCGATCGGGCGCAGCCGGCTCGTTGCCGACATCGTCATGACGCCGCTTGAAGTGTTGCGTCCAATTCCCGGCGTGGCGTGGATACCACTGGCGATCCTCATGTTTCCGACCTCGGAGCAAAGCATGATCTTCATCTGCCTGATCGGCGCCCTATTCCCGATCTTGCTTAGTACGATCCATGGCGTAGAGAACCTCGACCGACGCCTGGTCTACGCGGCCCAGACGCTGGGTGCGCGCAATTGGCACATCTTCACCGAAGTCATCCTCCCTGGCGCACTACCTTCCATCGTCACTGGCCTCACCATCGGGATGGGAATCAGCTGGTTTCTCGTAGTGACCGCCGAGATGATCTCGGGCCGCTTCGGCGTGGGCTACTTCACCTGGGAAGCGTACACCTTGCAGAACTACGCCGACATCGTCGTGGGGATGCTGGTGATCGGCACCTTGGGCATGAGCTCCAGCCTACTGGTGAAATTCCTCGGCAATCGTTTTATGCCATGGCACCGTCACCTCGTGCACGCCCGATGAGACAGGGCGCCATCAATCTCAAGGACGTGTCGCTGGTCTTTGGCAGCGGCAGCCACGCCGTCGTCGCCCTCGAGAAGCTCTCACTTCACGTCGAGCCCGGTGAATTCTTGGCCATCCTCGGCCCCTCCGGTTGCGGGAAATCCAGCCTTATCAGCACCATCGCTGGCTTTCAACCACCCCACGCCGGCACCCTGCTGGTCGATGGCAGCGCCGTCAGTCGCCCCGGCTCGGATCGCGGTGTGGTCTTTCAGCAGCCGACCCTGTTCCCGTGGAAGTCCGTCCGCCAGAACGTGGATTTCGGACTTCGCCTACGAAAGGTGCCGCGCCAGGAACGAAGTGCCATCCTGGATGAGATTCTCCACAAGGTCGGGCTGTCCGAGTTCGTCAGTCATTACCCCACGCAACTGTCGGGCGGAATGCAACAACGGGTTGGCTTGGCCCGCGTGCTCGTCAACCGCCCACGGGTGATGCTGATGGACGAACCCTTCGGCTCACTCGACGCACAGATACGGCTGCAGATGCAGGAGCTATTGCTGGAAGTGTGGAACGAGTTCCGGATGACCATTCTCTTCGTGACCCACGATATCGATGAGGCGATTTTCCTCGGGTCTCGAGTGGCCATGCTGACCAGGCGCCCCGGCCGGCTCAAGACCATCATCGACGTGGATCTGCCTCGGCCGCGCAAGCTCGACGTCCTAGTCAGTCCAGAGTTTATGCGCCTCAAGCGCAACTGCATGGCACTTTTGCGCGAAGAGACCGTGGGCTCGCCCCAAGCCCAAGTTTTCAACAATGACCTCTACAACGACTCCAACCAAGCCGCCAACAACACAGGGTAGAAAAGTTATGAGCCCAATTGAACAGCAAGACCCAATTGCCGGCCCAAGACCGAACATCGTCTACATCCTTACCGACAACCTCGGCTACGGCGAACTGGGATGCTACGGAGGTGGCGCCATACGCGGCGCTCCGACACCACGGGCCGACAAACTGGCGGACGAAGGGCTTCGGCTGACCAATTTCAATGTCGAGGCTCAATGCACGCCCAGCCGTTCCGCGACGCTGACCGGCCGCTATGCCTTTCGGTCTGGCACGCTCACCGTGCCCATCGGAAACCCTGCGGTCGGCGACCCGGAGAGCCAGGGCCTCAATCCGTGGGAGGTCACGCTGGCCCGGCTGCTTTCGCAGGTCGGCTACAAGACCGCTCACTACGGCAAGTGGCACCTGGGCAGTGTGGACGGGCGCTTCCCGAACGACCAAGGTTTCGACGAATGGTGGGGGATCCCGCGCACCACCGACGAGGTCTTCTGGCCCGGTAACCCCGGCTTCGAAGCCTCTGGCGTCGAGCCGCAATACATCCTGGAAGGCTACCGAGGCCAGCCAAGTCGCAAGGTCGCGCTCTATGACCTCAAACAACGACCTCTGCTCGACACCGAGATCACCCGACGGACCATCGACTTCATGAGGCGCAGTGTCTCCGAGGGGCGTCCCTTCTATGCCTACGTTCCCTTGACCCAAGTCCACTTGCCGACCTTGCCTCACCCCGATTTTGCCGGAAAGACTGGCCATGGTGACTTCGCGGATTCGGTGGTCGAGACCGACCATCACTTGGGAGAGATTCTAGACGCCGTCGACCAGCTCGGCATTCGCGACAACACCATCGTCGTATTCACCAGCGACAACGGACCCGAGGCGACGTGGCCCTGGCAAGGTTCTTCCGGGCCTTGGCGAGGCTACTACTTTACGCATATGGAAGGCTCGTTGCGCGTTCCGTTCCTCATTCGCTGGCCTGGGAAGATCGCCCCCGCTGGCGTCAGCAACGAAATCGTCCACCAAGTGGATACGTTCACCACCTTCGCTCGGCTTGCGGGCGCGTCCTTGCCCACGGATCGGGCCATCGACGGCGTCGACCAAAGCAACTTCTTCTTGGGTGGTCAGGCGAAATCCGACCGCGAGTCGGTGCTGGCCTTCGTCGCCGAACGACTGGAGGCAGTGAAGTGGCGCAATTGGAAGCTCGCGTTCTACGAAGAGACTCGGGACTGGTTCGGGACGCCCACGAAACTCACATTACCCAAGCTCTTCAACCTGACCACGGATCCCAAGGAAGAATACCCGGAGGAGACGTTGCGCAACACTTGGGCCATCAACCGCTGCCTTAAGGTCGTCCGGGAATTCCAGGACAGCCTCAAGAAGTATCCGGTCGTGCCGGAGGGACTGCGCGAGACGTTCCGGCCCGGCCCGCCAGAAGATAATCGCTGACTCAACTGAGTGTCCCGTACCCAAGCGAAGGAGCTATCCATGCCTGCGAAAGAATCTGTGTCCTTGAGCGAACTCAAGTTCGAAACCGACGACAACGTCTATGCGCCCAAGCCGGCGAGTCTGCTTTTGGCCGATGAAGCTATCAAGGTCATCCGACCTGGCGCGCGGGTGCTTGACGCATGCACGGGAAGCGGCGTGGTCGGCATTACGATTGCCAGCCAAGTCCCCCATGCCCACGTGACTGTTTCGGACATCAACGAGGCGGCGCTGGCAGCGGCCCGGCGCAACGCCAGCGTCAACGGCGTCGATATCGAAGTCGTGTTCTCTAGCTTGTACGATGCCTTTCCCGACGATGCTTTCGATTTCATCACAGTCCATCCACCCGCGGTGCCCTATCCCGACGATGCCGACTGGGGACTGTCGGCCGGGATGCGGGTTGCCACCAACGGCGGCAGTGATGGCTCGGAGTTGGTGGTCCGCTCCATCGCGGAGGCCAAACCACACCTGCGCAAGGGCGGCCGATTGCTGCTCTTGCTTCCCCACTGGTCCAACGTGCCGGCGGCGAGAACTGAGCTGAAGAAGCACTACCGAAGTGTCACCGAGCTGGCACGGAAACAAGTCGAGTTCTTTCCCGTCAAGGAAGGCAACGCCAGCCCTCGGCTGCTCCAGCACGTCAAGGATCTCGCGGCCAGCGGCATCATCGAAATGACTTTTGAAAAGGAGATTCCGCTATCCATTGTGTCTGTGATCGAGGCAAGGGCAGACTGACAACTTGCCCCCGGTCTGCCTTGTTCCGGGCGAAGAACTCTTCTTGGCAAGGGGTGGAACTGCATTCTCGGCCCCGCGGCCAAGGACCGCGAGAAGGTGGTGAACAATTCGCTCCTATCGGTGGCGCCGGTCGTCTCCCTACGACCCTCCCGGGAACCATTGGATGGCCAACGATCTCAACGATCAGGTGGCCGGGTTCCCGACGTGGACCCAATTGCACGAATTCGGTCGATGAGATGCTGTACGTGACACATCTTCGTGTACGGGGTCGTGAATACAGCACGCAGGAATCGTTTGGGTCCGAACGTTGCCGTAGACAGGTGGAATGACCCTTCGGCTAGGAGCTGATCGCGGACCTTCAGTTGGAACTCGTCCGAGTCCCGGTACCTGAAGCAGAGGATGTTGCTCTGAGGCTCGGCTGCGCATTCGAAGTCGGGCAGATCTCTTATGAAGTCGTGAGCCAGCCGAGTAAACGCAAATCGATCTTCCACGTAGTCGGTGAGCCCCTGCTCTCCCAGCGTGGCCAAGACGAAGAACAACCGAAGTCCCAGCCCTGCCTTTGTACACTCAACCGTTCGATGAACAAGGTCGATGCCGATCTGCTCCTTGTCGTGAAAGAGGTAGCTCGCCTGCTGTTCGAAAGCGCAGTCCAACGTGCGCTCATCCCGAACAAGAAGGGCGGTACACGGTCCAGGCGTCCGCATCAGCTTGTGCGCATCCCAGGTAATGGAGTCGGCGAGTTCAATACCATCAAGCAGTCCGCGGTGACGCGGACTGAGGAGAGCAGCGGCTCCGTGTGCCCCGTCGACATGAAACCAGATTCCACGATCCCGACAGATCTCTCCAATAGCACGCAACGGGTCGAAGCGCCCCAGAGCGGTCGTGCATGCACTCCCGACAAGCGCAAGCACGCGTTTGCCGTCGGCTAGGACTCGTGCAAGCACAGTCGGAACTCGATCGGGTAGGATGCATCCATCGGGGCCGACCTCCAGCTCGTAAATGTTGCTCCGTCCAATCCCAAGAATGCCGGCTGCCCGAGATACAGAGTAGTGGCTTTCAGGCGAAGCAAGCAGCGCCAAGTCCGCTGGGGAGCCAGTCTGCCAAACGTCAGGCAAAAGATGGGTTCTTGCTGCAACAAGAGCCGTAAGGTTTGCCAGCGAGCCACCATGGGTGAATACGCCGCCGCCGTGAGCGCTCGTGGAATCCGCATTTCTGCAGTACGGAGCAGTTGTCCACCCGACCTTCTCGAGGAGCCAATTCACGACAAAATACTCGATGGTCGCAGCAGCGGGCCCCATCTCGAAGATAGCCATCGGATTGTTCGTGAAGCCACCGAGCAGCGCTGCGAGGGCGCCGGAATGGTGGGGCACCGCCACCTGATGGGCGAGAGAGCCTGGATGGTGAAGCCGCGCGGTCGCCTCGAGGTAGATGTGCAAGAAGTGTTTGAGCTGCGCTCCCTCAAGCCCGCCCCGCTCGACGTGCTCCCGAAGCGACAGTCTCTCCACAAGCGTGCTCATCGGCGAAAGGCCGACAACAGCGACAGCGCCGAGGATCGACTCTTCCTCATGGGCCACGAGCTGGTCGATTAGGTCGATGGCCTCGCTCCTAAAACTCATGTTCAATTCCCCCAATATCCTTGCAGAGACGCCGCGTTCGGCCAAGTGAGGCGTTTAGCCGCAGGTAGTAGATTTGCGGCCCCCGGTCGCACACTCGCAGTGGCCGCCTCGCTTCCGCAGTCCATTGACGATGGCTGCCACACACCCGACGCCTTGGGTGACCTCTATTGCGTTGCGTGGACAATCGCATAGAGCCCAGGATCGACCCGGTAGCGCATTCGATGAACTCCCCAGCGCACTCCCCATCCGCCAAGGATATCGCGCCAAGCAAGCCGGCTGCTCGTCTTCAGAACTGCCGCGCTGGATGAAGCCATATTCGGTCGGCAGCAGCAGTCCCCGCTACCCCCATTGGAAGTAGTCGTTGCACTCGACTGGCAAGCAGATTCCTTCGGCGATATACCTTCCGAGAAGTTACGCATGTTGTTCTTCGAATCGCGGGTGGCACTGTGCGCCGCGTTTGGGGGCAAGCATCTATTCCGCGTTCCTTCCGCCGTTCCGCTCCCGCTTGGCCTTCCGGTCGGGTTTGGCAGCATTTTCCTGGCAACATTGCAGTTCCCCAGTGTCTTTCCGTTGAGCCAGCATCGCGTCGGCAAGAACTCCAATTCCCCGAGCCATGGCGGGCAGATCTACGGTCGGAACCCGCGCCAGCATAGCCCTGTAATACGCGTCGCAACGCCGATGGATATCCGCCACTCGCCCTTCCCCCGACTTCGTCAAAGAGATGATCTGTTGGCGCCGATTCTCCGGGTCTTCCTTCCGAGCCGCCAGACCCAACTGCACCAAGCTGTCGACCGCTCGGCTGAGCGTGCTCTTGTCAAGTTCCAGCCTGTCGGCGATAGCCTTGAGGTTTACGCTCCCAAGTCCATCCAACTCGAGCAGGACGTGACATTGCGCAACCGTGACGCCACAGCAGTCTGTCTGATCCTCAAGACACCGACCGATCTCGCGTTCGAGTATCCGAAGTTTTGCTCGAAAGGAGCGCAGGGCGTCAGCGCTCAGCGTCCTGACCAAGCTCTTCCTGTAAGTTGCCATGACCAACTATTGTATATACCAACCATGCTTGGCTGTGCAATGGCCTTCCGCAAGAGGGCTATCGAATCGAATACTTGGAAAGTGTCGTTCGAGAAGACATCCCAGGGCTATCCAAGGACGTTCGCAACCGGATCCGCAAGGCTATTGAACAGAAGCTCGCATCTCACCCCGTCGAGTTTGGCAAACCCTTGCGGTACAGCTTCAAGGGCGCACGGCGGCTGCGTGTCGAGGATTGGCGTGTTATCTACACTCAATCGAGCCCCCAGACGTAGTGCTGATTGTCAAGATTGGCCATCGCAAAAAAGTCTACGAGACTTGACCACGCAAAGGGCGCGGCTGCCGGTCGCCCCCGGGGTCGTCATTGTCGATCGAGCCTGGTAGCATTCAGCGGACAACGGACCAAAACCAAGAAGAGAAAGTTATGGAAGATAAGCAAGTTCCGGCACCGGACAATACGGCAGTGCGAGTCGCTTTGTGGCGGGCACTGCACCTTGAAGCCGATTCGCCGCCGCACGTAATTGAAGACGACGTCGGTTTGAAGCTAGCGGCGCCAGAGGATGGCTGGCGTGGCCGTCCGGACATGAGCCCGTTCACGCGGCCCTTCCGCGCCTCCATCGTGGCTCGCGCCCGCTTCATCGAAGATCTCGTTGTGGAACAAGCTGGCCGCGGTATCGATCAGTACGTCATTTTGGGCGCGGGACTGGACACATTCGTCCAGCGTCGGCCCGACCTTGCTTCCCGGATGATTGTGTACGAGATCGATCGGCCCGGCCCTCAGGCGTGGAAGCACAAGCGTCTCGTCGACCTGGGATTCGGCGTCCCGTCGTTTCTGCGGCTCGTGCCCGTCGACTTCGAGGCCGGCCACGCGTGGTGGGAGCGGCTGGTATCGGCTGGCTTTGATTCCCGGCGACCTGTCGTCGTGGCATCCACCGGTGTCACCATGTACCTAACCAAAGAGGCTATTGTGGCGACCTTGCGCCAGGTGGCGCAGCTCGCGCCGGGGTCCACGCTCGCCATGTCGTTCATGCTTCCGATCGAAATGGCAGATCCGGAGGTGCGTCCCGGGATTGAGCGAGCAGCAGCGGGTGCGCGCGCCAACGGCACGCCCTTTATCAGCTTCTTCAGGCCGACGGAGCTCCTGACTCTGGCCCGTGACGCCGGATTCAAAGCGGTCCAGCACGTCTCGGCAGCCGCGCTTGCCGAGCGCTACTTCGCGGGCAGGACCGATGGCCTTCGTCCGCCCAACAATTCAGAGGAGCTCCTGGTGGCGACCACCTCTTAGCTCTTTCCGTGGCAGCGTTTGTATTTGATACCGCTGCCACATGGACAAGGCGCATTCCGGGCTACCTTCGAGGGATCGAGTTTGGTGCTAACCCTGGCTGGCGAAGCCGCCACGCGAGGATTCATGATGTCCGCGGCGGGACGCCCGGCACGCAGCAGCCGAGCCAGCTCTTTCATGGTTGGATCGATAGTGCGAAAGAAGTGGCGATAGCCCGCGCACAGGTAGTTCAGGCCGGGCTGCCCGTCTGGGGTAACCAGGAATCGATTCCTTGGGCATTCGCCGTTGCAGGCGAAGCGCACCTCGCATTGCCGACAATAGTCGGGCAACGAGTCTCGCTTGGCATTACCAAAGCTCTGCTGTGACGGCAAGTCGGCAAGGACCGAGATTTCCTGATCGAGCAGGTTGCCAAGCTTGTAGCTTGGGTAAACGTAGTGGTCGCACGAATACACATCGCCATTGTGTTCGAGTGCCAACGCTCGCCCGCAGGTTTCGGCGAAAATGCAGAGGGTGGAGCCAAGTCCCATCCAATTGCTCAACGCCGTTTCAAAGACCTGAACGAAGATCCACCCGACGTCATGACGAACCCACTCTTGGAAGATTTCCACCAGGAAGTTCCCATAGTCGTTCGCATCGACGCTCCACGGGGTAACTGACGCGGCTATGGCAGACTCGTCAGCCGAAGGCGATAGCAAAGGTGGCCCGGCCAAGCCGGCACCTGTGCTGCGCTCGACCAAGGGAATGAACTGGATGTACGTGGAGCCTATCTCCTTCAGGAAACGGTAGACATCGAGCGGGCGACGGGCACTCTCGTGGTGCACAACAGTCAGCGTATTGAACTCAACCGCGTGCCGCTTGAGCAGCTCCACGCCCGCCATGACCTTGTCAAAGGTCGAGCGCTGGAGTTTGTCGACGCGGTATTTCTCGTGCAGCTCACGCGGGCCATCGATACTGATACCGACGAGAAACCGATTCTCCCGGAAGAATTTGCACCACGCGTCGTCGAGCAGGGTGCCATTCGTCTGGATCGAATTGCCAATCGTCTTGCCATTGGCGTAGCGAGCTTGGAGTTCGACGACCTTACGGAAGTACCCCACACCCAGCAACGTCGGCTCGCCGCCCTGCCAGGCAAAGCTCACCTCGGGACCAGGCTGCGATGCGATGTACTGGCGGACATAGTTCTCCAGAACTTCGTCGCTCATGACGAACTTTCGCGGAGA
>Ga0265313_10004054_pt1 | contig 11415 bp, 3 predicted proteins | sample 4123metaG_FD_203122 | JGI IMG/M metagenome (GOLD analysis project Ga0265313, IMG submission 203122) | Rhizosphere microbial communities from Carex aquatilis grown in University of Washington, Seatle, WA, United States - 4-1-23 metaG | ecosystem: Host-associated > Plants > Roots > Rhizosphere >...
GCTTCAAGGGTCATTCGGATCCCGTTAATTCCGTGGCCTTCTCGCCCGACGGACGTTCGGTCCTCACCGGAAGCTCAGACAATACAGCACGGTTGTGGGATCTGAGCAGCGGCAGTGAGATCCGCCGCTTCAAGGGTCATTCGGATTCCGTTAATTCCGTGGCCTTCTCGCCCGATGGCCGCTCGGTCCTCACGGGAAGCTTAGACGGTAGCAGTAAAATCTGGGACTTTAACACGGGCCGCCTTATTGCAACATTGGCCGGCTTTCGCGATGGTGGCTGGGCCGTGGTTGACCCGGACGGCCGTTTCGATACCAATGAGTTGGACGGATACTCAGCCTTGTACTGGATCGTGGACGACCATCCCGACCAGCCTCTGCCACTTGAAATCTTCATGCGCCAGTACTACACGCCGCGGCTATTGCCCCGTTTGCTGGCGGGCGAAGCGCTGCCGCCAGTCCCCAACATTGCTAACCTGAATCGCGTCCAGCCAGGGGTGAACATCGTGACGCTGGAGCCAGATCCGAACAACGCCGATTTGGTGATGGCGACCGTCAGCGTGAAGTCCCAAATGAGCGGTACCAAAGCCAGCGGCGCCAAAGATCTGCGTCTGTTCCGCGATGGACAACTCGTTGCTTTCCGTGAAGGCGATCTGAAGGACGGCGAGTACGTTTTTGAAGGAATTCGTATTTCCCATCGGAGTCCGAAGCAGCCGATTGCATTCACTGCCTATGCCTTCAATACTGATCTTGTGAAAAGTCCAACCGCGACGAAGGACTACGTACTCCCGGCCACGTGGCCGGACCGGCGGGGACGCGCTTTTCTCGTCGACATCGGCATCAACCGCATGGCAGCGCGCGGATGCAACCTCCAATACGCGGTTTCCGACGCCACTGCCATGCAAAGTGCGCTGAAGCAGCGCCTGGAAGCCGCCGGTTACGCTGTCGAATCGTATTTGCTCGTGGCGGATGACAGCCAGCCCAATGGATCGTCCAAAGATCGCTGGCGCTCCGTGCTGGCCGAAATCGCGGGTTGGGCCACTCCAGACGATATATTCATCCTGACGTATTCGGGGCATGGCTACAACGATCTCGACGGTATGTTCTATCTCTTCCCCTCGGACCTGCATGGCGATTGCGGCCAAGTCGACAACAAACTAAAACAATCGGCGATCTCAAGCGACGATTTGACGAACTGGATCCGACCCATAGATGCGGGCGAGATGGTGATAATCCTGGACGCCTGCTACTCGGCGGCGAGTATCGAGAGCAACGACTTCAAACCTGGACCGATGGGAAACCACGGGCTCGGACAACTGGCGTATGACAAACGGATTCGCGTGCTGGCGGCGAGTCAGGCTACGCAGCCGGCAGGGGAAGCTGGCGCGCTGGGGATGGGATATCTCAGTTACACGCTGGTGCAGACCGGGCTAGAGGCAACTCAGGCAGACTGGCAACCGAAGGACGGGGCGATCTGGCTGCGGGAGTGGCTGGCGTATGGGGTGGAGCAAACACCCAAGCTGTATGAGACTGTACGGGAGGGTAAGGCGGTGGCTGGCGCCCAGGTGAATCGCGGCTTTGTTCCAGCCTTTCGAGGCAAGAATACAGTGTCGTTGCAGACTCCGGCGTTGTTTGATTTCAGAACGGAGCAAGATCGGGGGGGTAAGGCTCAAGTAAGATTACTTAGACTGTTGCTAGCACGGTTCTGAACACACCTGGAAGGGCGGCTGTCTCAGCTGCCAAGTGTGGATTTTTATTATCGCCTTGCGCGTGCGCTGGCTGAGGTGCCGGGTCACACTGGAGGTGTTTGAGATGTTTTCAATCTGTCGACTGCTGCTACTACCAATTCTTCCCTGGTCAGCCTTTTTGGCGACGATTTGTGTTTCTGCCCAAGAGTTCCCGCCACAGTTGGTCCTGCAAGACGGCCATCGGCCATTCCAAACAATCTCAGCGATAGCCGTATCAAGCGACGGACAATTCGCCGTCACCGGAAGTAGTAGGGGTTCAGTGATTCTTTGGGACCTGAAGCTAAAACGGCAACTTCGAACGTTCTACGGAATTGAAGCTACTGAAGATATCAATGTTGTGTCGATTTCGCCCGACAACCGAACCGTCAGCGCTTCGGGTTACTTCGCAAACCTGAGGTGGGAGCTTTCTACGGGAACTCCGATTCGGCGGCTCGGCGAAAAAGGGATTACAGCCTTTTCTCAGGACGGGAAATTTGCGGTCGCAGTGCAGCAATTAGGCGAATATCTGTTGGTCTACGACATGACCGGCACAGTTTACCGTCGTCTGCCCGCGCCCAAAGGCCAAACCTTTGAATTCAACACTGCCGCGGCGTTTTCGCCGGATGGACGGCTGCTTGCGGTTGGCGCGCCCACAGGCGGGTTGATGGTCTGGGATCTCGAAAGCGGCAAGCCAGTGAACTTGGGAGACAAAGGCGAAACGGCGTCCGCGATCGCTTTCACTCCCAACAGTCGGTCTGTGCTGTCCCGAGGCAAAAACGAAGTCAGTGTATGGGATATATCCGCCCCACATCGCGTATTTCGTATTCCGAGCAACTCGGAGCTTCTGGGTGGTGTTGCCTTTTCTCTCGACGGCAGGTTGCTCGCATTAGCTGACGGCGAGGTCGCTCGAGTCTTTGATGCAGCCACTGGCGCTGAAATTAAGGACCTTGATCATGGCGTGCTGCCTGATTACAGCCAAAGAAAGTTTTCGGTAGCGAGCCTCTCGTTCCTGGCTAATGACCGACTCCTTACGGGCGACTGGAACGGCGTCGGACGCATTTGGGATATTGGCAGTCGTCAAATTATAGGCGAACTACGCTGCCCACCTTTCTTGAGTCCTTTGGCTGTCGCGTTCTCTCCAGATCGGCGGCACTTTGCTATTGCTGGTAGCAAGGGGACGATTCGCCTGTGGGACATGGACGCGGGTCGCCAGGTGAGAACGCTAGAAGGGCACACAGGTGACGTGCACTCGATTGCCTTTTCGAGAGACGGGAATCGCTTGCTCAGCGGCGCCAGTGATAGAACAGCGCGGTTGTGGGACGTTAGGACGGGCGAGGAACTTCAACGATTGGCTGCTGACGGTGAAATCATCACTGTCGCTCTCTCGCCAGACGGTAAATACGCCTTGACGGGCGGTAAGGGCGCAACACTTTGGAATCTCGGGAACAGTAAGGTGATCCAGAAATATGGGGTGCAGGAGTTTGTCTACTCGGTGGCTTTTTCGCGCAACGCGCGAACCATTCTAATTAGCGGCACTGGGAAAACAGCCATCTATGACTTTAAGATGAGCCGGGCAGTCAGATCCTTCGGCCAAAGCGACGGCAGGGTCACCTTTTCCTGCTTTTCGCCAAATGGACAGTATGTTCTCACCTCAGAATCCGACAATATCGTTCTTTGGAACGTCAAGAGCGGTCAGGAAATACGCCGATGGGTTCGTGCCTCCCCTGACTTTTGGGATGGGGCTGCTAGTTTCAGCCCAGATGGAGAACTGATTATCACCGGAAGTTGGCGGGAGACGTTGATCGCAAGCGTCGCTACGGGTCGGGAGATCCGGCGATTGAAAGGCCACCGCACCGCGGTCGTTTCGCCCAAGATATCTCCAGATGGTCGCTTTGCCTTAACGCTGAGCGGCGACGGGACAGTGAAACTTTGGGATGTTCAGCCAGGGCAGGAAATCGCCACAATCAGCAGCTTGGAGGACGGAACGTGGATCCTGACAGATGGGAGTGGGCACTTTGATGGGACGATTGATCAAGCAAGAGGCGTAATCGCCGTCCAAGGGACATCCGTCCTCAGCCAAGAAGAACTTCATCGGCGATTTTTCATTCCTCAGCTCCTGCCGAAGGTGATTGCGGGAATTCCTCTTCCGATCGAGGCGACTTCGATAGCGAATCCACGTTATCCCAAAGTCAGTGCAGAGTTCTCTGAAGCCTATACCGTGGTCACGATTCACCTCGAAAATCAGGGCAGCGGTATCGGGAAAATCTCTATAGTTGTCGATGGCCGCGAATTCCAGGAATCCAGGATCCCATCCCCGCCGCCGGCAGACGCGGCGACGGCCGATCTCCGAATCGATTTGAAAGGGGCCGCCAATGCGACTCTATCAGAGCACTCCGTCGAAGTGACGGTTGGAGATGCTGTTCTTGGGCAGCCGGGACCAGCTAACCGATTCGTGTGGCGTCCGACAAATACAGCGGCAGGCGTTTCGCTTGTTCCGCAAATAACAGAAGACAGCTTGGAGGTTATAGGGTCTATTCCCACAGACTTCAGCTCGCCAAAGCTATTCATGAAAATCTCATCCGACGATCAAGTGGGCATAACCGCGGGTCGTGGTAAGAAGGTTGACGTCTGGGATATCCGACATGGCGGGATGCTCCGTAGCTTTCAGACAGGTGTTCGTGTCAGCGACCTAGCATCGTCTGGGAATGGTCACGTCGTGCTAACTGTTGCGAATGACTACGATGAAACCAGGCGAAGTCCCGAGGTTCATCTTTGGGATACAACCACCGGCTGGGAAATCTCGCATTTCAAGACCGCCTCTGTTTCCGTCAGCGCACTCGCCGTCTCGCCCGATGGCCTAACGATCGCAGTAGCGGAATATGGAAAGGGGGTTTGGATTCGGAATCTGCAAACTGGTCAACAAGCTGCCGAATCCGCAGACGAGAATATACATACTCTGGCTTTTTCTCCCGACGGTCGCCAATTGATTTCGATTTCCCACAACGGATCCATAACCGCATGGAGTATCTCCACTAACAACGCAATGTGGGTTAGTTCTCACGGGGGACAGTATCGTCGCGCGACTGCGTTTTCACCCGACGGGTCCTATTTTGCCTCTGACTCCGGAGACGGCGTCATTCATATTCTGAAGGTCCGTACGGGTCAGGATGTCGGCATTGTGAATGTTTCCTCGGGCGTGGAAGCTCTCGGGTTCTCGCATGACAGCCGCCGCGTGGTCGTGGCACTAGAGCACGGTTCTCTACAAACATGGGACCCGGCTAAGGGCATAATGATAGAAGAACGCTCCGAGATTTTCGGCAGCGCACCTAAGGGGTTTTTCGCTGGTTATCCCAGGGCACTTGCGTTTAGTCATGATGGCACTCAAATCATCGACGACAACTATCACTTCTGGAGCTTGCAAACCGGCAAGTATTTGCATGGTCTAGGCTATGATGCGCTGCACGCAGTAGTCGCTAACTTTTCTTCTGATGGCGCGGCGCTGTACCTAAATGGCTTTAATTGCTTTTCGGAACCATGTGTGCTTGGACGTAAGTGGTCTTTGACGACAGGGCGCGAAGAAGAACAATGGGATCGCTACGATGTTCCGTCGCCCGATGGGATTCAACTTCTCAGGACTCTCGATGACCAGGTGGCGATTCTTCGAGCTGATGACGATGAAAACCCCGTGTTGCTGGGCGACACACCTGGGGCTCCGAAAGTTATCTCCTTCAGTTCAGACGGTAAACGCCTTCTCACCGGGAGGCAGATATGGGACACCGCGTCTGCAACGCTGTCCCAGACACTTGGTGCCTCCGAAGAAAAAGTCGATCGAGCGGTGTTGTCTGCGGATGGCAAACTAGCTGTCATCTCTCCTTCGGGCGCTGGAAAGTCGTGCCAAGTTTGGGACGTGACAACTAACAAAAGTGTCCACGAGTTTTACACCTGCTCCTTCGCGGTGGCGTTTTCGCCGGATGGACAGAAGTTCATCAAGGAGGAGCTTGACGATGTTCAGGTTTTTAACGTGCGCAATTGGTTGGAGATCCGGCGTCTTCAAGGCCATGCTGGACTTGTTAGGTCGGCGACATTCTCTAAAGACGGAGAGAACATTTTGACGGCGAGCGAAGATGGCACCGCGCGTTTATGGAATGCGGAGACAGGAGCATTGATCCACACCTTCGAAGGACATCAGGGGGCTCTCTTCTCGGCGATCTTTACTCCTGACAATCGATTCATCGTCACTCTGGGAGCCGATGACACGATCAAATTCTGGAGTCGGGATGGTTGGCGTGAGGTCGCAACCCTGATGTCGTTCAAGAATACCGCCTGGGCAGTCGTTTCGCCGGCCGGACGATTCGATACGAATGCTTTGGATGGCTGGTCGCCGCTTCAATGGGTTGCTGAAGATAGTCCGATGAGATCCTTACCATTGGAGATCTTCATGCGGGACTACTACACGCCGCGCTTGTTACCGCGGATTCTGGCTGGCGAGAATCTGCCGGCACTTCCCAGCATCGCGCGACTAAATAGGACGCAGCCAATGGTGGAGATCTTAGGTGTCACTGCTCATCCGGAATCACCAGACCGGGTAACAGTCACGGTGAAGGTGTCGGACGTCGAAGAGAACGCCAAGCACAGCGGAGCGCGAGATCTGCGGCTTTCTCGGAACGGTCAATTAGTCGCCTTTAAGAAAGGTTCTTTGCTAGGCAAGAATGGAGAGTTGACGCTAACCTTTCCCAATATCCAACTGGCCCATAATACTTCAAGCGATTCGAAGGAGACCGTGTTCAGCGCCTATGCCTTTAATGTGGATGGGGTGAAAAGCCAAACGGCGGCGGTGACCTACCAATCCCCAAAACCGCTGGAGCCGAAACCGAAGAATGCATTCCTTGTCGCAATCGGGGTCAACAAGACATCGTCGTCTCGTTGGGATTTGAAGTTTGCAGCTGCGGATGCACGTAAGATTGCCGATGCTCTGCAGCCGCGACTGCAGGCGTCGTTTGCCAGCGTGCATGTATTCTCGCTGATCTCGGATGAGTCTAGCCCGAATGGGGCATCGAAAGCAATGATCCGGCAGCGTCTTTCCGAGATCGCAAAGGCGGCCACTCCGGACGACACGTTCTTTTTGTCATTTTCCGGACACGGGTATGCTGATCCGGAGGGCCGGTTTTACCTATTCCCGTCGGACCTGAAGGCGAGCGATAATCAGGCCGTGACCCCGGAGCTGCTTTCATCGGGGATCTCCAGCGACGAGCTTGCGGATTGGCTGAGGCCGGTGGATGCAGGGGAGATCGTGATGATCATCGATGCGTGCCATTCCGCCGCGAGTGTCGAAGGCGAGGGATTCAAACCAGGACCGATGGGGAGCCGTGGATTAGGCCAACTGTCCTATGACAAACGGATTCGGATTTTGGCGGCAACTCAGACCTCTGACCCGGCATGGGAAGACGAGCATCTGGGGCAGGGATTGTTGAGCTATGCGCTCGTACACGACGGATTAGAAAAAGCGCAAGCCGACTGGCAACCAAAAGACAAACAGATTACCCTCGCCGAGTGGCTAAAGTATGCAGTCAAGCAGGTACCTCGACTCCACGATGAGAAGGCCGGCCCCACCAGAGGTTTTGCGGTTCCAGTTTTCCCAGGCGCGGTCCAGGCGTCACTGCAGCAACCTGCCCTATTCGATTTCTCTCGCGCCACCGCAGGTCTGGTGCTTCAACAGATCAGATGAATCGTCCCTCTCCAGCCTCTGCCCGCGCCGCCCTCGTTTCTTGGCGAGCCCGTTTGGATGCGCTCCGTTTTGGTTTCTTTCGCCTGTGGTAAGGGCGAACAGCGGAGGAATCTAGGCAAAGGAATAGCGTCGATTTCCCATTTGACATCGCCTAGTCTTTGGCCGCGATCCGCTAACGATGGCCACTTGTCCAGGAGGACCTTCTGATCCACCCGCCTTCTAATCCGCATCGCCGTATTCAGTCCGAACTCGGTCAGAGCTCAATGATTCTTGCGTGCAGCGGGCAGCTTCTCGCCTGTTGGTCGGATGGATTTGCTGCAAGCTTGCTTGGCCCAATCCTCAATTCGAGCCAGATTTGAAAACGTTCGCCTGTAGCTCTCCACCGAATAGCAGAAGTGGAGAAGTCGATTCTGTCAGCGACTCCCTGCCGCCGGACAGCTTCCCCGTTGAAAGATGAATTGGTTGGATGGATCCGGTATATAGCGACGCAGTTCGATCTGGAATCTCTTGGCAGGCACGGACCCGCCGTACGCATAGACGTTGCCGGAGCACTCTAAGTCGCCGTCAAGTGCGAACAGCGAGTAAGTGCCGACGGACCCGCCGCTATAGCGGATCTTCGTTCCGAAAACATTCGCCGTCTTGGTAACGGTCCCGCCCGATTCCAGCGCTTTCAAGAGGAGGACGTGCTGCCACGGGCTTTCGGCGATGGGTAGGGCAGTCGCCGGATCGGTGCCAAGTTTCTGGGCCAGGTCGTCAGCAGAGAGAATTGACATCAAAGACGACGACGCGGAAGCAGCGGTCACGGCAGATATCCCTAGCGTTGTGGGACTGGACGGGCCGCCATCGGTCGGTTTCGTCGTACTTGATTGCGGCGCTGCCGGGGACTTGGGCACACCAGCCGTACCGCCCCGGAATGTGTCCACGTAGGAATCGATGTCGGACACGATCTGTGCGACGTTAGCCTTGGCAATGTTCGGCGTATCGCTCTTGGTCTCAAAGTCTTCCAGGCAGACTCGAGCCTGAAGCAGCTTGTCAAGGCTGGAGAGAAATGGTGAGTGCGAGACGTCCGCTGCGGTCAGCGAGGATGGTACATAAATGGCAGGCAACAGCACGGCAACACCAAAACTGCGGAGCTCCCGCGCCACGCCGTTCGCGAAGGCCTGGTCGTGGATCGTGCCAGTGACGGGTGAGGTTGAAGTCTCCGATGCGAACAAACCAATCACGTTCTGAGCTAATGAAAGCGCGGATCCGGCAGGTGTGAACATTGTCAAGCCGGAGGGCGCGGCGGGCGTGGTCGTAGTCGGGGCAGTACCGCGGATATCGACGGCAGTCGCGCTCGATTCAAGGCAGTACCCGCTGGCGCGAAAGCGGAGATCGCCCATAATTTCCATGTCGGCGCGCCAAAGACGGAAGGTGTCGAGGGTGGTGGTTCCTTCTAAGGGCACGATTACCACGCCCGCCTTGCGGTTGCCGCCTTTGACGGTGCAGAGTGCTCCCTTCGAGGAGTTGCTAAACTCGGCGGACCCGCCCGTGAGATAAGCAGCGATGTCGCATGCCACCGCCTCGCTGTTGGACTCCAAGGCGCGATAGGTGAGCATCTCCGATTCGATGGAGAAGCCGATGGCTCCGGACCCGTCCGGACTTGCAGCCGATCCGCTGCCGGCCGAAGCCGATTTGGTTGGTGCACTCTGTGAACACGCGGGCGTCGTAGCCGCGCCCCAGATCACCAGCAGACAAAGACTATTGATCAAGCCCCTATACACAAACGATCCTCCCGTGGCCTTCCTTCAGTCTCCCCTTCCTAGAACCATCGACCATCTTCATGCGTCTCCCCTGTGGCAATATGGTCCCGAACTACGGTTTGCTAGGAATCACCAGCGGCTGTATTTGCCAGTTGGTCGGGACTTCGCGTGGGCCGCGCGTGGAGGCATCACTCATGTCGTTAATCAGCGCCTCAAACCTGCTCGCCTGCCCACGCGCACCACGGTCCAGCACGCCATCCTGGACCAGGACGCCGGGATCGGTAAGCTTCTGTGCGGTGACCATCAGGAAGAGTGTGTCCGCGCCCAACGGTACCCCAACCGCTTGCCGCACCCCCAAGAGTACCGAGAGACCATATACACCATCGGGACCCGGCTGCGGCACCGTGGCATCGCCATTGTGGTCCCTACTGGGATAGAAGAGAAACGGATTGGCCGAGCAATCGAAACCGAGAAGATAAACGTATTTTGGACGCGGGATGCTGGCCGCGCGCTCCTCGGCTGTAGTCACCAGGCGGACGTCATATTGCTGGTTGGGATGTAGCACCCCTGTAATCGGTGTATCGCTGTTTGGTGGTGTGATTGCCAAACGGTACGGCCAGCCCCCTGTGCCCGGGGAAATACCCGGGGACTGCAGCCAGACGCGCAACTTGCCCAAGCGGACGATTCTGCGATTCAGCGCGACGATGAGATCGTTGCTGTTCTCGGAGTTTTCCGGCAGCCATGCCGTGCGGACCGGAAGAGAGACATCGTTGCGGCAGACCACCTCCGGCGCCATGCCGCCATTGAGCTTTGCGTCGTCGGGGTCATCCTCGGCGCTATGGACCCAGGCATCCGGTTCATGAGGAATCAGCACGTTGCGGTCCAGGAACGCGTACTCGCGCGTGCCGCCGAATCTTTGGCGCATCGCCAACAGATAATTCGCCTCAGATAGTTTTTGTGTGAAGGTGAATGCGTTTCGCTGAAATGGTATAGTCTGCTCGATCGCAGCCTTCAAAGGTGCGGGCGGCCCCAGCAGGAGAAAGGCTGCGCCTTTCTCCTCCGTGCCTGGAGCGCTCTTTTGGCCGCTCTTGCTATACGCGCTCCAACCGTCGCTGCCATTCACAACCAGATAATCGATCGCCGCGTCGGTAGGATCGCCGACCCATGTGAGGCCCGGAAAGAGTGCTTTGGCTTCGACCATGGCCGCGGCCGGATCGGTCTCCGCATTCGCGGCAAAGATGACTAGCCGCGCTGCTTGCGGATAGGTCATTTTGCTGAGCTCAAAGATCTGGCCTGGCTTCACAGTTCTTGGTCCGTCGATGATCTGTGCGGTGGAGAGAAGCGCTTCATCGATTTGTCCCACTTCGATCAGCGTCTTCTTCCCGTCCGGACCAGGCTCGACCGCCGTAAACTGCGTACCAGTATCGAATCCGGCCGCGCTGCCCATATCGAGCGTCACGGTCGCGCCGAAGGCTCTGACAACTTGGACGTGTAATGGGTGTTCAGCTACGGGGTCTCCGAAGAGACTCTGCTGCATGCGACCTTCGACCGAGGGCTGCTGAAACATGTTGTCGGCATGCAGCATGTTGGACACCTGCGCCACCACGTCGACCGCGCTCAAACTCTGCGTGCTCGACCGTAGCACTTGACCCAGCGCCCGGGAGAAGGCTCCATGCCATTTGTGGTCGTCGGAGTAAAGCGCTTCGGCTGCCGACTCGTTGGATGCAGCTGCCGCCACGATGATGGCATCGCCGTCCTGGGGAATCCGCTTCAGATCGGCCTCCACAATCGTTGTCGGGTCCTTCTTCTTCTCCGTCGCCACGTCGCGGTCATCGTAGGGCAATGCGCGTACCACGCTCTCCGTGACCCCCCGCGCCATCGTGCCGCTGTTGCAACTGTCGAAAATAGCCGTGAGGTGGGCCCGCTTGTCGTACACAATCTGATTGAAGTGCACGGCGAGTTCCTTGTCGCGGATATCGTCGGCGCCCTTCCATGCGTCGATCGGCACGATGGTTTCGTCCATTTGGTTTTTGGACGACAATGTATCCAACCGTCGCGATCCGTGACCAGCGTAGTAAATTACATCAAAATCACCAATGTGGGTGTCTGCGGTCAATTTGTCCATGGCCGCAAGAATTCCCTGTCGTGTTGCCTCCTGTTCCGTCAGCACGCGGATGTCCTGGAAATTGAACTTATCTTTCAGAAGCACCTGCATGTTGGCGAC
>Ga0265313_10004055_pt1 | contig 11412 bp, 7 predicted proteins | sample 4123metaG_FD_203122 | JGI IMG/M metagenome (GOLD analysis project Ga0265313, IMG submission 203122) | Rhizosphere microbial communities from Carex aquatilis grown in University of Washington, Seatle, WA, United States - 4-1-23 metaG | ecosystem: Host-associated > Plants > Roots > Rhizosphere >...
GCCCAACAGGTTTTTACGACGCTGGCCCGTGACGCACGGAAACTTTTGCGCCACCCCGTGCTGGCCGCCTGGCTCCACACCGCCACCCGCAACGCGGCCCTCAATCTTGTGATCTCCGATGTGCGTCGCCAAGCGCGGGAGACGGCGGCGTTGGCACTCGATCCGGCCGGCGCCGCCGGCGGGGCGGACCTCGACTGGGACCAGTTGCGGCCGTTGCTCGACGTGGCGATCGACGAGTTGCCGGAGACAGACCGCGCCGCCGTGGTCTTGCGCTTCCTCGAGCGCCGGCCGTTTGCCGAGATCGGCGCCGCGCTGCAGATGTCCGAAGACGCTGCACGCATGCGGACCGACCGCGCCCTCGACAAATTGCGTTCGGCGTTCGCCCGGCGCGGCATCACGTCCACCGCCGCCGCACTGGGCGTGATCGTATCGAGCCAACCGCTGATCTCCGCGCCGGCCGGCCTCGCCGCTGCGCTCGCGTCGCAGTCCATCGCCATGGCCAACGCAGGATTTTTTGCCACCATCCTCGCTTTTCTTATGACCACAAAACTCATCGCCGCCACGGTCTTCAGCGCCCTCGTGGCGTTCGGAGCCGGAGCCTATGTCGGTCTCCATCACGAGGCGGCGGTCCCCCCGCCAGCGCCGGAAGTTCTGCGCCAGTCACAGTTGATCGCGTCGCTGCGTCAGGACAACCAGCGGCTGACGTCCGAGATTGCCGGGTTGAGCGCAGACATCGCGCGATTGAATGCGACCCATGCCGAGCTGGTCGCCAAACGCGCCACACTGCCGGCTGCGGCCGTGGCGAAGAGCCCCAACATCGGGCTACCCCTCTATGAAATGCAGCAGTCGATCCTGAACAATCTCCGGCAGATCGACGCCGCGCGAAAACAATTCCAACTCGAAAAGGGGCATCCCGCCGGCTCGATCCATGAACTCGTCGGCGTCGGCCGCTACATCAAAACCGTGCGCACCGTGGGCGGCGAAGACTACTCCGCGATCTCGATGCTGGCCGGCGGTCCGCTGACGGTGGTGACGCCCGATGGCGTGAGCGTGACCTACGATCCGGCGGGAGCCATGACGACCGCCCCGGATTTTCCGCCCGCGGTGTTGCACGCGCAGGAACTCGGCAATCGGGTCCAGGCGTCGGCCATGAAAGCGATCGACGCCTACCGCGCGGCCCACAACGGAAACAATCCGCCCAGCGAGGAAGCCGTGCTGCCCTACTTCGCCACGCCGCAGGAGGGTGCCGACTACGCCGAATTCATGGAGGCGCGGAAAGCGGCCGGCCGTTAAGTCAGCGGGCCGAAGCCAACGGAAGCTCGATGAAACTCGCATCGGGCACGCTGTGATGGACGCGCTGGGTCGCCTTGCGGTAGTCGGTGGGCTTGGCCCAGAAAATATTTGGGACGAAGGTCTGCGGGTTGCGATCGTAGAGCGGAAACCAACTCGACTGCACCTGAACCATGATTCGATGGCCGGGCAGGAAAACGTGATTCGCCGTGGGCAGCGCGAAGCGGTAGAGTAGCGGTTCGCCGGACGCGAGCGCGTGCGGCGTCTCGAGGCTCTCCCGATAACGGCCGCGGAAAATATCAGCGGAGATCATGAGTTGATAGCCGCCCAATTGCGGCTGCGCGGCGACTTCGCCAGGATAAACGTCGATGACCTTGATGACCCAGTCGGAGTCGGTGCCGCTCGTCGAGGCGACGAGATTGGCGACGGGCTCGCCGGAGATTTTGACGGGCGCGGCGAGCGGCTCGGTGACGAAGGCGAGCACATCGGGACGGCCGGACGCCTCGCGTTGATCGTCCACGAGCCACTGTGGCCAGGTCAGGCCGTTGTCGTAGCCGATCGGCTGAACCGGGCGGGCGCGAAACGGCACGGGCTTTGCCGGATCGGAAACGTATTCGTCAAAGGCCGACTCGTTCGCGAGCGGTGCGGTAAAGCTCAGTTTCAGGCCGGCGCGAAGGTAAAGCGGCATTGGGCGAATCGCGGTGCCGCGCTCGTCGGCGACGGGCCACGCGGGCAGGCGAAGCCATTGGTTCGTGCCGGTTTCGAATGCCGACACGGGAGCGATGTCAGCCTTGGGCGCGCCGTCCTTCAAATAGCGATCGAGAAACGGGCGCAAAATTTCGCGGCGAAAATGGAGCGCGGTGTCGCTGTCGAATTTCAGCGCACCGAGCGTGCCTCCGTCGCCGATCTCCTGGCCGTGGTGCCACGGGCCGATGACGAGGAAAACTTTGTCGTTGGCGGTGTCCTTCGGCTTGATCGCCCGATAGACGGCCATCGCGCCGTAGATGTCTTCCTGATCCCAAAGACTGTGCACAAGCATCACGGGAATCGTGAGCGGGAGCGTGGCGAGAACCTTGTCCACGGCCTGGTCGCGCCAGAATGCGTCGTAGGCGGGATGCGCGAGAATCTTGCGCCAAAAGCCGACTTGTTCGAGGCCGTGCCGGCGCGCCATTTCCCCGGCGGATACGGCGGAAAGGTAGGCGTCGTATTCGTCGAAATGGCTGCGCCACCATTTCTCCTCGGATTTGCGCGTGGCCTCCTGTTCGTAGATGTAGTCCAGGTTTTGCTGGCGGAACGCGCCGTGGTGAAACCAATCGTCGCCCATCCAGCCGTCGACCATCGGGTTCATGGGCACGGCGACTTTGAGCGCGGGGTGCGGGTTGACCAACGCCATCAACGGCAGGAAACCGTCGTAGGAAATGCCGAGGATGCCGACGCGGCCGTTCGATTCGGGGATGTGTTTCACGAGCCAGTCGATCGTGTCGTAGGTGTCGGTGGCGTGATCGACAGGCGTGGGATTTTGCGGGCCGTGCAGCGGGCGGTTCATCACGTAGTCGCCCTCGGAGCCGTATTTGCCGCGCACATCCTGCACGACGCGGATATATCCGCCCTCGACGATCACGTCGGTGGCGTTGTCGTAGCCGTTCAGGATTGGGCCGAGGTGGGAGCTGTTGGCATGGCTGGTGAGTGTGGACGCGTCGTAGGGCGTGCGCGTGAGGAGCATTGGTGCGGCGTGCGCGCCGGTCGGCACGAGAATGACGGTGTGCAGCTTCACACCGTCGCGCATCGGAATCATCACGTCGCGCTTCTCGTAATCGAAGCCGGTCGTCGTGGAGGCAAACGTCGCGGGCGTTTCGGAGGGCAGAGCGGGGTATTGCGCGGCCGGTGGAACCGGGGCGGAGGCCTCGGTGGCTCCGGCGCAGGCGGGCTCGAGTGGTATCGATCCGAGCAGCAACCCGGCGAGGCCGGCGAGGAGAACATCGTGGAGTCGCGTCATGTTATCAACGGATCGCCGGCCGGATTGCGCGGCGCGATCGAGATCGGCAGGTTGGTTTCGCGGCGGCGGAAGGCAAGGGCGATGCGCGATCCGAGGCACTCGGCGGCCGAAAAATTTGCCGGTTCGCCGGCGGGGTGCTTGTCGGCCGCAAGACCGGCGGCGGTTTCCTGGTTTCGCGCGGCGGTGAATCCGGGCGGGGTAGGGCTAGACCCCATTACTGCGGGCGGCGTTTCGGACTATTTTGAGGCATGCCTCTCTTGAACGTAGTCCTCACTTTGGTCGTCGTCGGTGTCGTGCTCTGGCTGATCAACACCTACATTCCGATGCAGGGGATGATCAAATCGATCCTCAACATCGTCATCGTGGTGGCGGTCGTGCTATGGCTGCTCTACGGCTTCGGCATCCTCAACCACTCCGGCGATGTTCATCTGCCGGTGGTGAAGTAGGCCGCGCTCAAGGCGCGAGGGCGGGCACGGGCGGCTGCGCTTTTTTGCCGGGCCAGAAGGCCAGGTCGTTCGTTGTGACGTAAACGACCATGGCCAGCAGAATGAAGCACGCCGCGACCCAGAAAAACGGGCTGTGATGCATCCGTTTCCAGTAAGGACCATGCGGTGGGTGCTCGGCGGCGTGTTCGCCGCCATGTTGTTGGAATTTGGGATCGTTCATGGGCGAGTGTATTGACCCACCACGCCAGCCGAGGTCGCCGGGAATCTTTTCGTCCGTGAATTTCGGCCGCCTTTCGAGGCGGGCTTTTTTGTCGGTTCGCCCCGGCGGGTGGAACAGATCTCAACCGACCCACGCGCGAGCGTTGTGGAAGAGCTTCATCCACGGCGAGTCTTCGGGCCAGTCGGCGGGATGCCAGCTCATCGCGACGGTGCGGTGGACGCGTTCGGGATGCGGCATCATGATCGTTACGCGGCCGGTCGTCGTCGTGAGCGCGGTGATGCCGAAGGGCGAGCCGTTCGGGTTGAGCGGGTATTGTTCGGTGACGTCGTGGCGATTGTCGACGTAGCGCGCGGAGACGAGGCCGGAGTCGCTGCAATGTTGCGCGGCGGCGGCGGATGGAAATTCGGCGTAGCCTTCGCCGTGGGCGGTGGGGATGGGAATGACGGAGCCTTCCATGCGGGCGAAGAGCAGGCTCGGGCTTTTTTCGATCTGCACGGAAACGAAGCGGCCCTCGTAGCGCTCGGATTTGTTTTGGACGAAGTGCGGCCAGAGTTCGGCGCCGGGAATGATCGAGTGGAGGTTGCTCATCATCTGGCAGCCGTTGCACACGCCGAGCGCGAAGGCGTCACCGCGCGCGAAGAACGCGGCGAATTCGTCGCGCGCGCGTTCGTGGAAAAGAATGCTCTTGGCCCAACCTTCGCCGGCGCCGAGCACGTCGCCGTAACTGAAACCGCCGCACGCAGCGAGGCCGCGGAAATCGCGGAGCGAGACGCGACTGCCGAGGATGTCGGTCATGTGGACATCGACGGCGCGGAAGCCGGCGCGCGTGAACGCGGCGGCCATCTCGATCTGGCCGTTGACGCCTTGCTCGCGGAGGATGGCGACGGGCGGACGATTTTTTACGAAGGCGGGAGCGCGAGCGATTTCGCGACCCACGTCGAATGTGAGCTTTGGTGTGATACCGGGATCGGTCGGGTCGAGCTTGAGCCGGAATTCGGATTCGGCACAGGCGGGGTTGTCACGGAGCGCGGCGATGCGGCGGGTAACGTCGGACCAGACGGCGCGCAGGGCGAAGAGATTTTCCTCGAGGAGCGTGTCGTGGAACTGGCGGATACGGACGACGTGATCGGAGTTCAGCGTCCCGAGGCGCGTGGTGGCGGATTCGAGATGATGCGCGCGAAGCGTCGCGATGACGGACTCGATGTCGGCGGAGCGGATTTGGATGACAGCGCCGAGTTCTTCGCTGAAGAGTTGGGCAAAGGTGTCGCGCTCGGGCGCGAGTTGAAGATCGACGCCGGTATGGCCGGCGAAGGCCATCTCGACGACGGTCGCGAGCATGCCGCCGTCGGAGCGGTCGTGGTAGGCGAGGAGTTTTTGTTCGCGGCCGAGTTGCTGGATCGCGTTCCAGAAATTTTTCAGGTCGGCGGCGCTGTCCACGTCGGGCGGCTCGGCGCCGGTTTGAGAAAGGGTTTGCGCGAGGATCGAGCCGCCGAGGCGGTTTTTGCCGCGGCCGAGGTCGATGAGAAGAAGAATGGTTTCGCCGAGCGGCTGGAGCTGCGGCGTGAGCGAGCGGCGGATGTCGGTGACGGAGGCGAAGGCGGAGACGATGAGCGAGACGGGCGCGGTCATGCGTTTCTCGGTGGCGCCGTCTCTCCAGACGGTGCTCATGCTCATCGAGTCCTTGCCGACGGGAATCGTGATGCCGAGCGCGGGGCAGAGTTCGAGGCCGACGGCCTGGACGGCGGCGTAGAGATCGGCGCCGTCGCCGGGGACGGCGGGCGCGGCCATCCAGTTGGCGGAGAGGTTGACCTTGCCGAGGTCGCCGATTTGCGCGGCGGCGAGGTTCGTGAGCGCTTCGCCGACGGCGAGGCGGGCGGACGCGGCGGCGTTGTTGAGGGCGACGGGCGTGCGCTCGCCCATCGCCATCGCCTCGCCGGTGTAAACGTCGAAGGCCGCGGCGGTGACGGCGCAGTCGGCGACGGGGACCTGCCACGGGCCGACCATCTGGTCGCGGCAGATCAGGCCGCCGACGGTGCGGTCGCCGATCGAGATCAGGAAGGTTTTGTCGGCAACGGTCGGGTGGGCGAGAACGTGGCGGACGACGTCGGTGAGTTCCAGATTTGCGAGCTGCAACGCAGCCAGAGGGCGCTTTTGCGTCGCGTCGGTGCGGTGCATCCGCGGCGGCTTGCCGAGGAGAACTTCGAGCGGAAGATCGATGGGCTGGTTGGCGAAATGAGGATCGGCGAGGACGAGCCGTTTTTCCTCGGTGGCTTCGCCGACGACGGCGAAAGGGCAGCGTTCGCGCGCGCAGAGATTCGCGAAGGCATCGATGCGGTCGGCGGGGACGGCGAGCACGTAGCGTTCCTGCGCCTCGTTGCACCAGATTTCGAGCGGGCTGAGGCCGGGCTCGGCGTTGGGAATTTTGCGGAGGTCGAATTTTCCGCCGCGGCCGCCGTCGTTGACGAGTTCGGGGAGCGCGTTCGAGAGGCCGCCGGCGCCGACGTCGTGGATGAAGGAGATCGGGTTTTCGGGACCGAGCGCCCAGCAGCGGTCGATGACCTCCTGGCAGCGGCGCTGCATCTCGGCGTTGTCGCGCTGCACGCTCGCGAAATCGAGATCCTCCTGGCCGTGGCCGCTCGCCATCGAACTGGCGGCGCCGCCGCCGAGGCCGATCAGCATCGCGGGGCCGCCGAGGACGACGAGTTGGTCGCCGGGGTTGATTGCGCCTTTTTTAACGTGCTCGGGGCGGATGTTGCCGAGACCGCCGGCGAGCATGATGGGTTTGTGGTAGCCGCGGAGTTCGAGACCGTGGGCGCCGGGAACCTCAAGTTCGAACGTGCGAAAATAACCGGCGATGGCGGGGCGGCCGAATTCGTTGTTGAAGGCGGCGCCGCCGAGCGGGCCTTCGATCATGATGTCGAGCGCGGAGACGATGCGGTGGGGCTTGCCGAAATCTTTTTCCCACGGCTGCACGGCGCCGGGGAGGCGGAGGTTCGAGACGGTGAAGCCGGTGAGGCCGGCTTTCGGTTTCGCGCCGCGGCCGGTCGCGCCCTCGTCGCGGATTTCGCCGCCCGAGCCGGTGGACGCGCCGGGAAACGGCGAGATCGCGGTCGGGTGGTTGTGGGTTTCGACTTTGCAGAGGAGGTGGATGTCCTCCTCGCTCGCGACGTAGTCGTTGCTTTTCGGATCGGCGAAGAAGCGGCGGCCGCGCGTGCCGGTGAGGACGGCGGCGTTGTCCTTGTAGGCGGAAAGGATGCCGTCGCGGTGGAGCTCGTAGGTATTTTTGATCATCTGGAACAGCGAGCGGCCGCGTTTTTCGCCGTCGATGTCCCAGGTGGCGTTGAAGATTTTGTGGCGGCAGTGCTCGGAGTTGGCCTGCGCGAACATCATCAGCTCGATGTCGTTCGGGTCGCGGCGGAGCGCGGTGAAGTTTTTGACGAGGTAATCGATTTCGTCGTCGGCAAGCGCGAGGCCGAGCGCGGCGTTGGCCTCGACGAGCGCGGCGTGGCCGCGGGTGAGCACCGGCACGCTGGCGAGCGGTCGCGGGGTTTCGTGGCGGAAAAACGCGGCGCAGTCGTCGAGCGTGCCGAAGACGGCTTGCGTCATCCGGTCATGGAGCTTGGCGCGGAGCGCTTGAAGCTGCGCGCCGGAGAGCAGGTTTAATTTTTTTGGTAGCGCGGTGTTTTCGATCGCGACGGTGTAGGCGACGGCCCGCTCGATGCGGTTGACGTTGGCGAGGCCGCAGATGTGCGCGATGTCGGTGGCTTTCGACGACCACGGCGAGATCGTGCCGGGGCGCGGCGCGACGATTTGGACGAGCCCGGTGACGGCGGCAGCGGCGCGGCTCGGGCCGTAGGTCAGAAGTTTTTCGAGGACGGAGCGTTCGGCGGCGGTCAGGTCGGCGCCCAGGTCAACGAGATGGATGAACTCGGCGCCGAGGGCGCGGACGGGTACACCGGCGGCGGCGAGGTCTTGCAGAAGTTTCTGGAGGCGGAAATTCGAGAGGGCCGGCGAGCCGCGGAGAATCAGCATGGTGGAGAAACACAAATGCTTCGCCACATCGCCGGGGCGGTCAAGGAGCCGAAAACGCGCCGGATGGAGAAAGCCGTTGACCATTCCCGAAGCGTCCGCGAAATCAGCGGTTTTTATCGCACGATGGCTGAGACAAAAAAGGTGACGATGGCCTCCAGTGGTGGAAGCCCGAGAACGACCGGCCGGCCGCCGGTGCCCGGCGTAGCATGAGCGATCGGATCGCCCACGAATGCGGCATCGCGCTCGTGCGCTTGCTGAAGCCGCTCTCCCACTACCAGGAAAAATACGGGACGCCGCTCTGGGGCTTCACGAAGCTTTTCCTGCTGATGGAAAAGCAGCACAACCGCGGGCAGGACGGCGCGGGCGTCGCATGCGTGAAGCTCGATGCGCCGGCGGGCGAGCCGTTCATGTTCCGCGAGCGGAACGTGAAATCGAACCCGCTCGACAAAATCTTCAAGACGTTGCTCGGGCAATACAGCGACAAGGTCGCGGCGGGCACGATCCATCCCGAGTTCACCGACACGGTGAAGCGCCATTTCGATTTCGGCGGCGAACTGCTGCTCGGGCATCTGCGCTACGGCACGAGTGGCGGCTACAACCTGAGTTCGTGCCATCCGTTTTTCCGGCGCAGCCCGTGGCCGACGCGCAATCTCGCGCTGTGCGGCAACTTCAACCTTACGAACACGGCGGAGCTGAACGACTCGCTCGTGGCGATGGGCCAGCATCCGATCATCGCGACGGACACCCAGGCGATCCTCGAGAAAATCGGCTTCTTCCTCGATGAGGAGCACGAGGATATTTATCGCTTCCTCCGCAAGCGCGATCTCGCGGGCGCGGAACTTTCGCAGCGGATCAGCGAGGAGCTCGACCTCACGCGCGTGCTCACGCGCGCCTCGCAGAAATGGGACGGCGGCTACGCGATCGCGGGGATGATCGGCAACGGCGACGCGTTTGTCGCGCGCGATCCGTCGGGCATCCGGCCGGCGTTTTATTTTCAGAACGACGAGGTGGTCGCATTCGCGTCGGAGCGTGCGCCGCTGATGACGGTGTTCGATCTCGCGGTGGAAAACGTGAAGGAGGTCACGCCCGGCCACGTGGTGGTGATCAAGCGCCGCGGCACGATCACCGAGAGCGCGTTCACGGCGCCGATGCCGCGCGCGTCGTGTTCGTTCGAGCGGATTTATTTTTCGCGCGGCAACGACCTCGACATCTACCGCGAGCGCCAGGCGCTCGGCGGCAACCTGGCCGACCAGGTGATCAAGTCGATCGGCCACGACTGGGCGAACACCGTTTTCAGCTTCATCCCGAACACCGCCGAGGTGGCCTACTACGGACTGATGTCGGCACTCCGCACGCGGCGCCGCGACGAGGTGAAGTCCGCGATCCTCCGCGCCTGCGCCGCCGGCGAGTTGAACGAGGCGCTGCTCGACGAACTCATCCTGCGCAACTGGCCGCGCGGCGAAAAAGTCGTGTCGAAGGACATCAAGATTCGGACCTTCATCGGGCAGGAGGGACTGCGCAACCAGCTCGCGAGCCACGTCTATGACATCACCTACGGCTCGGTGAAACCGGGCGACAACCTCGTGTGCGTCGATGACTCGATCGTGCGCGGCACGACGCTGCGCAAATCGATCCTGCGCATTCTCGCGCGGCTGAATCCGCGGCGGATCATCATCCTCTCGACCGCGCCGCAGATTCGCTACCCCGACTGTTACGGCATCGACATGTCGGAGATCGGGAAATTCATCGCATTCGAGGCGGCGGTCGAGCTGCTGCGCGAGCGCGGGCAGACGGATTTGCTCGAGGAAGTTTACCGGCTGTGCCGCGATGAGATCGGGAAGGGCGGCGCTACGAACCACGTGCGCAAAATCTACGAATCGTTCACGCCCGAGGAGATTTCCAAAAAAATCGTCGAGCGCGTGCGGCCGAAGGGCATCGAATGGCAGGGCGAGATCGAGATCATTTTTCAGACGATCGAGAGCCTGCATGCGGCGGTGCCGAAGCACACGGGCGACTGGTATTTCACGGGGAAATATCCGACGCCGGGTGGCTACCGCGTCGTGAACCAGGCCTACGTGAATTACTACGAGAAGAACGAAGGTCGGGCTTACTGAGCGATCGCGTCATGGCACTGAGCTACGAATCCTCCGGCGTGCGTTACGACGAGCTTGATGCATTCAAGCGGGCGTGCCAGCGCGCGGCGCGCACGACGGCGGGCGCGTTGCGCGACCACGGTTACACCGAGCCGGCGACGACGCGAGGCGAGAGCGCCTACCTGATCGAGGCGGAGGACCATTTTCTCGCGCACGTCGAGGAAGGGCTCGGCACGAAGAACCTCGTGGCCGACGCGGTCTATGCGGCGACCGGGAAAAGTTTTTATCGCGAGATCGCGATCGACACGGTCGCGACGATTGTGAACGACCTGATCACGTGCGGCGCGCTGCCGATTTCGGTGGCGATGCACGCGGCGGTCGGCGAGTCGGGGTGGTTTGCGGATGAAAAGAGGACGAAAGCGCTCGTCGAGGGTTTCGCCGAGGGCTGCCGCACGGCGGGCGCGGTGTGGGGCGGCGGCGAAACGCCGACGCTCGGCGGCGTGGTCGAGCCGGAGGCGATCGTGCTGGCGGGCTCGGCGATCGGGAAGATCGCGCCGAAAAATCTGCGGATTGTCGGCGACGTGCGCGACGGCGACTCCATTATTTTTCTCGCCAGCTCCGGCGTGCAGACGAACGGGCTCACGCTCTGCCGTCGCGTGGCCGCGCAGCTTCCGCAGGAATATCAGACGCCGGTCGGCTTCGGCGACGCGCGGACGTTTGGCGAGGCGCTGCTCGCGCCGTCGGTGATCTATGTGGCGTTCGTGCGCGAATGCCAGCGGCGCGGACTGAAGTTGAACTACGTGGCCCACGTGACCGGGCACGGGTGGCGAAAATTGATGCGACTCGACGAGCCGTTCGTTTACGAGATCACGAACCCGCGCATGCCGCCGGCGGTGTTTCAATTTCTCGAGCAGGCGGGGCCGATCGCGCGGCGCGAAATGTATGCGACGTTCAACCAGGGCGTCGGCTTCGCGGCCTACGTCGCGTCCGAACTGGCCGAGGCGACGCTCGCGATTGCGAAGGCGACGGGCTACGATGCGTGGCTGGCGGGCCGCGTGAAAAAAGACGGTGCGCGGAAGGCGGTCGTCGTGCCTTCGCTTGGACTGACGTTCGAGGGCGACACGTTGCAGGTGCGATAGACCGCTGGCGATGGTGCTGGCGGCGCGGGCGGGGTGCGTGCAACGTGGCGCATGGAAAAATGTCGTTTCACCGAGCTCGGGCTTTCGCCGGAGATTCTGAAGGCGGTCGATAATATGGGGTTCGAGGAGGCGGCGCCGATTCAGGCGGCGGTGATTCCGACGATCATGGCGGGGCGCGATGTCGTGGGCATGTCGT
>Ga0265313_10004058_pt1 | contig 11406 bp, 8 predicted proteins | sample 4123metaG_FD_203122 | JGI IMG/M metagenome (GOLD analysis project Ga0265313, IMG submission 203122) | Rhizosphere microbial communities from Carex aquatilis grown in University of Washington, Seatle, WA, United States - 4-1-23 metaG | ecosystem: Host-associated > Plants > Roots > Rhizosphere >...
GTGATCAACTACCCACGCAAACTGGTGCGCCGCGGCGACTACTATGGTCCCGAGCCGCGCAAGGCCGGGCAGATGCTCAAGCCCGGCGACAATGTCGTGATCCTCAACTAATCTGACGCCTGCGCCAGTCGCAGGCGCCGGGCTGAGGATCGTGACGGCTAGCGCACTCATCGCAATCGATCAGGGCACGACCTCGACGCGGGCGATCGCCTTCGATGCGGACCTGACGCCGCTGGCCAGCGCGCAGCGCGAACTGCCGCAAATCTATCCCTCGTCCGGAGAGGTCGAACACGACGCCGAAGCTATATGGAGCGCGACGGTCGAAACCGTCCGCGCCGCAATGACCCAAGCCGGCCTCGCGGCGTCGCAAATCGCCGGCATCGGCATCACCAATCAGCGCGAAACGACCGTGGTGTGGGATCGCGCCAGCGGCAAGCCGATCCATAACGCCATCGTCTGGCAGGACCGCCGCACCGCGGAGCAATGCGAGCGGCTGCACGCGCAAGGCCACGAAGCGGCAATCGCCGCCAAGACCGGGCTGGTGCTCGATCCTTATTTTTCCGCGACCAAGATCGCGTGGCTGCTCGATCATGTGGATGGTGCCAGGCAAGCCGCGCAGGCCGGCCGGTTGGCGTTCGGCACCATCGACAGTTTCCTGATGTGGCGGCTGACCGGCGGTCGCGCCCATGTGACCGACGCCACCAACGCCGCGCGCACGCTGCTGTTCGACATTGATCGCGGGGCGTGGGACGGCGAGCTGGCGGAATTATTTGGCGTGCCGCAGGCGCTGCTGCCGCAGGTGCGCGACTGTTGCGGCGAGTTCGGGGTCACTGCGCCAGCCTTGTTTGGAGGGGCCATCCGGATTCTTGGCTGCGCCGGCGATCAGCAGGCCGCCACCGTCGGCCAGGGCTGCTTCACCCCGGGCATGATCAAATCGACCTACGGCACCGGCTGTTTTGCCGTGCTCAATACCGGGCGCGAGCGCGTCAATTCGCGCCGCCGCCTGCTGACCACCATCGCCTATCAGCTTGAGGGTGAGCGCACCTACGCGCTGGAAGGCTCGATCTTCGTCGCCGGCGCGGCAGTTCAGTGGCTGCGCGACCGCCTTGCGCTCATCGAGACATCGAGCGAGCTCGACGCGCTGGCGCGACGTGCCGCTCCGGCCGAACAGGTCTACCTGGTACCGGCTTTTGTCGGGCTCGGCGCGCCATGGTGGGACGCGCAGGCGCGGGGCGCGATTTTCGGCCTGACCCGCGAGAGCGGCGCGGCCGAATTGGCGCGTGCCACGATCGAAGCGGTCGGATACCAGACCCGCGACCTGATCGAAGCGATGCGGGCTGACTGGCCTTTGGCCGGGCAGGCGGCGGTCGCGCTGCGGGTCGATGGCGGCATGAGCAAGAGCGACCTTACCATGCAGTTTCTCGCCGATATGCTGGCAAGCCCGGTCGACCGGCCGGTGGTGCCGGAAGCCACCGCGCTCGGCGCGGCCTATCTCGCCGGCCGGGCCGCGGGGCTCTGTCCGGATCTCGACGGCTTTGCCAGGAGCTGGAAGCTCGACCGCCGTTTCGAGCCGCGCATGGAGGAGACCGAGCGCGCGCACAAATGGGCGGGCTGGCAGGACGCGGTGCGGCGCACACTGACCCGCTGAAAGCGCAAGCGCGACGGGGCTTTTTGCTGCTTTACCCCAAATTCACGCGACCATGGTGACAATGCCGGATGGCGGGTGTCGCGTTTGCGGTTGGGTCATGATCAATCCCAGGCATATCGAATTCCTGATTCAGCGGCTGAGCGTGCTGTTGGTCGACGACAATGCGTTCACGCGCAAGATGGTGCGCAACTTGCTCGCCAATATCGGCGTCAAGAAAGTCTATGAGGCCCCGGACGGCATCGCCGGTCTGGAGCAGATCCGTGAGGTTTTGCCCGACGTCGTGATCCTCGATTGGGAAATGCCGCTGCTCAACGGCCCGGAATTTGTGCGAATCGTGCGCTCACCCGGCGTATTTCCGCTGCCGGATATTCCAATCATCATGCTCACCGCGCATGGCGAGCGCAGTCGCATTGTCGAGGCGGTGCGGATCGGCGTGAACGAATTTCTCTGCAAGCCGGTGTCCGCCAAGACGCTGACCGACCGCTTCATCTCGATTCTGATCAAGCCCCGCCTCAGTGTAAAGGTCGGGGATTATTACGGACCGGAACCGCGCAAGTCGGCGCCGTCAGACGCCGACGACGCTGGCGAGCCGGTGACGGCCGCTTGAGGCCGCGGTCAGGCAGGACAGCAACTAGTCCTTCGGTTTAGCGTCGGGTGCCGGGGTAACCGGAGCGGCCGGCTGGGTGCCGGGTTGGCCGGTCAAGCGATCGAGCGCCGACCGTATGGTGTCGCGATTCACTTTGCTGCGCACGGCGTTGAGCAGAGGCGCCGCGGCCCCCGAGCGGCGGATCAGGATCTGCGTATCGGGCAGAACCATCGGATCGTCCCATGAGCCCTGGACGACAAACGGCAATTCGAATCCGTTGCCGGTCGCTGCCGACAGCAACGTCGCAGTGCCGGTCAGGTCGAGGTCGCGCGCCGGGATCGACGCCGAGCCGGCAAGCGCAAGGCGCACCGCCGAGCCTTCGATCGTCACATCCTGGGCGGTGACTTTGCCATCGGTGATCTTGAGGGCGATCGCGATCCGGTCGTATGGCGTGCGGCCGCTATGAAGTTCGGACCCGCCCGATAAGGGCCGCCGGTCGAGGCGCCGGAGCAATTGCTCGATATTGAAGCCCACCAGAGCGCCTGCGGTCCCGACCAGCGTGGCCGAGCCGTTGAGCGTGCGAGTGACCGCCAGGATGCTTTGGCCGGAGCCGCCAACGGCCAGCGTCAAATTGCCCTTGCCTTCGAGTCGCCGCAGGTTGAACAACTGGCTCAGGCAGCCTTCAAGGTCGACGTCGTTGAACTGCAATTGCGATTTGACGTTCATGCCATTATTGGCATTGGCAAGCGTCATGGTGCCCTTGATGATGCCGCCGAAGGCCTGCGATTCCCCGATGGTCAGAACGAACTCGCCGCCGCGCAGGTTGGCGGCGACGGCCGTTCGGCCGAGCGTGGCATTCGAGAGCAGCACGCTTCCCGCCGACAGCCGCAGGTCGGCGTCGAATCCCGACATGCCGTCGAGCGCGATATGCCCGTCGTTCCATTGGCGCTGGTCGGCGCTGACGAAGCGCAGCGCAGATATATAAGGGCGCAGGTCAAGCGCGTCGGCGGCAAGAGTTCCCTGCAGTGTGCGTCGCCCGTCAAAGGCAAAGGTGAGCACACCCTCGGCGCGGTTGCCGTCGAGCTCGATATTGACGTTCGACAGCGCGACGGTGCCGCCGACCACGTTGGTATCCGCCTTCAAGGCGAATCGTTCGAAACCGCCGCCCGGCAGCGCTTTCTGCCCGCTCCAGCGCAAGGCATCGCGGAGCGAGGCCGAGTCGGCAGCGACGGTGCCGGTGACCTTGAGAGTCGGCGCCGTGCTGATCGAGCCGTCGAATGCAATCTTTCCCGGCGGCCCGCTGACACGCAGCTTGAGCCCGGTCACGTCCCCGGCGAGCGCTGCGGAAAAATCCGCAAGCGTTATGCTCGCATCCATGGTTTCGTTGTGCCAGTCGAAGTGCCCCGTCGCACCGAAGCTTTTCGAGATCGCCGGCCACGCCAATGCCAATTGCACATGATCGAGCTTTTCAGAAAGGCCTTGCGACTTGTCGTTCAGGACGATGCTGCCGTCCTCGATGCGGATGGCCGAAAAGGTGGTGCGCGCCCGTGTCGCGGGGGCGCGGCTGCGCATCAGGGAATTGAACAGCTTGGTCCAGTTCGAACGGCCGTCGCTGTCGACATGGACGTTAATGGTCGGGCGTTCAAGCGTAACGTCGGCGGTCTGGATGCGGCCGATCAGCAGCGGAAAAAACCGCAAATTGGCGGTCAGGCGTTCGGTCGCGAGTGCGGCGTCCCGGCCTTCGCCGAGCGAGACGTCCTCGAAGCTGACGCTGCCCGATGGAAACAGCGTCACCACGGACTTGCCGCGGAAGATGGGGTCGATGCCGGTGGCGGCGCGGATTTCGGCCCGCGCCTGCTCACGCACGGCGTCGGCTGAAATGAACAGCGACATCGCCCAGACCAGCGCGAAACCGGCCAGGAGCAGGGCGGCAAGGGCTATTCCCAGCCGTTTGAAGGCAGTGACCGCGTTCAAGGATGATTGTCCACTGATGTCGTGCCGATTCCAGGAACTATACCCCGGCATTCCCGCTGCCAAAACCCTTGAGCGCGCTCTGTGACGCTTTCAAGGCTCGGCGGCGGCGCCCACGATGCGGAAAATAGCGGTTAATTGAGCGCGAAAGCCGGCGCAGAGCGTTGGGCGATTTCCGCGATCAGCTTTTTGATGATGGCCTGGCCGAAGGATTGGAAATCCTTCGCCTCCATCACAAATGCGTCCGGGCCACCCATCACGTTGTTACGGTAATAATTGGCGAGCCCGCCGGGCGGATTGGTGTGTTCGGGATTCCACGGCAGCGCGCGTTCACTCAGGATCACCAGGCCATTGATCGTGATGCCGAGCTTGAGCGCCTCGTCGCGCGCGTCTTTGACGTCGCGGCCGGAATTATTGGTGCCGTCGCCGGAGACGTCGATGATCTGGCGTTTGGTCGTGTACGGCGCGCGGGCGAGTTGCGCCATTGCGCTTTCGATGCCGCCGCTGATCGAGGTGCGGTCGGCGAACGAGCGCGGCGTTTCCAGCAAGCGGTCGCCGAATTGCTGCGCCGCCTGCGCGCTATCGATCAGCATCCAGTCGACGACAACCTTCTGCGAGCCTTGCCCGGACCATTCGACCAGCGAGACGGCAATGCGGCCATTGAACCCGGACTTGATGACATTCAGCACGCGCGGGTCGGACAGCGCGCTAGCATAGCCGTCACGCTGCAGCTGAAACTTCGCCTCATCGACGCTGCGCGAAACGTCGGCGGCCAGGACCAGGAGGAGATCGACCGGTTCGGCAGCCATGGCTTTCGCCGGCACTACGGCGCAAGCCAGCAACGCAAACGCGATACGCCACAATCGAAGCATTGGTCGACCTCGGCACCAGAGCCTAACGCGTCATCGCCTTGGCGTCATGCCCGGGGCAAGTCCGGCAAGGACCCCTTACGTTAGGCTAATACGCGGGTTGCGGGAAACGAGATTTCGACCAGGGTTCCGTCGTGGACGGCGCTGATGATCTTGAAGGTGGCGTGATTGGCCTCGGCCAGCGCCTTGGTGATCGGCAGGCCAAGCCCGGTGCCGGTCGAGCCCCAGCGCGAGGTGGTGGCGAGCTGGCGAAACGGCTCGAGCGCCGCCTTGAGCTCCTGCTCGCTCATACCGTCCCCGGTGTCGCGAACCCGCAGCACGACCTCCTGCGCGTCGGTGACCGCGGTCGAAACGATGACCTGGCCGCCAGCGCCGGTGAACTTGATCGAATTCGACAACAGGTTGAGCACAATCTGGCGCACCGAGCGGGCGTCGGCGACGATCTGCGGCAGGTTGGCGGCAAGCGAGCCGCGAATGATGACGCGCTCCCTGTTGGCCTGCTGCTGCATGATCGCGACGCACTGCTGCGTCAGATCGTTGAGATTGACGCCGGTGAAGGTGAGCTCGAGTTTGCCGGCTTCGATCTTGGACAGGTCGAGCAATTCGCCGAGCAGCGAAATGAGGTGGCCGCCGGAGCTGTGGATGTCGCGTAGATATTGCCGGTAACGGTCATTGCCGATCGATCCGAAGCGTTCTTCCATCATCACTTCGGAAAAACCGATAATGGCGTTGAGCGGAGTGCGGATCTCGTGGCTGATCTTGGCGAGGAAGTCGGATTTGGCGGCTGAGGCCGATTCGGCCTGGCGCCGCGCATTGATCAGATCTTCTTCGGTGCGCTTCCAGGCGGTGATATCGCGGAATACCGCGCAGAATTTCGCACCGCCTTCGATCTGGCCGATCGACATGTGCAGCGGGATCAGGCCACCGCGCCGCGCCCGGCCGGTGACCTCCATGCCCTGGTTCATCAGCGCGGCAGCGCCGCCACGCGCCAGCCGCTCGATATACTCCGCTACCGCGCGCTTGCTTTCCGGCGCGAACAGGTCGCCGAGCGACATCACGCTGAAATCCGCCTGCTCGAAGCCGAACAGCGCCTGGGCGCTGCTATTGGCCGACAGGATTCGCTGGGCGCCGTCGAACAGCACGACGCCGTCGGTCGCGGTATCGAGCACGGCCTTGAGCTCGCGGCTCTCGGTCTCGATACGGCGCAGATTGAGCTCGGAGTTCTTGGATTCTTTATGATGCTCCTGCACCGCCACGGTGTTGAGCATGAGGACGAGCGCGCTGTCACCGTTCCATTGGGTCGAGAACAAGCGGCCGCTGACCGGCATCTGCTTGCCCGCCGGCGTCGTGATGATGAGCGTCTTGCCGCCATTGCCGCCCTTGGCGGTGACGCCGGGCGCGCTTTCGATGAACAGGCTGTCGAGCCCGCCGGCGTCGCGCAGCGCCTGCAGGTTTGGATAGCCGGTCCACTCCAGAAACGCCCGATTGGCATAGATCAGGTCATTGAGCCGGTAGATCAGGATGCCGATCGGCAGCCGCTCCAGGATCGACAGCTCGCCATCGGATGACACGGGTTCGCGCTGGCGCGGTGCCGACGGCGGCTCGATGTCGGTGGTCGCGATCGGTTCCGGCCTTTCGTCGCCGAAGTCGTCATCGACCATCGGCTTGTCATGCCTGAGCCGGTCGCTGAGCTCGCGCGCCAGTTCATTGAAGGCGCTGGCCTCCTTCGCGCTGAGACCCCGCTCCGGCGTCGGGAATTGCACCACCGTGGCGGAAACATCAGGCGGTGGTTCGACGGCCGGCGGTTGCGCCGCGGCGGGTTGCGCAATCTCGACCGGCTCGGGCGCGATCACGGCAGGCGCTTGATTGCGCAAGTCCGCCAGTTCGCGCAGCCGCGTACTGTCGCGGCATATGCCAAAACCGCGATAACCCTGAACCTGGCGGTCGCGGTCGAACACCGGCAACCCGGACAATTCAACCGGCACGCGCTCGCCATCGACCGGCCAGCCCAGCACGATGCCGCTCCAGGTGTCGTGGCTGGCCAGCGCCGCGGCGATTTTGCCCTCCGGATCGACCTCGCCGGCGATCTCCGGCCACGGCCGGCCGAGCAGCGCCGCGCTGTGCGGCCCGATCAGGTGGACGAATTCGTCGGAATCGAGCGTGAATTTCTGCGCGGCGTCCATCTGCCAGACGAAGCGCAGGCGGGTTGACGGCAGCTTCGCAGCCGGCGCGGCGATCGGCGGCGCCGGTTCGACTGGTGCCGGCTTCGTTTCGGCGGGGATCGGCTTGAATGTCAGCAACAGCACCGAGAACTCACCGGCGCCGACGCGGTCGAACGCGATGCGTCCGATTGCGCTGTCGCCTTCGGCGTGGCCGTCGCGGTTGGCCTGCTGTGCGATCATTTGGGCGCCGAGCGCGTCGAGGTCGACCGCGCCGGCAAGGCGCGCGGCGGCGTCGGGCGTCGCGTCGATGAGCTTGCCGCTGGTGGTGAAGGCCGCGGCCGTCTTGCTCGCGGCGAGCAGCCGACGCAATCGCGTCTCGAACGGCAGGTCTGTGCCATTGGGTTCGCCGGCCACGACCAGAACGGCAGCTTCGCCGCCGCTGAGCTCGATGCGTGCACATTGGCACATCAGCGTGCCGCCAATGCCGCCGCCAAAGCCGCGCAACCGCTCGAGCCGCCAGGCGCCATTGCTGGGCAATGAATCGGCGAGACGCGCGATCTGCGCGGCGGCGGGCTTGTTGAGCTCGAATTCCAGGATCGCGAGCGGATCCGTGCCCGGCGCCCGAAATGTGTCGGCGCCGGCCGCGTTGGCCCATAATAGGGCGCCGTCGGCACTCCACAGCCATGCCGGCATCGGGCTCAGGGCGTGCGCCAAAAGCCGAGTGTCGCCAATCCCGTAGGTCTCTACGTCGCCCATGGTTCCCGCGCGGATTACGGCTAATAAACAATTAATACGGCGGCCGCCGGGCAGCGTCCACGCGATCCGGGCGCGGACCGGCCGGGAAACGGCGGTACAGTTAATTTCGCCGCCGGCGATTGCGGGCTTGGCGAGGGCTGCGCATCGCACCAGATAGAGTTAAGATCGGGCTGCGATCGGGCAGCCTGTCTGGAGGTAGTCATGAGCACGAACCCGCCGAATTTCGAGATTCCGCCGGAAATGCGAGCCTTTGCCGAGAAAAGCGTGGCCCAGGCCAAGCAGGCGCTCGACGGCTTTATTTCGGCTGCGCGGCACGCGACCGCGACCGCGGAAAACTCCGCCAATAACGCCCGCAGCGAGGCGATGAACATTGCCCAACTCGCCATGCGCTTTTCCGAGAACAATATCGCGAACTCGTTCGACTTCGCCCAGCGGCTGCTGCGCGCAAAAGACGCGCAGGAAGTCATGACGCTGCATTCCGACTATGTGAAGCAGCAAATGGCGGTCTTGACCGAACAGGCCAAGGAATTGGGCCAGAAAACCGCCAAAATGGCAGGCGCCAAGGTCGGCTAGCCACCGCCACCGATCCGGATAGGGGGCATTCGACGACCCTAAGTCAGGGCGTTGAACGGTATTGTCTTTTTGTGCAGTGCAATATTTTTATTGCGTCGCATCATTTAATGTGGTACGAGTGGTTAATTGCTGGCCGCCCCACCGGGGCCGCCGTCGACACACCAATTCTACCCAAGGGATGCATAGTCATGGCCGACACCACACCACTCGCCGCGAAGGCGAAGCCGAAGACCCCCGTGCTCGAAACCCCGAAGATTGAGACCAAGGTCGAGCCGACCAAGATCGAGACCAAGTTCGAGATGCCGAAATTTGAAATCCCGAAATTCGAGATGCCGAGCATGGAAATGCCGGCAGCGCTCCGCGAAATGGCCGAAAAGGGCATCGCCCAGGCCAAGGACAACTACGAGAAGATGAAGTCGGCCGCCGAAGAGGCCACCGATGTGATGGAAGACACCTACGCGACCGCGTCGAAGGGCGCCTGCGACTACGGCCTCAAGGTGATCGAGAATGCCCGCGCCAACAGCAATGCGGCGTTCGATCTGTTCGGCTCGCTGCTGTCGGCGAAGTCGTACTCCGAAGTTGTCGAGCTCTCGACCGGCTTCATGCGTGAGCAGTTCGACACGCTGACGGCGCAAGCCAAGGATCTCGGCGCCTGCGCCCAGAAGGTCGGCACCGAGACCATCGAGCCGATCAAGGAAAAGTTCACCAGCGCCGTCAAGAAGGCGGCCTGATCGTCTCGGCTGTCGCACTGGATCGCTCCAAAGGCCCGGCACAGTCCGGGCCTTTGCTTTTCTGGCGACCTGCCGCATGGCTTGCCAAAGCGGCGCCCGGCACCTAGTTTCCCGCCCGCTGCACGTGCAGGCGTAGCTCAGTTGGTTAGAGCGCTGGTCTGTGGAACCAGAGGTCGGTGGTTCAAGTCCACCCGCCTGTACCAATCCCGTCAATTGGCGAAATCGAAGTCGAGGCCGAAGAACCATTGGTCGAGATGGTCGCGGATGATCGGCTCGAACAGCGCGTCGATGATCGCGATATTGGCCATGAGATCGGCTTCGCGGTCGGCGGTCTTGATCAATTTGACGGGCGGCAAGACCATCACCCGGAATTGCGCGCGCTCGTTGATCCGGACGCTGTAGAGCGGAAAAATCTGGGCGTTGGCGAGCCGCGCCAGCCGCACCGCATTGCCGATATTGCCGTTGCGCCGCAACGGCCGCCCGAAGGCCGGCGCCCATACCCGCCCGCGCGCCAGTTCGTCGGCATACAGCACGATCTGCTGCTTTTCCCGGGTCAGCCTGATGAAGGCTTCGGCGGCGGCATTCGGACGCGCCAGGATGGCGTCACCCGGAAGCCGGCTGCGCGCGCGGCTCGCCAGCAGGTGGTCGAATCGGTTCGTCGGCGGTTCATAAATCGAGCCGCCCTTGAAACCGATGCTGAGCATCGCGACGCCGATCGTCTCCCAATTGCCGAGATGCACGCCGAGCCCGATCATCGGACCGGCCTGATGGCCGGCGTCCAGATATTCCCTGCCGACAACCTCAATGCGTCCGGCGGCCCACAGCCGATCGAGCACGGAAAACTCCGCCATGGTGCGCCCGACATTGCGCCAGAGCGTGTTGACCGCGGCATCGACCTTGTCGGCCTCGTTCGGCCGCACCGTGATCCAGAGCTTGCGCGCCCGCGCATCGCTCTGCGGATAGCGGTATTTGGCGAACGCGCCGAGCCTGGCGCCGATCGCGCTGGCGACATCGATCGGCAACAGCCGCACGCCATAATGAATCGCGAAATTGATTACGCCGACCAGCGGGTCGCGCACCCAGTAGCGCCAGAATTCGTGGCGGCGTTCGACCTTGTCGAACATCCAGCGCAGCGGTGGCGGCGGATTGTCAGCCATTATGGAACGGGCACGATGCCCTGGCCGGGACCGGCGCGGCCGTTTCGCCCGCGCGCGGCCCGCGAACGTGCACCGACATTGGCAGGCCACCCTCCGGCCGCAAGGTCAGCCGGCAGACCGGCCGCACCTGGTGGCCCGGCTTGAGCCGCAGCTTGAAATGCTGTGCCAGCGTGGCGAGGCACAGGATCGCTTCGGTCAGGCCGAACGACATGCCGGCGCAGACGCGCGGCCCGATGCTGAATGGCACATAGGCGAACTTCGAAATGCGGCCGGCATTCTCCGGCAGAAAGCGCTCGGGCATGAAATGGTCGGGCTTGTCCCATAATTTCTTGTGCCGGTGCAGCAGCCACGGCACCACGAACACCAGCGAGCCGCGCGGAATCCGGATGTCCTTGAATTGCTCGTCCTTGAGCGCCTCGCGCGGCAAGACCGGCACCGGCGGGTAGAGCCGCATCGCCTCCTCGAACACCGCGCGCGTGTAAATCAGCTTCGGCACATCCGCGAGCGTCGGCAGCCGGCCGTTCAGCACCTCGTCGAACTCGCGATGCAGCGACTGTTCGGCCTCGCCCGATTGCGACAGCAGGAACCAGCTCCAGGCCATGCTGTTGGCGGTGGTCTCGTGGCCGGCCATGAACAGCACGGCGATCTCGTTGCGCAGCGCCTGCGGATCGAGCGGCTCGCCGGTCTCGTCGTCGCGGGCGTCGAGCAGGCGATGGATGATGGCGTCGTCATCGGCGCTCTTGGTGGCGCGATAGCTGTCGATGACATGGTCGAGCACATCGTGGATTCGTTTGACCGCCCGGTAGATCGCCGGGCCGTACCAGCGCGGAAACCAGTCGGGCAGGCCAAACAGCGAAACCAGGTCCATCTGGCCGATCAGCGCCTGGTATTCGCTGAAGCCGTCGACGATTTGCGCCGCATAGTCATGCCCGAGCTCGCGGCCGAAAATGGTG
>Ga0265313_10004059_pt1 | contig 11405 bp, 14 predicted proteins | sample 4123metaG_FD_203122 | JGI IMG/M metagenome (GOLD analysis project Ga0265313, IMG submission 203122) | Rhizosphere microbial communities from Carex aquatilis grown in University of Washington, Seatle, WA, United States - 4-1-23 metaG | ecosystem: Host-associated > Plants > Roots > Rhizosphere >...
TCATGCCAAGCTGGCCTCTCGGCTCCGCTACGCTTCGCCTCCCGGCCAGCTTGGCATCACGTGGCGCTTTGAACTAAAATAACAGCCGGACCACTCATTGCAGGCAGTCCATCCGCGCTTGTCGCTATCTCATTGGTTTTGGTGCCGACGGCGGTTTGTGCGTCAAACAGCTTCTGCGCTGTCGCAAGCTGCTGCTGGCTGTCGGCTCGCACCGTGCTAGTGATCGCTTCCTGCGACCGAGCTGTACTGGTCCCGACGGTCGTATCTACGTCCCGCTTGATGGCATCGGCGGTTTGCTGAAGTGTCTTCGCATCTTGGTCATCTTTTACCCAATCTCCAACAAACTGCACCGTCGGCGCTACAAGGATGATCGTCAGTAGGACGCCGCCCCACGGCGTGATGCGATACTGGGCCATGGGAAAGTTCTTGAGCCAACCGCGCAGTGGTATCTTTCGCCTTTCGAAGGCGCCATCTGTGAGAAGAGCGGCGACCCCTGCTAGCGCGCTTGCAAGGGCACCGCTGGCCCTGATAGCCCGCAATCCCAAGTCGGTCCAATCCATCTTCCGCTATCTCCCACTCGTGCGGGATCATTTAGCCGGCAGACGCGACTATCCCGCAGTAGGCGGCGGGCCATAGGGCAGTCGCCGGGGCGCTGCTACTCAGATGCTCTCGGTGTATTGTGATAGCCTCCTCTGAGTCCGGGCGTGTTCTCCAAGGGCTAAACGGCTGGACCGTCAGCAAACCCATCGGCACTCCAGCATAGAAGTCGTCATGGTCCCGGCGGAATGGAACGCGGAGCGGGGGTTGCCGGCTGTTTGAACCGCTCAATCAGGGCGTCGAACATGGAAAAGAGCGCCTCCACGCCATATCCAGCCAGAAAGGCGATGGCCAGTGGCGATAGGCTGAGTTGGCTCTCAGCAACTACGCCACCTGTATGCCCGTCGACCACTCGACCGGCTCGAACCTCGGTATGTCGGCGACGAAGTGGCTGCCGTCGGCGTCGATGAACAGGCGGGCCTCGAAGGCGTAGCGCACGCCGGTCACCGTCAGCGTCCCCCTGTACACTTCGGTCGTCCCGCCGTCATCCTCCTTGGCGCGATGAATCAGCTCGCGCTCGATGCTTACCGTGCCCGTGACGGCATCCGGCACATGGCCGCTGACGCAGCCCTCGGCCAAGACGAGTTCGGCACCCGTTCTGAACGAGTACAAGTAATCGTCCACTACTGAAAGCCAGTCCTTGTCGACCATGACGACCTCCGAATCCAAGGGGGATGTACTGTATCCTCTCTTTTGGAACAAATAAAGAACGCTTGCGAAGCGACGACGCAGCGCCGATCCACGAGGCTCCGTCCCAAGTCCGATGGCGGCCCCGTCCCCGCGCCGTCGGGGAATAGATGTCCCGGTTCGCCCGTTGCATCGGTGGAGGAATTCGAGTGCCGGGCTATCGCGTCTACCTGATCCAGCGGGAACACATGGTGGATCGACTCCCCATCGCGGCCGCGAACGACGACGGCGCGCGGAAAGTCGCCTCGGACCTTGCCGAGAATCACGGCGTGGACAGTTTCCAAGTCTGGCATGGGCCGCGGCTCATCGACTGCGGCTACATCCGGCCGGCGATCGGCACTGTGTGGCTCAGCGGGCACTGGTTGCCATCCTCCGGGTGACCAGCGGCGGCGCGAGGGCCTGGGAGGGCTTCAGGCTATCGGCGTCGTGGCGAGATCACGGCTCCTCGGCCGGCTGGAACAGGACATAGCCGTGTCCGGCCCAGAACAGCGCCGTGTCGATGCCGGCCTCCGTGCCGACGACGATGAAGTCGTTCTTGATCTTCGTGTCCTGATGTTGGAAGTCCGCGAAGGTCTTCGAGCCGCGCCTGGCGACTTGGATCGGCACCGGCGACTGCTGCCAGATCGGTGAATCGAAATAGTCCGCGACGCCGTCGCCCTGATAGCCGGTGAAGAGGAATTTCCTCCGGCCGCCATCCTGGACGATGGCGAGCGCCAGGCCCTCCGGCCGTGCGCCCAAGGACTCCTGCCCGAACAGCGACCCGATAACCGTGACGCCGCGCTCAAAGCCGCCGGCCGACCCGGGCAGGATCGTCACCAGATAAAGTGCATCTTGCTTGCCGTCGCCCTCGAAATCACCCGTGGCAAGGGGCGCCTGGAAGCGGCCGTTCGCCTGGACCCGCTGGCCGAACAGCTTTGGCACATCGTCCGCCTGGCCGGCGACTCCTTGTGCGCCGGCAAGCCCGATCAGCAGCGCTGCCGCAATCGCGATCACTCTATGCCGGGGCATTCTTTCGCGCCTTCATGGCCTCGATGAATATCCTGAGGATCCCGAGCCGCGCATTGGCCTTGGGGTAATAGAGAAAATATCCCGGCCGTTCGATGGCGAAATCATCGAGCAGGGTCACGAGCCGGCGCGCCCGAAGATCCTCGGCAATGCTTTGCCGGAATAGCCAGCCGATGCCGAGCCCGGCCCGCGCCGCGTGGATGACGGCACTCGTGCTGTTGACGATCAGGTTACCCTGGACATGGACGCTCGCCGTGCCCTGCGCAGTTCGGAACGGCCATGGGGCGATCCTGCGCGAGCCGATGAACCGGTAGAGGATGCAGTTGTGGTCCAGGAACTCGCGCGGGTGCCGGGGCCGCGGGCGCCCCTTGAAATAGGACGGTGCCGCGAACCAGGCCTCCTTCAATGGCGGGGTCAGGCGGACCGCGATCATGTCCTCATGGATCTGGTCCCCCATCCTGACGCCGGCATGAAAGCCATCGGCGACGATATCGACGAAGGCTTCCTCGAACGACAGGTCCAGCTGGATGTCCGGATAGCTCTTCTGGAACGCGGCCAGTCGGGGCGCGACGGCGAGTTCATAGGCGACATAGGGAAGCGTGATCCGGATCCGGCCCGTCGCAGTGCGGCCGATCGTCCGGGATTCCTCGAGGGCGCCGGCGAGTTCGCCCATGGCCGGCTGGACTCGCGCCAGGAGGGCGCGGCCCGCGTCGGTCAGGCGGACCGAACGCGTCGTCCTGGCGAACAGGCTGACGCCGAGCCGGTCCTCCAGCGCTTTCAGCCGGTAGCTGACCGCCGGCGGCTCGACGTCGAGCGCCGCGGCGGCCGCGCGCAGCGACCCATGTTCGGCGACGGCCAGGAAGACCTCGAGGCCGCCGAAAGGCAGTTTGGCCATTAGTCGAGATTTCTTATCTCTCTGTTCAGATTGGAAAGCCTATACGCCGTAATAGCCATCGTCTACATGTCGCGTCGAGCACGATGGTGGCGTGCGATCCCAGAGGGCGCACAACGTCGCGAGCCTGCGTTTCCCGTTCCTTGAGGAGGACCCGTTGGCGAAGATCCATACGGGCGGCTGCCAGTGCGGCGCCGTCAGGTACGAAATCCGGGCCGACCCGATCATGGTCTATGCCTGCCATTGCAGCATCTGCCAGCGCCAGTCGGGCAGCGCCTTCGCCATGGCTGCCGCCTTTCCCGGCGCCGCCTTCACCATGCTGGGCACCCCGCCCGCCCATTTCATCCGCCAGGGCCATGGCCGGAAGTTCCGCTGCTATTTCTGCCCCGAATGCGGTTCGCGCATCTATCATCAATGGTTCACCGAGGAGGGCGACACGCCCTTCCGCAACATCAAGCCCGGGACCCTCGATGACAGGAGCTGGCTCCGGCCCGGCTGCCATGTCTGGACCGAGAACGCCCAATCCTGGGTTCGATTCTCGGATGACGACGTCGTCTTCGCCCAGCAGCCGAGCCTGGACCAGATGCCGCGATTCCAGGCCCCATGACCGCGCCGGCCCTGGGTCATCCGGACAGGATCCGCGTCGGGATCCTGGTGATGGTCGCAACCGCTCTCGCCATGGCCTTCGGCGATGCCCTGGTGAAGCGGATCAGCGCCGGCTTCTCGATCTGGCAGATCTATGTCGCCCGCTCGCTGCTCGCCATTCCGCTGACCATCGTTCTATTGCGGCTCGGCTCGCGAGCCGGAGGGGTCCTGCCGAAATCTCTCCCCTGGGCCTTGCTGCGCAGCGCCTTGCTGGTGGCCATGTGGGTCGCCTTCTATGCCGCCCTGCCGATCCTCAGCCTTTCCACCGTCGCCGCCGCCTACTACTCGGGCCCACTGTTCATCGCGTTGTTTTCCTCGCTTCTGACGGGAGAGCCCGTCGGGATCAGGCGCTGGAGCGCGATCGCCCTCGGCTTCGCCGGGGTGCTGATCATCCTGCGGCCAGGCAGCGAGGCGTTTACCTGGCTGACGTTTCTGCCCGTGCTGTCGGCCGTGTTCTATGCGCTCGCCGCGGTCGTCACCCGGGCCAGATGCGCCGAAGAGAACCCGCTCGCTCTCTCGCTCACGCTGAATTTCTGCGTTCTCGTGGCCGGCGCGATCGGCACCGCCTTGATCGCGACCCGCGGCGCGGTTCCGGACGCGATCGCCTATCCGTTCCTGCTCGGACCCTGGTCGCCCATGGGCCTGAGGCAATGGGGACTGATCGCCCTGATGGCCTGCCTCATCGTCGCCACCAGCGCCGGCGTGGCCAGGGCCTATCAATCCGGCCCGTCGTCGATCATCGCGACCTTCGACTACAGCTACCTGGTCTTCGCCTTGCTGTGGCGCTTCGTCTTCTTTGACGAACTGCCCGGGCTCTCGACCGTCATCGGCGGGCTTGCCATCGCCGGCGCGGGCCTGATGACCATTGCCGAGCCGCGTTCGAACTCGCGGTCCGTCGCAAGCCCGGCCTCGGCATCCCCTTAGGCGAGCCGGCTAGCCTCGGCGCCCGCGATCGGCCAGGGCCAGCTTCACGATCCGCTGCACCAGCGCGATGTCGGCTCTCGCATGCTCAGCCGCGTTGCGCACCGGCGCGCCTTCGACGATCGCTTCCCAGAACCCGATCAGCTCGCGCTGGAAGGCTTCCTCGAATCCGTTGCGGTGCTCGGTCTTGGCGAGATGCATGGCCTCAGAGCGGTATTCGATCAGCCGGGTCTGGAAGTGGTTGAGATAGGGCGAGGGGAAGACGAGTTCGAACCTCCGGTCGTCGAAGAAGAGCGAAATCCGTTCCTGGTAGTCGGCCAGCTTCGGCACCACGACATGGGAGATCTGGCAGATGGCCTGGTCGCCGTTGAGGGCCAGCACCGCGCCGGTCCCCTGGCCGCCGGCGAAAATGCTGCCGGAGACCGGGCGGATATAGGCGATCCCCATCCGCTCGAGCAGGCCATGCACCACGTTCAGGTCGTGGATCATGCTGGAGGCGAGGGAATCGGCATAGGCGCGGACGATGACCTCGTCGGGCTCGACGCCCGTCGCGCCCTTCACCTGGGCCCAGAGTCTCGCCTTGTTGTCGGCGATGAGCGCCGGCGCAACATCGCTGAAGCGCTGGAACCCCTGATGCACCGAAAAGGGCCAGGAATCCGGATCGTTGCACTCGACGGCGATGAAGCGCAGGCGCTGGCCCAGCCCCTCGATTTCCCTGGCCAGGATCTCGTAGCTCGGATCCCAGCGCTTCATATAGCCAACCTGCAGCACGCGCCTGGCCGCGTCGCGCCTGGCGATCAAGCCGTCGATGTCGGCGACGGAGAAGCACAGGGGCTTTTCGCAGAAGACGTGGATCCCGGCGTCGAGCGCCCTGCCGGCGAACTCCGCGTGATAGGAATCCGGTGCGGCGATGAGAAGGGCATCGGGCTTCATGGCGAGCAATTCGTCGAAGGAGCCGCAGGTTGCGACGCCATGGCGCCGCTCGATCAGCCGCCGGCCCTCGGCCGAGGGATCGGCCACGGCGATGAGATCGAAGCGGTCATTCAAGAAGCGCAGGTTCGGAATATGCTCGACCTGGGCGATGAGACCGGCGCCGGCGACGGCGATTCGCACTCTTTTCACGGGCCTCACCCTACCTTCTGAATTGGCCGCTCTGCCGGCGCGAAGCCCGTGGCCTCGACCAAGCGGCGAAGCGCGGGCAGGTCGTCGAATGCCCCGCGGTACGGATCGGTGCCGATGTGTGATGCCACGCGAAATCCCCCTCGTCCGGCCGCGGACGGCCGGGTGCCTGTTGAACAAGGCGTTTCCAACGCCGGGCCGGAAAGGTAATGAATTTCTATTGCCAAAGCCATTGCGAATTTCCTTTCTATGCGCTAGCGTTACGATGGTCAGAAGCAGCCAATGACCCGAATGGATTGGCGCCACGATCACAGCGGGGGCAGCCCAGCTCGCCATGCGGTACCTCAGATCGTTCTCATGGAACCTGGGTCATCGGACTGGGATCATCGACGGCCGCGAGATCACGCAGCTGCGGCCTTTCTCCGGACACGTCTGAGCTGACGCCATAGCCCCCACGAACAGGCGGGGCTTCGTCTCATCGCGGGAAACAAGGGGATGGCTCGAGTCCGCCGCCCCTGCCGCCGAGCCGACATTGCCAAACGACCAGTCAAGAAAGGGAGGAGCACTCACTATGAATCCGCTCAAATCATTGATCCATGTAAGCTGCATCGCGCTAGGCATCGGCCTGGCGCTGGTGCATTCGCCGGCAATCGCCCAGGACCAGACCATCAGGATCGCGGTGGTGACCCATGGCCAGTCCTCCGACAGCTATTGGGGCGTGGTGAAGAAGGGCGTCGATGACGCCACCAAGCTCATGGGCGTCGATGTCTCGTACCAGGCGCCGCAAACCACGGACATGGTCGCGGAGTCGCGCATGATCGACGCCGCCGTGACCCAGAAGGTCGACGGCCTCGTGGTCTCGATTCCCGATCCGACAGCGCTCGGCAAGTCGATCAAGGCCGCAACGGCCGCCGGCATCCCCGTGATCATCATCGACAGCGGCGAGGACCAGGTCCAGGCGATGGGCGCCAAGCTCTTCGTCGGCACCCAGAACTATTTCCAGCAAGGCGAATTGGCGGCCAAGAAGCTGCTGGAGCTGGGCGCGACCGACGGCGTCTGCGCCAATGCCGAGCCGGGCAACCTGGTGAATGAGTCCGCCTGCGACGGCTTCAAGAAGGGGATGGCCGGCCATGGCGATCGCGTCGACATATCCATGGACCCGACCGACACGGGCGCGCGCATTCTCGCCTATGTCTCGGCTCACCCGAAGGTGAACGGCATTCTTGCCCTGGGCGCGCCGCAATGCGTCAACATCATCAATGCGCTCCGGCAGCAGGGGATCCTGTCCAAGTTCAAGGTCGGGAACTTCGACGTCTCGCCCGACACCCTGGTCGCGCTCCAGAAGGGCGAGGTCCAGTTCTCCTTCGACTCCCAGCAGTACCTGATGGGCTATCTGCCCATCATTCTGCTGACCCAGAATGCCCGCTACGGCGTGTTGCCGACCCAGAACATCTATACCGGGCCGACGCCGGTGACGGCCGCCGACGTGGAGAAGATCATGATGCTTAGCAAGAAGGGCATCCGATAACCCGGCGTTGCACGAATATTATCCACCCCTGAAACACATGACTTGCCAGTAAAGTGGCAAGTCATGTGGGGACGTAGGTCGGGTGAGCGAGATCGTGACTGAAAGCGGCTTCACGCCCAAAGGGTTGGGCAGCGACACCGCGCGGCTGAAGAAACCAAGGCTGATTGCGCGCCTGCTGCACCGGCCGGAGTTGGGCGCGCTTTCCGGCGTGTTCCTGGTCTATATCGTGTTTTACGTCCTGGCCAGGAACAGCGGCATGTTCAGCCTGAGCGGCCTGGTCAACATCTTCCAGGTTTCGGCCGAGATCGGCATTCTGGCGGTGGCGGCGGCACTCCTGATGATCGCCGGCGAGTTCGACCTGTCGATGGGTTCGATGGTCGGATTTGCCGGGGTCACCATCGCGCTCTGCGCCACCACGTTCAATCTCTCCCTGCCGGCGTCCGTGGCAGTCGCCTTCGTCCTGTGCGCGGCGATCGGAGCCGCGAACGGATGGCTGACGGTCAAGACCGGGCTGCCATCCTTCATCGTGACCCTGGCATCGCTGCTGATCCTGCGCGGCCTGACCATCGCGGTGACGCGCCTGCTGAACGGCTATACCGAGATCTCCAATATCACGGCGAGCGATCCGAACAATCTGATCGTCTCCCTGTTCAGCGGGCGGGTGGCCCATCCGTTCTTCGTATGGATGTCCGAGCATGGCTGGATCGGCAAGAAGTACGACGGAGGGCCCAGCGTGGATGGGCTGCCCGCTTCCATCGCGTGGTGGATCGGGCTGACGGCGCTCGCCACCTGGGTCCTGCTCAGGACCCGCTTCGGCAACTGGATCTTCGCCGTGGGCGGCGACGAGAAGGCCGCGCGCAATGTCGGCGTGCCCGTCAACCGGGTGAAGATCATCCTGTTCATGCTGACCGCCCTGTCGGCATCCGTATTTGCGGCGGTGCAAGTGTTCGAGGTGAATTCGGCCGATACCCTGCGCGGCACCCAGAAGGAATTCGACGCGATCATCGCCGTCGTGATCGGCGGCACGCTGCTGACCGGCGGCTACGGTTCGGCCGTGGGCGCCTTCCTGGGCGCCCTTATCTACGGCACGGTGCAGATCGGCATCTTTTATACCGGCATCGATACCGACTGGTTCAAGGTGTTCCTGGGCCTCATGGTCCTGGGTGCGGTGCTGTTCAACAATTTCGTCCGCCGTCGCGCCACGCTCGCACGGTGATCGGCCATGGCAATGCAATCCCAGAAGGCGATCGTCGAGCTGAAAAACATCGGGAAGACCTTTGGCACGGTCCTGGCGCTGAAGGACGTCTCCTTCGACGTCTTCCCGGGTGAGGTGCACTGCCTGCTGGGCGACAACGGCGCCGGCAAGTCCACCCTGATCAAGATCCTGGCCGGGGTCCATCGGCCCTCGAGCGGCGAATACCTGATCGACGCCAAGCCGGCCGAGATCCAGTCGCCGCGCCATGCCCTCGATGCCGGAATCGCGACCGTGTACCAGGATCTGGCGATGGTGCCCTTGATGAGCATCACCCGGAATTTTTTCATGGGCCGGGAATTGACTAAGGGCTGGGGGCCGTTCTGCCGATTCGACATCGCTCGGGCCGATCGGGTCGTCATCAAGGAGCTGGCCGAGATCGGCATCGACCTGCGCGATCCGGCCCAGGCCGTGGGCACTCTTTCAGGCGGCGAGCGCCAATGCGTGGCGATCGCGCGTGCGGTCCACTTCGGCGCCCGGGTCCTGATCCTCGACGAGCCGACCTCGGCCCTGGGCGTGCATCAGGCCGCCATCGTCCTGAAATACGTGGCTCAGGCCCGCCAGCGCGGCCTGGGCGTGGTTTTCATCAGCCACAACATCCATCATGCCTACGCCGTGGCGGATCGCTTCACCCTGCTCAACCGCGGCGCCAGCAAAGGCACGTTCAAGCGCTCGGATATCTCCCGCGACGAGGTGCTGCAGGCCATGGCCGGCGGCGAGGATATGCAGCGCATCCAGGCCGAGATCGACAAGTTCGCCTTTGCCGAGGGCGGAACGAAGCCGCCATGAGCGACGGCGCGCCGAGACAGCGCCGGCGCAGCGACTACCGGCTCATCGGTGGCGCCGGGGAGCAGGCGAGAAAGCTCGGCCTGGTCGGCGCCCTTTGGTACAAGCCCGCCGTGCCGCGATCGGTCATGAAGGAATTGATGCGCCGCCAGGACGCCGCGGCGATCCGCGACACGGCCCTGTGGTACGCGCTGATCCTTAGCACTGGCGCGCTTGCCTACCTGTCCTTGGGCACGCTCTGGGCGCTGCCCGCCTTTTTCCTTTACGGCACGCTCTACGCCGGTCCGGCGGATTCCCGCTGGCATGAAACCGGGCACGGCACGGCCTTCAAGACTCGCTGGATAAACGACCTCCTGTATCAGGTCGCCTCGTTCCAGGTGATGCGGCGGCCGACTGTGTGGCGCTGGAGCCATGCGCGCCACCACACCGACACGCTGGTGACCGGGCGGGACCTGGAGGTGCAGGCCCAGCTGCCCATCCATCCCCTTGACCTCATCGCTGATTTCGTCGGGCTGAAGCTGGCGCCCAGGGAGTTCGCCATGATGCTGCTCAACGCGGCGGGGCATCTGGCGGAGGAGGAAAAGACCTTCATTCCGGAACAGGAGTGGGGCAAGGCGATCGCCCAGGCCCGCGCCTGGACCGCCATCTATGCGCTGACGATCGGTCTCTCCTTCTATCTCTCGTCCTGGGTTCCTCTGCTGTTCATCGGGCTGCCTTCGATCTATGGCGCCTGGCTGTACAATTTTTTCGGCCTGCCGCAACATGCCTGCCTGCCGGAAAATGTCCTGGACCATCGCCTGAATTGCCGGACGGTCATGATGAATCGGGCGTTCCGGTTCCTCTATTGGAACATGAACTATCACGTCGAGCACCACATGTTCCCCTTGGTGCCCTACCACGCCTTGCCCCGGCTCTACGAAACGGTCAAGGACGATTGCCCGCCCGCCTACGCCAGCAGCTGGGCGGCCTATCGGGAGATCATTCCGGCCCTGGCGCGCCAGTGGCGCGACCCCGAATATTACGTCGAGCGGGAACTGCCCGCGCAGCGCCCGGCCATGGCGAGCATGGGGCCGGGGCGATGACCGGCTGGCTGCGGGTCGGGCCTCTGGCGGAGATCGAGGACGAGGACGTCAGGCGTTTCGATCATGACGGCCGCAGCTACGCCATCTACCGCGTGGCGGGAAACGTCTACGCCACCGACGGGCTCTGCACCCATGAACAGGCGCATCTCTGCGACGGCCTGGTCATGGACCATGTCATCGAATGCCCGATGCACAACGGCCGCTTCGATATCCGCGATGGCCGGGCCCTGGGGGCGCCGGCTTGCGTCAACCTCAAGACCTACCCGGCCAGGATCGAGGACGGCATCGTCTTCATGCTGGTTGAATGACCGGTTCCTGCCCCATGGTGATCGTCGGCGCCGGCGAAGAGCTGTCCCATGCGGCCGTACCGCTGAAACCGCTGCCGCGCGCGGCGTGACCCTGCTTTCGGCCCGATTGAAAGGCGAGACTCCGACATGCCCAGACAGCGGCACGCGACCGGCAAAGATCGCAAGCTGACCGTCGAGCAATTGCTCGAGCACATCACCCAGAAATACGACGGCCTGAGCAGGCAGCTCAAGATCATCGCCCGCCACGTCGAACAGAACCGCGACCGCCTCGGGATCGAGGGGATCCGCGAGCTGGCGGAGCAATGCGGCGTTCAGCCCTCGGCGGTGGTGCGCTTTGCCAAGCAGTTCGGGCTGTCTGGGTTCGGCGAATTGCAGCGCATCTTTCGCGACGGGCTCGCCCAATATCTGGACCAGTCCCGCAACTACGAGACCCGCATTCGCCAAGGCATCGAATCGGGGGCCGGCCGGCTGTCCAGCGTCGAGATCGCCAACGAATTTCTCGGCGGCAGCATCCTGGGCATGAGGGAGTTGCAGAAGCGCCTGCATGGCCCGAGCTTCAAGAAGGCGGTGAACCTGCTGGCGG
>Ga0265313_10004060_pt1 | contig 11405 bp, 10 predicted proteins | sample 4123metaG_FD_203122 | JGI IMG/M metagenome (GOLD analysis project Ga0265313, IMG submission 203122) | Rhizosphere microbial communities from Carex aquatilis grown in University of Washington, Seatle, WA, United States - 4-1-23 metaG | ecosystem: Host-associated > Plants > Roots > Rhizosphere >...
ATCCGTTCCTCGTCGACTTCGACGGGCAGCTCTGCACCTCCGACCGCGACCGCTTCGCGCGCACGCAGGATTTCCTGAAAGCCAATCCCGAGATCCGTTTGGCGGGACCGACCTGGGGCTGGATCGAGGCGGCTTGCCGTTCGATGGCGCGGGTGATGGCGCCGGGTTATCCCGAAGCGATCAAGACGCCCTTGCTGATCGTCGGCGCGGGACGCGACCGCATCGTGCGCGTCGAAGCCGAGCGCGCCTTCGCCAAGCGCCTGCCGCGCGGCACCTATCTGGAACTAGAAGACAGCGAACACGAAATCCTGATGGAAGCCGATCCCATCCGCGCCCGGTTCTGGAGCGCGTTCGACGCGTTTACGGCCAAAAATCCCTAGGCAGCTGCGTCGTCCTTCATCCGACTCTCGATTGCAGCGGCAACAGTTTCGGCTTCCATGCGCGAGCCGTAGCGATGGCCGATCCAGACGATGTTATCGTCGTCGGGGCCTTTCATACTCACCTTCGCCGCGTCGAGCTTGTCGAAGCCAACAGTGAAGATGCTGCGGGTCTCGATGAATTTTCCGCCGATGAAGACGATGGCGCCGGCATAGATGAGTTGCTCGAACAGATAGCGAAAGTCGGCGCACCAAATGGTCAGCATATAGAAACCGCCCATATTGGTCATGGCAGGGCGCATTTGCCCCTCCAAAACCCCGTGCGCAATACTCAGCAACGCTGTGGCCGCAACTGCACCAATTGCCACTTGCAGCCCGCGCCGACTCCACTGTTCCTGCCTATCCAATAGGAACTGCATCGTTTGCCCCCGTCTTGAAGAATTCAAAAACCGCAATGAATCGCGGGGCATAATACACCCGACGACGGCGGCGTACCTTGTCGTTGCGCGAACTTATCCAATGCCTGCTGCACGGCCTTATAATGGCGGCATGACAGATGAATCCACGCGCGCCGGCGCCAATCCGGCACAGATCAAATCCGCCGGCGAACCGGACCGCATCGAGCGGCTTGCGGTCGATCTCGATGATGTCCACGCCATGCTGCATGAGGCGACCGAGATTGCGCTCAAATCCGATCGCGGCCTCGCCACGCGCATGGAGGCGATGACCATCGCCACGCGCATTCTGAAGGCCTGTAGCGGCGCGCATTTCGTGTTGGCGCGCCTCAAGGGCGAGGTCCCGGAGTCGCGCCACCGCTCATCGTCGAACGCGCCGCCGACGCGGCCGTGGAGGAGCCTGCGCCTTATTCCTATCCATTACCGACCGCCGCCGAACATGCAGCGGAGCGCCGGAAAAGTGAGGAGGCGCGGGCGCGGGGCGAACATCCGTTCGGGACCCCCGCGAAAATTTTGAAAACAACCCCCGGGCCGCATGTGCGATGACGGCCCCGAACCGGGGCGGTGCTCCCAAGGGGAACACTAATGCCCTGAAATCCGGCCGCCATACGAAGGAAATGCGCGATTTGCGTTTGCGCGCGCGAATGGCGCTGAGACGTCTAGCTTACTCGCTTGCCTTAGCCCGCCAAGAACTTCAGCGCCTCGGCGTGGACGCGCCGGTCGCCCGCCGCGATCACGCACCCGCCTTGCGGGCAAGGCGCGCCCGCCCAATCCGTCACAATGCCGCCGGCTGCTTCGATGACCGGGATCAGCGCCTGAATATCCCAGGGCTTGAGCCGCGCCTCGACCACCAGATCGACGAAGCCCATCGCCAGCAGCCCATAGGCGTAACAATCCGCGCCGAAACGCGTCATCTGCACCGCATCGCAAAGCCGGCGGAAACGTGCCTGTTCGTCTTCGCTGAAATGGCTCCAAGGGTGGTGCGACATCAGCACCGCATCGCCGAGCCGCGCGCAGGCCCGCACCTCAAGCCTGCTCTTTCCTGCGGGCGATTGCAGGAATGCGCCGCCGGCCGTGCCCACGAAACGCTCGCGCAGCACCGGCTGGTCGAGGATGCCGAGTATCGGCGCGCCCCCTTCGTTGAGTGCGATCAACGTGCCCCATTGGGTCGTGCCGGTGATGAAACCGCGCGTACCGTCGACCGGATCGATTACCCAGACCCGCCCACTGGTACCTTCCTCTTCCCCATATTCCTCGCCCAGGATGCCGTCGTTTGGCCGCTCGGCCTTGATCAGGGCGCGGATCGCTTGCTCGGCGCCCTTGTCGGCGGCAGTCACCGGATCGAACACGGCTTTGCCCTTGTCGATCACGTCGATGCGCTTGCGAAAATAGGGGCGGATTACCTCGCCCGCCGCATCGGCCAGCCTATGCGCGAACGCGATGTCGTGGTCGAGGGACATGGAACGACCTCCTTAAAGGTCAACGTCCGCGCGCGCGGCGCGCTTGCGCGCGTTGGGATCGAGTTCGCGTTTGCGCAGCCGGATCGACTGGGGCGTGACCTCCACCAGCTCGTCCTCCTCGATATAGGCGATGGCCTGCTCGAGAGTCATCGGCACGATCGGAGTGAGGCGCACCGCTTCGTCCTTCGACGTGGTGCGGATGTTGGTGAGCTGCTTGGCGCGCAGCGGATTGACGATCAGATCGTTGTCCTTGGCATGTTCGCCGATGATCATCCCCTCATAGGCTTTGGCGCCCGGCACAACGAACAGCTTGCCGCGCTCTTCCAGATACCACAGCGCATAAGCGACCGTTTCGCCGGCGCCGTTGGAGATCAAGACGCCGTTGGTGCGCCCGGCGACCGCACCCTTGTAGGGCGCATAGCCGTGGAACATGCGGTTGATGACGCCGGTCCCGCGCGTGTCGGTGAGAAACTCGCCGTGATAGCCGATCAGCCCGCGCGACGGCGCCCGGAAGATCAGCCGCGTCTTACCCGCGCCGGTCGGGCGCATGTCGGTCAGTTCGCCCTTGCGCCCGGCGATCTTCTCGATCACCACGCCGGTATAGGGATCGTCGACGTCGACGGTGACTTCCTCGATCGGTTCCAGGCGTTGGCCGGTTTCGGGATCGTTCTGATAGAGAACGCGCGGCCGGCTGATGGAAACCTCGAAACCCTCGCGGCGCATGGTCTCGATCAGAACGCCGAGCTGCAACTCGCCGCGGCCGGCGACTTCGTAGGCGCCTTCGCCGGTTTCGCGCAGATGGATGGCGACATTGCCTTCCGCCTCGCGCAGCAGCCGCTCGCGGATCACGCGGCTTTGAACCTTGTCGCCTTCGCGCCCGGCGAGCGGGGAATCGTTCACCGAAACGGTCATCGCCAGCGTCGGCGGATCGATCGGATTGGAGAAGATCGGCGTCTCGACTTCGATGTCGCACAGCGTGTCGGCGACGGTAGCGGTCTGAAGTCCGGCGATGGCGACGATGTCACCTGCCTCGGCGCGTTCCACCGGTACGCGCGCCAGGCCGCGGAACGCCAAGAGTTTGGTGGCGCGCGCCCGCTCCACCACCTTGCCTTCGCGGCTTAGCGCTTTGATCTGGCGATTGACCGTGATGGCGCCCGACTCGATGCGCCCGGTCAGCACGCGGCCGAGATAAGGATCGGCCTCCAATGTTGTCACCAGCATCGAGAACGGGAATGCATCGCCGGCATGGATCACAGGTTTGGGAGGAGGGACGTCCGAGACAATTCTGGCAAACAACGGCGACAAATCCCTGCGCTCATCGTCGAGATCGACCACCGCCCAACCCTGACGCCCCGAGGCATAGAGATGGTGGAAATCGAGCTGGTAGTCGTTGGCTTCCAGCGCGAGAAAAAGATCGAAAATGGATTCCAACGTTTCTCTCGGCTGGGCGTCGGAACGGTCGATCTTGTTGATGACGACGATGGGCTTCAAACCCAATTTGAGCGCCTTGGAGAGGACGAACTTGGTCTGCGGCATGACGGATTCGGCGGCGTCCACCAAAAGGACAACGCCGTCGACCATGGAGAGAATGCGCTCCACCTCGCCGCCGAAATCGGCGTGGCCGGGCGTATCGACGATATTGATGCGGGTCTTATTCCAATCCACGCTGGTGCATTTGGCCAGGATCGTAATGCCGCGCTCGCGCTCCAGATCGTTGGAATCGAGCGCGCGCTCCTCCATGTGCTGGTTCTCGCGCACCGAGCCCGATTGTTTGAGCAGCTGGTCGACCAGGGTCGTCTTGCCGTGATCGACGTGTGCGATAATAGCGATATTGCGAATGTCCATGGGCGTCCGCCGTTGATGCGGCGGCTTATAGACGGCGCCATCTTGCGGAGCAACCGCCGGTCAGAATTGCCCTACCAGCTGCACGTCCCAGGACGTGTCGGAGTGATAAACCATCAGCACGGCGCGCACCGGACCGGCAAATCCGGTCTCGGCTTTGAGTGCCTTGGCCGTCGCACGCACGTCGGCCTCATGCTCGCCATCGGACACCGGATGGCCGGCGCAGCGCTGATGGGCGGTGACGACAAGGGCCTGCGGCGCGTGGGCCCCAATCAGGAGTTTGATCTGCCCGACCGCAGCCTTCCATTCCGCCGCCCGCTCGGGCTTGAGCAGCCCGTCGGGCCCCGGTACCGCAACCACATCGACGCCCTGAACCTGCAGCAGCTTGGCCAGCCGGCTGTTCAGGTCGACCTTCTTCTGGTGCAGGCGCCAGTCCGCGCAGGTCAAGGCGACCGCGAGCTGTTTGCGCTTCTTCCCCCACATGATCCATTCCCCCATGTCGCCGTCTGCGGCGCCCTGACGCCTATCGATTTATTAACGAGGTATCGGCTTCATACAATGGGGCAAAAGCACGAAAGTGCGAGTGCTCGAAAAGCGGGCGGTGAGATACAAAAAGTGACGCATTACACTGCAATTCTCCGTGACCGTGCCGTGGCCTTCGCCACATTCTTTGCCGAAAGACACGCCCGACTGCTAGGTTGCGGACGTGTTGCTCGCGACCACCTTCGGATTCGCGAGCGGCAGCCGATTCTCAGGTTCGAGCGATGAATTTCAGATTCGCCAACGACTTCGAAGCGCGTGCGCGTGAATTGCCTCAGGCATTCAGGCGCCTCAGCGCGCGAACGCGGCTGATAGCGGTCCTCGCGGTCGCCGCGGCGCTTGGCCTAGCGCTCTATCTCTTGTTCGGCGGAACCGGCGCCCGCAAGGGGCCGCCCGCGGCGCCCGTCATCGTCGCGACGGCGTCGAGCCGCGATGTCACCGTGGTCGAGCGCACGATCGGCACCGTCGTCGCCAATTCGACCGTCCAGGTGACGGCGCGCGTATCCGGCCAATTGATGGCCGCCAATTTCAAAGAAGGCCAGATGGTCCGCGCCGGCGACCTGTTGTTCCAGATCGATCCCAAGCCCTATCAAGCCGCGCTTGAACAAGCACGCGCGCAACTGGCCAAGGATTCCGCGCAGCTGGTCAGCGCCACCAACGATCAAAGGCGCTACAACGCGCTGTTCGCCCAGAACGCGGCCTCCTCGCAGCAGCGCGATCAGGCCGACGCAGCGGCCAAGGGAACGGCGGCTACGGTCGCGTCCGACCGTGCCGCAGTGGATGTGGCAACACTCAATCTTGGCTATTGCGAGATCCGTTCGCCGGTCGACGGTAAGACCGGACCGATCCTCATCCAGCCCGGCAACCTGGTCAGCGCCAACGGCGCGAACCCGCTGGTCATGCTGGCGCAGATCCAGCCGGTGAAGGTTTCGTTCTCGCTGCCGCAAAGCGATCTGCCGCGAATTCAGGCGCGCTATCTCGCGCACAAACTGTCGGCTGAGCTCGATTTGCATGCGCAGAACGGGGCACGTCTCAAGGCCCCGGTCGATTTCGTCGACAATGAAGTCAACGCCCAGACCGGAACCATCGAGTTGCGCGCGAGCTTCGACAACGCCGATCTCAGTCTGGTGCCGGGCCAGTTGGTCGACGTCGCGGTCAGCCTGAACTCGCTGAAGAACGCCACCGTGGTGCCGCGCGAGGGGGTGAATGACGGGCCGACCGGGCGCTACGTGTTTGCCATCGCGCCCGACGGAACCGCCCAGATGCGCCCGGTCAACGTTTTGTTCGACGACGGTACGGACATGGCGGTGGACGGCGAGATCAGGCCGGGAGACAAAATCGTGGTCGACGGCCAGCTGCGCGTCGTGCCGGGGGCCAAGGTGACAATCCAACACGTCTCGAAGCGCGCCAAAAAAGTGAAAGCCGCCGACAATTCATGAACCTCTCGGAGCCGTTCATCCTTCGTCCGGTGATGACGACGCTAATCATGGCGGCGTTGGTGATCTTCGGCATCTTCGGATACATCTCGCTGCCGGTCAGCGAGCTTCCCGCCGTCGATTTTCCGACCATCGTGGTGTCGGCGAACCTGCCCGGCGCCGATCCCGAGACCATGGCGTCGGCCGTCGCCACGCCGATCGAGAGCCAGCTTTCCACCATCGCCGGCATCGACTCGATGACCTCGCAGAGCATCCTCGGCTCGACCTCGATCACCATCCAGTTCAAGCTCGACCGCGACATCGACGCGGCGTCGCAGGACGTGCAGCAAGCGATCTCGGCTTCGCTGCGCAAGCTGCCGCCGCAGATGACCACACCGCCGACATTGCGCAAGGTGAATCCGTCCGACGCCCCGGTCCTGTTCTTGGCGATGAGTTCGTCGACGCTGCCGCTGTCGGCGGTCGACAAATACGCCGAGACCCTGCTGGCGCGGCAATTGTCGGTGTTGGACGGCGTGGCGCAGGTCAACGTCGCCGGTTCGCAGAAATTCGCGGTGCGCATCCAGGCCAATCCCGCAGCGCTGGCCAGCCGGCAGATCGGGATCGACCAACTGGCGACCGCCATCGGGGCGTCGAACGTCAACATCCCCACCGGCACGCTGAACGGCACGACGCGCTCCTCGGTCATCCAGGCCAATGGCCAATTGACCAACGCCGCACTGTTCCAGCGCCAGATCGTGGCCTATCGGGGCGGCGCGCCGGTGCGCCTGCAGGATGTCGCGACCGTGAAGGACAGCGTTGAAAACGTCCGCGTCGCGAGCTGGTTCGGAGGGCGACGTGCGATCGTGCTGTTCATCCAGCGCCAGCCCGGCTCCAACACGATCGAGGTGGTGAACGAGATCAAGCAGGTGTTGCCCCACTTCCTGGAGCAGCTGCCCGCCTCGGTGAAGCTGGAGACGATCTACGACCGCAGCCAGTCGATCCGCGCCTCGGTCAGCGACGTGCAACTGACGCTGGTGGTCGCCGCGATCCTCGTCATCGGTGTCATCTTCGTCTTCCTGCGGACGGTTTCGGCGACGTTCATTCCGTCCCTGGCGCTGCCGATCGCAGTCATCGGCACCTTCGCGGGGATGTCGCTGTTCGGCTACAGCCTCGACAATCTGTCGCTGATGGCGCTGACGCTGTCAGTCGGCTTCGTCGTCGACGACGCCATCGTCATGCTTGAGAATATCGTGCGGCACGTCGAACAAGGCGAGGCACCGTTCGAAGCCGCGCTGAAGGGCGCCCGCGAAGTCGCCTTCACCATTCTGTCGATGACGATTTCGCTCGCCGCGGTGTTCATTCCGGTGCTGTTCATGGGCGGTATCGTCGGGCGGCTGCTGCACGAATTCGCCATGACCATCGTGCTAGCCATCGTGTTCTCCGGCGTGGTGTCGGTGACGCTGACGCCCATGCTGTGCAGCCGCATGCTGAGGGACGAGCGCGCCAGCCGCCACGGCGCGTTCTATCGCTGGAGCGAACAGACCTTCCAGAGAGCGCAGGATTTTTACGACCGCACGCTGCATTGGAGCCTCGAGCACAGTCCGGTTATCTTGGTCGTCTTCCTGGGGAGCCTCGCCGCCACGGTGGTGATGTTCACCATCATGCCGCAGGATTTTCTACCGAGTGAGGACACCGGGCTGATCCGCGGCTCCACCGAGGCCGCCAACGGCACCTCCTTTCCGCAGATGGTGAAGTATCAGCAAAAGGTCGCGCGCATCGTCGCCGACGAACCCGGTGTGCGCGACGTCAGTTCGGGTGTCGCGTCCGGCTTCGGCGCCAGCGGGCTCAACACCGGTTCGCTGGTAATTCCGCTGAAGGATCGCTCCCAGCGTTCCATGTCCGCCGACGAGATCATCCACGATCTGCGCGGCAAGCTGGCGCACATACCGGGCGTGAATACGTTCTTGCAGAACCCACCGAGCATCCGCATCGGCGGCCAGTCGTCCAAATCGCAATATCAGTTCACGCTGCAGGACATCGACCTCAATGAATTGCAGGGCGCTACGACGCGGCTGACCACGGCGCTGCGAGCAGAGCGCGGCTTCGAGGACGTGACCAACGACCTGCAGCTGTCGACGCCGACGGTGAACGTCGCCATCAACCGCGATCAGGCTGCCGCGCTCGGCGTCATGCCGCAGACCATCGAGCAGGCGCTCGGCTTCGCCTATGGCGGCGAACAGGTTTCGCAGATCTACGGCACGTCGGACGAATACCAGGTGATCCTGGAGCTTCTGCCGCAATACCAGGTGGCATCGTCCTCGCTGTCGAGCCTCTACATCACGGGAACGGGCGGTACGCTGGTGCCGCTCAACGCGGTGGCGAAGATCAGCACGACGACGACGCCCTTGAGCATCAACCATCTGGGGCAGCTGCCGTCGGCGACCGTGTCGTTCGACCTTGGGCGCGGCATGGCGCTCAGCGACGCGGTCAGTACCATCAACCGGATCAAGCAACAGGTCGCCATTCCGGACTCGATCCAGACCAGCTTCCAAGGCACCGCCGCGGCGTTCCAGAGTTCCATGAGCAACGTCGCCGAGCTTTTGGTGATCGCGATCATCGTCGTCTACATCGTGCTGGGCATTCTTTACGAAAGCTTCGTGCATCCGCTGACGATCCTCTCCGGACTGCCGTCCGCCGCGGTCGGCGCGCTCGGCACGCTCGGCCTCTTTCATTTGCTCTATCTGGCGGGGGTGACGTCGTTCGACGCTTCGCTAAGCCTCTATGCCTATGTCGGGATGATCATGCTGATCGGCATCGTGAAGAAGAACGCCATCATGATGATCGACTTCGCGCTCAGCCGGCAGCGCAGCGAAGGCGTGCCGGCGCACATCGCCATCGCCGAAGCGGCGCTGGTGCGTTTCCGTCCCATCATGATGACAACGATGGCTGCCTTGATGGGAACCCTGCCCATCGCGATCGGGCTCGGCACCGGTTCGGAGGCGCGCCGCCCGCTCGGCCTCGCCGTCGTCGGCGGTTTGCTGCTGTCGCAGCTGCTGACGCTTTACATCACGCCGGTGATCTATGTGTACCTCGACCGGCTCGGCGACAAGCTTGGGCGGGGCAGCGCCGCCGGCGAAGTGCGCCACGCGACCTGAGGAGCGCCTCTGTTCAGCCCGCATCCAGCGACTGTGCGCGACGCCCGGCGCGTAAAACATCGAATCCTCCGGCCGAGATCAGACCGAAAAAGTAACCGCCAAGATGCGCCTGCCAGGCGATCTGCTGGATTTCGCGGCCCACTCCGAATCCCATTATGCCGAACAGCAGGTTCGTGCCGAGCCAAATGCCGGTGAAAAGCAGGACCGGCCGCGAGAAGATCGGCGCCATCGCTCCTCCGGAAGGCGATCCAGGCCAGGGATACATCCGGGTGCCCGCCGCCATCAGCCCCGATATGGCGCCGGAGGCTCCGATGACGCCGCCTGGCGAGCCCCAGTCGAAGGCGAGATAGGCCGCTGCCCCGGCCACTCCGCAAAGGGCGAAGAACAACAGGAAAATCGCAGTTCCGAAGCGGCGCGCGACGATCGGCCCGAACGCCAGCAGCCACACGCAATTGACGCCCAGATGGGCGAAATTGGCGTGCAGGAACATATGGCTGACGAACGGCACCGCGAGCCCGAGAAGGCTTCCGCCGGCGAGGCCTGCGCTGTAGCGCGCCGGAATGAAGGCGAATTGGGTCAGGATGTCATTCGGCCAGGGAGCCGGCGCCGCGATCCTGGCGATGTGCGCCAGCACCAGCGCCGCGATCAGCAGCAGAACGGATGCCGGCGCATTCAGTAGCGGTTGGCGCGGCTGGTCGGATCGCAGAAAGGCCATGGCGAATGGTTCCGTTATTGGCTGATCGGCACGGCTCGGCGTGAGCGCCGTCTGTTACATAAGAGGACACTCTCAAATGTCCATGATGGACCAGCGCCACACGATTGTCGCGCCCGCCCAGGCCGCCGCCGAGCCGGTCGAACCTCAGAAGAACGCCGTTTGCGCCGCTCCTGCACGTTAACGGCGGCCGTGTCGCTTTGGCACGCCCCCATGACTTAATGCCGGTTAAGCGTTGGCACGGCGGTTGCTCCATGGGGTTCGGGACAATTTGGACTTCACGCCCATGCCGTTCGATTTCAGACAGCTGTTGTTTGCCGGCCTTGCCGTGTTGAGCGCCATTCTCCTGGAAGGCGCGGCCCATGCTGGCGATTACAGCAATGCCGCCAGCTACAACAGTCCATACGGCCTCGCCGCGGGTGCGGAGAACCAGACCGTCAATCCAAGCCTGCGCGATGCCAACGGCAATCTAACCATCGTCGACGGCCGGTTCACCAGTTCCACCTTCAGCCAGCAGACCGGCGTACAGAGCATGGGCACGATCAGCTCAAGCACGCTCTCCTCGCTCGGCACCAGTTCCTCCGGCGCCGCTTACGGCAACGCCACGGCGATCGGCAATTCGCTCAATGTCGTGACGGTCGGCAACAACAACACGGTCGTCGTGAACTCTAGCCAGACCAACAGCGGCAACCAGAATGCGTCCGTCAGCCTCAACGGACATTGAGAAAGGCCCCATCCCATGACCGGACGCAAATATCTCATTAGATCGCTGGCCATCGGTGTCGCGGCCGTGGCACTTGGCGGTTGCATCAGCCCGGTGGCAACGGCAAGCGGGCGCTACACTTCGCCAATTGGCGGCTCTCCCGTCATCAGCAACGAAACGCCCTATTCCGCCGCTCTGCGTTGTCTGGGCCGCTATACAGCGGGTCGGCCGTTGCGCGTCGCGGTGGGACAGATCGCCGATTACACCGGCAAGATCGAATCCGACAATTCCGGGCGCAAGCTGACCCAAGGCGCCGCCCTGATGGCAATGAGCGCGCTGTCCAAGGCCGGCGTGCCACTGGTCGAACGCTTCGACACCTCGGTTGCCGAGATGGAACTCAAATACGCCAACAACAAGCTGATCGGCGCCGACCAGCCGCAGGCCCAAGGCGACTTCCGCAAGATCATGGCCGGTTCGATTACCGGGTCGGATTATTATCTAGTCGGCGGCATCACCGAACTGAATTTCAATATCCGCTCGGAAGGCGCCAACGCCGACGGCGGCGGCACCGCCAGCAGCGGCGTCAAGGGCACGATCGGCGGCTCGATGTATGTCATGAATGTCGGGCTCGACCTTCGCTTGGTGGACACCACCACGCTCGAAGTGGTCGACGTGATTTCCTATCAGAAGCAGATCATCGGCCGGCAGATTTCGGCCGGCGTGTTCGATTTCCTGGGCCAGAACTT
>Ga0265313_10004061_pt1 | contig 11404 bp, 10 predicted proteins | sample 4123metaG_FD_203122 | JGI IMG/M metagenome (GOLD analysis project Ga0265313, IMG submission 203122) | Rhizosphere microbial communities from Carex aquatilis grown in University of Washington, Seatle, WA, United States - 4-1-23 metaG | ecosystem: Host-associated > Plants > Roots > Rhizosphere >...
TGGAGGCGGAGATGAATGGCGCGCCCATGGTGTTTCCGATGGGGCCAGACCTGTATCTGAGCTGGGCCACCTGCTCGGTGCGGACCGGCACGGATGCGGAGCGGTCGAAGGCATACCGGTGCGAGCTCAAGCCCGGCTACCGCTTCTGATCCCAAAGACGCTTTGTGCTTTGCCACTTTGAGTAGAAGAGTGGGCGAGCCTTCGCGGTGGAAAAGCTGCGAAGTGCACGCCGTGTTGGGCACCGATTTACATGTCGTTCATCGTGAGTTCACGAATTATTGAATGACGGCCTCTACGCTCACATCATGATGAAGAACCAGATCGTGCGCGCTATTGTTTTCATTTTTGGCCTGGTGATTGCGCTCAGTGGCACAAAGGCAAACGCCCAATATGAGGATGGCAACCTGCTGGGAACCATACGCGATGCTTCGGGCGCGGTGGTGAGCAGTGCAACTGTCACGGTGACCAACGTGAGTACGGGAATGGTAACGAAGGTCTCCACCAGCGACACGGGCGACTATTCGGTTCCGTCGCTGCGGGTGGGTGCTTACTCGATCGAGGCAGAGGCGGCGGGGTTTGCTCCGGCGCAAGCCAAGAACATCTCAATTTCGGTGGGGGCGCGCCAGCGCATCGACCTGACCCTGAATGTGGGGCAGGCCAACGCCACGACGGTTGAAGTGAGCGATGTGGCCCTGCAGATTGAGACAGCGAGCAGCGAACGGGGCCAATCGATCTCCGGCTATCAAACGGAGGCGCTGCCGCTGGTCAGCCGCAACTTCTCTGACTTGCTGGGCCTGGTTACGGGCTCGCGCCAGGCACCAACAGCCGCCACCACCAGCTCCATCAGCAGCCTGGTGCGGGCCGGCGCGTACAACGTGAACGGCCAGCGCAGCATGTTCAACAACTTCCTGCTCGACGGCATGGATAACAACGCCTACGGCGAGAGCAACCAGGGCTTTGACAATCAGATCATCGCGATTGCACCGGATTCGGTTGCCGACTTCAACGTGGTGACAAATAACGAAAGCGCGGAGTATGGACGCTCTTCGGGTGCGACCGTCAATGTGGCGTCGCGCGGCGGCTCCAATGCGTTTCACGGCACCGCCTACGAGTTTCTGCGCAATACTGACCTCAACGCCGCCGGCTTCTTCAAGCCAACGCTTGTAGGCAGCACCGGGAAATCCGTGCCATTCCAGAAGCCCGGTTTCAACCGCAACCAGTTCGGGATGGACTTCGGCGGCCCGATTCTCAAGAACAAGCTCTTCTTCTTTGTGGACTACGAGGGCTTCCGCCAGACGCTCAAGCCGCTGTATGTGTACACGCTGCCGACGCAAAACGAGATCAACGGAATCCTCGTGGTTGACGTCAAGAATCCGCTGACCGGGATCACTTACCCGAAAGGGACCGCGATTCCAACCTCCGCGATCAATCCACTTTCAGCGCAGATCATTAACTACTACAAGCCATTTATCAGCACGCTGCCCGTATCTGGTGTCAGTTCGACGGGGCTAAACTCGAACGACTACGCCAAGGAAGTCCCTTTTACGGATAACTCGGATAAGGGCGACCTTCGCCTGGACTACCAGCAGTCGGCAGCTTCCTCGTGGTTCTTGCGCATTAGCGATCGCAAAGAGACCGGGGTGAACTATCCGGTGATTCCGCTGCCGCTGGATAGCACGGCGAACGGCAAAATCCGCATCCTCGACCAGCAGGTCGCGCTCGGTTACACACATCTTTTCGGCGCCAACAAGGTGCTCGACGCACGCCTCGGGCTTTCGCGAACCAAGGCCGGAAAGTACACGCTTTCGATCGGCCAGAACGCCTTCGCGATTCCCGGCCTTCAAACCGTGCCTGCTGGAATCGCCGGCGGTCTGCCCCAGGTGTCCATCAGCAACTTCACCACGTTTGGACGCCAGAGCACGAACCCGCAATGGCAGAATCCCGCGCTGCTTGACCCCAAGGTGAACTTCACGTGGGTCAAGGGCAAGCATTCGCTCAAGTTCGGTTACGAGTACGAGCACATATGGATGGCGGTCAACGACAACAACCCGCTCTATGGCTCCTGGACCTACGGCGGCGGCTACAGTGCGACCACCTCCACCAAGGTCGCCGATAACTACTGGGCCGACTTTCTCTTCGGTCTTACTTCCAGCTACCAGCTGGCCAACTACTTCGTGGTTCATGTGCGCCAGACTTTAGATAGCGCGTACGCCCAGGACGACTGGAAGGTACTGCCCAACCTCACCTTGAACCTCGGTGTGCGCTGGGAGTATGGCTCACCTTACTCCGAGTGGAAGGACAACATTTCGAACTTCGATCCGGCTTCGCAGAGTGTGTTGACGATTACCCCCGGTGCAGTGGCTGGCAACGGCATCACGCCGGTGAGCCATGGCGGCACGTACGGCAAGACGCTTGTGAATCCTGACTGGAGCGACTTCTCTCCGCGAGTTGGCTTCGCTTTCGCGCCCACGCCGACGATCTCGGTTCGCGGCGGTTTCGGCACTGGCTATGTGCACTATACCCGTGCCGGGTCGGGCGACATTCTCGCCATCAATGCCCCGCAGGCACAGTTCGCCGCGGTGGTTCAGCCGGCACCGACTGCGGCAAACCATTGCAATCCGGTCCCGGCGCAAATCATTCAAGTCGGATCGACCACGCCAAGCTGCTACGTCAGTTCAGACCAGGGATTCCCTACCGGCCTGGTGACCACATTCAATCCCGCCACCGATAACATCACCTGGGTACCCAAAGATACAAAAGACAGCTACGTGGAGAACTACTTCCTGAGCGTGCAGAAGCAGCTAGCGAAGAATACCCTTCTCGACGTGGCGTATGTCGGCAATCACGGCCTCAAGCTGCAAGGCTTTCTGAATGGAAACCAGAAGAATCCTGCGCTTGGATTTGCTCGGCCCTATGGCAACTGGCCCAGCGACATAACCGAAGCTCTCAATGAGTTTTACTCCAACTACAACGCGTTGCAGGTGAGGTACGAACAGCGCTTTGTGGGGGGCCTGACGCTTCTGAACTCATTCACCTGGGAGCACGCTCTCGACAACGCATCGGCATCCCTCGAGGGCAATACGCCGAGCCCTCAGGATGGCAACAACCTCAAAGCAGATTACGCGCAGTCTGACTACAATTTGCCCCTGGCCAACGTAACGAGCCTGGTCTACGAGCTTCCTTTTGGCCGCGGACGGCGCTTCGCGTCAAGTGCGAACGGAATTCTAGACAGCGTGATAGGGGGCTGGCAGTTGAGCGCGATCAACACGTCGCAGGCGGGGACGCCGTTTAACCTGACCTATTCGCCGAATACCGCCCAGCAGGTGTCGCCCCAGATCTCAGCCACCTATCGCGGGGCCAATGAGTACCGTCCTGACGTCGTGCCCGGCAAGAAAGTCTCGCAGGGCACAAGCAATCGCGCGGCGAACACCGGCTACGTGAACTACATCAACTACAGCGCCTTTGTGGTGCCGCCGATCAAGGACGCCGCAGGCAACGTACTCAGCCCTTTCGGGACGGCGTCGCGCAACCCGGGCCGGACGCCTGTCTTCAATGAAACCGATCTGAACATCAACAAGAAGTTCAACACGCCGCTGGAAAACCTGAAAGTGGAGTTCCGGACCGAGGTCTACAACCTGTTCAACCACACGAATTTTTATCTTCCTGGCAACATCAGCGGATCGCAGGGAACGACGACAGCGACTGCCTCGACAGGCGGGTCCGTGCCGGTATCAACAATTACCGGCAGCCCAACCAGCGGCGGGCAGATCACAAGCACCTTCGAGCCGCGGATCTTCCAGTTCGCGTTGAAGATTATTTACTAAGTGTGTTTCATCGAACATGCAAGGCCCGTGCCAAGCTGCACGGGCCTTGTGCTTTTTGGGGGCACAGCGAAGAGAGAGCAGGCCGCCGCTTTGCGTCGTAGGATGAGACGGGAGGCGCAAGCCAATGTTCACGCCGCAAGCCATCGGATTTGTTCGGAGCCCTTACAAGGAGACGTCGGCAATCCCCAAGGGGTTGGGAGCAAAGCACGATGCCGAAGGCGTGCTCGAGATTCTTCCGGAGTTTGAGGCGGGATTGAAGGACGTTGAGGGCTTTTCCCATTTATTCGTGCTGTGGGTTTTCGATCGTGTCGACGGCTTCGAACTGGTCGGCATGCCGCCGACCGATCAGCAGCCGCACGGCGTGTTTGCCACGCGTTCTCCGCGACGGCCCAATCCTATTGGGCTTACCGTGGTCGAGCTACTGCGCCGCGACGGTGGCGCGCTCCATGTGCGCGGTGTCGACATGCTGGACGGGACGCCGATTCTTGACATCAAGCCGTACATGTCGAGCATTCCCCAGGAGAAACTGCGGCGAGGCTGGCTGGCTGAGGCCGAAACCGCCAAGCCGTAGCCAGGCGACGGGTCGGCGTTCCTCAACCAACGGGCTAAGGGTTTCCAGCATCCAAATCCGTGTCGATGGCACAGCGAGGCCGTCTCATGGAAGGGAAGAGAAACATGCCCAAGAAGAACGAACAGGACAAGCCAGTTCAGGAACTGATCAATGCGCTCAACGAAGATTTGGCCCGCGAGTACCAGGCAATCATCGCCTATACCGTGTACAGCAATGTGCTGAGCGGAGCCCAATGGATGCAGATTGCCGGTGAGCTGAAGCTGCACGCCGCCGAGGAGCTGCAGCACGCCCTGACCCTGGCCGATCAGATCGACTACCTCGGAGGCATGCCGACAGCGACTCCGAAGGAAGTGAAGCTTTCAAAGAAGCCTGAGGAGATGCTGCGCTTCGATCTCGATAACGAGACCCAGACCATTCGCAACTACCGGAAACGCGTCAAGCAGGCGGAGGCTTTAGGTCACTACGCGCTCGCCGAGCAACTGCGGAAAATCATCGTCCAGGAGCAGGAGCACCAGCACGATCTGGCCACCGCGCTGGGGATCGATGTGCCCAAAGTGCTCTCCGAAGGCGCATAAGTCGGCGGATTCCGGGACCCGGTCGGGTCTTGCCCCTTCTTCCACTGAGCCGTTGGTTGTCCGGTCTCCTCTTATTTGACAGTCGTGTCATTGAAAGCAAGTGTGCTCAGGTCAATAAAGATCTGCGCCGCTCCATGTGCGCTGACAGACTGGAAACTAGAAGCTATTCCCTTTGATCTGCGGATATCGGCTTGTCGGTCTCTGCCTTTCATTGAGGATTCCGCCCTTTATGCCCCGCGACTTGTGATGAGCCTCACAGATTATCGTGATTTCCCCTGACTAAGCTGACACGTCGCTTCAAGAAATCCCGAAGCAGCCATCAGGATATTTGTGGCGGTGTGTTTTGGAGGCGACGGTCCCGGCCGATCGATGAGGATCGGCGAACGAGGACAGGCGAGGGTAGGTATGGGGCAGTCAATTTGGCGGTCGATGGAGCAGAAGGGCTACAGCCGCAGAGATTTTTTGCAGTTCTGCACGGCGGCAGCCATGGCAGCGGGCTTCGGTCGGAGCGGCGTGGGTCAGGTGGTCTCGGCCTTCGACAAAAAGGAGAAACCTGCGGTGGTATGGATGCATTTCCAGGAATGCACCTGCTGCAGCGAGTCCTTTATCCGGGCGTCGCACCCGATCGTGGTCGACGCGCTCCTGGATGTGCTGTCTCTGAACTACACCGAAACGCTGATGGCGGCATCGGGATTTCAGGCCGAGAAGAGCCTCAACGACACGATCCAGAACAACAAGGGTAAATACATCGTGCTGGTTGAAGGCGCGGTTCCCCTGGCGGACGGGGGAGTGTACTGCATGATCGGCGGCAAGACGGCCGAATCGATTCTGCAGACCGTAGTGAAGGACGCGGCCGCAGTGGTGGCGTGGGGCAGCTGCGCATCGAATGGATGCGTGCAGGCGGCCAAGCCGAACCCTACAGGAGCGACGCCGATTCACAAGCTCGTGGACAAGCCAGTGATTAATGTTCCTGGATGTCCGCCGATTGCCGACGTAATGATGGCGGTGGCAACGCACCTGCTGGTGCTTGGGCAGATTCCGGCACTCGACAGCCAGGGCCGGCCCAAGGAGTTCTACGGCCGCCGTGTGCATGACACGTGCTATCGCCGCGCCAATTATGATGCCGGTCTCTTTGTTGAGTCGTTTGACGACGAGAACGCGCGCAAGGGGTATTGCCTTTACAAGATGGGTTGCCGCGGACCGGTAACCTACAACGCCTGCTCGGTGGTGAAGTGGAATGAGGGCACAAGTTATCCGATCCAGTCGGGGCACGGATGCATTGGCTGCAGCGAAGAAGGCTTCTGGGATAACGGGCCACTTTACCAGCACCTGCCTTCGGTGCCCGGCTTCGGCATCGAGAGCACGGCGGACACCATCGGCGCTGCAGTCGGGCTCACTACGCTGGTAGGCGTCGCCGCGCATGCGGTGGTGACCAACGTGCGCAAGAAACAGGTCATCGCGGAAGTCCACGCCGAAGATCAGAAGGAGTCGTAAAGAGTATGGCGACGCGTATCGTTGTCGATCCAGTGACACGGATTGAAGGCCACCTGCGCATTGAAGCGGTGGTGGAGAACGGCGTAATTACCGACGCCTACAGCGCAGGCACCATGATTCGCGGCTTGGAGAAGATTCTGATCGGCCGCGATCCGCGCGATGCCTGGGCTATCACGGAGCGTGTGTGTGGCGTATGTACCACCGTGCACGCGCTGGCCAGCGTGCGCGCGGTCGAAGACGCCATCGGTATTGCGGTACCACCCACGGCCGAGATCATCCGCAACATCATGATGGCCACACTGTACGTCCACGACCACGTGGTGCACTTCTATCATCTGCATGCGCTGGACTGGGTCGACATTGTGAACGCGTTGAAGGCCGATCCGAAAAAAGCGGCGGAGCTGGCCGGATCGTTTTCGCGCTGGGACAAGAACACGCCGGCTTACTTTGCCTCGGTGCAGGAAAAGATCAAGCGGTTCGCGGATAGCGGGCTGGGTATTTTTGCCAACGGCTACTGGGGGCATCCTGCATACAAGCTTCCGCCGGAAGTGAATCTGATCGGCGTGGCGCATTACCTCGACGCGCTCGAATGGCAGAAAAATGTGGTCAAGATTCATGCTGTCTTCGGTGGAAAAAATCCTCACCCGAATTATCTTGTTGGCGGCGTGCCTTGCTCCATTGATACGGATGAACCGGCGGCGATCAACTCCGAGCGCCTCAATCTTGTGGCCCAGCTGATTGCGGAAGCAGATGAGTTTGTCAACGAGGTCTACATTCCCGATCTGCTCGCCGTGGCCTCGTTCTATAAGGATTGGGCGAAGTACGGCGGTGGTCTCAAGAACTATCTGAGCTACGGAGAATTTCCGACCCAGGGTTACGGCCAGATCCAGTCCTTCAAGTATGCGCGGGGTGCGGTTCTTAATCGAGATCTGAGCACGGTGCACGAAGTGAATCCACGGGATAGCCAGGAGATCAAGGAATACATCGCGCATTCCTGGTACAGCTACGACGGTGGCGACAATGCTGGTCTGCATCCGTGGGCCGGTGAAACGAAGATCAATTACTCGGGACCCAAGCCGCCATTTGAAACACTGGAAGGCTTCGACAAGTACTCGTTCCTGAAGACACCTCGGTGGAAAGAAAATCCGATGGAGGTGGGTCCGTTGGCGCGGCTGCTCGTCTCCTATGCTGCGGGCCACGCGGACGTGAAAGAGCTGGTGGGGCAAACGCTCGGGAAGCTGGGCGTTCCGGTAGATGCGCTATTCAGCACGCTGGGCCGCACGGCGGCGCGAGGCCTGGATGCTGCGCTGGGCATGATCTGGCTCAAGGATTTCTATGCGCGCTTGATGGAGCGAGTGAAAATTCATGAAGTGTCGACGTTCAACGGCGAGCGGTGGGAGCCAAAAAGCTGGCCGGCGGACGCGGAAGGTGTAGGACTGGTGGAGGCGCCTCGCGGCGCACTCGCGCATTGGATCAAGATTCACAACGGCGCGATTGAAAATTACCAGCTTGTTGTCCCGACGACCTGGAACGGTTCGCCCCGCGATGCGAAGCAGCAGCGGTCGGCTTTCGAAGAGTCGCTGATCGGCACGCCGGTAGCGAAGCTGGACCAGCCGGTCGAAATTCTCCGCACCATTCATTCCTTTGATCCGTGCCTGGCCTGCTCCGTGCATCTGTACGATGCCGAAGGCCGGCACCTGCACAGGGTTTCGTTCGAGTAGGTGCTATGAGTGCTCCAATCATTGGCGCAAACAGCAATATTCCGGTGGCACACACGCCGGTCGAGTACCGGCGCGTCTACGTGTGGGAACTACCGGTACGCGTCTACCACTGGATCAACGCCGTTGCACTGGTTCTGCTGTGTGTCACCGGCTATCTGATTGGCGCGCCTGTTCGCGCCTTCTATGCGGGGGAAGCATACACGCAATACTGGTTTGGCTGGGTGCGCTTTATCCACTTTGCCTCGGCGTTCGTGTACGTCTTCAACTTTCTGGCGCGGCTGTATTGGGGCTTTGTAGGCAACAAGTACTCGAGCTGGGCCGCCTTCTTCCCATTGAAGAGGGCGCAGCGCCAGGAGATTGTCGACGTCATCAAGGCCGACGTGCTTGAGACCAAGCTGCACGGGCCCATCTCGACTGGGCATAACGCTCTCGCGGGTCTGATCTATTTCTTTACGTTTTTGGCCTTTGTGGCGCAGACCATCACGGGCTTCGCCCTCTATTCCAGCATGAGCACCTCTTGGCTGCCGCGGATGTTTGTCTGGGTGGTGCCGTTGCTGGGCGGCGAATTTGGAGTGCGCTTCTGGCACCATTTGTTTCTGTGGTTCTTTGTCACGTTCGTCATTGTCCATGTCTACCTCGCCTTCTATCACGATTACATCGAAGGCCGCGGCACTGTGTCCTCAATCATCGGGGGATGGAAGTTCGAGCGGGAGAAGAAGTGACGGCCGGCGCGAAGACCCTTGTTCTTGGCCTGGGCAACATTCTCATGGGTGACGAGGGTGTAGGAGTCGCCGTGGTGCGTAGCCTTGAACAGCATGCCATGCCTGAAGGCGTGGAGTGCCTGGACGGGGGCACAGGAGGCTTTCTTCTGCTCGAGCCGCTCGAGAATGCCGATCGGATCATTCTGGTGGATGCGGCTGCAGACGGCAACGCCATCGGTACAGTCACGCGTACGACGCCGCGCTTCTCGCGGGATTTTCCTCCGACCCTGACCGCACACGATATCGGCGTAAAAGATCTGCTGGATGCGCTGTACATTCAGGGCGGGGGCCGCGGCATCGTGCTCTACGCGATTACGATTGACCCGCTGCAGTCGATTTCAATGAGCTTGTCGGCTGTGGTCGAGGCGGCCGCAGGCAGGGCTGTTCAGGCGATCCTCGCCGAGCTGCAGTGCGAAGCGCTCCCGCAGGCCTGCTGAAGAGCGTCGAATCGTAAACCAGATGATTGAATGAGGGTATTTTCTCAGAATCAATCCCGCGGTAGCGGCGAGGGATCGGGCTCAAGCGAGTGTCCCCAGTTCGTCCGCCGATTTCTTTACAGAGTGCGTCGACGTCCGACCAACAGGTTGAAGATGAGCACGGCCAGCGCAACAACGAGCAGCAAATGGATGAGCCCGCCCGCGATGTGAAGACTGAAGCCCAAAACCCACAGTAACAAGATGACAACAAGGATTGTCCAGAGCATGTGGTTTCCTTTCATGAATTGCAGGCATCCTCGACCGTGGATCTGCGAGGATGCCTGCGTGCATTCAGAGTCGGCAGCTAGTTGGAGGCCACGGCCTGGGCTTTGGCGTTTCTGACTGAATTGAGGAACGATTGTGCGGAGGCAGGTACAGCGACCCGGCCCGTCAAAATGGAGCGGGTCGAGACACGGCGCCCGTAGATAGCGTCTGTGGAATCGTTATCCCGCCGGATCGAAGCGCCGGTTAGGGTAAGGCCTGCAAAGGCACCCCTGGCGCGCGAGTAGGTCAGAATCTCTGTGTTCAGCTTCCAATCCGTATTCGCTGATGCGTGGCGGCCCACAGGTCCTGCCGCAGCTGATGCGTCGCCACCCAGCTGGAACTTGCTCGAGAGCAGCTGGTGCATTCCCCTCTCGTTCTGGATGATCATGACCAGATCGACGCCTTCAACACCGATCTGCAATCCCCAGCTGCCGCCGGTGATGGCGAAGAACGCAGGTGCGCTCCATCCATCCTTGGTGCGGCACGTCGCAACGCCGCGGCCGTTTTCAGCACCGAAGACGAAGCCGCCCTTGATCATGTGAGGCACCACAGCCACGCACATCGCGTGCTCCAGAACTTCTTCCGGAATGCCACGGTCTGGCGCAGCCATAATCTCGTGGAGGACCAGGCCTGCATGATCCAGACGGTCAACCGTTGATTCACGATCAGAATCTGCCCAAGCGATGCCCGTCAGTCCGAGGATTGCTACTAAAGCGATGAACTTCTTCATGCGTATACCTTTTTCTACCTATGCGCGATGTCAATTGCTTGATGCGCATTGGAAGCGCACACGGTAGTTCTGACACTAAAGCGAGAACAATCCCTAGTCTGAGCAAGAAAGCTCATGAGCGGTATGCGGCCTACCCAACGGACGTCGGCTTTACAAGTCCCCGCGGAGAGTGAGCTATGCGAGATCGAAGAGTGCCGACAAGAGCGCCTTGCGCCACCAGGCAATCGCGAGCAGACCGGGCACGGTTCTCAGAGACCTTCGGTTCATCTCGTCGCCGCCGACACTTGTCAGTGTAACCGCCCACTTCAAATGGCGAAGGTTGGGTAGGCAATCAGAATGCCGGCCACCTTTGCCAGTTTTTCGCACGCGCCGCTTTGAGGGAGAACTGTCCGATGTCAAACAAGACGTCGGACTTGCTGATGGTTTGCCTGATTACGTTTTGATTTGGCAGGCTATGCCATCGTTGGCCCGGCGGGCTTGATCTTCAATGCCCGACACGGAATTGGGAGAGGTATCCGAAAAGCCCAAAGACCCTCAAAAGCCAAAGAACCACGGCAATCACCACGACGCCATTCACGATCCCTTTGATCTGGCTCTGCATTGGGATATAGCGGTTGACAAGCCACAACAGGACCCCGACTACAACAAGGGCCAATACGACACCGACAAGAGGCATGCGACACCCTCAGGGATTCTTCGCGAGGCTGACCGGAATGCGAATTGGCATCCATGCTCGAAAGGGTTGGCTAAGCAGGGTGACGTCAGTTGGGGGTGACTTAGCGCAATCTCAACGACGGATACGAACAGGCGTACTCGCTTCCCAACTATTCTTTCAAGCCAATCGATTTCTGGCTGAGCTATTCTGCTCAGATCCATCCGAACGCGGGGATTACACAATCAGAGCCTATCGGGATATTCATCCAATTACTTCGATGCCACGCCCGCCGGAGGAGATTTGGCAGGTGGGGCACTGCTGCCAACCGGATAG
>Ga0265313_10004064_pt1 | contig 11401 bp, 13 predicted proteins | sample 4123metaG_FD_203122 | JGI IMG/M metagenome (GOLD analysis project Ga0265313, IMG submission 203122) | Rhizosphere microbial communities from Carex aquatilis grown in University of Washington, Seatle, WA, United States - 4-1-23 metaG | ecosystem: Host-associated > Plants > Roots > Rhizosphere >...
GTCGAAGCGCCGCACCGCCGCGGACTGGTCGAGCGCATTGAGCAGCGTCGCCTCGAAGCTCGCAAACTTCGTTCGCACTCAGCGTTTCCCCCGCAAGGACCGCCGGGGGCTCTCCCCTTCGGGGTCGTCACGCCATGAAGTGTTCCCGATCCAGTTGCAAACAAACGTTGCCGACATCAAGGAGACCATCATGACCGCTCTATCGTACGAAACGATCATCTCCGACAGCATCCCCCGCGCAAACGCAAGGCTGCCCTCCGGCGACCCGCTGATGTGGTCGCCGATCACCTCCACGCTCGTCTCGGGCGCCGAGGACGCCGTGCTGGTCGATCCGCCAATGACGACGGCTCAAGCCGAGCGCGTCGCCGATCGAGTCGGCGCGTCGGGCAAGCGCCTCCGAGCCATTTACGTGACGCACGGGCACGGCGACCACTGGTTCGGCGCAGGCGTCCTTGCGAAGCGCTTCCCCGGTACCGTCGTGTTTGCGACGCCCGGGACGATCGCGCTGATGCGCAGGCAGGCCACGGAGGGACGGCAGAAGGTGTTCGACCCGGCGTTCCCCGGCCAGATCGGCGAAACACCGGTCCTCGCGCAACCGGTCCCAACCGGGGGCATCTTGCTCGAAGGAAACGCGCTCGTACCGGTGGAGGTCGGGCACACCGACACCGACGACACGACCGTGCTCCACGTACCCTCGACCGGCCTCGTGGTCGCCGGCGATGTCGTCTACAACGGCGTCCACCAGTACTTGCTCGAGGGCGGCCACGGGGGAATCGACGGATGGCTCGCGGCACTGGATCAGGTCGAAGCCCTGCGCCCGCGGGCCCTCGTGGCCGGCCACAAGAACCAGGCTCTCCCCGACGACCCCAAAGCCATCGAGGAGACTCGGCGGTACCTGCGGGATGTCAAACGGCTGATCGCCGCGCGCCCGACGCCGAACGCGTACTTCGAGCAGATGGTGAGCTTGCATCCGGACAGGCTCAATCGCGGCCCGCTCTGGTACAGCGGGGTCGGGCTGCTCGCGGCTCCGTGAGCGAGTTGCCGGCTCACGGAACAAGTGGCAAAGGCTTCCCTCGCCGCATCGATGATGAGGACAGGGCTGCAAGGGCTGGAGCCAATGACCGGCCCAGCGAGCGCGTAAGGCCTTTACGTCCGTTCCCTTATTCGGGTCGCCTCGACGATCCAGAGGCGTCCCGAAAGGTCGACTCCATCCAGGTGCGGCACGAGGCTGGCGAGCACGCGCAGGATCTCGGCCTTGTCTTGCCGAGCGAGGCGCAAGACCACGATGCCCGGGTACTCCGCGGGCGAGTACGCATCGATGTTCGCGAAGTCGAGATCCAGCGTCATGAGCGCTCGCCCTTCCGATTTGCAGACGGCGGCGACATCCGCGTCCGGACGTCCTCCGAGCTTCTGGTCGAGCACCGTCACCGCGTCGATCCCGTGTTCCTTCAAGAGCGCAGCGGCTTCGATGGGAAGGTTCTCGTCGGTCTTGAAGTTCGTCACGTGCCGACGTGTTCGAGCGGAATGACACGTTCGCGCGCGAGCTCCGCCGCGTACTGCATTGCCGCGTGCACGTCTTCGACGGTTAGGGACGGGTAGCTTGCCACAATGGCCTCCGGCGCCTGTCCCACGGCGAGGTTGTCGAGAATGACCGAGACGGGGATCCGCGTTCCGCGGATGCACGCCCGCCCGTGGCACACGAGGGGATCGGAGACGATGCGGTCACGCCAAGGCGAGTGCTGCATGGGACAAGCTCGATCCTAGCAGCGCATTCGTGTGAGCGAGCATCCGATCGGGAGATGGGCCCGAACGGGTTCCACAGCCCATCCCCCGAGCAACGTGATCGCGTCTGCTTCCGTCGCGAGGATACGACTCACCGAGCGCCAGCTCTTGTCCAACCTGGTCTGAAGTGTCGTTCGAGGTCCGCATTGTGCGCGAGCTACCGTCGGAAACGAGGACCGCCCGCACCTGAGCCTCAAGGGCGACGCCCCGGTCAGACGCGCGGTCGAGCCGAGGGATCGGGAGGTGGTCGCTCTTCCGCGGGTCAGTGGCCTGCACCATCGGTATGTCCGGCGAGCGGCGTGACCGACCCAAGGCGGGTGGACACGTTTCTCACCGCCACACCCTAGAACAACTCGTCGACGGACGTGACGGTGACGGCCATGCGGACCCAAGCGTCGAGTTGCGCAACGTCGGCGCAGGCGAAGACACGAGCGCGCACCTCATCCGAGACGCGAAGACCACGAGCCTGGAGCACGGCGAACAGGGCCTCGGCAAGCCCTTTGGCCTCTCCCTTGGCCTCCCCCTCGGCACGCCCTTTGGCCTGGTGTTTTTTGGCGAACTCGCTCTGAAACTCGTAGGTGCCGCCAGCCATGAGGTCCTCCAACGCGGCCCTGGCCGCTTCCGAAAGGGCGGCGAAGACCAAGTCTGAGTATAGCACCTGCCGCTCGTCGGATAGGCGCAGCGTTGCCAAGAGCGCCGCGCGGCCGAGCACCTCGGCGTGGGCCGTGTCGCCGTGGGCGATGACGGACAGAACCGCGAGCTCCGGATCCCGCTCGGCCGCAGCCACGTCATCAATGACCGGCACCGAAGCCGGCCCGATGACCAGCGGTGAGAGCGAGCTGCCAGGGCCCACGTCGATCGGCTGGCGGCACCACCGGGCCACGTCCTCGGTCGGGGTTACGACCAGAACGCATGCGGGACACTTGAGGCGAGCCCGAAGTCCGGCGACGTAGACGGGCCACGTGAAGCGCTTTCTGGGATCGGGCGAAAGCTGTACCTCGACGACGATGGCGAGCACTGCCTTGCCATCGACGAGCAAGACGACCAGATCGGCGCGGTATTCAGCCGGATTGATGTCGGTCAGCTCGGCAGAATCGAGCCGGACCTCCGAGTATACCGGTAGGGCCACATGCAGCGCGTCGCGCAGCAGCTCGGGCGCAAGCTCAGGCCGATTGCGAAACAGAAGCAGTAGCGACTCGTGCTGGAGCGACGGCATCGACCTATGTGCGCACGGTAACAGCCGCACCGAGGGAATTGCCGTCAAGATTCATGGCTTGGACTTCGGTTCGGATCCGGCGTCCGGACATTGCCGACCGCCACGAGTCGCCGTGCCTCAAGCTCGCGCGCCAGTTGCATTACGACGTCCCATCTCCCCGCGGCAACGGCCCCCTCGATAGCCCTCGCGAGCGCGCTTTCCACGGTCGAATGCGTGTACTCTGCCGGTGGGCCAAACGCGACCACCGATCGCGCACTTACGTCAACTCGCGTAGGGTCCAGTTGACGCGAGTCGACGTGATTCGCCGCGAGTTCCACATTTTCGCGGGCTTCGATTCCCAGCGCCTCCACCCATTTTCATCGAGAAAAAGGCCTCTACCCTGCCCTTTCGGGCGCCGTTGCCCTGCTGTTGCCCCGCAGATCGAGAAGGCCGATGGCCTCCTTGCGGACGGAAGGGGCCAAGTGCGCGTACCGCATCGTGGTGGTGATGTCCTCGTGCATCTCGTTCCGGTTCTCCTCGGCGACGGCGTCGCGCTCTACGGCCACCGCCTGCGCGGGATCGATCTCGAGCGGATGGCGATGGCACAGTCGGGCCAGAACACCGACCTGCGCTTCAGCGTGCTTCGCGGAGAGAAAAAGGGCGGACGCCCGGGAGCGGGCGATGGGAAGCGGTAGGGAGGGTCGACCGCGAGCAGGCGCCCGGCCTCGTGACGGGCCTCGCGTCGAGTACCCCGAGCTTGAGCCCGAGGACGTCAACCAGGTGCTTGCCTACGCGGCGGCAGCACTCGACGACAAGGTGATCGACCTTCCCAAGAGCGCGTGAAACTCCTGCTTGACCAAGGTTTGCCGCGCACCACCGCAGAGGCGCTCGGTCGGCTCGGTTTCGAAGCGGTTCACACCGGCGCGATCGGAATGGCGAAGGCGACCGACGAGGACATTCTGGACCGCGCTCGGCGTGAAGGGGAGACGGTCGTCACCCTCGACGCGGACTTTCACACACTCCTCGCCATCGCGAACGGTGCGGCTCCATCGGTCATTCGCGTGCGAGTCGGGGGACTGCGAGGGGTCGGAAGCGGCCGCCCTCATCTCGCCGCGCCGCAGGTCGTGCGTTCCGACGAACTGGGTGGTCGACCGATTGGCCGCGGCAAACGCCCGGAGCGAACCGCAAGCCGCGACGCCCGCTGCGACCAGGCCGACCACGAGCAGCGCGCAGAGAACGAAAACCCGCCGGCGACGCATGAAGCAACTTACCACGCACTCGCGACACGTTCGCCGACGCCCACCCAAGTAACGACGAACCTCGCGCGTTCCTCTCCGGGCACGAAACGGAACGCAAACGTCGGCGGCAACAGCGGCCGCGGCCCGTCGAGATAGTCGAACGCGAGCCGGTCGGCGCCGTCGAGCCGGACGCGCAGACGGCCAAGCCAGCTACTGCGATCCACGTGGGTGCCGACGTGCGCGCTCAAAGGGCGAGGGGCGCCCTCGACGTTGGCTCTCCAGTCGTCCGGCAGGTCCAAGAGCACGCTGAGCCCGCAGCGCTTGGCCGTGGCGCGATGCCCGGCTGTCGCTGGAGTTCTCACTCTCGGACCCCATGGCGATAGCCGTCTCGCTGAGAGGTCTTCGCTCGCTCGCGTGAAACCCTTCACGCAAATCGCACGCAAATCGAGAGGACCCCGCACACGCGTGTCGCGATGAAGGTTCAAGCGAGCGGCCGCGAACCCGCATATAGGGCCTGCCATCGGTGGACCCGGAAGAGGGTCGATGAGAAGATTGCCGGCGCCGGCGCGCCCAGCGGGTTTGCTATTGCTCGTAGCCGCGCTGTCGCGGTCCTTACCGTCCTATGCGGAGCGCCCGAACCTAGAGCCCCCGAAGCCGGTGTCCACGCTGGATGTGCCGTACCCCACAGGTGGAAGCGGGGACGAGCACGTGCTCTTGGAGCTCACCATCAACGCGACGGGCCGCGTCACGTTCGTCTTCGTGCTTCGGGGACGTGAGCCGTTCGCGAGTGCCGCGACGAGCGCGGCGAAGGGCTGGACGTTCGACGCCGCCCGGAGCGATGGCATGGCCGTCAGCGCGCGCATTCGTGTGGACCTGGCGTTTCACCCGGAGCGCGACGCCCCAACTCCCTCTGCACCGGAAAATGCGCCGCCCGCTCCGCTACCGAGCTCCCCTGCCGCGAGCTCCGGCAAAACTGTGCTGGCTGCACAGGGAAGGCCAGAAGAGGTTCGGGTACTCGGGATCAAAACCGAGCCGACGGTCGTACGCCTGTCGGAAGCCGTGGCTCGTGAAATTCCTGGCGCCCTCGGCGATCCCTTGCGCGCCATTGACGCGCTGCCAGGCATGACGCCGATCACGAGCGGCGTGCCGTACTTCTACGTGCGCGGCGCGCCGCCCACGAGCAACGGCTACTTCATCGACGGCGTGCGAGTCCCGTTGCTCTTCCACTCGAGCCTCGGCCCGAGCGTCATCCATCCCGGCTTGATAGATCACGTGGACTTCTATCCGAGCGCTTCGCCCGCTCAGTACGGAGGCTTTGCGGGCGGGATCATTGCCGGTGCCACGCGCGAACCAGCCGCCCGGCCACATGGCGAGGGCAACGTGCGCCTCTTCGACGCCGGCGCTCTCTTGGAATCGCCGTTCGCGGAGGGTCGTGGGAACGCGCTCGTCGCGGGTCGTTACGGATTCCCCGGGCTGGTGCTCGGGCTCGTGTCGCCTAATCAGAAGATGGGGTACTGGGACTATCAGACGCGGGCCACGTGGAAGTTCGGCGAGCGCGATGAAGTGGGTCTCTTCGCGTTCGGAAGCCATGACTACCTGGCCCACGTCGAACCGCCGACCGATAGCGTCGTCGAGGACCTCTCCGCCGACTTTCATCGGCTCGATGCGCGGTACGACCATGACCTCGGCGGAGGAAGTCGTGTCCGCGTCGCGTCGACCGCTGGCTGGTCGTCGGTCGGGGCGTCGCCGTTGTACGTGGATGACTGGATGGTGGCGACGCGGCTCGAGGCGGACTTCCGAATAGACGGGGCCTTCCGGCTCCGGACGGGCGCGCAGGGGCAGTTCGACTTGTACTCGCTCTCGACTTCCGCAGCGACCATCGCCGCCAGCGGAGTGCCGGCAAGCGCAAGCCCGCCGCCCAGGAACGCTACGGCAGGTGCGTATGCAGACACCGTCTGGAGGCCTGCCGAGCGGGTCGAGGTTGTTTCCGGCGCGCGATTCGACGTCTTCGCTTCATCGCGCAGCGCCGCGACGGGCAGCGTCCCGGCCGCGGAGCCGAGGATCTCCGCCCGCATAGGGCTGACTCCATTCCTCGACTGGCTTTCAGCGTTTGGGCTCGCGCATCAGTACCCCGCCCTTCGTGTTGGTGTGGCGCCCGGTGACACGCTGTCGGTACCCGGATTCTCGGCGGGGAGCGTCCGCTTGCAAACCAGCGCGCAGGGAAGCCAGGGGGTCGAGCTTCGCCTCCCTGCCGACATCGTCGTGACGGCGAACGTGTTCGGAAGCGTAACCCACGGGATGACGGACCTTACAGCGGCATGCAGCTCGAGCAGCACGGGGACGGGCGCATTGGGATTGGCGACGATGAACGCTCCCATCGTGTACACCTGCAGGGACCACGCGGTGGACGGCGAGGCGTACGGCGTCGAGCTCTGGGCACGCAGATCGCTCACCAAGAACATCGCTGGGTGGCTCTCGTACACCATCTCTCGCAGCACGCGCGAGGCCCACTACTCCAACAACGGAGTCGACAACGTCGTGAAGGTCGTGAGCGAGTACGATCGCACGCACGTGCTCAGCGCTATCGCGGCCTACGACCTGGGCGCGCGCTGGCGGGCAGGCGCGCGATTCGTGTTCTATACGGGCTCGCCGTATTCGGCCATGTCCGGCGGCAACCCCGTTCCGCCGATTAACGCGTTCCGCTACCCGGACTTTTATCGCGCGGACGTGAGACTCGAAAAACGATGGATCCTTGGGGAGGAATCGCACCTGTCCGTCGTGTTCGAGGTGCAGAACGTGACGCTCACGCGTGAGGCGAACTCGCTAGCGTGCGAATCGATGAGCAACCCCGCAACGAGATCGATGCCGGACAAGTGCAACGTCGCCTTCAACGGACCCATCACGATCCCGAGTGTTGGCTTGGAAGGGGCTTTCTGACCCCCTCCACGCGAGACGGGAACGCGGTCACGGCCACGAGAGGAAGATTGTTCTGAAGGGTAGGTGCTCGGCGGGCGAATAGACTGAAAGAGATGCGACCCCTGCCCCTAGCCGCGTTCCGACGGCGTATCTTGTCCCTCGGAGCGCTGGCCGCGGGGGCATCGATCGTCCTTTCTTCTTCTGAGGCAACGGCCGATCCTTGCGCCATCGAGCTTCGCGGAGTGGACTTGCCCCCCGCCTGGGACGAGTCGCTCAGGCAGCTCCGCAACGAGCTGGAAAACCGCCCTGGCATCGACCGGTGCGCCCGCATCGAGGTCAGTCGCACACCCACGGGGGCTCGAGTCGACATCGTCCTCGAAGATGGTCGTTCGACTTCGCGGCGCGTTGCGGCATCGGCCGAACTTCCCGTCGTCGTCTTGTCGCTTGTGATCGTGCCGTCGGACGGCCTCGACTCGACCTCCAAGGAGGATCGTGCGAGCGCGGGGGCCAAGGCTGCCGCGTCGGCGTCATCGGACCCCAAGCGGGCATGGCCATCCCCCCCGGCCGTCCTTCTCGCCGCTCCTGCCGAGGCTGCGCCTCGATTGGCTACACCGGACCGGCTCCCGCGTCCGGCGAATGCCGGTGCGCCACTCCGCTTCGATGTCGCCGCCAGCGGCGGCGCACGTTTCAGCGGTAAGCCGGGAGTGGGCGCCGGAGGCGCCGCCGAGGTCACTGTGGGTCATTGGATCATCGGCGTGGCTGGCCGATGGGAATCGACCGGCGGTGCGTCGTCGAGCGCCCGGACGCCTGCCTACAGCGTCACGACGGTGGACCTCGGGGTTGAGTTGGGAAGGCGGTTCGAGTTTGGGCGCAAGGTCGCGCTCGCCCTGGTCGGGGACGCCAGCATCGCGTCCGTCGCCCAGGACGCGCTCGCGCCGAACAACGCACAGCCTCTGCGCAACGCCCGTGTTGCGCGCGTCGGCGCGGCGGCGCGGCTCGACGTGCGAGACGGGTCGACCTTACAGCCGTTCGTCGCCGCGGATGCGAGCCTCGACGTCGCGACGGACTCCGCCAACAATCTCCCCGTGAGCTCCGCGCTGCTCCCGACGTGGAGCGCGGGCATGGCCCTGGGACTTCAGGCACAAATTTGGCCATGAAGACGCAACGAAAAGCGCGTCCGAGCGGAGCCCTCGAGACCTCGGCGTCGGACGCCCTCCTGTTCTCGCAGCTGGCCGCGGGAGACGTCGGTGCGCTTGGGGCGCTCTACGATCGGCACTTCGCCGCCGTGCAGCGCTTCGTCACACGCGCGACGAGCGGAGCAGAAGACGTCGACGACGTCGCGCAGAACGTGTTCCTGATCGCCGCGAAGCTTGCGCCGCGCTACGACGGGCGGACCAGCGCGCGTCCCTGGCTCCTGGGGATCGCCGGACGTCTCATCCAGCGTCGCGGACGACGCCTAGGCCAGATGGCGCGTCTCCTCGGACAATGGGCCATGGTTTGCCGGCCCAGCCTCGAGCCGCAGCGTCAGCTTGAGGCTCGGAACGCGCTGGACCGTGTGCAAGCTGCGCTCGCACGCATGTCTCTGGCCAAGCGCCTTGTGGTCTTGATGAGTGAAGTCGAGGGGATGACCGGCCCCGAGATCGCGGCGGCGCTCCAGATCCCGCTCGGAACGGTCTGGACTCGGCTGCACGCGGCGCGCCGAGAGCTACGAGCAAGCATCGAGCCGGAGGAGCCATGAAGCAGCGCCTGGGCTGCGAAATGAGGTTCGACCCTGAAGCCCTCCGCGATGGGCGATTGAGCGGGGATGCTCGCACACGGTTCGAGCGGCACCTGCGAACGTGCGCGGCGTGTCGAGCCGAGACGAAGTCGCTGGAGACCGTCGCTCTCGCGCTGCGTGCGCTGCCCGCAGCGACGGATGGCGAGCTCGAATTTCGCCGAAAGCGTCAGCGACTTCTCGCCTCGTACAGCGAGAGCATCGTGGCCGGCTTGGGGGAGCCTGTATCCCGCCGCCGGGTGCCCTGGCTTGTTGCCGGTGTGACCTGTGCGCTCCTGCTGGTGGCTTCGGTGCGTGGTCTCCGATCGCACGGGCGCGGCAACGGCGCAGATGCCGTCATTGTGACGTCCAATGGAGCCGCGTCGTGGACACGCTTGCGTGACGGCGCGCTCACGCGCGTCCGGCTGGAAGATGGCGACGTCCAGCTGCGGGTCGACCACTCCGACCCTTCGGCGAGACTTGTGGTGACGCTTCCGGACGGCGAGATTCAGGACATCGGGACGGTGTTCGAGGTGCGTGTAGAGGGCCACGTGACGCGAGCGGTGACCGTCACTGAGGGCATGGTCGTGCTCACGCTGCGAGACCAGGTGCCCGTCGCGCTGGCGAGCGGACAGTCGTGGGAGGTAGCGCCCGCGCCGTCCGCCCTGACATCAGCGGCGCCCACCGCGGCCGCGAGCCCTGTAGCGCCCCAACTTCCAGCTGCGGAAACCAAGCGACCCCATGCTCCCAAGCCTCTCTCGCGGACGGACGCTGCATCCAAGGAGTTCCGCGAGGCCGTGGATGCACTGAACGACGGTCGCTTCGACAGCGCCGCGAGCCAGCTCCTCGATTTCTGTTCCCATCAACCGGCCGATGCGCGAGTCGAAGACGCCGTGTACCTGAGGATCGTCGCGCTTCACAGAGCCGGGCACGAGGCAGAAGCGAAGAATACCGCCGAAGAGTACTTGAAGGCCTACCCCTCGGGCTTTCGACGCCACGAAGTCGAGAAGCTGACACGCGCGCGGCCATCGTCGGAGCGGTGAACCTCGCGACACGCTGTAGCACGCAAGTTCGACCTGCGTCCGCACCCCTCATCGCCTCGAGCGAGTACGGCTCGGGGCGTGGGACGGAACATGTAGCGCATCCACGACCGTCGGCTGGGCGTACGCGAAGCGCAATCCCGCTCGGAGCGCCCGCGAGGACGGGGGCAAGGTCCTACCGCTTCGCGTCGGCGGCTTTCTCTGCGCGCGCCGCGCCGATAGCCGTCTTCACATGCTTCTGCTCCTCAGGTGGCGGCAGCACGGCCTTCATACCCAAGGAGTGAATCCAAAGCTCACGGCACCATCCCTTGGTATGGTAGAGGTGCTCGTCTTCCTGATCCTCGATCGTTGCGCACGCGGTCTTCAGCGCTTCGCCCGACGGCCCAGCGAGGTGCTCGGAACATTTTGCAAGAAGCTCCCAGTCGGCGTGATCCTTTGTCTCCGCGAGCAGCACGCACTCGCACGCGACGAGCTCGGCCCCGGCGGGATCTCCGGCCGCGAGTGCCATCTTCATCGCCTCGACCAAGGCGCCGCCATTGTGGCGGACGACGGCTCGTCCGGGCGTTTCCTTCCCGGGGTCAATATGCATCGCTTGGCAGACGGTCTCGAGCGCCCTCACGTGCTTACGCGTCTCCCCAAGATACTTTTCCCACTCCTCCTTCAGTCCCGCGTTCTGCGCGCACGTGACCGCCGTCACATAGACCTTCACGCCGCCCATCTCGTGCTCCAGTGACTGCAGCACGAGCTCTTCGACCTGCTTCATCTTCATTTTCTGTCTCCCTTCCATCGTTCCTTGCATGACCGCGGTCACACCGCGGGCGGATCCATCTCCCGCTCAAAATGGCGATGCTTCGCGATCGCCTTCGCAAATTCGGGCAACCCTGAGGTGGCTGACGATTTTTTTAGAGGAACGACAGGCCCAAGGTCGTCGTGGGATACCCGAGGCGAAGGGTTATCGCGGAAAAGGCGCCGAGGTGAAGCCGACCACCAATCGCGAGCGCAGGAAGAATTCCCAAGTCGGAGGGGGCCGAGCACCCCGTGCCATCAACTGGAGTACATCCGTCGAACCACCCCTTGTAAAGATAGGCCCCGCCTTCGCCAAAGAAGCTGAAGCTGTGAAACACGAAGATATTGAACTGGGCGGCGACCGGTAAAATAAGGTAATTGGCGCCGCATTCGCTGCCGAAATAGCAGTTTTCATAGTGCACGACGTCGCCGCCGAAGCTGATTGCCAGGCTGTCTGAGACCGGACCAAGATGACCGACGAGCAGCGGCACCCCCAGGCGCACGCCCCCCCCATAGCCTGCGGCACCGTAGACATTGTCCGGGCCAAATGTAAAATGGGGTTCTATTTCGATAGGATATTCAGCACGTTCGTCGTTGAAGCGGGAGCCGCCTTCCACGCGAACGACGACGTCGGCCTTGGCGATAGACGGTGTGCTCGCCACCACCAATGAGAACAGAGAAACCGTAAGCG
>Ga0265313_10004066_pt1 | contig 11399 bp, 15 predicted proteins | sample 4123metaG_FD_203122 | JGI IMG/M metagenome (GOLD analysis project Ga0265313, IMG submission 203122) | Rhizosphere microbial communities from Carex aquatilis grown in University of Washington, Seatle, WA, United States - 4-1-23 metaG | ecosystem: Host-associated > Plants > Roots > Rhizosphere >...
AATTCTTCTAGCTTATAGAGATAAGTGTTTTCGTCTTGAAATCATGAACATTTGATGAAATCTGCATCTTGGCGACCTTCCTCTTGAAAAAACGACAACTTACTTTTGCTGAATCGCAGTCACTATCTTGCGGTTCATGACATTTTGATGTGAACAAGCTGGCGCGGGTGCGCGAGACCCGGTCTTCAAGAGTGTTTTGGTGCGCGGGTTGAATATCTGTGCGATAGATCCCGCGCCTTCTTTCCTGGTGCCAGATCGGGAACTATCAAAGTCCAGGCCATTTGCTGAGCTTCAAAACCTCTGCAAAAATTTTCTTTTGCTCTTCAGAAGTTTCCGCAAGACAAAATAAGACCTTTTTGCCGCCGAAGGTGATAGTGGTCCAACCGTTAGGTATGTTTTTCAGTTTATCAATTTCGGGTTGACCAAGCCCGAGTGTTCTCAATTGTTCCAACTTCGAAGGAGCAGTCAGTATTGCGGCGCGCTCTGCGTGCGACTTTGCAAATGACTCGACACTTTCTTTGGCGTCTGGCGGAGTGTTGATTGTGCATTCGCGCAAGCGGGGCATCGCTTTGTATACGGAGGCTCTAAACTCGGGAAACTCCTTCATTTCGTCGGCAAGGATTAAGTAGCTGGAAGTTAAATTGATCTGTTTGTCCGCCTCAGGGTACATGCGGTAATACACTGCTGTAGCCTCTTTTGCAAACTGCGCATCCATGACTCTGTTGCGTTTCAAATAGTCTTCATAGAGGGGAAACACAACGTGTGAATAACGGTTGATAATGGCATCTGCGTACCAGCTTGGCTCCGTTCGACCAAAGGCTTGTTTCGGATACCAGCCTTGCCCAAGTGCGGTGGCCATGCCCTCATACAGCTCGGTTAGCGGCAAAGCGCCTCTGCCGGGAATAGCAAAAAGTTTGACCATGTCTTCTTGATCTCTTTTGGCAAACCAGAGCGCATGGCAGGCTTCATGAAATACAACGTCGGCGGACTTCTGAAACTTATCGCTGGGTCGAAGTTCTACCGTCTGCACAATACCTATGCTTTGACCGTGTGTGCCTTTGCCGTTGAATGGGAGCGGTGCCAGAGCGATGAGAAACGGTGTGTCACTCGACCATGGCGAATTCAAAAAATGCTTCACCTCAGTAAGTCGCTGGCACATTTTCGTATCTATGGTTTGCTTGCGAAACTCTTCGACTTGTTTTTGAAACACTGCAGAACGCGGCTTCCAGACTATATCCTGATAGATCGGTTCAAAGTAATAGAGAACATCTTGCAGCGAGCTTATCTGTTCGGCCGACAAAATATCCTTCAGTTTAGCCAGCAGTTCTGGAATATAGTTGCTGCGTGCCGCCTGGCACATAATCGCTTCATCGATACTGCGGTTTCTTCCAGTCTCATCGACATAGTTGAAGTTCTTGTCCTCCATGTCGATCAGCTTCTTGTATGCGGCTATCTGCTTTTTGTCAGCCGCCGAATTTTTCATCAAATCGGGTGTCGTTTTGCATTTCTTGTCGTACCACTCTTTCACCCAGGTTGAGGTGTGATGGCGTTCGGCGAGTACGTTTAGGAACATCACCAGAGCGCACGGCTCGCTGGCGACGAATTGAATTTGTAGTTGATCGCTATTTGACGGAGGAGTGGAACCGCTGGACCACGCTGGAATTGGAATGATCGTCAGGGCGAGAAAAACAAATGACATCGAAGTCTTCAGTGCTTTTCCGGTTGTTCTATTGGAGGACACAAGTCCGACTGATTGTCTTTAGTACGGGAAACTGACTGAGTTCACTATTATAACGGCATGAAGAAAGCTAAAAACTAGAACTGACTTGACAAATCCATTTACTGAACAGGCTGGTCTGCAGGTTAGCAGGTCTACGCGAACACGCAATTCATCGCAGTGGTCGGGTTTGGATTCAGCAGAAATGACTGCGCCACCACTATTGGTGCGCAGTCGCATCAGTCCATTCAACAAGTGAACCTTGTCGAATCCCGATCTTGAGCATGATTTTGCCAACCAGATTATCACATCGATATGACATCGGTATGACGTTTCGCTGTTAATGAAAATGCTCATCAAAACCTGATCTAAGCTGCGCGAACTAAGGTTTTTCAATAATCAGGAGTTTCCAGATAAAAACCTACATCTCAGTTCAATTTTTCGTTGCTATTGACTGCGCAAAAACCTAATTTGAAATGCATATTACCCATCGCTTTTCTTTTCGCGTCGCAAGCTTCCCTCAAATCCTTCTCATTGATTCAAGCGCAACTTTTGGAACGCATCTCGTTTCTAGACGCAGCGCACCCTTTCGCAAGACGCCACGCAACCTTCGTTTATTTGAGTGCGCTTTTAGCCAACCCATCAATGCTTTTGATTGATGACGAATGTATTGGCAGCAGTGGATTCAAATCGACGTTAAATCACGGAGTAGACGATGAAAAAGAGTGACTCACCCTCCAATTCCGGCAATGCAGAAGATGTTGCCGGCGATGTCGGCAAAGGAATTCCAAACCTTAAGGAACTTCGCAAACGATTGCCGATTTTCGACGACATGAAGCCGGTGCAGGACTTTTTTCTTGCTCGGGAGTTGCTTGATTTGCAGGCTTCACGCGCCGTCCTGATGCACCTTCTGCCGCTGGCATTGCTACCGGAACTCCTCGACGTCAACGGTTTCAGTACAGTGTTTTTCCAGATGTGCGGCAGACAGGCCATCGACGAGGTCAATGAGATGATTGGCAGGGCCTTTCTCATTCAGGGCGAGCCTTCGCGGGCTGTCATTTTTCTTGAAAAGGTGAACGCGCCGCACTCGGACAACTACCACGAATTTTTGGGGCGCGCACTTTTTGGTGCCGGTCGCTACGAGAAGGCGGCGCTCAGCTTTCACGAAGCAGCTGAGATGCGGGGGCGAGCTTTGCGCCTGCATCTTAAAGGGTTACCTGCAGACATCGTGGGGCTGGAGGGGCAACCAGATCTCTTCGGTCCCAAGTCATCAAAAACCAAGTAGAGGCGGAGTGAGGAAATGCTTTCCAACGTCAAAATCGGGGATCGTGTAACTGCGACTTTCATGAATGCCAATCCCGGCTTGCAGACCATTCAACGCATCAACGGCCGGCGGGTTTTTCTCCACCGTCAACTTGACCCCCGAGCATTAGTCGACGAAAAGATGCCGGTCGTGCGCCCAGGCGACACGTGGCTGGTTGAGGTGCTCGACGAAAACCCGCATAAAACGGTCTATTTCGTCAAGCCACTCGGCGTCGTTCGGAAGGGCGACGGCAAGAGTTCGCTTCTGGAAAAGGTGCTGGAGCCGACCTTGTATGTGGAAGGCAAGCAACAAGCTCGTGATGCCACTAGCCAGGCGCTGATGATCGCGCAACATTACTGCGCGAACGACAGAGAGCTGCTCGAACTCCTGACCAGCGTGATCGAGTACTTCGTCTTCGAGTGGGAGAAGCACGTCTATCGTCTGAGCAGGACACTACTGTCGAGTTTCATCATCGATCTTGTCGAATCTAGCTTTGGCAACGACGTCGAGAAGTCCGATTACTTCATTAAGTTGGCCCGTCTCTGGGGAATGACGCCAGGGCACAAACGGACCGTGCTGAGGATGCTGCGCAAGGCGCAGGAATGGGGCGATCACGCTACGGCAGCTGACTTGCAGCGCATCATCAATCTGTACGACAGCTCGGTGAGAATTCTTGACTCAGCCGTCGAACAGGTGAGCCGCACGCGGGTGGAGATGATCACGCCTTATGGATACAGCCTGCATCGCATGTTGGGCGAGACGTATTTGCGCCGCCGCCAGTTCGTGCTTGCGAAAAACTGGCTCGAACTGGCTGTTGCAGACGGCGACTACGAAGTGACAGCAATGCTCGCTCAGGCGTGTTTTGAACTGGGTGAATTCGAGCGAGCGGCGACGCTCTTCCACGAAGCCTATGGCACGGCAAAAACGGAGATATTGAGCGCATCCTTCGAGGGCTGATCGGAACAGCCATCCAATATATTTTCCGTTCAAAAACAGAGGAGAGCCGCTCGCTATGCGAGCGACTTTCTTGGCGCTGGCAATACGAATGAATATAGTAAAAATCCGAAAAGGAATAAAAGTGGCAGTAGCAGGGAGTTTGAACTGGCAGGAGAAATCGAAGTGAGCAGCCCGGGATTGGAAAAGAAACCGACCGCTGGCTGCTCACTAGAACTCCCGCTTTTAGCGGCGAAAAGCCCTGGCAAGATAATGGATGGCGACTTTGACCGGATGCTGGAAGGCGAAGATGATGATCATCAGTATTGGCCAAAACAGAACCAGCGGTTGCGGCGTTAGTCCGGCTTTAATCATCGAAAGGGTATCGCAGTTGCCGTTGGAGAGCTGATACTGCATGAAGGCATAAGTGAGCGAACCCATGATGCAAGCGCCGGTTCTGCCGCAAAGGCGGATGTCGCGGCGCGACATGTTGTGGAGAGAGGCGCCCTCTCTGCCCACGGCCATGCCGAAGATCGCAGAGATTGCCACGAAGATAACTGTCAAGGTTATCGCGAAGAACATGTTTAATTCCTTTTCGTTCTGGTTGTGATTGTGATGCAGACGGCTCAGCGTTCAAACAGCCGGTCGACGAAGGCGCACACACGCTTGTTGACGCCGACGCCGATGGCGGCGCACATGACGATGACTGGCACCAGAAACGCGCTTGCCTGCGCCAGCAGTCCAAACAAAAGCACTGTCTTAACTTCGAGCTGTTCGATACCCGTCAGAAACATGACGAAGAGGGTGATAATGCCGCCCACTGTTGCGCCCATTTTTCCTTCGACATCCACGGACGCGATGTCTTCGCGAAGATAGCGACCGAGGCTTCTGGCCAGGAACAGTCCCAAAATGGTGGCGATGATGATGAAAACCGCGGAGAGCGTGAGGCACAGAAATATTTGCATTGGCATTTCTTTCGATGGTTGAGAGACCCGCTGTCTTTACCGGCAGTCGATAGGTCTTATCTTGTGAATAGTCCGTCGACCAAATCGCAGGCGCGGCGGACGATGCGTCGAATGACGATGGAGCCTATCAGAAACACCGGATAAATGAGCAGGCTCAGTAGTGCGATCAAGCCGGAGCCGATCAGGCTCACTATGCCGTGGTATTCCTTCATGTTCAGTCCCATCAAGATGAAGCAGGTAAACCCTGTAATCAGAGCGCTGAATGCTCCGTAAAAGTTGACCTCGTTTTCCGGTTGATGCATGTAGCGGCTGAGCAGTCTGCTGGTTGTCAACCCCAAAAGAGCGCCGAAGCCTGTGAGAGTGACCAGGCAGAGAAGCTGGACGATTGCATTCATAGTCCTTTCCTTTCTGGAAATTGGTTGTGAACGATTCATGGGCAAAGAATTTGCTGGAAAGAGGTTCTATCTCAAGAAGTCTTTCTGGCAAAGAGCCGGTCGATACCGGTGCAAAACGCGATCAGGAAGCGATAGGTGATGGGAACGGTGAACACCAGGATGGAGACCGAAATGGGCATGATTACTGAAGCACTGATTGAAGCGATGCATTTTTCTGTGTAGCTCATTGCGCTCGCGAAACTGAAAGCGGGAATCCAGAGCATAATGGAATTCATACCGCTGATCAGTGTGTTTACGATAGTGCAACCGGACACGTCGTTGTTTGACCAACCCTTTAAGCGGGCAAAAATGCGACCGATGCCCATACCAAGCAGTGTGGACAGTATGACAAACAGAATGATTGAGATTATGTGAATCAGCTGAAGCATTTTGTTTCCTTTCGAAAGTCGGTATGCAATCCGATGGCCATTTTGGTCATTGCAGAGATGCGTCTTATTGGTGATTTGGGCTATTGCCTGAGGCTTAAGCGGGTTGCTCGCGGCGGAAAATTGGGAAACTTAGAATTCCAAACTGCTACTATTGGTGGATTCTTGGCAAGCTTATTTTCTCTTCAGGGCGCCCTTTGCGGCAGTTTTTATCAAAGCGGAATTGGAGTAGTTGTTATCGACAGCGCTGACACTGAACGAAGTGTACACATTATACGATCTAATATCGTAGATAATGAATGAAAAAAGAGGGGGCGATGGAGGCTGGGTGTTAACCGCAGTTTCCATCGACCGCCCAAAGTTTTGCAGTCATGTTTCTTGGAGCATTGTCCGCCCGCTGTTATTGCATCCAGCCTTCTGAGCGCATGAATTCTTGCAGCTCACGAGCCTTTTGCTCAGACTCTTTGGCCTTGCGGATGCCGGCGCGACGAACCAAGGGAATGCTGCCGATCAATCGCAGATCGATGTTTCCATTGGCGCCGTCGTAGAACAGGCATTCCTGCGCTTTGCGCCAGGCTTCCAGAGCTGCGATGTATCGGCGTCGAGCACCAACGCGCTTCCTCTGTTCGGTCTCAGGGAGACTGGCCCAGTTGTCGCGCATGATATGCGGCTGGCAGAGGTCGAGTTCGCGCACGGCATCGGCCAGGGCGATTTCGAGATCGGTGGTGAGAGAGTAATATGTCTCCCCAGGGGCAAGTTCTTGTGCAAGCCGAGCCGAGGAACGTCGCTCTCTTGGCGTGTACAGCGCGATGAAAATCAGCGCGCACACCACACCGGCGATCGGTACGAAGTACGTCATCGGACGTATCTCCTTCTTGTTTTGAGTTACCCGGCGATGTCCTTTTCGGCATCGTCAATCAGTTTGAGAGCTGCCTCACAAGCCTGATTCGATTCGAGAAGTTTGTCGTCGGCGAGGTTCTGGCGGGCGAGCTTGAGCTGCTCGTCCGCTTCCTCCAGCTTCTTTGTCGCGTGGTAGCGCTTGGTCGAGGAGCTGTTGTCCACCTGGATTTTGACCCACTGGTAGCGGTCGGCGGTCAGGTGAACCATGGAAACCGCGTATTGCATTTTGCGCGAGAACGGAGAGTATTTCGACTTCCGCTGCGGAACGCGCAGATGCTTGGTCTTCTGAAGGGCGAGAAACAATCCGCCCCAGACGACCAAGTAGAAGATGGCGATAACGGCAATGATGCTTATGGCATGGGTGTCCATTGCATATGACCTTGGTTTGCTCCGTGGCGTTTGTGGCGCCCGGAGTTGGCTTCATTTGTTTGCAACAAAAGCTGCGGTGCCGGCGCAGTCTATGCGCCTTTTCGCTGAGCGCGTCGGCGCTGGGCGAGTTCTTGCACACGGCGATCGTACATTTGTCCGTAGTAATCGGGATAGGTGGTGAGCGTGCCGGAGAGGCATTCTTGCTCGAGCCGCCTGCGGATTTCCCGATAGCCACCGGATAGATAATCGACCAGGTAGGAGTAGTTGCCTTCGCCGATTGAATATCCGGCATCGTGCAACTCTTTGGAAACGCGCGCTTCATGGGCGAGACAGCGTGCTTCTTCGCGCAAGGCCGCGCCAACAAACCTGCGTTTGGTGATGCGGCGGGGGTCGAATATCAATCGGGTCTTGCCCGCGAGGACATGGTATGCCTCGTGGGCTAGATAGTGCGCCTGCATCATGGGAGAACAGCCTGCTCCAATAAAGAGCAGCGCCTCTTGCGGACGACCGGGTTCGGAGCGGGAGTAGGCGCGGCACACACCGTTCAGACGTCTAATTTTGACGCCTGCTCGTCTAAGTGCGCGAACATCGCGCGACAATGTGGGTGACGCTTCGATCAGTTCGACAAGTTTCTTGCCGAACTGCTTGGCTAGCTTTTCCATGGGACTCCCCTTTGGACTAGTGCCACTATTCATGGTACCAAGGTGCCGTCTTTCTGTGAACGGCTTTTTTGGTGAAAATCAGCTACGAATCGTGGTTTTAATCCGCCGCGCCCTCCCGCTTACGGCTGGATTTTGTAAAGCTGCAGAATCGCGTCCTGGAAATCTGCGTCGCTTAGATAACCGCGAATGCTGTGCGTCCAGAGATCGGTGCTGGTGTGCATGACGAACATGTGCGTCGGGTAGACCACCAGTCCAAGCTGCATGAACTGCGGATGCAGGTCGACGTTGAAACGCAGGAAAGTCACCTTGCCTGCATAGTGCTGGGCCGCCTGCTCGAAGACAGGAAGCTGGTTGGCACAATTGTCGCAATCGTCGGGGATGCTGGGATCATCTGGATAGCCGGTGCGATAAAACTCGACAATGATGGGTCCGCGATTGGACGCCAATTCTTCCTCAAGCTCAGTTAAGGACACGTCGCGAACTCCGGTCTGAGCCGGATTTGTCGTGCCGTGCGCCGTCTGAGCAATGCGCAGAATTTCGTTTTCCATCGGCCGTTCGGCTGCTCGAGACGGCTTCGAATAAGCCGGCGGCGAGAAGACGAGAATGATGACCGCCAGGACGGCAGCCAGCAAGGCGATGAAATACATCCAAACAGCCTGGCGATTTTTCGACCGTCTGGCTGCATCTTCGCTTTCGGGGCGTTTGCTGTGCTCATTTCGGTCCACGGCAACCTCCCAGGCGTCCGTCTTCCGGAATGTCGCACTTCTCGTTTTCGGCACGCTCGAGAAACGAACGTGCATTGGCGAGCAGTTGTTGGTGAGCGGTGAGCTCATTTTCCATTGCCAGAATTGTCGTGTCGTCGACGTCCTTCACTGCGGCTTCGGCGCGCTGCAGATACTTTCTGACCAGGTCCAGATAGAGTGTCGCTTGTGAGCGGCACGCACAATTTTTCGCTTCCTTGATGCGCCGCTCCACTTCGTCTGCACCCACCTTGAGCCATTTAAGCTCATTGGCGAGTTTGTTTTTCCGGTATTGCGGATCGACAGGACGAGGGCGCGCATTGGCAGCGATGATGATAGCGCCCAGAATGAGGACGCCGATGAGGATATACATGACGGCAGGGTTCATGTAAATCTCCTATAGAAATGCATTTCTAAATTCCGCAGAAACGCGCCTGAAATTGACGCGCGGCGCAAATGATCCGGCCGGTTGAGACCGGCAAGCCACCAGTGTCTGTGAATGCATATCTGCACCCACACCGCGGAAACCTTTGACAGACAAGGAGCCGCCCGCGCGCCTCACTTTTGCGATGTGCCTGCCGGGGGCAAGCACACTTCACCAGCGAGGCGCGCGCACGAACTAAGCAGCAGGATTTAGTAATCCAGCAGCTTTTTGGCCTTAATCTCGGCGTGGAAATTTTCCACGTATTCTTTCGACCCCGAGCATGTCAAGGGAATTTCCGTGAAGCAGACGGGGCAACGGCAACTGAAGGTGGCATGGAAGCCGCCGTCAGAAAGCTCATAACCACCGACATACTTGACGTATTCGATGCCCTTGGGGTGTGTGCAATTTTCACGTGCCACAGTGCTTTTCCTCTTTTTGAGCGGTCTTTCCGCTCGCGTACTAAAGGGGCTGCAAGAAAGCGCTGTGTGTATCGCGACAGAGTGAACCGCCGCCTGGTGAGCGTTGGAGCTCTCTATGGCGGTGCTCGGCGAACAAACTGCTTAATGAGAGCCGCAGTGCAGCTCCCAATTTAGAAGTTCGCACCCGGGTCGTCAGGCTGCGGTTCGATTCTCGCGATACATAGCCCGGATGTATTCTGGGTAGGTGAGCCGGGTTCCGACGACGCGCGTGCGAGAGACTCGCTTGCGCACCGCTGCCTTGCCACCTCTGCGTTTTGTGCGCAGCCATGACTTGGCATACTTCGTGAGCTTGATTCCTGCTTTCACGAAATCTTCGGCGGTCTCAGCTTCCCGGAAGAAGCATTCGGTTTCCTCTTCCATGAACTCGCGGACCCAGTGGACCTCGGTTACATGGTCGACGGCATTCATACTGATGCGCTCGCGCAGCATGTGGTTGGCTTCATGTGCCAGTGCCATCACGCCCACTTGCGCCGGATTTCTGGTGCCCAGAGCGACGAGATTGTCATCTTTGATGCACCATGCATCGATAGAGCCACGGAGGGTTTTGATGCGAACTCCGCGGCGCCGGAGCCGTTTGATATCGGCGACCAGTCTAGGTGAAACCTTGACCAGTTCGACGAATCGCGGCCCAAATTGACGCTGCAATTTGTTCATAACAAGTTTCCTTGCTGATTTCTCAGCATGGTTGGATTTAGATTGAGGGTTAACTCCTAATGTTCTTTCTGCAAACTCTCTGTCATTCCCCAATTGGCTGCGTGTTTTCTTGGCAAGCAATGAGCTCGTCAAGGAGAACACAGAAATTGCGTTTTAGGGGTCAGCCGGAGAGGTCTTGCGCAAGGAAAAGAAAAAGTAGGAGCGTTTAAAACTAACAAAAACGCGCGTTTATGAGCTTATTAACAAGTGTGATCTTTAACTGGTTCAAAGACATTTACATACGAGCGGAACCGCAGTCTGTGATTGCCTTTTCCGCTTTTCAACCAGAAATGCTGTTCGCATATCCTCCGCCATCTGTTGGCTTAAATGCTGTAAATATGGGCGTTTTCGCGTGTTTTTGATCCGCTTGAAAACTTAATTGATGGGCCTGTGGTAAGTCTGAACTAGCTGCGTTAATCGCGTACCATTCGGCCTCTTGGCAAGTTGTGGATTGCCGTTTTTACGAAATTGTTCGCACACTTGCGTGATTGTCTATCAGTTCAGGACTGAAACGAAGATGTCAGAAGGCTGATTGTGTGCGACTTCTAAACCTATGGGCGTTTTGTCAGGTATTCAAGAATTGTTTGTAGAGGCTCAATTCGGTGAGGATAAACGCCTTCTTTTCTTTCTAATTTCTTTCCGACAACATCCCAATAAACACCTGAAGTTCAATACTCCTAACTCTTTTCGCGCGTGCTCTCACTCAATGTGGAGTTCGGACGTAAGGTGGTTTTGCATATTGAACTTCCAAAACAAAAAAATGGAGCAACACATGGACCTCAAAAACAAGGTTCTGTTCATCACTGGGGCGTCTCGGGGAATCGGCTTGGCCATTGCGCTGAAGGCTGCAAAGGACGGAGCGAAAATCGCTGTCGCCGCCAAGACTGTCACTGCGCACGAAAAGCTTCCCGGCACCATTCACACTGCTGTGGATGCCATCAAGGCAGCCGGCGGAGAAGCGATTGCTATCGCTTGCGATGTGCGTGACGAAGAGCAGATCAAGAGCGCTATCGCCAAGACAGTGGAAACGTTCGGGGGCATCGACATCGTCGTCAACAACGCCGGTGCCATTCAGCTCACCGATACCGAAAACACCGACATGAAGCGCTTCGACCTCATGCAGTCAGTGAATGCCCGCGCCGTCTTTATGACGGTCAAGCATGCGCTGCCGCATCTGAAGAAGAGCACCAACGCTCACATCCTCAGCCTGTCGCCGCCGCTCAATCTGGACGCCGACTGGTTTGCGCCGCACCTGGCTTACACGCTGTCCAAGTACGGCATGAGCATGTGCACGCTGGGCATGGCTCGTGAGTTCCGCGCGCACGCCATCGCCGTCAACTCGCTTTGGCCGGAGACCGCCATCGATACGTCGGCGATTCGCAACATTCTCACCG
>Ga0265313_10004067_pt1 | contig 11398 bp, 11 predicted proteins | sample 4123metaG_FD_203122 | JGI IMG/M metagenome (GOLD analysis project Ga0265313, IMG submission 203122) | Rhizosphere microbial communities from Carex aquatilis grown in University of Washington, Seatle, WA, United States - 4-1-23 metaG | ecosystem: Host-associated > Plants > Roots > Rhizosphere >...
AACCGCCGCTACACGTGGTATCAACTCGCATCCCGACTTCTCTCCGCTTGCTCTCTTCGCCCTCCAATTCTGTATGCTGCAATATCCTAAGACGCAGGTTTTAGGCATATTTACTATATGCGCTAGCATTGAAAATACAAAAACAAAAACACAAGTTTAGGAAGCAAGAACGCAGGGGAATGCGGGCGAAAGTAATTGTCCTTTCGCCCGCATCCATGGCATTTCCATCATTCCATCACCGGCAGCGCTTCAGGTGCTGAGCCGAAAGTCGAAGCATAGGCTTCGTCAATCAGCTCATGCACCATGCCCTGACGCAGTGACTTGTGCTCTGCCTTGAACTCCGCAACCGTCATCAGGTGGCGAGTTCCTTCAATCGGCTCGGCGACAATCGCCTCGACGATGCCGGTCATGATCACCATGTAGGTGAGCTCTCCGGGTTCTGAGCCGTAGAAGTCGGATTCGATAGCGCGCAGGAAGCGGAGATTGCGCAGCGTCACGCCGGCTTCTTCCATTGATTCTCTGCGTGCGGTCTGCTCTGAAGATTCTTCGCCTTCAGCGACGTGACCACCGGGAAGGTCTTTCCCGCGCTTGTCGTCGGTAGCAACCATGCCACCGTCTGCGGTGAAGACCACCACAGAGACACTGGTCACTTGCTCGAACGGCGGCACGAAGCCAGGCTCCCGCAGCCTGAAATTCGCTTTACGCCCATCTCTGGGCGTACGCCGCTTGTCGGGTCTGACATCATTCTGCGTCATCAGGAGTTGCCCCCTGTGGCGGCCGGTGCGCTGCGATAGCTGACCTTGAGCGCAAACACGACCATGACAAGCGAAATCAAACCCCAGACAATGCTCCACACGGCAGCGGGAATGCCGGTGGACTGCGCCATATTGGTGGCGTCTGAGAAGCTGCCGTTGGCTGAGAAGCCGACGGAAATTTGGATTAGATACCAGACGTCGGTCAGCGAACTCAGTGCCGCCTGCCCTGCCAGAAGCAGAAGCAAGATGTGAGCGACAACCGGTGAAAATTTCATGCCGGCAATTACCAGTCCGGCTGAAATGGCCAGACCGATAAGCAGGCTCTCGATCGCCTCCGACCCATGTCTTGCATCGAGCAAGCCGGGCGTTACGCAGACCAGACAGCCTAAGCCGAACAGGCAGCCGAGCACTTTGAGAACGGCTTTGGAATTTTCCTCCTTGCGCCCGAACCAGATCAGCACAGAGCCGAAGAATGCAGCTCCCAGGTAACCGGCCGACGAGACCAGGGGTCCGATTCCGCCCCGAGTAAAGGTCAGCCCGCCGGCGCCTTCGCCATCCGGCACCATGGTCAGCCCGGTGACTGTGCCGCCAGTGGCAAAGGACACGGCCGCGTGGCCGAATTCGTGCAAGCCCGTGGTGAAGGTCCGGAGCGGGAAAAGCACCAGATTGACGCCCGGGTATTGCGTGATGAAGAAGAACAGAACATTCAGTCCGAGCATGAGCCAGATTGAGGCTCGCTGGGAGTGGACAGACGAGATCATACGGTTCATTTTGATTTTGCCCTCACTTTTGGGAACGCTGAGGCGCGTTCCTGAGCGCAGAAGCGCTTATAAAGCGGCCGGATGGCACGCATAACGCCACAGGCAAGCCAGAGGCAAAGGACCTCTACCTGCTATGGCAATAGATTTCCGCCAAAAGCGCTTAGGACGCGGGCTGCGTCGAAGGCTGGGTCGGATCGCTAGATTGATGCGGTTCGCTTGCCTGTTCAGGCAGCGCCGGAGCAGTCGCTGTAGACGCTTGCGTCCGCGCCGCTTTTGGCTCTTTCAAGAAGACTGTTTCCATCAGTCCCCTCTCACCATGGCAGGACAGCATTCCGTATGAGTCCGTCTGGCTGCCGACGTAGTCGAGCGCCAGGCGGAAGAATGCCACCGGCTTACCTTCCTGAACAACATACGTGGGTGTCTGACCCCACACACTCTCCAGGCTGTGGAGTAGATGCGTGCGGGTGCGAACCTTAACGGCGATGCTTGGTTCGTCACTGGAATTTTCCGCATGATAGGGACTCTTCGGCGTCTTGACGAGCACCAGGTAGAGCCCTGCCTGTCCGCGGATGATGAGCGGCTTTGTGCCGTCACCCCAGTAGAATTCCTGCAGTTTTGCTGCCGCCACTTTGTGCGAAAACACTTCCAGGCGAGCCAGTTGACCGGTCTCGTCTTGACCGTTTACGTAGACGCGCACAGCAATCGGTTGCTCGTCGGCAGCCTCGGAATAAGGCGCGAGCAATCCAGGAATCCCGAACTTTCCGAAATACTTCCAGCCCATACGGTACGCGACGAACCCGAGATAGAGTCCGACGGCCAGGCGCAGAAGCATGAAAACCGGATTCTCGTCGAAGCCACGGTAAATCTGCTGGAAGATGGCGTCATTGCCGGCCAACCAGTGGAGAAACATGAACAACAACGAAGCGGTCAGATAGTAAGCCAGCACGCAGGCTGTGATACCGGCCGTGGTGGCCAGTAATGTGCGAATGGATTTGGACATTCTACATCTCCTGGCGGTGAAGCCGTGGATTGGTTAGCTAGACTAAAACTGAGTTGTTGGTTTTGAGTTCTGAGTTGCTAGCAAAAAGAAAAAAAGGACGATGCCCCGTAAGACTAGTCATGAGCTTTGTTTAGTGCAAGCCGCGAGCGCCCGCGTCTGGCGCCTGAAACGAATGAAATATGCGCTAGCTCAGCTAGAATTGGACCGCTAATTCCGATACCGGCAGGCAAAAGCTTCCCGCCATAAGCGTTTTCAAGATCGCAGCCAATCGGAGCCAATCGCAGCAAATCAGATCAAATCTGTGATCCAGCTTATGTGGGCTGCAGCTAATCTTGTCGTCCCCAATATGGGCGCAGCGAAGATACAGTTACAGCCACCCCGGCTATCGGAAAAAAACGGTAGTTCGTACTACCGGCAAAAAAATATTGGACTGACCGGCGGCAAAAGCAGGAGCAAGTACGCGGCCGAATCATGGTTTTAATTTTGCAGGTGAGACGCCTGAGGCGATGCGCTCAGCTCTTCTGCCCGTTGATGAGGCGCCCTTCTGTGGTCGGTTTCCAGATCGCTTCGCAAACATTGCCGCTGCAGGAGCGTTCTTCAGCTATTTTGCCAGTGGTCCCAAATTGCTTTTGCTTTCTGAGATTTCGCTTGGGCGATTGGTCTTTTATGCCTGGTGCGAGTTGGAAACTATCCAGGGACTCCGAATTCATCTAAGACTCCTACTAGCCTCAAAATGAGGAATTTGATTTTAGAGTTTCGTTTGCAGGTGGAAACGAGACGCCAGGGTTGTCACGAGAAAGGCTCGGGTATACCGTTTTACCCCTCTGGCGACATATTAGCAGCGATATTCTACAGATGAGATTGACATGCGCTATTAATACGCTGCTAATCATCGATCCATTTTCGCGGGCAAAATCCGGATCGTCCCACTGTTGGCAGCTTTACAGATATTACAGAGGGCGTTACATCAGTTGATTTTGGTATATACTTCTGACACCTATTGTGGTGCCTTTTCGGAAAAACAAACATCAAGTCTTAATCTTGATCGGCTCATAGTCTGGTTGAATAGATGTAGACGGCAGTCTGCCCGTCGATCGCTCCCCTAATCTCTCGTTTTTCAATTCATCTCAGTGATCAGCCCCAGAGCAGGAAACTTACCCCAAACACTGACCAGCTGCCCGGTTTGCACAACGGTGCTGATTGTTGCGGAACTGGGCGGACGGGAAAGATTGGTCTGTGAGGTGTGCGAATTCGTGCACTGGGACAATCCCAAACCGGTGACCGCGACCCTAGTGCCGGTGGACTCCGGAATCGTGCTTGTCAAGCGAAAATTTGAGCCCTATGTTGGCGACTGGTGCCTGCCCGGAGGCTTTATGGAAGCCCGAGAAGAGCCGGAAGAATCTGCCCAGAGAGAAGTTTTTGAGGAAACCGGCCTGCATGTGGAAATCGATCGCCTGCTGGGCGCGTTTTCACCCGGCAAAGGCATCAACGTGATTATCCTTTTCTATCTGGCCAAGATGGCGACCGGCACGATGATAGCCGGTGATGACGCCTCGGAAGTAGCGGCTTTCAAAAAGGACGAATTGCCAGCCAATGTTGCTTTCGAATTGCATCGCCGCCTGATCGCCCAGTTTTTTGAAGGCTTCGCCCGCTAAAGCAAAACCATTCTGATTCTCTGTCCGGTTCGCTCAAGAACAATTGGCATCATCGAGCCTATTCGGTTTTCGCCGCGCCGCTCTTTTGCTCCAGCTCAAGCCGCTCACTCAATTTTTCGCTGAGAGCCTGTTCCAATTCATCGCTGCGATCCATGCCGTTGCCGATCAAATAGGAGCCCTTTTTTGTCTTGATCAAAAAACCCTCAGGCAAAAGAGGAATGGTCGGCTTGACAGATACTATGTCCGCCCAGGGCAAGGCGACTGTATTGAAGCAAGTGCGAATCACAACAAACTCGATCTTTACTTCTACGCTGAGCGGCATGAACAAAATCATGTAAGTCCGCCAGAGCAGAATCGCCGATGCCACCACGCAGAAAATCAGCACAACCACCGAATCGCCATGATTTCCCTTTTTCAATGATTCAGCATAGAAAAACCAGAGCACCGAAAGAAACAGGATCCCTGCCGCTGATTGGGCCATGTGCATAGCGAGAAGAACAGCATCTTGATTGAACTTTCGATAAGGATTGAAGGAAGCAGAGCCGGCCGGCAGATGCGTCTTGATCAGTTCCAAAAGGTCTGCCAGAGAGTCCAGCCAGATAGGAAATGAAACCTCGCCGGATGTGGCTTCGATGACATAACGCGGGAAATTCCAGGTGGAACGCTTGACCAGAGACCGCAATTCATTCCAGGCGACGGTTTTGCGCTTGAAGGCTGTGACAGTTGTAAGCCCGTCATCATCGGTGCGCACTTTCCAGGTGACAAAGCCGTAAAAGGGCACTACCGCCAGCGCCACAGCCGACATGATCGAGAAAGCCACCTTCCATGGCAGCGGCATAATCTGGAACTTGCCCAGGCCAAGAAAAATAAATGGCAACGAGCCGATGATGCAGAGCGCCGCTACCTCAGCCAAAATGCGCACCAGAACCATCATTTTGAGACGATATGACTTTTGAGGCTTTTGCGGCTTATGAGGCAATTGCGGTTTTTGCGGATCCGGCAGCGCAGACGCCTCAGATGACAGATCCTGGGACGGATCTTCGCTGGGATCTCCTAATGACCCGTCCGACCGCTGCTGCGTCATCTGAACTTTCCTGAAGAACAAGAACATAATACTGCCCTGAAGGACTACAATTTGGCCAACGGGATGCTCAAAGTGCGCTCCTGTATGAAATTCATATTGGGTTTTGTTGATGAGCGACCTGGAAACGTCGGCGACCGACGTAGAAACGACAAAACCGGCACACATTGTGGGCCGCCAGACGCTCACAGCAGCTCTGGTCGTGCTGGCGATACCACTGGCGGTGATAATTGCAGGAATAATAACCACCTGGTGGCGCCCGGTCACGCTTGTTCTGATCTGCCCGGTCCTGAAAGTGATGGGCCACAGCAAGATGGCGGAGCCACTGGCTATTCGCGCAGTTGAACTCTACGTTCATTCGGACGGATTGATGAGCAAACACACTATGAATGCGCTTTGGAACCTGGCCCAGGTCTACGTCGACATCGACAAACCGGCAAAAGCAGAGCCAATCCTCAGGCGTATTGCCGCTTACAATGCCAAACAACAGCCAGAAAGCACTGTCGCACCTTATCAAGTACTGAGAGCCTGGAGCCAAACACTGAGGGCTCTTGGCAGGACGGCTGACGCCGATCGCATCCAGGCACAAGTGGACAAGGTCAATCGCACCGACTCGGTGCAGATCAAAGAAGCTTCAGAGCGGCCTCTCTTGCCCGGTGCCAAGCGCAGTCCGACTCCAAGGTCGGTTGCGCCAAAGCCAGTTAAGCAGGGTTCTAAGTAGCCAGCCACATTGGCAGGTCAGAAGCGGCGTCGGCGCTTCAATTCGCCTTTGCGCGAGCCTGCTCCAACGTAAAGGCGAAGGTCAGGCGCGGGAATTGTGTCGTTGTTGCGCAACTCGCAAGAGCACATGACAACAGGACGTGCGGAAAGGCGCTGAAATTGCCGGTCTTGCAAAAACAACAACAGGTTGCCAGGAGATTCATCTAGAATAAACACCTGAAAAAACCGTTTCTTGCTCTAGTTGAAATGCGCTTGAACTAAAGGCTCAATGATTTCTAGTGTACTTTCGACTCTTTTTACTTACTTCTTGATCTCTATTTAGTTTTCCCCCGAAAAATCGAACTGCTGAGCGCTAATGCTTCTTTTGCCAGGTTTTCCTCTTGGCACTGATGTATCGCGCTTTTCAAATGGAGTGCACTTGTGTGCTCCCTATGTACAAGGAGTAATCCTCATGTCCACAAAGAAAACATCTGGAAAGGGTGGCAAGCAAAGCTTCCGCATCGAAAGTGACTCGATGGGAGAGATGAAGGTGCCTGCTGATGCCTATTTTGGCGCCACCACGCAACGCGCCATCAACAACTTCCCCATTAGCGGGCAGCCCATGCCGCAGTCTTTCATTGCCGCCGTCGCCTCAATCAAGGCCGCCGCCGCCGAAGCCAACGCCCAGTTGGACCTTCTGGACCGGCGTATTGCCTTCACGATCGTCCAGGCCGCTGAAGAGATTATTGACGGCAAGCATGCCGATCAGTTTCCCATTGACGTTTATCAAACTGGCTCGGGTACCTCGACCAACATGAACGTCAACGAAGTGATTGCCGCGCGCGCTCGCGAGATTCTCAAGGCCGATCTTTCCGACCGGGACCTCGTGCACCCCAACGACCACGTCAATCGCTGCCAGTCGTCCAATGACGTCATTCCCACTGCCACGCACGTGGCAGCGGCATTGCTGATCGCAAGCCGGCTTCTGCCCGCGCTCGCCAAGCTGGAACAGTCCCTCAAGCTGAAAAGCAAGCAGTTCGCCAGGGTCGTCAAAACCGGCCGCACGCATCTGCAGGACGCCACGCCGATAACGCTCGGTCAGGAATTCTCCGGCTATGCAGCTCAGGTGGGCAACGCCGTCAAGCACATCAAGTACGCGCGGACACGGCTGAGTTTCGTGGCCCTGGGCGGCACGGCGGTGGGCACGGGCATCAATGCTCATCCCAAGTTCGCCGCACTCGCTCTGGCAAGGCTGTCTGAGCGGCTGGGCATGCGTTTCCGCGAAGCACCCAATCACTTCCAGGCGCAAAGCACTTTGGACGAGATTGTGGTCGCTTCAGGCGCGCTCAAGGCCACAGCTGTGAGCCTGCTCAAAATCGCCAATGACATCAGGCACTTGGGCAGCGGTCCCAGAGCCGGTCTTGGTGAACTGAGCCTGCCGGAAGTTCAACCGGGCAGCTCGATCATGCCGGGCAAAGTCAATCCGGTCATCGCCGAGTCGCTCTGCATGGTTGCAGCCCGCGTCGTAGGCAACGACGCCACTATCGCCGTGGCCGGTCAGTCCGGTCTCTTCGAGCTCAATGTGATGCAGCCTGTGGCTGCGCTCGCCTTGCTCGAATCGATTGAGCTTTTGGCCAATTCCGCCGACAATTTCCGCCTCAGACTGGTCGATGGCCTGACCGCCACAGACCGCGGACCGCGGCTTGTCGAGGAAGGCTTGATGCTGGCCACGGCTCTGACGCCGGCGCTAGGCTACGACAAGTCGGCCGCCATCGCCCACGAGGCTGCCACCGGCGAAACCATTCGCCAGGTGGCACTGCGCCTTTCAGGGCTGCCTGAAGCCGAGCTCAATCAGCTGCTCGATCCCATGTCCATGGTGTCGAACAAATCGAAAAAGACACGCCGCCGGTAAACCCAGTATCCGGGTAAGCCTGCGGCTGTTACCGCCGGAAAGTGCACGGACGCGTTTTCCGGCGGCAATTTGGTTCAACGTCCGATAGATAAAATGGAGTAGTATGAATGGACAAGTTCCAGGAGTATAGCCCCGCTCAATTGCTCAGTCCGAGCCCTCTGGTCAATGCCAGTGACGAGCTCATCCTGACGCATATGGTTTCTCCCCAGGTGAAAGCCTTCCTCGGTGACCAGATCGGTTTTCGTTCCGAACTGAAAGACACCATTGCCGGCTGGTTTCCGGGGGATGAAGTTTCGAATATCAACGGCAATATCATCAAGGGACGCAATGGCGAAGCGCTGGTGCGCTTCCCCTACGTCTCCAGCCTGTACGAGCACAAGAACGGCTGCCTGGTAATCAAACGCGACTTTGTGAAAATCAAGGTCTTCGCCTGGCTGGGCGACTGGAAGTCGGGCAAGGCTGAGCTCATCCTGAGCACGGCTCTGCGCGACAGGCGATTTGACGGCACCCTGCGTGCCAACGACAGCTGCCTGCTCGACTTCGCCTACGACGATGCCGAACTGTCCAAGCGCCTGGTTGTGAACGGCAAGACGGCGGATTTGCTGACGGCGGAAACGTCTTTGTACAGCTACATTCCCGGCTCGTCCATCGCCAAAAGCGGTGGCGGCAAGCAGCTGGACGAGTTCATCGCCAAGCCATACTCGTTTATCGACAAGCCGGCCATCTTCATGCGGCTCTTCAAACGCGCCTGGGTTCTCGACCGCTTCCCCGGTCAGAATTCCATCCCCATTCCCGACGTCGGCAAGCTCGCTCACGCCGGCTGGGAGGCAGTGGCAAACGCCTGCGGGCTGGACGCACTTGAGACCGGTCCAAGCCATTACCACGTGACCATGTGGAATATGGCCAAGGGCTACGATTTCTCGTACGCCGATCAAGCGGCCAACCTGGCTGCCTACAAAGCCGGCATCCAAAAACTCAAGGATAACGGCGTCAAATTGACGCGACCGCAGGAGGCGTGGGTTTGCGTGCTGAACAACCTGAAAGACAGGGATTTGATCCCCGAGCATCTGCGCATGAACGTGCCCAAATGGATCCAGACCAACCTGGACCAGAGTGCTATCTGGCTCGTCAAGCCACTTTCCAGGAAAGCAGTTGAGCTGCTCAAGAAGTAAGAAACACGTTCAATACTTGATTGCAGACATGCAGGCTCGACAACGTAGACCACGGTTGTCGTTGCCCAGATAAACAGTGGCAAAGGAGAAAATCCATGAAACCACGCAAAGCTAGCAATGCAGAAGGCGCCAAGAAGCTTCTGCGCGAAGCGCGGGTTGCATCGTTGGGCACCTTGATGCCAAGCGGCACCCCCTTCGTTTCCCTCGTCAATGTCGCGACCGCACACGACGGCTCGCCGTTGCTTCTCATCTCAAAACTGGCGGTGCACACAAAGAATCTTCTGCGCGACAATCGCGTCTCGCTCATGGTTGACGAACGCGATCAAGGCAATCCGCTGGCGAACGGACGGCTGTCGTTGACCGGCACAATTGTTCCTACTACCGACCCCGAAGACATTCGTCGATACAAGGCTCGCCAGCCGGATGCGCATGTCTACGAGGCGATTCACGACTTCGGTTATTACCGGATGGTCGTAGATGGCGGTCACGTCGTCGGCGGCTTCGGTCGCATCTTCGACGTGAAACCGGCGGAGGTCATTACCGAGATCGCGGATGCTCGTAAATTCGTCGATGCGGAAGTGGACTTCGTCACCCATCTCAACGAAGACCATGCCGCTACCTGCCGCCTGTATGCCACCAAGCTGTTGGGCGCCAAGGACGGCGAATGGAAGTGTGTCGGCTGCGATCCCGACGGGCTCGATTTGCAGCTTGGTCGCAAGGGACTGCGGCTGGTGTTCCCGCAGAAGGTACGCACTCCCGGTGCGCTGCGCAAAGTGCTGAAGCAACTCGCCGAACAGGCGCGGACCGCTTAGGCAATTCACCACTACTGTAACTTTGCAGACTGAACTGGAGGGGGACGGCATCATATTCCGTTCCCCTTCCAGTCATCTCCGCACAAGAATTCCACCTGCTTCCCAGCAGGCGCCCGGAATTCTTGTTTTATTCCAGTTTCTACTATGTTATATACTAGCATTAGGAAAAATCAGCAGAATCATCGCAAGTCCAGACGATATCCCTGAGTGGGCAGAGTCGTCACGGTGATATTGGTGCCATCCAGTGCTTTTCTGAGCCGAAAAATTCTTTGTCTAACCGCTTCATCTGTGGCTTCCGTGTCTGACGGATAAAGCTTGGCCAGCAATTCGGCCGCCGTAAAAACGCGCGTCGGAGTTTTGAAAAATAACTCAAGAAGGGCGCATTCAGCCGGTTTTAAATTGAGAATTTTGCCTTCAACGCTGGCTGTCTTATTGTCGAGATCCAGTGATACATTGCCCACGGTCAGCAGCTTTTGCTGAATTACAGCCGGTCTCCTCAGCAATGCCGTGACTCGCACCGCCAACTCGCGAAAATGGAAAGGCTTGGTCAGATAATCGTCAGCCCCGATTCCAAAAGCTTCTTCTTTGTTGGAAACATCCTGCTTGCCGGTCAGCATCAAGATGGGGATGCTGCCGCCTGAGCCGCGATACTGCTTGCAAACATCCACACCGGCAAGACCGAGCACAGACCAATCAAGAACAGCAAGATCAAAATGATAATGGCTGAGCATGTCCAGAGCCTCGTCGCCACTTTTGACCCATTCGACGATATGGTCGTTTGAAAGCCCTGCAGAAATGGATTCCGCCAGCTTTTCGTCATCTTCCAGGAGCAAAACTTTAGCCATGAATCTTGTCAGTCACCTTGTTTATTTCCCAAAAGTGTCAATATGATCTGCTCTGGCCAGATCTGCTGCCGCTTCTTTTGCTCTGTGCAGTTTCGCATAAGCATCAGCTCTATTTTTGTACCAATCGGAGACATCATTATCAAGGTTAATCAGTTTTGTCAGATCAACGATTGCTTCTTCGTATCTTCCCTTTTTGCGCAAAATATTTTGGCGAATTTCCAGGGCGCCGCTGCAATCCGAGTTTGCCTCCAGGGCGGCATTCGCTTGCTTGAGTGCTTGATCCGTCTGGCCGCTTTTGTCGCACAAATCCATGCGCCTGAACCAGCATAATTCATACTCTTTCAGTCCCAACTGCGTTTGACCAAGACAAAAAACCTCTTTTGAAGCCGGGCGATTGGCCAGCTCGATGGCTCTGTCAAAAGCGGCGATCGCCTTTATCAATTGATTTTTGCTCTGGCAGGTTTTGGCCAGATGCATTTGCGCACGGGCCGAGTCCGATTGCACTTGCGTCCACTTCTCAAAGCCGCTGGCAGCCTCATCTTTCCGGCCCATTTGATTGAGCGTTTTGCTTCTCACAGCCAGGGCGGCAATATTTCTGGGTTCAAGTTTTATGGACAGATCAAAGTCCTTGAGCGCTCCTTCGAGATCAGACTGCGAGCGTTTGAACTTTCCTCGCAATATCAAAAATTCCGCCGAGTGCGGGTAT
>Ga0265313_10004068_pt1 | contig 11396 bp, 18 predicted proteins | sample 4123metaG_FD_203122 | JGI IMG/M metagenome (GOLD analysis project Ga0265313, IMG submission 203122) | Rhizosphere microbial communities from Carex aquatilis grown in University of Washington, Seatle, WA, United States - 4-1-23 metaG | ecosystem: Host-associated > Plants > Roots > Rhizosphere >...
TTGATCCCAAGGCGACCATGTTCATCCTCGGCACCGAGATGGACTACGTCGAGGAGAAGATGCAATCGGGCTTCGTCTTCCGTAATCCCAACGAAAAGGGACGTTGCGGGTGTGGCGAATCGTTCCACGTCTGACCTCAGGGTGGGGGAGAAGACGATGAACGCTTCCGCCGTCGCAGCCGTGGTGCCGTGCTGGTCCTGCAAGGGGCCGGTCGCTACCCGTGCCTTGTTCTGTTCCGTCTGCGGCGCCGTGCAGGGGCCGGGGACCATCGATCATTACGCCAGGCTGGGCATGGTGCCTACCTTCGACGTGGATCTCGATTTGCTGGAGCGTCAGTATTTCGGATTCCAGCGCCGGCTGCATCCTGACCGCTTCGCCTCCAAGTCGGGCAGGGAAAAGGCGCTGTCCCAGGCCCAGGCCACCTCCGTGAACGAGGCCTACGAGACCCTGAAAGACCCGCTCAAGCGCGCAGCCTATCTGCTGGGCGTGCTGGGCCATCCGGTGGACCTTACCGCCTGCGGCACAATCAACGACCGCGCCTTGTTGATGGAACAGATGGAAAAGCGCGAAGCGCTGGCTGAGGCGACTACGCCGGAGGAGGTGGCCAAGCTTGCCATGGAGAACGAGTCCGAGGTCATCGCCTGCCAGTGCCACATCTCGGCGGCGATCAATGCCGGCAATCTGGAAGAGGCCGGCCATCTCGCCATCCGCCTCAAATATCTGGCCAAGCTGGCGGAAGAGGCCAGGGCCAAGAAATCCCGCGTGACGAGGAAGGTTTAGCATGCTGTTGCAGTTGCACGAGCCCGGCGAGAGCCCGGCGCCGCACGAATCCGAACGCGGTCTTGCCGTTGGCATTGATCTGGGGACCACCAATTCCGTGGTGGCGGTGGCGCGCGATGGCGAGGTCGAGGTTCTGCGCGATGCCCAGGGCAAGGCGCTGATCCCGTCGGTGGTGTATTACGGCGATGACGGCAGTGTGGTCGTGGGCCAGGACGCCCGCCGTATGATCCTGGAAGAGCCCGACCACGTGGTCAGCTCGGTCAAGCGCCTGATGGGCCGTGGTACCGAGGACCTCAAGACTCTGGCCGGCACATTGCCCTACAAGCTGGACGCTGCTGCCGATGGTGGCATGGTGCGGCTCTCGGTGGGGGGGCGCACCCTGACCCCGGTGGAGGTGTCCGCCGACATCCTGCGCGCGGTCAAGGCCCGCGCCGAGGAGGCCCAGGGCAAGACCGTCGATCGCGCCGTGGTCACCGTTCCCGCCTATTTCGACGACGGCGCCCGCTCGGCGACTAAGGACGCCGCCCGGCTGGCGGGGCTGGAGGTGTTGCGCCTGGTCAATGAGCCCACCGCTGCCGCCCTGGCCTACGGCCTCGACAATGCGGCCGAAGGGCTTTACGCCGTCTACGATCTCGGTGGAGGCACCTTTGACATCTCCATCCTGCGCATGGAAAAGGGTGTGTTCCAGGTCAAGTCCACCGGCGGCGATGCTTCGCTGGGCGGTGACGATATCGACCACGCCATCGCCGAGAATTTTCTGGCCGAGCGCGCCAGGGAGCATGGCGCCGTCACCATCACCCAGGGCGAGGCCAAGCAGGCGCTGGCTGCCGCCCGTGTCGCCAAGGAATGCCTGTCCAGCCAGCCTGACGGCGCTTGGCTGATGGAGGTAGACGGCAAGACCACGCGGCACACCCTGACCCGGGTCCAGTTGGAAGAACTGGCTGCGCCGTGGGTGGAAAAGACCGTCGGCATCTGCCGCGCGGTGATAGAGGATGCCGGTATCGAAGTCGGCGATATTCACGGCGTGGTGCTGGTGGGCGGCTCTACCCGTATGCCGCTGGTCCGGCGCAAGGTGAAGGAAATCTTTGGGCTGGAGCCCCTAGCCGACATCAATCCCGACGAGGTGGTGGCGGTGGGCGCCGCGCTGCAAGCCGAGGCGCTGACTGCCGGCTCCGATACCCTGCTGTTGGACGTCACTCCGCTTTCGCTCGGCATTGAGACCATGGGCGGCATCGTCGAGAAGGTGATCCCTCGCAATACCCCGATTCCGGTGGCCATGGCCCAGGAATTCACCACCTACCAGGATGGCCAGACCGCCATGTCCATCCATGTGGTCCAGGGTGAGCGCGAGATGGTGGATCAGAATCGCTCGCTGGCCCGCTTCGTGCTGCGTGGCATTCCCAACATGGCAGCCGGCGCCGCCCGTATCCGTGTGACCTTCACCGTCGATGCCGACGGACTGCTGACGGTGACCGCCAGTGAGGCCACTACGGGGGTGGAGCAGCAGGTGGCGGTGAAACCGTCCTATGGTCTCACCGATGACGAAATGGCCACTATGTTGCGCGATTCCCTGGAACACGCCAAGGACGACATGGCTCAGCGCCTGTTCACCGAGACCGAGGTCGAGGCGCGGCGTTCGGTCCTGGCGGTGCAGGCGGCGTTGAAAGTTGACGGAGACCTCTTGTCTGAGACCGAGCGACAGGCTATCGATGACGCCATCGAACAGGTTGATCGCGCCACCGCGTCCGGTGACCGCGACGCGGTGACCGCCGCGACAGAGAATCTGGAGGCCGCCACCAAGACCTTCGCCGAACGGCGGATGGATCGGGGCATCCGGGCAGCTCTGGCCGGCGTGGAGATCGACCGACTCGATAACGCCCTTGGGGGCGAGTAAACGGATCAGAGAGAAGGCCACCCCATGCCCAAGATGACGTTCATCGCCCCGGACGGGTCCCGCAAGGAAGTCGACGCCGCCGAGGGGCTCTCCGTGCTGGAGATCGCCCACCGTAACAAGATCGAACTGGAAGGCGCCTGCGAGGGTTCGCTGGCCTGCTCCACCTGCCACATCGTGGTGGCCAAGGAATGGTATGACAAGCTGGCTGCCGCCAGCGAGGACGAGGAAGATATGCTCGACCTCGCTTTCGGCCTTACCGCCACCTCGCGGCTGGGCTGCCAGATCATCATGAGCAAGGAACTGGACGGCCTGATCGTTACCCTGCCGTCCGCCACCCGCAACATGATGGTCGACAAGAAGTAGGGGAAAGCTCCGCCATGAAGTGGACCGATACCCTGGGCATTGCCATCGCCCTGGAAGACGCACATCCCGACGCTGACAGCGTCAATTTGCGCTTCACCGACCTGCATGCCTGGGTGGTGGCCCTGGAGGGATTCGACGACGATCCCGCCAAGTCCAACGAGAAGATCCTGGAGGCCATCCAGATGGCCTGGCTCGACGAGCGCGATTAAGGCGGTCCGTTCTTTCATTCCCCCAGGCTTGCCCCGGGGGCCCACGCCGGTGGGCACGTCTATTGGCTGGCATGCCGAGCGATGCCGGATACCATCAAGCCTCCCCACCGCGTCAATACGCGGGACAACCCGGCGCAAGGTAACGAAGCGGTGAGGAGACGAGGTTTAAAATGACTCTGTTTCCCCTGTTGCCGGCCCTGGACGTGGCCGGCCTGATCACCTTCGTCGCCTTATGGGCCGGCTACACCATAACCGCCGACCGTTTGACCGTGGGCGGGCTGTCGCTGTTCGCCGCTACTGCCCGTCACCGCCGCACCTGGATGCGTAATCTGTGTGATCGCGACGCCAGGGTCGCCGATAGCGCGCTTCTGGGCAACCTCATGCGTAGCGTTTCGTTCTTCGCCTCAGCCAGCGTGCTGATCCTGGGTGGGCTGGTGGCGCTGCTGGGAGCCGGCGAACGGGCTTATGCCGTCATCCAGGATTTGCCTTTGGTGGCGGAATCCGGGCGGGGGATATTCGAGACCAAAGTGGTGATTTTGGCCGGCGTCTTCGTCTACGCCTTTTTCCAGATCACTTGGTCTCTACGGCAGTTCAATTACTGCTGTGTACTATTGGGCGCCGCGCCGATGCCGGAGGCCGAGGCGACGGTGAAGGACACCTACGCCCAGCATGCCGGGCGCCTTAACGCCCTGGCCGCCCACAGCTTCAATCGCGGACTTCGGGCCTACTATTTCGCTTTGGCCATGATGACATGGTTCATTCATGCCGGAGTGATGGTGGTAGCCACGCTGGTGGTGGTAGCGGTGCTTTATCGCCGTGAATTCCGTTCCAAGACGCTGAGGGCGCTGGATGCGGCGCTGCCTGCGCTGCCCCTGTTATGAACGCGCTGGGCATCGATAAGCCGGCTGCGGTGACCCGGGTTGTGGTGGCCATGTCCGGCGGGGTCGATTCCTCGGCTACGGCGGCGATGCTGAAGGAACAGGGCTTTGACGTGGTGGGGGTCACCTTGCAGCTCTACGATCTGGCGGCGAGCCGGGCAGGGGCTGGCTCCTGTCGTCCCAACACCTGCTGTGCCGGCAAGGACATCCATGACGCCCGTGCCGTGGCCGATGCCCTGGGCATTCCCCATTACGTGCTGGACTTTGAAGAGGTGTTCCGCCGCGACGTCATTGAGCATTTCGCCGATACCTATGCCGCTGGCGAGACCCCGATTCCCTGCGTCACCTGCAATCAGACAGTCAAGTTCCGCGATCTACTGGGGGTGGCGCGCGATCTTGGCGCCGATGCTCTCGCCACCGGCCACTACGTCCAGCGCCGCATGGGGCCCGATGGGCCGGAACTGCTTAAAGGGGCCGATGACAGGCGCGACCAGAGCTATTTCCTGTTTGCCACCACCCGCGATCAGTTGGACTTTCTCCGCTTTCCCCTGGGCGGCATGACCAGCAAGGAACAGACCCGGGCCATCGCCGCCCGTCATCGCCTGCCGGTGGCGGCCAAGCGCGACAGCCAGGACATCTGCTTCGTGCCCGATGGCGATTACGCCGGCCTGATCGCCTCTCTGCGCCTCGAGGCGATCCAGCCGGGCGAGATCGTCGATACCGAAGGCAGGGTGCTGGGGCACCATCCCGGAATCGTCCATTACACCATTGGCCAGCGCAAGGGCTTGGGCCTGGGGGGCGGGCCGCCGCTCTACGTGGTGGCTCTGGATGCCGTCCGTCGCCGGGTGGTGGTCGGCCCGCGCCAGGCGCTTGGGCGGAGACACATGGTGTTGCATGACGTCAACTGGCTGGGTGGGGACGAGACCGAGCTGCGGGTGGACGTCCGTGTCCGTTCCACCCGCCCGCCGGTTCCGGCCCTGCTCCGGCGTCTGGCCAATGGCCGCGCCGAAGTCGACCTCGACCATCCCGAAGACGGCGTTGCCCCCGGTCAGGCCTGCGTATTCTATCGACGGGAAAGAGTGCTGGGAGGAGGCTGGATAGCCTCTTGACAGCACCCGGCCAACGCCATTATACCGACCCCTCTCGACGTGTGGCGGGGTAGCTCAGCTGGTTAGAGCACGGGAATCATAATCCTGGGGTCGGGGGTTCAAGTCCCTCTCCCGCTACCAATTAAATCAAGGGGTTACGGCTAGTTCGTAACCCCTTGATCATTTATCAATCTCCATAGGCACCACCGTAGGCACCATATCTGGAATCGCGGTTTCCCTGGCGAAAGCCATATTCTTCGCGGTTTCTGAGCGGGATGTCGCCTTATAGAGTGATCCGAGGCCCTTCGGCGCTGGCAGCGCCAACGGAAAGGCCCGCCAGTCTTCCCGGCGGGGTGATTTGTCTATCGGCTGACTCCCATGCGCTCGATGGTGTCGATCACCGCCCCGGCGATACCGGCCGACCGGTGATCCCGTGCTTCCAAGGCAAGCACCCGCATGCGGAGCGCGGCGAACAGGACGACCTTGGCGGCTGACATGACGGCCAGATGCTTGAGTGTGGACATGGTTACCTCCGTGAGCGCGGCGTGATTGCCGCGTCGGGAGGGCCTATCGGGCCTCGAGGAGGGGCATCACCCTAACCAGCGCCATAGGCAGACTGGCGATGAAGACTGACGCCGCTCGCCCGGTTCCACCTCGCCTACAGCAGCCACCGGACAATGCCCAGCACGTCGATTCCGACGAAGACACCTTGAAGGGACGTCAATGCGTGGTCACGGGTGCGGATGCCGACCCAGAACCACGCCAGCGATGACACCAGAAAGAAGGTGAAGCCCCAGCCGGACTCTTGGACATTCAGAGCCAGAAAGGCGGCGCCGATGATGCCGGCGGCGGTGCCAACCCACTTGATCGATTGAAGCACTCAGCGGCCTTTCTGTGGTGCTGGGGGAACTGGCGCCCCGGATATTCGGCCATAATGAGCGTCCAACTTGGCGATGCAATCCGTTTGGAGGGCACCCACCAGCGGACCACAGTTGGCCTGCCAATCATCGGCATAGGCCCCCGTGAAGGTAATAGCCGGGACGCTTGCCGGCTTGGAGACCGCGACGGTGGACTGGCTCCGCTGATAGGCAATGCCGAAGAATACGGCGAGGACGACGGCTATAATCAGGGCTGCGCGAAGGGCTCTCTTGCTCACGAGGTAAGGCCGCAGATCAGCGCAACCAGTTCCTCGCGCGGTATGGCCAGCCATCCGGCCGCCGCAGCGGTGACGACAAGCGCAAGCATCAGCCATCCCCAGCCGTGATGATGACGCTGATAGCGGTGGTGCATTCGCGGGTAGGACGAGAGCCCCAGGTAATTCGGTTCGCGCATTCCCAGCCTCCTATCGAGGTCCGCTCGGGCCGATGATGATACAGCCATGGGTCACGGAAAGGCGATTTGAATGGACCCGCCAATGAAAAGCCCCGCCGGCCGGAGCGGGCGGGGCTTAAATGTGTGCAGGAATAGGTGTCAAAAACGGTGCAGATTTGGTGTCTATGATGGTGTTTTTAACCCGCGCCGCGGTGGCGCAGGCTTACCCCCTCGGCTGCCTCCTCGCCCATCCCCACCATGGGCACCGGTCTTTCCACTTCTCGGCCTGCCCCAGATGCCAGCGGCACATGGCCATGTGGAAGCGGGACAGGCCGTAGGCGAACCACCACCACAGGGCCTGGGGGAGGCTGGCGGGGCGGGGGAGGGTCGTCATAGCGCAACCTCCCTCGGGCTGCCCGATGACGCCTCACGCGCCTGCCGCTCGTCCGATAGCCGCTTCATTTCGGCGAGAACGCGGGCCTGATCTTCCGGGCAGAGGGATTCGAAAGCTTTGCCCGCGTCAACCTGGCGCCTGATGGAGTTCTGTACGTGGCGCTCGCTGACACCGCAATCGCGCATGACGCGGGACACCGAGGGATAGACATGGCTGCCATCGGCGTCCGCGAAATCGGCCAGGCGCAGCAAAACCAGCTTATCCATGGCCGGCAGGCTTGCGCGCCAGACGAGGGTGGAAACCTCGATGCTCATCAGCGGCCCCCGTCGCAAGCGTGAGCCAGGGAGCGGAACCGGCTGAGAGCCAAATCGGCATAAAGGTTCACGGTTCCGGTGCGACCATGCCTGTTCTTGGCAATGATCAGCTCGGCGCGATTCCTCTCCCGTCGAACGTCGTCATTCCAATCGGCCAACCGCCCCATGTAGGCCGTATCGCCCTCGCCGGCTTTGCGGGAGGGCTCAGAATTTTCGAGGTAATATCCGGCGCGGAACAGGAAGACGACGGCATCGGCGTCCTGTTCGATGGTGCCAGATTCCCGGAGGTCGGCGAGTTGGGGGCGCTTATCGTCACGCTGCTCAACGCTCCGGTTTAGCTGGCACAGGGCCAGGACCGGGATACCGAGTTCGCGGGCGATTTCCTTGAGGCCGGCACTGATCCGCGTCAGCTCGGCGAGCCGGTTGTCTCCCCTACACCTGATCAAATGGAGATGGTCGACGACCAGCAACCCGATGCCATGGCGACGCCGCATTCTGCGCGCCCGCGCGTGGATTTGGCCGATGGTCAGGCCGGCGGTGTCATCGATGCGGACGGGCAGGTCTGCAAGCTGGTGCTCGGCCTGGCGCATACGGCCCCATTCTTCGTCGGTCATGGCGCCGCTGCGGATGGCGTCATAGGGGATGTCTGAGGCATCGGAGGCGAGGCGCTGGCCAATCTCCTCGGCCCGCATTTCCAACGAGAAGGCACCTACCGGGGCTTGGGTTGCGGCCACATGCCGGGCGATGCAGATTGCCAGGGCAGATTTGCCCATGGCTGGCCGGGCGCCCAGCACCACGAGATTGCCCGGAGCGAGGCCGCCCAGACGGTCATCAAGGTCCACCAGCCCCGAGGCCAGTCCGATGCCTTTGCCGCCTCTCTGGCGCGCCGCATCCGATTCCTTGACCATCGCCGGCATGACCGCCGCAAGGTCGCGGGCACCGCCGCCCACCTCGCCGTGTTCGGCCAGAGCGGACAATGCCGCCTCGGCCTCCTCGATCAGCTCGCCGGCCGGGCTTTCCAGGTCTGGGGAAAATGCGCGGTTGATCATGTCCTCGCCCAGCCCGATCAGTTCGCGGCGCTGGTGCAGGTCGAGAATCAGGCGGCCATAATCGGCAGCGTTGGCGGTCGACACCACCGAATTGGCGAGCTGGGCGAGGTAGGCCATACCTCCGATCTCGGCTAGACCGCCGTCCAATTCGAAGTAGGGCTTGAGCGTCACCGGGTTGGCCATCTGGCCGCGCTCGATCAGCTTGCCGCAGGCGGCGAAGATGCGGCCATGGACCGGATCGGCGAAATGCTCGGGCCGGAGGAATTCTGAGACCTTCTCGTAGGTGCGGTTGGAAAGCAGGATGGCACCGAGCAATGCCTGTTCGGCCTCGAAGTTGTGGGGCGGGACGCGAGTAGCCGTGTCAAACATGGCGATCCCCCACGGTCAGCAGTCCATGGCGACGGCAGGCGTCGATGATCCCGGCGGCATTCGCCTCGGCCTCGGCGCGTTCGGCCTGGGTCAGGCTGCGGTCTTCGGCCCGGCTCCAGTGGTGACGCAGCGTTCGAAGGGCGATGGTGCCGAGGATCTGTTCAAGCACATCGCCGATGGGGCGCAGGCCTCGATCAATCCGTTGATGGAAGCTCATCGCACACCGCCGATCAGTCCCGGCAGTACCGGGGCGACGTTGATGCCGATGCCGGCCATCGACGCCACCAATGCCGCGCGACGGGGCGACAGGCAGAAGCGACGCCCGACCCAACCGGCAGCAAATCCGGTGGAATTTCCGGGGATGGTGGTGGTATTCTCGGGACCGTCGTGCTCGCCAGCTTCGACAATTCCCGAGCCCCGGTCACCGCCCGACAGCGGTTCCGGGGTTCGCTCGTTGTGGGGCATTACATGGCCTCCCCGACAGCGAGGTGGGGGCCGTTACGCTTGGAGTCCGGGGGCGCCCACAAGGTGGCGGGCGTGATGCGACCGATCACCGGGAACAGCCGACGCAACCACGTCGGAGCCCAGACGGAGGAGGGTTTCTGCTCCGTCTGCAGCGGGGACTCGACGATGGCGGCGGGTGCGTCGTTGACGGTGTGACCCGCCGGGGCGATCTCGTCGGCCGTGGCCTTGGTGGTGGGCTGCTTGCGGCGCCGAACCTTGATCACCCGCATCAGCACCATGGCAGCCTCGCGAACGGTCGAGCGGGCGATGTGAGCCACCAGGGCGACGACACCACGACCGATCTTGCCGGTGTGCGTGTCGGTCCAAGCGCCGCTGATCAGGTCGAGGTTGATGCCCTGGCCGATATTGAAGCGAGCCGCCAGCTTCGGCCACGCGGCGAGGGCGATACGGTTGAGGCGGTTCAGGTCGATGGGCTGGTGATTGGGCGGCAGCCGGTCGGGCTGTTCGAAGTCTCGGCCGAGGCGAAAACACGACTCGGCCGAAGCCCACGCGGCGGCGCGGGCGGGGGTGGCGGCGGCCATCTAGGCGGCCTTTCCGCTGGTGTTCGAGCGGTGACGAGCCTCGAAATCCACGATATCGCCGAGATACCAGAAACGGCGCTTGTTGATGACGACGGGCGCCGGAAATCCCAGCTTGGGGTCGTGCAGCCAACGCCAGATGGTCATGTCGCTGATGCCGCCGAGACGGGCTTTCAGCAGCTTGGCTGTGACGAGCACATCAGTGTTGATGGGGTGATGATTCATTGCTCTGCCCTTGTTCAGAGTTGTTAGAACAAGGGCAGCTTAGGATTCTCAATCTTCCGGGTATTTGCGATTTAAGAAGGGAAATTAAACATTAGGTTTCTCGCCAGCTTCCATTCCTGGTATCCAGCTTGGTCTTCGTCGCGAGTATATCGAAGGATTTCACGCGCGATTGTTCCATAAGTTTGCTCATCGTCGCGGGCATCAATCACGCGAAGATAGGTAGACCACTTAGATGTATGGCGTCTGAAAGATGGGTTTTCCCCAGTCTTGAACTTCTGGTTCATTTCTAAATTCTTGCGAGCCCGCTCTATTTGCTTCCCCAGTGGCTTACTAAGATCGAATGTGACCGCCACGCACATAGCGTCAAGGAATATTGTAGTTGAGCGCGGCTCGTCCGAAATGCCGCTTACAAAGGAGCCCCCATTATTTTCAAACAAATGAATAACAGGCCCACCGCCCCCAAGTTTTGGCGTTGCCTCTGCCGGATTGGGGCAGGAGATTAGACCGTACTTTCGCAAAGAACCTGGAATATTGACGCGGAAACCGCAGCCATCCGGGTGAAGTGTGCGATCTTCACCATGGACTTGCTTCCATAGCTCATATGTCTCCCATTTATATTTGTGCCACTCGTCTCGGTAGTCTGGGCGGCGGCGAGTAAATTCCCATCGCCACGTATTTAGCGAGGTTTTTTCCGAGGGGTAATCAGATTCATCTCGCCAATTAGGTACGCCCCATTCACTCGCTTGGCTATTGACCATGATGTTCTCCTAGGCGCTCCACGTTGCTGGCGGAGGTCTCATTGGTCAGTGCGTCAATGCGGTTATCCCATGCAGCCAATGCATTGCGCTTCTCGTTCAAGTAGAGAGCGCGGTTGTAAACTCCGGCCACCCCGGCCTTGTTGCCGGAAATGTGATTGAGCACGGCCTCGATGACATGCGGTAGAATTCCCAAGTCTTCCGCCATTCGCGTGGCGAGGGTTCGGCGGAGGTCGTGAAAAGTCCAGGCGGGCATCGGATCATCAATCTCTTCGGCTTTCCGGCGCCGGCTTATCCATTTGTCGATTCTGGCCTTGGTTCGCGAATAGCCCGAGACGTGGGTTGTTCCAGTGGTGGTGAAAACGAAGGGCGACACCTCAAGGCGATTGCCGCGATGGAACGAAACGCGGTCGATGTTGGAGAGTAGAGAGGCGGCTTGGGGGGGGAGCGGAACGAGGTTCGGCAAGCCGTTTTTGGTCCGCTCACCTGGAAGCTCCCATACCGGGCTTTCGCCGTCCAGTTTCAACTCATCCCAGCGCAGGCCAGCCACCTCGTCGCGGCGCTGCCCGGTTAGCAGCATGAGCTTAAGCATGGGTCCAAACACCCCGCCTTCGGCAGTAAAGGCCGCCCACACCTCAACAATCTCATTGGGATCAAGTGCTCGTTCGCGACTATTGGGCTTGGAAGGTTTTTTGACATTGGTGGAAGGTGAGTGGTCGAGAAT
>Ga0265313_10004069_pt1 | contig 11396 bp, 10 predicted proteins | sample 4123metaG_FD_203122 | JGI IMG/M metagenome (GOLD analysis project Ga0265313, IMG submission 203122) | Rhizosphere microbial communities from Carex aquatilis grown in University of Washington, Seatle, WA, United States - 4-1-23 metaG | ecosystem: Host-associated > Plants > Roots > Rhizosphere >...
CCACGCGCAGACGCCCGCCGCAAAACGCCATCACCGGCTCGCCGCCCCACCGTGCCGCGAAAAACTCCGTCTGCCCCGGAAACGGATAGCCGATTCGTGCGAGCCGCTCCTTGCTGATCGGCCCCGTCACCACACCGGCGAATTCGCCGCGCTTGCATCCCGCCGCCGCGAGCTCCATCGCCGCCCAGGCAACGAGCGCACCAGCCGCGTCCGGTTGCCCCGGCACCGCGACAAATTCTTCAAGCCCCACCGCGATTTTTTTCACCGACGGATCCAGCTCCGCGAGCCAGCGCTGCGGACCGATCACGGCGACATCCACTGCCTCCGCCGGATTGGCGGCGAGCCAGCGCGCGATGATCTCCGGCCCGACGCCCGCCGGGTCGCCGCACGTGATCGCAAGAGGCGCATTCATATTCGATGACCGGGCCCGACCGCCGGCCGGGCCCTACCCTTCCGCCTCCTCGACGCCGGCCCGGCGCGCGCGCGCGAAGCTGCGCTTGCCCTCGGAAAAAAATTCCAGAAAACGCCGCGCCTCCGCCGTCGTGTAGGTTCCCACCGCGAGCGCCTCGGCCGCGACGCTGCGAATGTTTCCCGGCGTGAAATAAACCGCGTGAAACGCCTGCTTCAGCTCCGCGATCGCCGGCCGGCTGATTCCGCGCCGACGCAGGCCGACGGCGTTGAAGCCGACGATCTCGTCGCGCTCCGCGACCATCGTGAAGTGCGCCACATCGCGCGTGATCGAGGCGTTGCCCGCCACCATCACGCCCTCGCCGACCCGGCAAAACTGGTGCACCGCCGCACCCCCGCCGAGAAACGAATGATCGCCGACCGTCGCGTGCCCCCCGAGCAACGCGGCGTTGGCAAGCACGACGTTGTTGCCCACCGCGCAGTCGTGCGCCACGTGGCTCGCCGCCATCAGAAAACAATTTTCGCCGACGACCGTGAAACCGCCAGCGTGAATCGAGCGGTTGATCGTCACGTGTTCCCGGATCACGGTGCCCGCGCCGACCCGCACGCCGGAAGCGATCGCCCGGTCGAATTTCAAATACTGCGGGTCGCCGCCGAGCACCGCGAACGGATGCACCACCACGCGCTCGCCGAGCACGCAATGTTTCGTGATCACCGCGAACGCCTGGATCTCACAGCCATCGCCAAGTTGCGCGCCAGGTTCGACGAGGGCAGTCGGGTGAATCGTCGTCGCCATGGCGTCAGCTCCGCGCGCGGCGGCCCGGCGCGGCGCGATCGGGAAACATGTCGAGCTGCGAATCTTTCAGCAGGTCGTAATTCTTCAGGATGCGCATGACCTGCAGCGTGTCGCTCTTCGTGTAGTTTTGGTTGACTTCGATTTTGTCGAGCAGGTCGAGCAGCATCGCGCGAAACGAGATGATCGCATCGACGCCGCTCTGCTTGAGCAGTTCGACGCTCTGCGAACGAAACGGCTCCGCGGTCGGCAGGCTCGGCAGCACCAGAATCTTGGTCAGCTCCTCCCCGCCGCCTTCCACCGGCGCATCGGGGAAAAGTCGCCGGGCCTGCTTGAGCACGCTGTCTTCGAGAAAACGAAAAATCTCCGGGCTGCTTTTTAGGATAGCTGGCGAAAACACATTCGTGTGCCACGGTTTCACCGACACGACGGCGCGCTGGACGAGCGGCAACTCGGTCGAGAACAGAAAAAAATCCGGTTTGCGCGCGTTGTGTTCCCACGCGGGATTGAAGACCAGCAGGTCGATTTCCTCGTCGCCGCTTTTCGGGCGCGCAGTGACCTGATACTTGCGCACCTGCCGGACTAAAAATCCGTTTTGCTCGAAATACTCGCGGACGATGCCTTCGTCGATGGCAGACATGTGGCGGAGAGATTAACCGTTCGCGCGTAAATTCACAGCCAAGATTAACCCGACGCGCCAACCTCGCGAAAGGCCGCCTCGGCGAACGCCGGCGGCACATCGTCGCGCGTTGCGGCCTCGCCGATTTTTTTCAAGATTACGAAACGCGGCAGACCGGCGCGGCTTTTCTTGTCCCGCGCCATCGCCGCGAAAAGATCGCGCATCGCGAGTGGCGCGCGCAAACGCGTCGGTAGCGCGTGCGCCACCACGACCGCCTCGATCCGCGCGACCTCCACCGACGTGATCTCGCCGAGTTTTTCCGACAGACGCGCCGCCGCGCAAAGCCCGATCGCGACCGCTTCGCCGTGCAAATACGTCCCGTAACCCGTCACCTGTTCGATCGCATGGCCGAACGTGTGCCCGAGGTTGAGCAACGCACGGCCGCCATCCTTCGCCACCTCCCGTTCGTCGGCCTCGACGATTTTCGCCTTCAACGCGCAGCAGCGCCGAATCACCGCGCCGAGTTCGGAAGCCGCCACAAAAAGCGGCGCGCGCTCCAACTGCGCGAACAAATCGCCGTCGCCGAGCAGCCCGTATTTGATCACCTCCGCCGCGCCGGCCGCGAATTCGCGCGGAGGGAGCGTCGCCAGAAAATTCGTCGCGATGAAAACGCCGCGCGGCTGGTGGAACGCTCCCACGAGGTTTTTCCCCGCCGCGAGGTTGATCCCCGTTTTCCCGCCCACCGAGCTATCCACCATCGCGAGCAGTGTCGTCGGCACCTGATAAAAATCGATCCCCCGCAGCCACGCCGCCGCCGCGAACCCGGCAAGATCGCCAATCACTCCGCCACCCATCGCAAAAAGTGTCCCACGGCGATCCACGCGTTGCTCCGCCAAAAAATCCAGCACCCGCCCCAAAACGGGCAGCGATTTGGTCGCCTCGCCGGCCTTGAGCACGAACATCGGAGCATCGCCCACCATTGCCTTCAAAGCGAACCCCTGCTTCGCCGCGAGGTTCTGATCGGTCAGCATGACTACCCTTTGGCCGGTCGCGTTGAGACTCTCGATTTTCGCGCGCACCGCTTTTGTCGCGTCGTATCCGATTAAAATCGGGTAGCTCCGCTCGCCCAAGTTTACGTTCAGTGTATCGGCCATCTGTCGGAACAGATTGCGGCAGTAACCCTCCGGGGTTCAATGGTTTTAATGGAGATTGAGACAAAATCTCATAAAAGCCTCGACTTCTCTCGGCAACGCTAACGGTATTGAGACCCGTCCGCACTAGTAGACCACGCCCGTTAATGATGAATAACTTTCCTCGGCCCCGCAGCTCATTAACGGCACCCAAGGCACAAATTGCCCCACTCCATCAGCCTGCGGTTACTTTAACGGCTTTGCTCATGGCGCACGGCGCCACCGCAGCGGTTCCGGCCGGTTTCTCCCGGGATGCCGCCGATCCAGATTTACCGGTGCAACTGCCGAAATACAGCGTCGAGGACGCGAAGCTCAAGAGTCCCAGCTCCCCGAAATTCACGCAACCGCTGCGCGATGTTCCGCAGACGATCGTCGTCATTCCCAATTCGGTCTATGTCGAGCAGGGCGCTACCTCGCTTCGCGATGTCCTGCGCAACACCCCCGGCATCACGTTCGTCGCCGGCGAAGGCGGCAACGCGCCCGGCGACAACCTCTTCATCCGCGGCTTCAACGCCCGCAACGACATCTTCGTCGATGGCGTGCGCGATCCCGGCGTTTACAGCCGCGATTCGTTCAACACCGAACAAGTCGAGGTCGCCAAAGGCCCCGCCTCCGCCATCACCGGACGCGGCTCCACCGGTGGATCCGTCAACCAGATCAGCAAATTCGCTCGCCTCGGCGATTTCACCACCGTGCAGGCGACGGCCGGCAGCGCCGATTACGGTCGCGTCACGGTCGATACAAATCAGGAGCTGTCCGCCAGCCCGATCGCCGGCACTGTGCTCCGGCTGAACGGCGTGTGGACCGATGCCGGCATAGTCGGCCGCGACGAAGTAAAAAACCGCAACTCGGGCGCCGCCTCGTCCCTCGCCTTCGGCCTCGGCACGCCCACGCAGCTCACGCTCAACTACCAGCACCTGCATCAAAACAACCTTCCCGACTACGGCCTGCCCGCCGTCGCCGAAACCGACCCCCGCATCCCGTGGAGCAATTTCTACGGCCTCATCCGGCGCGACTACGAGCACGTCAACAGCGACCTCGGAACCGCCATCGTCGAACACAAGGTCGTCGGCACGGACAGTTCGAACTTCACCCTGCGCAACCTCACGCGCTTCGGCCGCAACACCCGCGACGCCGTCGTCACCCCGCCGCGCACCGCCACCGCCACGCCGCTCGACCCATCGATCGACCCCGCCACAGAAGCCCGTCGCGACGACGTTAAATTTCAGGATCGCGTCGATGAAATTCTCGCGAACCAAACTGGCATCACCGGCAAATTCGAATCGGGCCTGCTCAAGCACACCTTTGCCACCGGCCTCGAATTTTCCCGCGAACAAACGGAAAACTATGCGAAGGCCCGCAACACGACCGGCTTCACCCCGCAGCAGATTCAGCAGCCGACGAGCCTCTTTGCTCCCACGCCCGACGACCAGCCGCTCGGCGCGATCACGCTCACCGGCGCCCGCACCGAAGCCGTCGCCGATTCCGCCGCCGCCTACGCCTTCGACACGCTGCAGTTCGGCCCGCGCTGGGAACTCACCGGCGGCGCCCGCCTCGAACGCTTCAACGTCGATTATCGCTCACTGGCCGCCAATGGCACCGCGGTCGCCGGTTTCCCGCTCCAGCGCACCGACGACATGTTGAGCTGGCGCGCTGGCCTCGTGTATAAGCCAACTCCCTACGGCAGCTTTTACACGGGCTATGGCACATCCTTCAACCCCGCCGCCGACGGCAACGCCGGCCTCGTCCTCTCCACCACCGGCAACAACAACGCCGCGCTCGCCCCCGAGGAAAACCGCGGCTTCGAACTCGGCACGAAATGGGAACTCTCCCAGCGCCGGCTGATCGTATCCGCCGCCGTATTTCGCACCGAGAAAACCAACGCCCGCACCACCGACGCCGCCGGCAACACCGTCCTCGCCGGCGACCAGCAGGTGGCCGGCGTCGAACTCGACGTCGCCGGCAAGATCACCGACGCCTGGTCTGTTTTCGGCGGCTACGTTTACATGGACAGCGCCGTGAAGTCTTCCGGCGTCGCACAGCAGGTCGATGCCGAACTCACCTACGTCCCGCGCCAGTCCGCCAACCTCTGGACGACCTACCGCCTCCCGCTCGGCCTTACGCTCGGCGGCGGCGCGCAGTTCACCGACGGCTATTATTTCGGCCTGCCGACCGCGACCGCCACGCCAGCGATCGTCCCGCAGACGCGTTATTGGCTCCTCAGCGCCATGGCCGCCTACGAGGTGAACAAGCACCTCTCGCTGCGCCTCAACGTCAACAACCTCGCCGACACGCGCTACATCGAGCGCGGCTACGCGGCCCATTTCACGCCCGGCCCCGGCCGCACAATTCTCTTCACCACCACGATCAATTTCTAACCGCGCTCAGCGTCATGCTCATCACCGTTCCCGACGTCCTCACGCCGGCCCAAACCGCCGAAGCCCGCGCCCTCCTCGAAGCCGCCGACTGGGTCGATGGCAAAGTCACCGCCGGCCACCAGGGCGCCCGCGTCAAGGACAACCAGCAAATCCCCGTCGACCATCCCGTCGCCCGCCAGGTCGGCGAGACGATCCTCCGCGCGCTCGGCCAGAATCCGCTCTTCATGTCCGCCGCGCTCCCGCTGCACATCCTGCCGCCGATGTTCAACCGCTACACCGGGGGCCAGCACTTCGGCACGCACGTGGACGGCTCGATCCGCCAGTTTCCCGGCACGAACCACCGCCTCCGCACCGATCTTTCCGCCACGCTCTTCTTCGCCGCCCCCGGCGAATACGACGGCGGCGAACTCTGCATCGAGGACACCTACGGCGTGCACCGCGTGAAACTCCCCGCCGGCCACCTGATCCTCTATCCCTCGACCAGCCTGCACCACGTCACGCCCATCACACGCGGCGCACGCCTCTGCTCTTTTTTTTGGCTGCAAAGCATGATCCGCGACGATGCGCGGCGCTCGCTTCTTTTCGACATGGACTTCGCGATCCAGCGTCTCGCCGCCGAAAAGCCCGATCACCCGAGCGTCGTCCAGCTCACCGGCGTTTATCACAACCTCATCCGCCAGTGGGCCGAGATGTAACGCTGCTGTCAGCCTCGCTCGGCCGATTTTTTTGACACGAACCGGCTTGTCGCTCGCGTGCCGCCGCCTTTTCGGCAGATAACTGATCTGTGGACGAAACGCTTTCGCGAGCTGCCGCGTCGATCGCGCACGGCCAGACCCTCGAGTCGCAAGGCACGCCTGCGTCGCTCGCCGACGCCACGCGCTGCTACGACGAGGTCATCGCGCTCCTGCGCACGCTGCCGCTCGCGTCCGAGCCGGTGCGCCGCGAACTCGCCCGCGCGTGGATGAACCGCGGCAACGCCCTTCAGCGCCAGCCCGCGCCCATCGCACTCGCCGACGCCGTGCGCGCCTACGACGAAGCGATCGCATTTTACCGCACGCTGCCTCTCGACAAAAATCCCGACGACCGCAACAGCCTCGGCGCCGTCTGGATGAACCGTGGCCACGCCCTCTACGCGCAAGCCGATCCCGCCAGCCTCGCCGAATCCGCGCGCTCACAGCGCGAGGCGATCGAGATGCTGCGCCCGCTGCCGCTCGACGCGAACCGCTCGTTTCGCATCAACCTCGCCGCCGCCTGGCTTAATCTGGCCAACTCTCTTCTCGCGCTCGGCGAACCCGCCCGCGCGCTCGCCGCCGCCCGCGACGCGATCGCCCTCGCCGCGCCCGCCGAAGACAATGATCCCGCGCTCGCCGACATCGGCCTCAAAGCCCGCCGCGCGCTCTGCGAGGCACTCGGCCGTCAACTCGTTTCCGCAGACGCCACCGAGCAGCCCACCGAGTCGCTCGCCGACGAAGCGAGCGACGTCGTGGACGACGCCCTCGCGCTCGCACGCCGCTGGGAAAGCCGCGGCGTGCCGCTTTTCCGGCCGATCGCCGCGCGGCTGTTTCGTTTCGGCGCGCAGCTTTACGGCGCGCACTTGCCTGATTTCCTCGCCGAATTCGTGCTCGAACACCTCGACCCCGAACGCTCCGCCGGCGCGATGCCGGACGGCGAGGAATTTTATCTCGCCGCCGGCGAGGCGCTGGCGCGCGCCCGTCAGGATCTCGAAAACCGCCGAACCGTTTTTCTCGAGTCCCCGGAGACGACCCGCCTGCTCGAGCGCCTCCGCGATCTTCGAGCCGCGGAACTCCGGGTCGCCGAATTGCGAAACCAGCACCTTGGCGGCGCCGTCTGAGGCGTCATCCGCCAGCCGGAGTTGCCAACCGGCGCGATTCCCGCTGTCTGTCCTACCTCGATGAAAGTTTCCGCCATCCTGCTGGCCTTCGCGTTTGTGCTCGCGTCCTGCTCGAGCGTTGACACCCACCTCGCGCCGAAAGCCGATCTTAGCCACCTCAAGCGCTTCTACGTCGAGCACCGCCTCACCGACGACCATCACATCGACGATGCCATCGTCGCCGAACTTCAGGCGCGCGGTCGCGAGGCGTCCGCCGGTCCGCTCACAATGATGCCCGACGGCGTCGAGGCGATCGTCACCTACGAGGACACTTGGACATGGGACTTCCGATCGTATTTGCTGCGGCTCAAGATCGACGTCCGTCACGCCAACACCGACAAGCCACTCGCCAGCGGAAGCTACGAACAACCCACCCCCGTTCCGAAATCGCCGCCCGCCGTCGTTCACAAAATTTTCGCGTCGATGTTCAAGTAGCAGCGCAGCCTCCGGCTCCGTATCCGCCGGACGCGAATTGCCAGCAAACTTCATCGCGCAAGGGTCGCATTTTTTGCTCCGCGCCGGCATCTCCGGCCTCGACAGCGCGAAAAAAAGACGCAGCGTGCTGCCACCCCTCCGGCTTACCCCAAATGAAAAAGCTGCCCCTCTGCACGCTGATCGGCGGCGCCTTGTTCGCCATCGGCGGCACCATCGCGCTCCTCGACCTCGCCCGCCGTCCCGAACCGCTCCTCCTGTTTTTTCCGCTCGCGTGGGACCTTGTCATGGTCGCCATCGGCGTCGGCGTCATCCTGCGCTACGACTGCGCGCGGCGCGCTGGCATGGTGTGGGGCGTGTTCTGCCTCCTTGCCTCGCTCGCCGTCGGCCTCGCCTGCTTTAGCTGGCTATCCCCGCAGCAACCCGATCCACCGGACGCGCACCGCGTGATTTTCACGCTGCTGTCGGTCGGGTTCGGCGTGATTTTCGGCATCTGGCAACTCGTCGCCTTCAACGGCCCGGAAATGCGCGCGTGGACCGCGTCCGAACGCACCGCCGCGCCCGTCGCCTCCGAACCGCACCACGGCTGACGGTCGCAACGCGGCCCGGCTGACCGCGCGATAAATTCGCCCTCGCGTCGCGCTGCATTTCAGTTTTGCCCCGCCTCATTCCGCGGCCAATCTGCCGCGCACACATGATTTCCTTTCCCGTCGCGCCGGCCGATTCCGCTCCCGCATCCGCCGCCTTCGCCCATCCCACGCTCTTCGGCCACCCGCGTCCGCTCTTCACGCTTTTCACCACCGAAATGTGGGAGCGTTTCAGCTACTACGGCATGCGCGCGCTGCTGTTCGTGTTCATGGTCACGCCCGTCGCCGACGGCGGCCTCGGCTATAGCACGCCGAAAGCCGGCATCGTCTATGGCACCTATACCATGTGTGTCTATATGCTCGGCATTCCGGGCGGATATCTCGCGGACAATTTTCTCGGCGCGCATCGCTCCGTGCTGCTCGGCGGCATCGTGATCGCGCTCGGTCACTTTTCGATGGCCGCGCAATCGGAGACCGCGTTCTTTCTCGGGCTCGTGCTCATCATTATCGGCACCGGGCTGCTCAAGCCCAACATCAGCACGATGGTCGGCAGCCTCTACGCGCCCGGCGATCTGCGGCGCGATGCGGGGTTTTCGATTTTTTACATGGGCATCAACATCGGCGCCACGCTCTCGCCGCTCATCACCGGTTACCTCGCGCAGAGCACCGGCTTCAAGGACGCTCTCCGCGGCTGGGGCCTGAACCCGCTCCACGCCTGGCACTGGGGCTTTGCCTCCGCCGGCGTCGGCATGACGATCGGCCTCGTAACTTATCTGCTCACCGGCCGCCCCCTCGCGCGCCTCGCCCCGCCGCCCGCGGAACCGCTCCGCCCGTGGAAACCGTTTTTTCTCGTCCTCGCCGCCACCGCCGTGGTGCTCGCGCTCGTCCTGCTCTCCGATCTCGTCGCCGGTTTTCAATGGCTGCGCTACGGCTACGTCGTCGTGCCCGTGGCCGCGATCCTGTGGTTCGGCCTCAAGAGCAACCTCGACAGCCGCCGCCTCGCTTCGATCTGTGTCTTCGCGCTCGCGTCGATTATTTTCTGGGCGATCTACGAACAAGCCGGCTCGACCGGCGCGCTCTTCGCCGAAAACCTCACCGATCGCTCGCTCGCCCACGGCGGCATCTATCACGTGCTCGGCTTCACGCTCAACATCGGCAGCCCATTCCCCTCGGCGTGGTTTCAATCGGTCCAGTCCATCGGCGTGATCGTGTTCGCACCGTGTTTCGCGTGGCTCTGGGTCCGCCTCGGCGAACGCCAGCCGTCCAGCCCCGCGAAATTCACCCTCGGCCTTTTTTTCCTCGGCCTCTCGCTCCTGCTGCTCGTCCCCGCCGCGCAACTCACCGCCTCCGGCAAAGTCAGCCCGCTCTGGCTCACCGCCGTCTTCCTGATCCAGGTCGTCGGCGAACTCTGCCTCAGCCCCGTCGGCCTGAGCACAATGACGAAGCTCGCCCCGCCTCGCCTCCTCGGTCTGATCATGGGCGTGTGGTTCCTCTCGATGGCGCTCGGCAACAAACTCGCCGGCGTCCTCGCGGGCGACTTCACCTCGACGAACCCGTCCGAGCTCGCGCACCTCTTCCTCACGCAATCCCTCTGGGTCGGCGCCGCGACCCTCGCGCTCCTCGCCTGCGTGCCGTGGGTCAAAAAACTCATGGGCGGCGTGCGCTAATGCCGCCCTCGCGATGCCCACCTGGGACAGCACCCAATACCTGAAATTCTCCGCCGAGCGCACGCAGCCCGCCGTCGATCTCGCCGCGCGCATCGCGCTCGCCGCCCCGCGCCGCATCATCGACCTCGGTTGCGGCCCCGGCAACAGCACCGCCGTCCTCGCCCGCCGCTGGCCCGGCGCCGCGCTCGCCGGCCTCGACAGCTCGCCCGCAATGATCGCCGCCGCGCAAAAGGATTTCCCGTCGCAAACCTGGCTCGCCGGCGACATCGCCACCTGGATCGCACCCGCGCCCTTCGACCTCGTCTTCTCCAACGCCGCGCTCCAATGGGTCCCCGACCACGCCCGCGTGCTCCCGCACCTGCTCGCGCAAATCGCCCCCGGCGGCGCCCTCGCGTTCCAAATTCCCGCCAACTTCGACGCCCCGCCGCACCGCCTCATGCGCGAACTCGGCGCCTCGCCCGCGTGGCGCCCGCACTTCGATCCGCCGCCGCGCGAATGGCACGCCCACCCGCCGGAATTTTATTACGACGCCCTCGCGCCGCACGCCGCGCGCGTCGAACTCTGGACGACCGACTACATTCACATCCTCGATGGCATCGACGGAATCGTCGCATGGTATCGCGGCACCGGCCTGCGCCCGTGGCTCGACGCGCTCTCCGACGACGCCACGCGCGCCCGTTTTCTCGCCGACTACCGCGCCGCCCTCGCGCCGCATTTCGCCCCGCGCCCCGACGGCCGCGTCCTCTTCCCCTTCCACCGCCTCTTCGTCATCGCCTACCGATGAAACAAGTGCTGATGCTGAAGCTGCGCGATTGAGCACAACACTAGCGAACGCTTGGCCCTCTTCCCTTGGCATTCAACACAAGCCCCATTGCATCGAGATCATCCAAACCCATCAAAGGTGAATACATGACTTCTCGAATATCGGTGCTTCGCGCCAAATTGTAATATTGAATTCCTATCGTGCGAAGCAGCATTTTTCGTAAACGATTCTGGATAATCTCGGTCTTGGCAATCGCGCCATGTTCACCAATTGCCATGCGTGCGGCAGAAACAACTGATACGTTCTGGGCTTGATAGTGCTGAGCGAAAACAAACCGTAAATTTCTGTCCGCGCTGTTGATGTCCCGCGTCGTAAGGATTATATATAATTTACCACCGTAGCTCATCTCCAGCCGCTTGATAACGGGCAGCGCGAGGTTCTTCATCAACTCGGGATCATACTGAATGGTGCCTGGGTATGGCTGCCAGTCGCGCGTGCCCAACGGCAACATCGCCCGAATGCGTAGGCCCGTGTCCTTCTCCACTATCTTTGCGAGGTCAGCAGCATAGTCTGAAGAAAAATCGTCGGCCGGCAACAGGACAACATCGTAGTTGTCAGGTGCCTCTACAGGATGCTCCGGCAATGCGGCGCGTGGCGATGACGTGGAG
>Ga0265313_10004071_pt1 | contig 11393 bp, 14 predicted proteins | sample 4123metaG_FD_203122 | JGI IMG/M metagenome (GOLD analysis project Ga0265313, IMG submission 203122) | Rhizosphere microbial communities from Carex aquatilis grown in University of Washington, Seatle, WA, United States - 4-1-23 metaG | ecosystem: Host-associated > Plants > Roots > Rhizosphere >...
CGCGTGGAGCGAGATCGGTAGGGACATTGCGTTAGGAATTGCGGCATTTATCGGAATTGGGCTCGCAACGTGGCGCAGCATCGCCGCTAGCCAGCAAGCCAAGGCAGCATTGCTCGAATCAGAGCTTGCGCGACGTGATCACATCACCGAGATATTCAATAGGGCAGTTGGGCAGCTTGCCGACGAAAAGCTTGAGGTTCGGCTTGGCGCGATCTATTCGCTCAAGGCAATTCTCGAAGATGATCAATTTGGGCGCTATACTACACCCGTGATCGAAACTCTCTCGGCCTATGTACGGTCGAGAACGGCTGGAACCGCAGATGCTCCGGACCCAGCCATTCAGGCGATTTTGGACATGCTGAAGACGCAAAAATGGCCGGCAGCGAGTTCGTAAGATGATTAGAAGGAATCCCCTGAATCTCGAAGGCGCGGGAATTCCCGAGTCGGATTGGGATAAAGCCGAACTCAATGGCGTACGTTTTGCTGGTGCCAATCTCAGCAGAGCTAACGCACGGGATGCCAAATTTACCCATGCCGACATGAGGCACACAATTCTCGACGGCGCCGATTTCAGGGGTTCGCTGCTCGACTATGCCAACCTGACTGGTGCCCGGATGGTCGATACCAACCTTAGCTATACAAATCTCAACGGCGCAGTGTTCAAGGGCGCCAACCTTATTCGTACTAATTTTACGATGGCGCAAATGATTGGGACGAACCTCGAGGGGGTCGATCTGAGCAACGCCGTAGGGTTGACCGTCGATCAAATTCGAAGCGCGCGCATAGACGCGGCGACAACGTTTCCAGCATATCTACCAGAAATTCACGCCGCATGAGCGATCCAGCGCTGCGCCACCCCGAGAAGGCCCACCGGCCGGACAATCCGTCGCCCAAGAAACCGGCCTGGATCCGCGTCAAGGCGCCGACTTCACCGCAAGTGGCGGAAATCCGCCAGTTGATGCGCTCAAAGAACCTGCTGACCGTGTGCGAAGAGGCGGCTTGCCCCAACATCGGCGAGTGCTGGGCGCAGAAACACGCCACCTTCATGATCCTGGGCGGCATCTGCACGCGCGCCTGTGCCTTCTGCAACGTGGCGACCGGCAAGCCGGGCTCGGTCGATCCGCACGAACCCGCGCATCTCGCCGAATCGGTCGCCGCGATGGGGCTCAAGCACGTCGTCATCACCTCGGTCGACCGCGACGATCTCGACGATGGCGGCGCGTTCCAGTTCATCGAGTCCATCCAACGCCTGCGCACCCTCGTGCCCGAAACCACCATCGAGATTCTGACCCCCGATTTCCGCGACAAGCCGGGCGCGGTCGACAAGGTGGCCGCCGCCAAGCCCGACGTGTTCAATCACAATCTCGAGACCGTGCCGCGGCTCTATCCCACCATCCGGCCGGGCGCGCGCTATTTCACCTCGTTGCGCCTGCTCCAGCGGGTGAAGGAAGTCGATCCCGGCCTGTTCACTAAATCCGGCCTGATGGTCGGGCTGGGCGAGGAGCGGCTGGAGGTGTTGCAGGTGATGGACGATCTGCGCGCCGCCGATGTCGATTTCCTCACCATCGGCCAGTATCTCCAGCCCACGCCCAAGCACGCGGGCATCGCGCGCTTCGTCGAACCCGCCGAGTTCGAGGACTACGCCAGCGCGGCGCGCGCCAAGGGCTTCCTGATGGTCTCGTCCTCGCCGCTGACGCGCTCCTCGCATCATGCCGGCCGCGACTTCGCCATGCTGCGCGAGGCCCGCGACCGCGCGCTGGGCCGCAACCCGACCTGACATGCCGACGCACGCCGAGAAGAAGCGGCTGCCCCAGACTCCGCAGCAATTGTTCGACATGGTCGCGGATGTCGAGAACTATCCCAAATTCCTGCCCTGGTGCGTCGCCTGCCGGATCAACCGCCGCGACGGCAACGTGCTGTGGGCCGATCTGGTGGTCGGCTTTAGGATGCTGCGCGAGAAGTTCACCTCGAAGGTCGTGCTCGAACGGCCTGATCGCATCCATGTCGAATATCTCGAAGGCCCGTTCCGCTATCTCAACAACCACTGGACGTTCAACGCGCTGCCCGGCGGCGGCACCGAGATCGGCTTTCTGATCGATTTCGAATTCCGCTCGAAACTGCTGCAAACCGTGATGGGCACGGTGTTCAACGAAGCGGTGCGCCGCATGGTCGGCGCCTTCGAAAAACGCGCCCACGAACTCTATGGCGACACGCTCCAGGGCGCGCCGGCGCCGACGGTGCCCTAGGTAATCGTCAACCCGCCGTCGATGGCAAAGACAGCGCCGGTCGTCCATTCCGATTCACCGGACGCCAGAAATAGCGCGATCCCGCCCATATCGCTGATCTTGCCGATCCGCCCCGCGGGATAGATGCGCTTGACCAGCTCGGTCATCGCCTGCTGCGCCGCCTCGGGCATCGCCGCGATGGTGCGGCGGCGCAGATCGGTGTCGATCGTGCCCGGCGCGATGGCATTGACGCGAATGCCTTTCGGCGCGAGTTCGAAAGCCTGCGCCTTGGTCAGCGAATGGAGCGCGCCCTTGGTTAGCGAATAGATGCTCGAGGGTCGGCCGGGCAGCATCTTCTTCGCGAAATAAGACCCGATGTTGATGATTGATCCGCCCGAGGGCATCAGCGGCGCGATCTTCTGCGTCAGGAAGAACGGCACCGTGACGTTGAGATTGATGCTGTAGTCGTATTGCGCGCGGGTCGCGTCGAGATAAGGCACGAAGGTCGAGGTTCCCGCATTGTTGACGAGGATATCGATAGAGCGGCCGAGAGCCTTGATCCGGGCCGAGACCGTTTCGACCGCATCGTCTGCCGTGAGATCGGCAGCAATCTCCGTCACCTCGGCGCCCTGAGGTTCGAGCTTGGCCTTGGCTGCCGCGAGCTTCTTCGGATCGCGTGCCACGATAGCGAGCCCCGCGCCATTGCGCGCGAAGGCCTCCGCGATGCCGAGACCGATCCCGTCCGATCCGCCTGTGATGACCGCGAACTTTCCCGCCAGCCGCATATTGGTTTCCCCGCTCATTCCGTTTCAATCCGCCGGATCAGCAAGTCCATCGCCGCCAGTGCCGAGGCCAAACGAACGGCGTCGCGGTCGCCGGGAAAGACATGCCGCTCCAGCAACGCCGGCTTGCCGCGATAGGCGGCCGCGAGATAGACCAGCCCGACCGGCTTGTCAGGCGAGCCGCCGCCGGGCCCGGCGATGCCGGTCACCGCGATCGTTGCTCCCGTGCCGGATTTCTTGAGCGCGCCCTCGGCCATGGCAATCGCGACATTGTCGCTGACCGCGCCAAATCGCTCGATCAACGCGGGCGGCACGCCCAGCATTTCGGTCTTGGCCGCGTTGGAATAGGTCACGAAGCCGCGCTCGACGACGCTCGAGCTACCGGCAATGGAAGTCAGCGCCGCCGCGATCAGCCCGCCAGTGCAGGATTCCGCCGTGGCGATCATCAGCTTGGCCCTGCCGCAGACGGCGAGCACCGCTTTCGCCTTGGCCTCGAGTTCGGCCGGAAAAGTGCTCATCGTGTCGCAACTTCCTGATAGATCAGCATCAGAATCAGAACATAGGTCCCGGCCAGCAAATCGTCGAACATGATGCCGAAGCCGCCCTTGATCTTGCGGTCGGCCCAGGAAATCGGCCAGGGTTTGACGATATCGAAGAAGCGAAAAGCGGCAAAGCCGACGGCATAGCCGATCAAACTCGGCGCGACCAGCACCAGCGCCAGAAATTGACCGGCGACCTCGTCGATGACGATCGAGCCAGGGTCCGCGACCCCGGATTTCCTGGCGGCTTCATCTGCAACGATCATTCCGACAAACGCGACGATGACCGTCGCCGCCAGCAGCGCGGCCGAGCCTCCCCATTCGGTGATCAGCCAGGCGAGGGGCAGGGCGGCCAGCGAGCCCCAGGTTCCTGGCGCGCGCGGCAACAGCCCCACGCCGAAGAAGGTGGCCACCCAGGTGGCGGAATCGCGCGGCAGCTTCACGGCACGGGCAAGCGGTACAGCGCGTCGTGGTAGGTCGCGGGATCGACATTGCCGCCCGAACAGACCACTGCCACGCATTTCCCGGCGATCCGCACTTTGCCCGCCAGCACCGCAGCCAATGCGACTGCGCCACCAGGTTCGACCACGATGTGAAATGCCGAGAACGCCATCGCCATCGCCATCAAGGTGTCGGCATCCGGCACGGCAACGCCGCGCGCGCGCAGTTTGCGCAAGATCGCGAGCGTCAATCGACCTGGCGTCCGCACCATTAAGGCGTCGCAGATGCTGCGTGCGTCGGCTTGGTTGCGTTGCCGCCGCCCGGTCCGCAGCGACCGCGTGAGATCGTCAAGACCCCGGGGCTCGGCGACGATGACCTTGGTTCGCGGCGACCGGTCGGCCAAGGCGATGCCGATGCCCGAGGCCAGCCCGCCGCCGCTGGCGGGCACCACCACCGTGTCGAGCCGCGCGCCCATCGCACCCGCCTGCGCGGCGATCTCCAATCCGCAAGTGCCCTGGCCGGCGACGATAGCGGGGTCGTCGAAGGGCGGGACCAAGGTCGCCCCGGTCTTTTTCACGATAGCAGCGGCGATGACTTCGCGCGCCTCGCGGTGCCGATCGTAGAACACGACCTTGGCGCCATAGGCCTCGGTGTTGGCGATCTTCACGGCTGGCGCGTCACGCGGCATCACGATGGTGGCGCGCAAGCCAAGCCGCTTCGCCGCCGCCGCGACGCCCTGGGCATGGTTGCCCGAGGAATACGCGACCACGCCGCGCTTGCGCTCCTCGGGCAACAGCAGCGCCAGCCGGTTGAACGCGCCGCGCAATTTGAACGATCCGGTGCGCTGCAAGCACTCGGCCTTCACCAGCAACCGCCCGCCCAGGCGCGCATTCAGCTCCGGCGATTCGAGCAGCGGCGTGACGATGGTTGCGCCGATCAAACGGCCCGCCGCATCCTCGATGTCGGCAATACCGGGCGGACGCGCCGCAGCGCTCACGGCAGCAAGAGCCCAGGCAGTTCCGCCAATGACACGATCTCGGCGTGGGGAGGCGTTGGCACCTGTTCGCGCGGCGCTTTGCGCCGGTTCGCCCATACCGTCTGGAAGCCGAACGCGCCGGCTCCCGCCACGTCCCAGCCGTTGGACGAGACAAACGCGATTTGCTGGGGCTGGCATTCGAAACCCTCAACGGCCAGGCGATAGACGGAGGGATGCGGCTTGTAGATGCCGACCTCCTCCACCGAAATCGTCTTGTCCAGCAAATCGAACAGGCCGGCGCTCTTGGTCGCCGACGTCAACATGGTGGGCGAACCATTGGACAGAATCCCGACCTTAAGCTCGGCATCGCGCAGCGCGGTCAGAACCGGGACGACGTCGGGATAAGCGGGCGGCGCGAGATAGATCTCCATCAACCTCGCCCGCAACGACGGATCGGCGATGCCCAGCGCGGTGAAGGCGAAGTCCAGGCTTTCGCCCGTCACATGCCAGAAATCGGTGTGGCGCCCCATCAAACTGCGCAGCCAACTGTACTCGAGCTGCTTGCGGCGCCATAGTTCCGACAGTGGCCCGACCCGATCGCCCAACACGTCGCGACAGGTGGCGACCACCGAATCGAGATCGAACAGGGTGCCATAGGCGTCGAACACGCAGGCCGAAATTCCCGACAGCTTCATGCCGCCAAACCTTCCGAGTTCACGAGACCTTTTCCGCTAACGCTTAAGGTCACTGTCCAGCGACAGGGTCAAACCCGTAGTGCCGAGACGTTGCCGATAGACCTGCAATCCCTCGAGCACGCGCTGCACATAGTTGCGCGTCTCGGAGAAGGGAATGCTTTCGATCCAGTCGACGGCGTCGACACCCGGGGTCCGGGGATCGCCATTTTCCCGGATCCATTTCTGCACTCGCGCCGGTCCGGCATTATAGGCGGCCACCGCGAGGATGTACGAACCGTCGAATTGTTCCAGCAGATCGACCAGATAGGCCGAGCCGAGGCGCAGGTTCAGATTGGGATCGTGGGTCAAGGCGGAGTCGAGCGCGCTCTTGCGCTTGAACACGAGCTTGATCGCCCGCGCCAGACGCACCGCCGTGGCAGGCATGATCTGCATCAATCCCCGCGCGCCGGCGGAACTGACGGCGTCGCGATGGAAGCCGCTTTCCTGGCGGATCAATCCGAGGACCAGCGCGCGTTCGGGTTTTTCCCGATCCGCCGAGAGCAGCGTCGGGATCGGATATCCCGAGCCGATCAATGGAACGCCGGTCTTTTCCGATTGGTGCGACAAGGTGATCGCGATGTCGGCGCGGCCGAATTCGCTGGCGATCGCCGCGGCCTGGGCGCGAACGCCGGGCGATGCATCCAATTCGATCAGGCGCGACAGGAACGCCCGCATCAGATCCGCCTGACCGATCTGGCCCAACATCCTGGCGTCCTTGGCCAGCTCGCTATGCTTGAATAGCTCGATCTCGTGGGCCGTCGGGACCGGATCGCCCGACAGCGCGCCCGAAGCGGCGTGGCCGGCCCGTGGGGCGGCAAGCTGGCCGTAGAATGCGGTCCCGTTGTCGGCGGCCAGTTCGTACCAATGCAATGCGGTGGCCTGATCGCCGGTGACCTCGAACGCGCGCGCCGACCAATAGGCGCCACGCGCATGGCCGAGCGGCGTGACGGTGTGATCGTAGAGCCGCGTGAAATGCGTTTGCGCGGCGGGCGCGTCATGGAGGAACCGCAGCGCGATCCAGCCCGCCAACCATTCGGCATCGGCCAACGGGATGCCCGTGAGCGTCCCATGGTCCTTGGCGATCTCATAGGCTTGCTGCGCCCGACCTTGCTGCAAAGCATAGCGGGCCAAGGCAGCGCGCTCGGTCCACCACAATTCGGGCCGACCGAGATCGACGCCGGAATCCTTGAGCAGCGGAATGGCTTCGTCCTCGCGACCGCGCTCGCGCCGATAGCGCACGAGTTCGTAGACCAGGCCGGGATCATGGCGGTCGGCTTCCGGCACTGCGGCCACCATCGCCTCGGCGCGCGACAGATCGTGCGCCAGGGCCATGCGGGTCTGCGCCAACCGGCGCACCGACTCGCCCACACGGCGCATCTGGCCGGCGGCCGCCTCGTCCTGGTGATCCCACAACAGGCGGTCGAGCCGGGATACGTCGTCGGCTAAGGTCAGGACCGATACGAAATGGGTGAGGAACTCGCGCTCTTGAATCGGGCCGAAGCTATCCTCGATCCAAGCGTGACGGAGGACCGACACGGCCTTGTCGGACTGGCCGGTATCCTGCAACACGCGGCCCCAGGCCATCGCGCCTTCGGCCGATTCGGGCGGGTGAGCCTCGAACCAGCTCCGCAGCTTGTCGTCGGGCGTGGCGACCGAAATCGCTTCCTCGGCGCGACGGGTGAGAATTCCGATATGCGGCCAGGTCGGATGGGATTGGACGAAATCGGCGATCTGCTCGAAGCTCGCACCCGATCCCGCGCGCTGATATTCCACCCAGGTCAGGACGTCTTGGAACGATTTGTCCGAGGCCTTCCGCGCCACGCCACGGGCATAGTCGAGCTTGCCCTCATCGGCGGCGGCGAAAGCTTGACGATAGACGGATTCATCACCGGTGGAGAGAATCGCCGCAGGTGCCGCGAACGCCGCGTTGCCCGATCCGACCAGCATCGCTGCCAGCGTCAAGCCCGCGGCCAACAACCTATGCCACACTTCCGCGCCTCGACTTCAACTCCCGATACCGTATCCCCTACGGACTGGGGCGCATTCTATGGGGCGACTCGCACCGGAGCAAGGAAGTCGGTGATTCCTGGGCCGAAATACCCGCTATCCGCGCCGCTTGCCGCCCGGAGGCCACCTCGGTATTGTCCGGTTTGCCTTGCGACACCGATAGACACGACGGACATCTCCTTCAAAGGCCACGGCCATGTTCAAGGGTTCCATCACCGCGCTGATCACCCCGTTCCGCGACGGGCGGGTGGACGAAAAGGCGTTCCAGTCCTTCGTGGACTGGCAGATCGCCGAGGGTACCGACGCGCTGGTTCCCTGCGGCACGACCGGCGAGTCGCCGACCCTGTCGCATGACGAGCACCATCGCGTCATCGAACTGTGTATCGAGGCGGCCAAGGGGCGGGTTCCGGTCATCGCCGGCGCCGGGTCGAATTCCACGGAAGAGGCGATATCGCTGACGAAACATGCCAAGAAGGCCGGCGCCAACGCCGCCCTGCATGTCGTGCCCTACTACAACAAGCCGACCCAGGAAGGCATGTATCGGCATTTCAAGGCGATCCATGACGCAGTCGACCTGCCGATCATCATCTACAACATCCCCGGCCGGGTGGTCGTCGAGATGAGCGTCGACACGATGGCGCGGCTGGCCAAGCTGCCCAACATCGTCGGCGTCAAGGACTCGACCAACGATGTCGCGCGCGCGACCCGCACCCGCCTCGCGATCGGCGAGAAGTTCTGCCAGCTCTCGGGCGAGGACGCGAATATCGTCGGCTTCATGGCGATGGGCGGCCACGGCGCGATCTCGGTGACGTCCAATGTCGCACCTGGCCTGTGCGCCAAGCTGCACGACGCCTGGGCGGCGCGCGACCTCGACACTGTCTATGCGATTCGCGACCGGTTGGCGCCGCTCAACGACGCCTTGTTCTGCGAGACCAATCCGGCGCCAGTGAAATACGCCGCCAGTCTGCTGGGCAAGAGTACCGTCGATCTGCGTCTGCCGATGGTCGAGCTCGCGGAAGCGAGCAAACAAAAGGTGCAGGCCGCGATGAGGTCCGCCGGACTCATCAACTGACCGGGCGCGAGGTGCACCGATGGCCCGACCGACCCTGATTGCCGGGCGCATCGCCGCCGAGAATCGCCGCGCGCGACACGATTACGAGATCAAGGAGACGATCGAGGCGGGCATCGTGCTGGAAGGCACCGAGGTGAAGTCACTGCGGTCGGGGCGTGCCAATCTGGCCGACAGTTTCGCCGGCCCGAAAGACGGTGAGCTCTTTCTGTTCAACGCCCATATCCCGGAATATGCGGCGAGCAGCGTGTTCAAGCACGAAACGCGGCGGCCGCGCAAATTGCTGGTGCGCCGGCGCGAGATGCGGAAGCTGCTGGGTGCGATCACCCGCGAAGGCATGACGCTGGTGCCGCTGTCGATCTTCTTCAACGATCGTGGTTTCGCCAAAGTCAGCCTAGCGTTGGGCAAGGGCCGCAAGACCCACGACAAGCGCGCCGCCATCAAGGACCGCGACTGGAAGCGCGATCAGGCGCGCACGATGCGGTCGCGAGGGTAATCGGATGAGTGACTCGGACAAGGATCCGCCGCTCGACGGCGCACTGAAGGAGAAGCTGATCGCGGCCAAGCAGCGCTGGGCGAAGGAGGGGCGTCTGCTCACCGGGGCCACCGATCCCCAGCACCGCAACCGCCTGCCACCGGGTCAGCGCCAGGTCAAGGATTGGCCGGTACTCGATCTCGGCACGGTGCCGCGCTTGGAGGGCCAGGAATGGTCGCTCACGGTAGATGGGTTGGTGACGACCCCGCTGCGCTGGAGCTGGGACCAGTTCATGGCCCAGCCGCAGGTCACGCTGACGGTCGATATGCATTGCGTCACCGCCTGGAGCCGTTTCGACAACAGATTCGTCGGCGTCCCGGCGCTCCATCTGCTCGAACAGGTCATGCCGCGGCCCGAGGCGCGTTTCCTGATGCTGCATTCCTATGACGGGTACACCACCAATCTGCCACTCGCCGATTTCGCCGATGACGATGTGCTGCTGGCTCACAACTGGGAGGGCAAATCGATCTCCAGGGATCACGGAGGACCGATGCGCCTGATCCTGCCCAAGCTCTATCTCTGGAAGAGCGCCAAATGGCTGCGCGGCATCACTTTCATCGATCAAGACGAGGCGGGATACTGGGAGAAGCGGGGCTACCATATGCGCGGCGACCCCTGGCGCGAAGAACGCTACGATACCGACTGACGGCTCTGGGAGCGAACACGATGAGCGATGAAGAAACCGCCTGGAACTTCTCTTTCGAGACACTCGACGGGAAGCCACTGCCATTGGCGAGCTTCAAGGGCAAGGCGGTGCTGGTGGTCAACACCGCGTCGCAATGTGGATTCACGCCTCAATACAAAGGGCTCGAATCGCTCAGCAAAAAATTTCGTGGCCAAGGATTGGTGGTGCTGGGTGTGCCCTGCAACGATTTCGGCGGCCAGGAGCCGGGCTCCGCCGGTGAAATCAAAGCCTTTTGCGAATCCAATTACGCTGTGACGTTTCCGCTGGCGGCCAAGACCTCGGTGTCGGGCAGGGACGCCCATCCCTTTTACGCCTGGGCGCGCACGAAGGTCGGCATACTCGGCTCGCCCAAATGGAACTTCCACAAATACCTGATCGCGCCGGACGGGAGCCTGGCGGACTGGTTCTCGACGCCGACCGCGCCCGACGCCTCTCGCGTCATCAAAGCGATCGAGAAGGTGCTGCCGGCGAAGGCGTCATGAACTGACGCCCGCCGCGGCCTTCGCCAGCCCCATCACTTCGCGGAACATTGGTTCGGTGAGGCGCCCGGTGTTCGTGTTGAGGCGCGACGAGTGGTAGGTGTCGACCATGACCAGCCCGTCGGGCAGTTTGTGAGTCGCGCCATGGGCAAATTTGTAGCGGCTCTTGATCAGTCCCTTCGCCGATAGAACGGCATTGTGGGCGATGCCGCCGAGCGCCAGCACAGCAATCAGATTCGGCATCGCGGCCAATTCCGCTGACAGAAACGGCTTGCAGGCGGTGATCTCGGCCGGAGTCGGACGATTGGCCGGCGGCACGCAGCGCACCGCGTTGGTGATCCGGCAATTCACCAGTTCGAGCCCATCGTCCGGCCGCTCGTCATAGATGCCGCTGGCCAGACCGAGCGCGAGCAGCGTCCCGTAGAGAAGATCGCCCGCCCAGTCGCCGGTGAAGGGCCGGCCAGTGGCGTTGGCGCCGCGCAGGCCGGGGCCGAGCCCCACGATCAGCAGCGGCGCGGTCAGCGCACCGAAAGACGTCACCGGCGCGTTGTGCCAGTTGGGATATTTGGCGCGATTTGCGTTTCGGAAATCGGCCAGCCGCGGGCATAGCGGACAATCCCGCGCGGGTTGAACGAAATTGGCCATCGGACTACTCGACGTGATCGGCGTGCGGACGATCGTCGCGACTGCCGCCGGCGCGCGCGATCTGCGGCGCAAGCTCCTGCAATTCCATGAAGTTGTCGCATTCGCGGCGCAGTTCGTCGGCCACCATCGGCGGCTGCGAGCGGATCGTGCTGACCACCGTCACCCGGACGCCTTTGCGTTGCACGGCCTCGACCAGGCGGCGGAAATCGCCGTCGCCCGAGAACAGGATCACATGGTCGAGATGCGGCGCCATCTCCATCACATCGATGGCGAGTT
>Ga0265313_10004072_pt1 | contig 11387 bp, 9 predicted proteins | sample 4123metaG_FD_203122 | JGI IMG/M metagenome (GOLD analysis project Ga0265313, IMG submission 203122) | Rhizosphere microbial communities from Carex aquatilis grown in University of Washington, Seatle, WA, United States - 4-1-23 metaG | ecosystem: Host-associated > Plants > Roots > Rhizosphere >...
GTCGACCAGCGCGACGGTGGCGTCGAGCGTTGGGTGGCTCAAGCCCTTCTGCCTGGCGATGAGCTGCACCAGCTTGTCGGCGCGTTCGATGTTCGGCGCGCCGTTGTTGAGCGCGCGCGCGGCGGACGCCGGACGCGACAGGCTCTGCGAGGCGGCGGCGTATTTCTCGAACGGCACCAGATCGTTCGGATTGGCGCCGAGCTTCACGCACAGGTCGTTGACGAAATTGTAGACCGAGCGCGATTCCTCGAGATTGGTGTGCACGGCTTCCTGCGCGGTGCGCATGCCGTCCTTGGTGATGCAGCGGTAGTTGCCGGCGCACAGCATCGCCCACTTGGCGAGCGGCACGAAAATCGAATCATGCACGCGCAGCTTGACCGGCAATTCGATCTTGGTGCCGTCGCCCGGATCGAAACGCACCGCGTCGATCTCTTTCTCGAGCTGACGCAGGATCGCGGTTGACTTGTCGCTGTCGAACTTCGCCACCTTGAAGTTGGTCGGCAGCGTGACCATCAGCACGTTGACCTTCTCGTCCGGCGGACGGATCGCCTGCGGGTCTGGGCTGCACAGCGTCAGCACGCCCGGATCGAAATTGTCCCACACCGTCGGATCGGTATAGGCCGGTTTGAGCGCTTCATAGTCGAGGCCGGGGATGCGCTTCACGTAAGGCAGCGGCGGCATGTTCATGATCGACATCGTCGGCTTGCGCGACTTCGCCACCGCATCGAGCAATTCGCGCACGCCGGGCGAGCGGTACTGCGGCTCCTGCATCGCCAGTGCGACGAGGTCGTAGTCGTTCGGATTGACGCCGGTCGCGCCGCTCGCCGTCACCTTGCCGGGAAGCTTGGTCGAATCCAGCACCACCGGATCCTTGCGGCCCTTGACCGGCAGGCGCACGCGATAACCTTCGGCGTTGATCAGGTCGGCTTCGGCCGGCAGGCAGACGTGATGAATCTTGTGGCCGCCGAACAGGATTTTCGTGCCGAGCAGCGAGCCGTAGGCCGCGCCCATGATCAAAATGTTGTACGCCATCGTCGTCTACTCCCGTGCCGTTTCTGCCGATGAAGAAGGTTCCGGCCGAAGGCCGTCTTCCCTGGTGCTTATGCTATTCGGCCTGTCCCACTGGCGCAATGCGGGCGGTTTTGACGCGCGGGCGCGCGCCGTCGCCCCTGTTCTTCGCGGCTCGGGGTGCGCCGTCTTCTTTCCTCGTCCCTCTCATAAAGAGAGGGAGCGGAGCGCCGAAAGACGCGTCCGTTGCATCGTGCCGCGCCTCTTGCGAGACGCGGGCGCCTCTCGGCGCTCCACTTGCGGCGTTCTGCCGGCGCCGGGCCGCGCTTCTGAAGCAGGCTCTTCAGCGTGCCGCCCGGTTTCCCCGAACGGCCGGCCGAGCCTCACCCCATCAGCGAGCTCCTCGCAGCGGGTCGTAGTGCCCGCGGGCGGAGCCCCGGCGCCGCCCGGGTGCGCGAGGAGCGTACCCTCGCGCCCGCGGGCGCCGCGCCCTGCTCCGTCATCCAAGCGCCCCTAGAAGACGCCCTCGAATGAGCAGGACCGGTGGACTATATTCCTAGTATGGGGAATGTCAAGCAAAGGCTTGCCGCCGCAGTCAGACGCGGCTTGCCAGCGGCGTCTTCTTTACGGAGGCTGCAACGGCTTTTGGCACACGGGGGACACCGATGAAATACATGCTGACCTGGAACGAGCGGCCGCAAGGCTCGCCAATCGAATATGAGAACGCGCAGAAACGCATCCTCGAAGTCTTCACGCAGTGGAAGGCGCCGGGCAATTTCAAGATCGAGATGTTCGTGATCCGCGTCGGCGACTGGGGCGGCTACATGCTGCTCGACTGCGACGATCCGACAGCGGTGCACAAGTTCTGCTCGATGCTGCCTGCCTTCGTGTTCGAGGCACGGCCGGTTATTCCAATCGACGACGCAGTTCGCGTCGAGCGCGAGGCGATAGCGTTCCGCGACGAACTGCCGCGTCAATAAGGCTGAAAGCTTCCCATAACGACGAAAAGGCCGCCTTACGGCGGCTTTTTCACATTTAGTCACCTCCGGTGGGCATTTTTCGCCGCGTAAGTTCCCCGCATACGAAAATCGTATGGCGGCGAGTCGGCTCGATATTTGATTCCCCTTCCGGCCGCCGACATTGTTTTCACGGTGGCTCATGCGTTGCATGCGGGGAATTGAATTATGTCGAAGTACAACCTGATGCCTGCACTCCGTGCTGCTTTTGTCGGGAGTGCGGTGATGTTGATGAGCGCCGACTATGCGCTCGCTCAGGACACGAGCATCCTGTTTGTCGGGAACAGCTACACGCACGGCCGCTATCCGCCAGTGCTGAATTACAATGCCGGTGCCGCCGATGCTGCCGGCGACAGTGTCGTGCATGATCTGCTCTGTCCTCATGCGGGCTGCACAACAAAGGCTCCGGGTAGTCCCAGCCTGCCCATTGAAGGCGGAACGCAGGTCACGCCGACAATGGCGAATACGCCGGGTGCAAACCTCGCCGCCAAGCTCAGCTACCTGAGTGCCAATCCCAGCAAGCAGTACAACGAGATTGGACCGTATAGCGGCGTCGCAGGAATTTTCCTGCAATTCACCAAAGAAGCGGGTTTGCACTACAACGTTGATTTCGTCGCGGTGAGCAGCGCCAGCCTGTACGGATATGAGGGGCCTACGGGAACCTCGAGGGCGGCCCTCTCTCTCATCACAAACCCGAAATACAGTCAGGTTGTTCTTCAGGAACAGAGCTTCAAGGCGCTGCCCACCACCATCCTGAACAACGGCGTGACGGTCGCGACGCGCGGATCGCCAGGAACTCCGGCAGATCCCGGCACGACGAACACATTCGGCGGTGGCGTCAACGGTTTGGTCAGCAAAATCGACGCCGCCGACAAGGCAGCAGGCAAACAAAATGCGGCCATCACGCTCGTCGAACCGTCGCCGATCGCGGCCTACGGCTTTACCAGCAGTAATCCCAACAAGCCGATCTTCGGCTCCAGCACGCCCGGGGGCCAAAGCGGCGCCAATGCCGTCGTCCCAGGTCCCTACGCGCCCTATGTCGGCGACACCGCGAATCCGATCGCGGTCATGAACGCAGACAATCACAATGCCTACGCAAACGAAGCGAGCGGGTTCAACGCGGCGAACCCGACTCTGAGCCAAATCAACGTGGCGTACACCGGCGACGCCTGGGTGACGGCGATTATTTCCGGTCTCGCGCAGTTAAATCCCTACTTGGCAACCGAACCGGTCAATCAGATCGATCTGTGGGACAGCGATCCGCTAACGGCGTGTTGCACGACGCCGATCGGATATCATCCCGGTCTGTACGGCGATTACCTCGACGCTCTGGTGGATTTCTCGAAAATCACCGGCGTTAATCCGGAAACACTGACGGCCGAGTGGGACCCGAACAACCCGCTCTATTCGCTGTCGGCCTCTGTTGCGCTGGGCGTCGATCCGAGGATCGCCAAAGATCTTGCAATTGTCGCGCAGGACACGTTGCTGGCCGGCGGCCCCACGACCGCTATCACGCCGCTGCCTGGCACCTGGACCATGATGGCGCTCGGTCTCTGCGGCATCGCGTTCCTCGGCTACCGGCGTTCGCGCCGCTCGCCGGCGCCGGGCGGCATGATTCTGTCGGCACAGGCTGCCTAACGGCGAGGACGGCGCCGGTTGGTCTCCCCGGCCGGCGCCGTCGCCCGCAGCGGGGCGAGACGGCGCGCCTCGGCGATGAAGGCGGCAACCAGCGGGCGCGATTCCTCGGCCTGATGCACCAGCGTGAGGGGCGCACGCAGGAGCTTCTCGGCGCGGTCGGGCGCCTCGAGCCGCGCGAATACAATTCCCTCAATTGCAAGCTTCTGCATCGATTCCGGCACGCATGACACTCCCATGCCGGCGGCGACCAGATTGAGATTGGTCAACATGCGGCCAACCTCCGCGGTGACACGCGGTTCGAAACCGCACAGCCGCGCGGCTTCGAGGATGTTGGCGTACATGCCCGGCGCGGACCGCCGGCGCACCAGAATGAAGTTCTGGTCGGCCAGCGCTTTCATCGTGATCGCGGCGGCGCCGTTGCGTGCCTTGCGCAGCGGCAGGTTGTGATCGGCCGGCAGCGCGGCGACCAGGCGCTCGGCGTCCAGACCGACAAAACGCAGCTTCGGAGCCCAGATGACGGGAGCGCGAATGATGCCGAACGCCATGCGGTCCGCCAAAATGGCTTCGGTGATCGCCGCCGCATTGTCGTCGTGCAGATCGTAGGAGATTTGCGGATGCCGGTCGTGAAACGACCGCAGCAGATGCGGAACGAAGGGATGCAACGCGGCAGACGTCGTGATGCCTCCCACCAGCTCGCCCTCTTCACCGGCCGCGATGCGGTGCACGCGCTTGCCGGCACGGTCGGCGGCATCCAAAATGAAGCGCGCGTCTTCGAGCAACGCTTCACCGGCGGGCGTCAGCGCGACGCCTTTGGGCAGCCGGTCAAACAGCTTGGTGCCGAGCTCGGCTTCCAGGACGCGAATCTGCGCGCTCAAGGGCGGTTGCGCCATGCCGAGCCGCGCCGCAGCGCGCGTGATGTGGCGCTCCTCTGCAACCGCGATGAAATATTTTAAGCGCTGAAGATCCACGGTTCGTCGTGCCGGCGAAACACCACAGGTCAGACCAACAACGGTAACACATTTGGCCGATCACCAACCGCGCAACATCAAACCACGGTTTCGGCTTCCGGCTCGCGCGTCGCGGCGAGTTCCCGCAGTGCTTCCGGCACCGGGCCGCCGCTCGCCCAGTCGACCAACTCGACGGTGTGCACCACCGGGATGCCGGTACCCGCGGCGATCTGGGTGATGCAGCCGATGTTGCCGGCGGCGATGATGTCGGGCGCGACGCGCTCGATGTTGGCGACCTTGCGCGCCTGCAAGGCCCTCGCGATGTCGGGCTGCAGGATGTTGTAGGTGCCGGCTGAGCCGCAGCACAGATGCGCCTCGGGCACGTCCTTGACGGCAAAGCCCATGCGCGCGAGCAGCGCCTTCGGCTCCTGCCGAATTTGCTGGCCGTGCTGCAGCGAACAGGCCGAATGATAGGCGAGCGTCAGACCCTTGACGTCGCGGCTCGGCGCGATCGGCAGCTTGACGAGATATTCGCTGACGTCTTTGGCGAGCGCCGACACCCGCGCAGCCTTCTCGGCGTAGGCTTCGTCGGTGCGCAGCATGAAGCCGTAATCCTTGATGGTGGTGCCGCAGCCGGAGACGGTGGTGAGGATGGCATCGAGCCCCTCGCCCTCGATCTCGCGCGTCCAGGCGTCGATATCGTTGCGGGCAAAGGCCAGCGCCTCGTTCTCGCGGCCCATATGGTGCACCAGCGAGCCGCAGCAGGCTTCGCCGGCGGCGACCACCACCTCGATGCCGCTGCGGTTGAGCAGCCGAATCGCGGCCTCGTCGGTTGACGGCGCCAGCACCGGATTGATGCAACCGGACAGCAGCGCGACGCGGCCGCACCGCTCGCCTTGCGCCGGATAGACCTTGCCGGTGCGCTCGAGCGGCGGCGCCGGCTTGCGGTGCGGCGTCAACCGCAGCATCGCCGCCAGCCGCTTGAGGCCGAGCCCCTGCAACAGCGGCGCGAAGGGCCGCGCGATCTGCCCCGCCACCACCGCCATGCGGAACTTGCCGGCATTGGTGAGCACGCGCGCCAGCATCGCGCGCAGCATCCGGTCGGCGAGCGGCCGCTTGTAGGTCTTCTCGATGCGCTCGCGGGCGTGATCGACGAGGTGCATGTAGTGCACGCCGGACGGGCACGTCGTCATGCAGGCAAGACACGACAGGCAGCGGTCGATGTGCTTGACCACCTCGCGGCTCGCCGGCTTGTCGCCCTCGAGCATCTCCTTGATCAGGTAGATGCGGCCGCGCGGCGAATCGAGTTCGTCGCCGAGCAGCACGTAAGTCGGACAGGTGGCGGTGCAGAAGCCGCAATGCACGCAGGCGCGCAGGATCTTCTCTGACGCGGCGGTCTGCGGATCGAGGAGTTGGGTGAGGCTGAAGGTGGTCTGCATGGCTACACCCCCGCCCACATGCGGCCGGGATTGAGCACGCCCTTGGGATCGAAGCTTTCCTTCACGCGCTTGCTCAACGCGGCGACGCCGGGCGCCTCCGGCTCGAACACGTCGACCGCGGCGCGCACCGAGGCCGGCGCGCGGATCAGCGTGGCGTGGCCGCCGGTCTGGGCCACCGCCTTGCGGATCGAGGCAGCGTCGGGCTCATCGGGGATCGGCATCGCCACCCACAAGAGCCCGCCGCCCCAGTCATAGAACATCTGCGCCGCCGGCGTGATGAGATTGGCGATCTCGTGACCCTTGCCCGGCGCGGTCGAAATGCGCCACAGCGGCCGCTCGCGCGCGGCCGCGGTGGTGAAGGGCTTGACGTCGCGCACCGCGCGCCACAGTGCCTGCGAGTCCGCAACGTCGAGGATCGACACCGGACCGAACGACCGCAGCAGCGCCGCGAGCGCCTCCTTGCGATGCGCGACCGACGGCGCGAAGCCTTCGAGGCGCAGCGCGGTGGTGGCTTCGGCGTTGGGCAGGCCGTCGAACCACGAGGCGACGTGATCGGGCACATGCGCGGCGGCGGAGACGTCGTTGGACGAGCCCATCGCGGCCGCCATCGCTTCGGCTCCGCGCGCGTCGTCAAGGCCGGTGACGATGACGGTCGCCTCGGTCTCGGCCTTCGGCAACACTTTCACGGTAATGTCGGTCATCGCGCCAAGGGTGCCCCACGAGCCGGCGAACAGCTTGCACAGGTCGTAGCCGGTGACGTTCTTCACCACGCGGCCGCCCGACTTGATGCTGTCGCCGCGGCCGGTGACCACATGGATGCCGAGGAAGTGGTCGCGCGCGGCGCCGGCCTTGATGCGGCGCGGCCCGGACAAATTGACGGCAATGGCGCCGCCGAGCGTGCCCTTGCCGGCGTCGCCGCCGAGCAGCGGGCCGTAGTCCATCGGTTCGAAGGCGAGCGCCTGGTTGTTGTTGTCGAGCAGCGCCTCGATCTCGGCGAGCGGCGTGCCGGCGCGCGCCGACAGCACCAGCTCTTCAGGCTCGTAGAGTGTGACGCCGGTGAGGCCGGAGAGATCGAGCGTGAGGTCCGTCTGGCTCGGCCGGCCGATGGCGCGCTTGGTGCCGTGCCCGGCGAGCTCCAGCGCCTTGTCGTGGCCGAGCGCCCAGCGCACGGCGTCCTCGACCTCTTGCGCGTCGCGCGGTTTGATCGTGTCGGTCATTGCGTAAGCTTATTCCGCGGCTTGCGCGGGCGCGGCGGCGAAGCCCGGCATGATGTCGCGTGCGAAAAGGCGCAACTGCTCGGCGCCGCCCGTGACCGCGAACAAAATGTATTCGACCCCGGCCTTGTGCAGGTCCTCGAGCATGCCAGCGATCTCGTCGGGCGTGCCGAACATCGCGTTCTCCTCGGTGGCGCCGGCCTTGTCGGCATAGGCGAGCACGTGCGAGCCGGTCTTTTCGCCGGGCTTGAGCGAGACGTTGACGGTGCGCTGCGTGTAGGCGCGCTGGCGGATCAGCGCCTCGTCGCGGTCGGCGCGATCCCTGGCGATGTAGAGCTGGCGCGCCACCGTGACCTGCATCGGATTGAACCGGTGCCCGCTCGCCTCGCGCTCGGCCTTGTAGACGGCGATGCGCTCGCCCAGCGTCTGCGCGCTGGCGTACTGGTCGAGGATCAGGTTAAAGCCGCGCTGCGCGGCGCGGCGGATCGAGTGCGGCGAACCCGCGGCGACCCACAGCGGCGGATGCGGCCGTTGCGCCGGCGGCGGCTCGACCACGATTTCCTCGAACTGCCAGAAGCGGCCGTGATGCGAGAAGCGCGTGCGCGTCGTCCACGAGCGGATCATCAGCTCGAGCGCCTCCTCGAAGCGCGCCTCCGCCTCCTCCTGCGGAATGGCGAAGCCCTTGAACTCGCTGTGCCGGTAGCCCTTGCCGATGCCGAAATCGAAGCGGCCGCCGGAGATGAGGTCGAGCGTCGCGGCCTGTTCGGCGAGCAGCACCGGGTTGTGCCACGGCAGCACCAGCACGGCGGTGCCGACGCGCAACGTCTTGGTACGCATGGCGAGCGCCATCAGCAGCATCAGCGTCGCGGAGACCTGGTTCCAGCCGGTGAAATGATGCTCGACCGAGAAGCTCGAATGAAAGCCGAGCGCCTCGGCTTCGATGTTGAAATCGAGATAGTCGCGGAAGCCCTGCCCGGTTTCCGAGCCCGACGTGCCGCTGTCGGCTTTGGGCGAACAGAACAGACCGAAACGCATGGTTCAGAACCGCGGAATGTCGGGGAACGGCAGCTTGCCGCCGGTGATGTGCATGCGGCCCAGTTCGGCGCAGCGGTGCAGCTTGGGGAAGACCTTGCCCGGATTGAGCAGCGCCTTCGGGTCGAACGCGCATTTGAGCCGCTGCTGCGCGTCGAGATCGGTCTCGGAGAACATCACCGGCATCAGGTCGCGCTTCTCGACGCCGACGCCGTGCTCGCCGGTCAGCACGCCGCCGACCTCGACGCAGAGCCGCAGGATGTCGGCGCCAAACTGCTCGGTCTTCTCGAGTTCGCCGGGCTTGTTCTCGTCGTACAATATGAGCGGGTGCAGGTTTCCGTCGCCGGCGTGAAACACGTTGGCGACGCGCAAGCCGTAGCGCTCGGACATCGACTTCATCGCCGCCAGCACCGCCGGCAGCTTGTTGCGCGGGATAGTGCCGTCGGTGCAGAAGTAATCGGAAATGCGGCCGACCGCCGGGAAGGCCGCCTTGCGCCCGGCCCAGAACAGCAGGCGCTGCTCTTCCGACGTCGAAACCTGGCACGACACGGCGCGGCATTTCTTCGCAATCGCCTCGACGCGCTCGATCAGGTGATCGACCTCGGCCTGCGTGCCGTCGACCTCGACGATCAGCAGGGCATCGACGTCGAGCGGGTAGCCGCAATGGGCGAATTCCTCCGAGGCGTGGATCGCGAGGCGATCCATCATCTCCATGCCGCCGGGAATAATGCCGGCGCCGATGATGGCCGAGACGCAGGCGCCTGCATCTTCGGATGACGGAAAGCCGACCAGCACGGCGCGCGCACACTCCGGCTTCTTCAGGATGCGCACGGTAACCTCCGTGACCACGCCGAGCAGCCCTTCCGACCCGATGACGAGGCCGAGCAGGTCGTAGCCCTGCGCGTCGAGGTGCTTGCCGCCGAGACGCAGCACCTCGCCGTTCATCAGCACGATCTCGCAACCGAGCACGTTGTTGGTGGTCATGCCGTATTTCAGGCAATGCACGCCGCCGGAATTCTCCGCGACGTTGCCGCCGATGGTGCAGGCGATCTGCGACGACGGATCGGGCGCGTAATAGAAGCCGGCATCGGCGACCGCGTCGCTCACCGCGAGGTTGGTGACACCGGGCTCGACCACCGCGATGCGGTTGGCAAAGTCGATCTCGCGGATGCGGTTGAACTTGGCCATGCCGAGCAGCACGCCATCGGCGAGCGGCAGCGCGCCGCCCGACAGCGAGGTGCCGGCGCCGCGCGGCACCACCTTGATGCCCTCGGCGTGGCAATAGGCGAGAACCTGCGAGACCTGCTGGGTCGTCTCCGGCAATACCACCACCATCGGCGTCTGCCGGTAGGCGGTCAGGCCGTCGGTTTCGAAGGCCTTCATTTCGCGCGCGGTGTCGATGACCCCCTCGCCCGGCACGATGGTGCGCAGGGCGGCCACGATCTTGGCGCGCCGGGCGAGCACCTCGGCATCGGGCGCGGGCATCTGCAAAGTCATGGGGTCCGTTCCCGGCTGCACATCTATTCGACGATATCGCTATTTGACGGCCGGTATATAGGGCTGGCAAAACCCTTTCGACACCGGAAAAGCGAAGGTGCCAGGGGCGGCGGCCTGAGTGGGAGACAAAAGCATGAAAAAGGCGCTGATATTCGCGGCGCTGACGCTGGCCATGTCGGCGCAAGCGGCCCGCGCGCAGGATGCCGCGGCTGGCGAGACGATCTTCAAGAAGTATTGCTTTGTCTGCCATGCGATCGGCGAAGGCGCCAAGAACAAGGTCGGACCCGAGCTCAACGGCATCGATGGCCGCCATTCCGGCACGGCGCCCAGCTACAGCTATTCCGACGCCAACAAGAACTCCGGCATCGTCTGGGGCGAAGCGGTCTTCAAGGAATACATCACCGATCCCCGCGCCAAGATTCCCGGCACCAAGATGATCTTCACCGGGGTCAAAAACGAGAACGACCGCAACGATTTGTGGGCCTACCTCAAGCAATTCGACGCTGACGGCAAAAAGAAGTGAGCGGCTTGCCGGCATTTGACTTCGGTCAAAGCTGAAAGAGCCCGCCTCCGGCAAGAATAGTGTTCAGGAGGAACGCCATGATCAAAGATATCGTCGTCAGTCTCGGGACCGGCGGAAACGACCCGACCGCAGCTTTTGCAATCTCAGTGGCCGAAATTTTCGAGGCGCACCTTGCCGGTGTCGCCGTGTCCTACGACCCGATCATTCCGGGCGCGGTCATGGGCGGCATTCCGACCGAATTCATCGAGACCCAGCGCGCCGAATCCGACAAACTGGCGAACGAGGCCATCGCCCGCTTCGAGCAAGGCGCCAAGCGGTCGGCCATCTCCTACGAAACCCGCACGCTGAGCACGAGCGTCGCCGGCGCCGCCGACGAGCTCGCCAAGATCGCACGGCGCTTCGATCTCGCGATCGTCGGCCAGGCCAATCGCGATACGGCAGGCCCGGCCGAGGTAGTCGACGAAGGCGTGCTGTTCGAATCCGGCCGGCCGGTGATCGTGGTACCGTTCATCCAGAAAGACGGCCTCAAGCTCGACCGCGTCATGGTGTGCTGGGACGGCAGCCGCGCCGCGACCCGCGCCATCGCCGATTCGATGCCGTTCCTGCGCAAGGCGAAGCAAGTCGAAATCGTGCTGGTCACCAGCAAGGGTTTCAAGGCCGACGAGGCGCCGGGCGCCGATCTCGCCAAGCATCTCGCCCGTCACGACCTCAAGATCACACTCAAGCGCATCACCTCGCCCGACATCGACGTCGCCTCGACCGTTTTGTCCTACGTGGCGGATTCGAGCGCCGACATGCTGGTGATGGGCGGTTACGGTCACTCGCGCTTACGCGAATTCGTGCTCGGCGGCGTAACGCGGGCCATTCTTGAATCAATGACGGTGCCGACGTTGATGTCGCATTAGCCTTCTGCGGCTAGGATGCGGGCATGCCGGAACGCCACGTCGTCCTGCTCGACGGTGCCAAGGTACTGCTGCGGCCGCTGAAGGCCGAGGACTCCGCGCTTTATCCGGATTTCCTGACCGACGTCACGCGCGACGACCTGCGACTGCGCTTCTTCGCCGCCATGCGCG
>Ga0265313_10004074_pt1 | contig 11384 bp, 7 predicted proteins | sample 4123metaG_FD_203122 | JGI IMG/M metagenome (GOLD analysis project Ga0265313, IMG submission 203122) | Rhizosphere microbial communities from Carex aquatilis grown in University of Washington, Seatle, WA, United States - 4-1-23 metaG | ecosystem: Host-associated > Plants > Roots > Rhizosphere >...
TGATCGGCGTGGCGGCGCACGACGGCGTCGCCGGGAGTCACGCGCAGGTCGTAGAGCGCGGGCTTGTCGTGGTGCGGACCGGTCCACAGCAGCGATGCGCCGTAACCAAGAAAACCGGGTCCGGCGGCGATGATCCAGACCAAGAACGCGATGGCGCCGGCTCCGGTTCCCAGCGAGATCCACAGGCGGCGGTCGGTGACCACTTGCTGAGGCTGTGCGGATTGGGCAACTTCGAGCGTGTCTCCGGCCAAAAGCTCGATAAATGGATCCTGGCCGTCGCGTTCGGTGAAGGTGATGAGTCGCTGCTGGAATTGCGGGAAGGCGGCCTCGGCGGTTCCGACGGCGCGGCGGCGAGTCAAGCGGCGCAAGGGCAGCGCCAACCCGGTGACAGCGGCAATCGCCAGGATCAAGATCAGTCCGAAGCGGGCGCCGGTGACGCTTCCTTGCGAAAAAGCGAGCGCATTGGCGATCGTAACCAGCACCAACGTCGCCACCAAGGCGCTGCCGGTGAGAATGGCCAAGCCGCGCAGCCAGGCGCTCCAACGCAGACGTTGTTCCAGCTTCGCAATGTATGCGTGCAGTTGTTCGCGGAGACTCATGGAACCTCCCACGGCGCGGCCGATGTTTACCAACTAAAGCATATCGCAATGCGGTGGCAGCGAGTTGCCGAGGAGTAGCGCGAAATCCTGGTTGATTGGCTCAGAACGCCGTACAACTTCAGCGCCCGCGTAAATCCACGAAAATCAAGAACGCCATTAGCGCGGTTCCGGATACCATGACAAGAAAGCCTAAGGTCCCTATCAACATTCCAAGCCAGTAGCTGATCGGGTCCTTATCTCGGCGGGAGGTTCGGCCTCGGACCGTGAGCTCGCCACTCCGAAAGGACTCGTAGTAGCCGAGTCCAAGGATTACGCTCATCGTCGCGCAGAAGATGAGGATGAGGACATTGCGCGCCACCCAGATTTTGATGCTAACGCAAAAACGGCCCGGATTAGAATTTAGCGCACTATCTGCCAAGGGGCGCGCCTGCCCCAAGCGCGTATTTTATGAAGTAGCCTTCGATGGCACTTCCGCTTCCTCGCGCTGGACGCCAAGGTAACGGCTGGCCACGACCGATTCGGCAATGCCGGCGGCGAGCACCAGCAGCATGACGTACCACCATATGGTTTGCGGCGTCTTGTGGGGCGCTGCCGGACTCGCTGGTTGACCCGGCGCCGCAGCTTCCTTCGCAGATTGTTTGCCCTGCCACAAGCTCAAGACATCGTCGGACATAACGTCGAGGTTCGATTCCTTGGGATCAGGGTTGACGCCGACCTCGTCCTCGCGACCGTTGGCGAGGCGGAGCTGATAATAGCCGGCCTCGGTGAGCTGGAATGACTGGGCTGACGCAGCCTCGCCCAAGGTGAGCGGGCGATTCCCTTCGGGGTCCGTGACCTCGACGCCTTGGCCTTGTTCCCTGGCAGTGCGGAGTTCGAGATAAGCGTCCACCAGTTGGGCGCCGCCCTGGCGCTCGCTGCCCGCAAGATAGCGCGCGGTCTGCTCGATAAAGGGAACGAAGGCGGGACTCAGGGGAAAATCGTTCGTGAGGTTGTCGAGCCCCGAGGTGAGAAGCACTACGCGGCCTTCGCCGATCTTTTTCTCCAGCAACAGCGGCGTCTGGTCGCTTAAGCGAACGATCACCCGCGCGTCGCCTGGATCCACCGCGAGCGCGTAGAAGAACTTCACGCCCGTCCAGCCGCCGGCCTTGGCCACGGCGGGGTAGGAAGAGTCGCTGGAGCCGACGCCCATGTAACGATCGGGAACACGGTTGTAGTCGCGGGTCTCCACGATGTGCGCGCCGAAAATGGGAATCTGCGAGCGGCTGCCGGCGGAGGTGCCGGCGGCGATGAGGAGACTGCCGCCGGAGCGCACGTACTCGGTGAGCGAATTTTCCAGAAGCGAAGGCAGCGAATTGATATCAGAAAGAATGATGAAAGCGTAATTGGACGGCCGACGGTCAGCGGCCTCGTTCACGTTGATCGATTCCAGGATAAAGGCCGATTTCGCGGCCGCGGAGAGCGCAGTGCCGACGTAGAGCGGCGAACGGTTGTCGCCGTAGTTATGGATCAGCAAGGCTTTCTGCGGATCGGAGCGCTGGACGGCAAAGCGGCGAAGGTCGTCGGCCGCGAAGCCATCGCCGGCGTCGATCTTGACCTCGCAGCGGCTGAAGCCGTAGGGCACTTCCAACGCCGGGAAATCGACCGTGGCCCGTCCGTTGGCGGGGACAACCACGGGCTTGGTCGCCGCGGTCTTGCCGTTCACCACCAGCGACACGGTTCGTTGGGCGGCGGGAGTTCCATAGCCCGCAACTACGGCCTGCACGTGAACCGGCTTGGCGTCCTTGCCCCAAACTTGTCCGGGGGCGTCCACCGATTCGACCGTCCAGTTAGGTTCCGCCTTGCTGACGACGGCATGGGTGACCAGCGTGACGCTGGCGGGCAGCGCCATGTCGGGGAAGCTGGCGGCCAAGTCGCCGTGCTGCATGTCGCTGAACACATGAAGCTCGATGGGAGTACGGACCGACTCGGCCATGGCACGCACGGCGCGCGCTAGCTCGCCAAAGTTGCCGTGGCCATCGCCGGGCGGAATGGCCTGCACAGCGGCGCGCAATGCGGATTGATCCTCAATCGGCTGGGTCATGAGCCGCAGCTGCGAGCCAAACGCCGCCACCTGAGCTCGCGCGGCACCCTTTCCGGACAGCACGCTCATGGCGGCTTCCTTGGCATCGGCCAAGCGAGTTCCCGCACGCATGCTGAAGGAATTGTCGACTACCAGGAGCACCAGCCGGTTGCTCGCAAGGGCGGCCGTGTTGCGGTTGATGAAGGGATTAGCGAAGGCGAGAATCAACAGTACCAGCAAGGCCAGCCGCAGCGACAGCAGCAGGAGATAGTCGAGCCGACGATGACGGGTGGAGGCTTGTGTGCGCGGCTCCCAGAACATCAGCGATGGGATCGGTTGGGGTGGGTTTTTTTGCCGCTTCAACAAATGCAGGTAGAGCGGAAGCGCGACGCCCGCGAGGCCGGCCAGGAACCAGGGTGCGAAGAGGCCCATTTAAACGATTCCCCACTTCCGCCGCAGCCACCACTCGGAAAAGCGCAGGAGCACCAACACTACGAAAACCAACGGCAAATTCCACAGATCCTTGGTCTCGCGCATGGTCACGCCGGCCTCCGAAAAAGGAATGCCGCTGGCGAGCTTGCCGAGGTCGGCGGGCTTCCAATATTGTCCACCGGTCTGAGCGGCGAGGTGTTCGAGCAGGTCGCGGTTCTGTTCGGTGTGGAAATTCTCCGCCACGCCGTCCATGCGCTGAAAGGTTAGAACGTCGCGACCCAATTCCTTGAACTTTCCAGTGGTAGGATCGGGGCGCTGGGCCGTGACTTCAGTCAGATAAGCGCCGGTCTTGGGAGCCGACCACGCCGCTTGGAATTGGCCGGGACTATCGGGCACCGGTGACATCTCGACCAGCGCGCTGATGCCGCTCGGGCCCAGGATGTGAGCTTCGACCTTGGCATCGGGAGCGGGGTTGTACTGTGGATCGCGAACCTCGGCGGTGAGAGTGACTGCGCCGTTGTCGAGCAGCATCTGAGCTGGGATGGAAGCCGCTACGTGGCCAGGGGTATCGGAAACCAGCCACCGCAGGAGCTGCTGCCAGAACAAATCGTGAGCAGTATCGCCCAGCGGCAAACTCATTTGCCAGCGCCAACTGCCTCCGGTGGCCATAATCGCGGTACGGCCACGACCGAAGTTTTCCGTGGTCAACAAAGGCAGTTTTCGGCCCTCGGGCGTGATCATGTTGGCGAGGACCGCCGCGCCCGGCTTGGGAGTGCCGGGGTCTTCATAATCCATCAAGTAAGGCAACGTCCTCCACTTCGCGGCGTTCGCAGCGGGATCGTCCACCAGGCGCGTAATAATGCTATCCATGCCGGCGGGCGCCAACTCAGCGGTTGTGTGGGTAGTGCCCCTCATGGGATCGGCCTCGCGATGAAACGTGCCCGGTTGGGTTGGCAACACCGTCGGCAGCAGGTCCGTAAGGCTCGAGGCATTCCATCCGCCATCCGCCAGCGCGAACTGGCCGCCCAGCAGCAGCAGGCCGCCGCCGCGACGATCCACGAACTCACGGATTAGTTCCTGTTGGACCGGAGTGAAATAGCCAGCTTCCACCGACCCAATGATCAGCCCCTGGTACGTGAAAATATCTTCCGGGCGAGAAGGAAATCCGTCGGCCAGCTCTTTCGGATCAGCAATACCCTGGCGGTAGAACTTGTTTTCGCTGGTGCGATCGATGGAGACGATCTGCACCATGCGGTCGTCCTCCTCCGCCTGGCGGATGAACTTGTACTCCCAACGCGGCTCACCCTCTATATAAAGGATGCGGCGCGGCTCAGAGGCGACATTTACCACGCGGGTTAAGGTATTGTTGGCCGTGTTCTCTTCGCCCGCGAGTGGAGCGGCCGCGATTTGGAGCGTTCTGGCGCCTGCGCCGCCGATGTTGAGCATCAACGTCTCGGTCTGGAGGTTGCCGTCGGGTCCCAAGGTGATGGTGTGAGCCGCCAGGATCTTGCCTTGGTCGGTGCTGACGTCGCGCACCGTCAGGTTGATCTTTGCGCCGGCGTATCCGCGCTGGTGCAAGGTGATCTTGGCAGCGAGGCGGGAATCGGCCAAGGCGCGGGGAGCAACCACGACATCCTCCAGTTCCACGTCGTGTTCGGCGCGCTCGCGTCCGAAACCCACGGTGTGCACTGGAATGTGGCGAGCGCGTAACGCGCTAATGGCGTCCGCGCTGATGCCTCCTGTGTTATCGTCACCGTCGCTGAGCAGCACCACCGCGCCGATGGGCAGATCGGCGGTCTCCTCGCTCAACTGCTTGAGGCTGTCGCCGATGCGGGTGGAGGGCGCGTCGGGTTTCAGGTCCTTGAGGTCGTCGATGCGCGCGGGTACTTCGTCGACGCGGTAAAGACGCGTCTGAAAGGAACGGTTAAGGCTGTCTAGAACGCCGTTCTGAAGCGCCTTGACGGCTTGTGCCTGGCGGGTGGAACCGTTCTCGGAAATGCCCATGCTGCGGGAGTCGTCCACCAGCACGGCGATCATGTTTTGTTGCGGCTTCAACTCGGAAACGGTGATCGCGGGCTGCCACAGCAGCACCAGCACCAGCGCGGCCAGGAGTGTCTGCAAGCCCCAGAGGAACCAGGCTCGCCAACTCCGCATGACCGGTGCGGCTTCCTTCATGCGAGAGCGGGTCAACCAAGCCAGGACAGCGGCCGCAACCAGAATCAGCAGCACCAGTATCCAGGTTTGCCATGCGCCCAGGAGGGCGAAGTGGCCGCGTGAATATACCTGACGGGGGTATTTGAAAAAGAACTCGAACATCTGTCTTAGAAATCGGCCTCTGCGTTGCTCGCGGACTGGAAAAGGCGCGCGCGGTTCATGCCTAGTGGGTCATCGCGTAGGTAATGTAATTGAGGACGATGCGGAAAGCAAGTCCCGAAAACTTCTCGGGATATTGCGCTTCATCGGCGTGTTCCCAGGCGTCGCCGAGATGCATGTTGTGGCAGATCGCCACCATGATGCGCCCGTGCTGATTGCGGATAGCCCGCCACTTGGCCACGTAGCCGTCCTTCTCGTAGGTTATGCCGCTGGAGACGTACTGCTCGCCCGGGATCTGAAACCTTTCGTCGATGTTGTATAAGACGTGGTAGATCTCGTCGGCATCCTTAAGATCCTCGACTTGGGCGTCGGGCAAGACCTGGCGCATGCCGGCCATGAAATGCTCCCAGTCGTCGGTGCCGTGGAAATGGTCCACCATCAGGAAGCCGCCCTTCATAAGATAGTCGTGCAGGCGTTTAGCCTCCTCGTCGGTGAACGTCCAACTTTGTACGTTGATAGCGTAGACCCACGGATAATCGAAGAGATGGTCGCTGTCAAGATCGGCCACGTTCAGCGGCGACGGAGAGTTGATGCGGGTCAAGCGCCGCAGGGCGATCAAACAATCGTTGTCGGCCTTGGGATAGTCTTGCGACCAGCCACCGCCGAAACCGCGATACCCACCGCCGCCATAGAGCGTGTTGTACTGGAGCCGGCTCCAATAAAACTCCGAGGGAACGTTCGCACCGTACGAGTAGGAGAATTGCTGGCGGCGCCCTTGGTACCCAAACAGCCCGAGGCTGAGCGAAAGCAGGAAAAGAATGAGGGAGATGGGTCGCACCAGCTTCATCGAAAGCTACCTCGGATGCCATTTGAAGCGTATCATAGAGCGCGGCAGCATCTCTATCGGGACCAATCGCCGTCGCTTTGATAGACGTGCGATACCATTGTCGAAGACTGGTTTTCGGCATTTCTCATGCATCGACTCTCATGCAACGACGCGATTTTCTGAAGATTGCCGGGGTGGCGGCCGCAAGCAGCGGGCTGGTGGGCCAGCCACAGCAATCCTTTCTCGCGCCAGCCGGACCGCAAGACGTCGCCAAGACCGAGTTCACGCTCGAAATCGCGCCGGTCACGGTCGAATTGGCGCCCAATCGCATTGTGAGCACCATCGGGTACAACGGCACCTCGCCGGGGCCGCGGCTCCGCATGAAGGAGGGCGTGCCGGTTACGGTGAACGTGGTCAATAACACCGACGTACCAGAGTTTGTGCATTTCCACGGATTGCTCATCCCCTCCGAAGTGGACGGATCGGAGGAAGAAGGCAGTCCTGAAGTGCCTCCGCATGGAAAGCGCAGCTATAAATTCACGCCCACGCCGGCCGGCACTCGCTGGTATCACACCCACGTCATGGCGATGGACGATCTGCACCGTGGCAGTTATACCGGAATGTTCGGGTTTCTGATCGTCGAAGGAGCGAATAATCCCGGCAACTTCGATCAGGAACACTATCTCGCGTTGCGCGATTGGGAGCCCTATTTCACCAATCAATTCATGGATAACGACGATCTCGATGCCACCGGCCCGCAACCGGAAAGACCGGCCGTGCTGGATACGCGGCAGCCGGGAATGGAGGTCGCGTCCGACATTTACTCGATCAACGACAAGGCGCTCGGTGCCGGCGAACCGATCCGCGTGAAACCCGGTGAGCGCGTGATGTTTCATTTTCTGAACGCCAGCGCCATCGAGAATCGCCACCTGGCGCTGCCCGGCCACAAATTTAACGTGATCGCGCTGGACGGAAATCCCGTGCCGACGCCAGCGGCCGTGGACGTGTTGATGCTGGGTCCGGGCGAGCGTATTGACGCGTGGGTGGAGATGAACCAGCCTGGGGTTTGGATCCTGGGCGCGCCCGAGGACCCGGTACGCCAAGGAGGCTTGGGCATTGTTATCGAGTACGCCAATCAACGCCGCACTCCGCAGTGGACGCCGCCGCCCAAATCGAATTGGGACTATACAATCTTCGGCAAACCGCCTTCGCAACCCGCACCTACCGAGCGGTTGGACATGGTTTTTGAAAAGGTGCCGCGCGGCGCTGGCAAATTCAACAGCTTCACCGTAAACGGCAAATCCTATCCCCACGACCAGGAGTTTCTGCTCAAACAGGGCACGCGCTATCGGCTGACGTTTCATAACCGCACTGACGATTCGCATCCGTTGCACGTGCATCGTCACCAGCTCGAGATCGCGGAGATTTATGGCAAAGCCACCTCGGGAGTAATCAAGGACACCGTCGTGGTGCCCACCTATGGGCGCGCCAGCGTGGACTTTACCGCCGACCAGCCGGGACTGACTCTGTTCCACTGCCATATCCAACAGCATATGGATTACGGCTTCAAAGCATTGCTGCGTTACGCGTAGCCCGCCTTCGCATCCGATTGGCGATGCCGGCTAAGGTAATCCGATGATGCCGCTGGATTCCGTTACTGCGACACGGCTGCCGTCCGCGGTCTGGATGCGGGTATGCTCGAACTTCCAGTTTTCGGCATTCTGAATCTGGCCGGCTCGCTGCGCCTGGATCTCGATATTCCGGAAGGTCACGTCCTGCAGCGGAGAATCCGGATAGGAGCCTACAGAAAACGCCTCGCGTGCGCCGGATGCCTTGAGATTGTAGATCTTCACATTCTTGAGATGCGGGATTCCTTTTGCCCGGGGAACCTGCTGGGCCAGCACCGCATAATAGTCGGGCACGCTGCCAAGGCCCGGCGGAATCTTCGCATAACTGTAGCTCGGATTCCAATTGAAGGTGATACTGAAGGCCGTAGGCACGCCCTGCATGTCGATATCGTGGATGGAAATATCTTCCAGCGTGCCACCTCGCGTCGCGGCCGACTTGAACAGGATGCCGATGGGAGACGGCGCCAGCACGTGAATCCGGTACGCCTCGACGTGACGAATGCCCCCCGAAGTCTCGCTGCCAAACGTGATTCCAGCCGCCCCGTCACGCACCGTGATGTCGCGAATCACCACGTTCTCCGTGGGGCGATTGACCCGTAACCCGTCGGCGTCCCGGCCGGCCTTCATCACGATGGCATCGTCATTGCACTCGATATCGGCGTTCTGCACCAGCACGTGCGAAGAGGAATCTACGTCGATCCCGTCCGTGCTGGGGCCGCGGCCGCCGATATTATTGCGAATCGTGACTCCATCCACTGTGACCTTGCGCGAGTAGCAGATGTGCACGGTCCAGAAGCCCGAGCGGCGCAGAGTCAACCCCCGCAACTCCACGTTATCCGACTTGTAGATCTGAATGAGCCTGGGCCGCTGCGTGTCGTAGTCCGCCGCCCACCGCAATCCTTTGGGCTCGTAATCTTTGCGCACCTGCCGGTACTTGTCCCACCACATCTTTCCATCGCCGTCGATCACGCCCTGACCAGAGATTCTCACGTTGGATTGCTCGTAGACGTTGATCAGTGCGGCGGGCCACTTCATCTCGATGCCCGCGATGCGGGTGGGCATCACGGGATACGCCGCTTGATCCTGCAGGCCCCGGATCTCGACCCCTTTATCCACGCGCAGATGCGTTCCTGATTTGAGAAATATGGATCCGGTCCGGTAAACACCGGGCGCGAACACGATCGTCCCGCCAGCCTTGCCGGCGGCATCGATGGCGTTTTGGATCGCAGTCGTGTTCGCGGTCACGCCGTCGCCCTTCGCTCCGTAATCGTTCGCACGGAACTCCGCGGCGCGCGCTATTCCCGCGCTCAGACCAATAACTCCAAGAATGACGGGGAATGTGTTACGCATAACTGGAGTCCGGGGCCATATTCCTCTCGCTCCGCTCCGCCGTGATGCGCTCGAGATACCCGCTTTGGCGAAACGCGTCCATCGGATCGGCCGGCAGGCCCTTGGCAACCGCCCATTCGCGAATCATCGGCCGGACATCGGTGGAGAACGCGCCCTTGAGGCAGGTTTCCGCGTCGACCAGCGCGCACTTCTCCTGAAAGACGGCCAGTTTATTACGATCCACCAGGGCTGCCTTCGCGAACAGTTCCAGCGCAGACCTAACCGTTTGAATCATCGCCTCTATCTTGCCTTTAAGGTTGTGGCTCTGGTCGATCATGTAAGCGATATCGGCGCGCGTGCCCGTCTCCCATTCGAAGAACAGAATCTCGTGAAAAATGCGGAACACCTGATAAGGATCGATCGAGCCCAGCGTCAAATCGTCATCCGCGTGGCGGCGGTCGTTGAAATGGAACCCGCCGAGCATGCCGAGATCCAGCAGCCACGCCACGATCTGCTCGATATTTTGGCCTTGATAGTGGTGCCCGGTATCGACCAGCACTTTGGCTCTGGGTCCCGCTGCCTGGGCGTGCCATAGCGCCATCCCCCAATCGGCGATGTCGGTGTGATAGAAGGTCGACCCGTCGGCGAACCACAGCGAAACGTCGCGGCTGCCGAGCTGATGACCGATCTCGATACTATCCAGGATATGCTCGATCGCTTTCTTGCGGATCGCCGGATCGGGATTGCCGAGCGAACCGTGCTTGTAGATTTGATCCTGGAACGTATTCGGATTGATGGAACCGGGCCGCACTCCATGCTTCGCGGCCAGCGTCTGGACCGCGGCAACATCGCCGATTCCATTGGGCAGATCCCACAACACGTGCAGCGCGAGGGTGGGGCACACTCCGGTCCAGCGGTGGACCTGGCCGGCGTCGCTGAATTTTTCGTCGATCGTGGACGCCGCCGCCGGCTGGAGAAACTTGCCAAAGCGTGTTCCGGTGTTGGCGAAACCCCACGAAGGCAATTCAATGCGAAAGGTATCCAGCGCCTTATATATGATATCGGCCTGGGCGGGCATCAACCAGTTATTGAATCACATTGCCGTATGATGGTCTGGGTCCAATCTCCAGAAATGTCTAGCCTATTGCGAGCGACAGGAATCACCAAGGCGTTCGCCGGTGTGCGCGGGCTCCACGCCGCCAACTTCGACCTGGAGCGTGGGGAGGTCCATGCACTGGTCGGCGAAAATGGAGCCGGAAAGTCCATGCTGACCTGGGACGCCGACGCCGAGCCCGATGCGCGGGATTTCTTCGTCAACCAGGCGACCGCCCAAGCCATCGGCGAGACGCTGACGGACGAGGCCGCGCGGTTGCTCAACGGCAGGGGCGAGTTCGCAATCGTCACGGGCGCGCTCAGCGCTGCCAATCAGAATGAGTGGATCAAGTTTATCCGCGAACGCATCATGCAGAAGCATCCGGGTCTGAAGCTCGATACCATCCGGCCCAGCGACGACGATCGCGATAAAGCCTTCTCCGAAACCCAGACTATCGTCAAAGTGTTTCCAGGCGTGAAGCTGGTGATGGCGATCTCGGCTCCGGCGGTTCCCGGCGCTGCCGAAGCGGTTCGCCAGATGGACCGCCAGTCTGGAAGCAATGCCGTGGACGTTATCGGCCTTTCTTTGCCGAACATCTCGAAGCCCTATATTCAAGCAGGAATCGTCCAAGAGGTCGTTCTGTGGAACACCACGGATCTGGGGTACCTGACGGTCTATGCCGGATCGCTTCTCGCGGAAAACAAAATGGCCCACGGGGCCAAATCCATCCACGCCGGACGGCTCGGGACTCTGGAAGTTCGCGGCAGCGACATCATCCTGGGCACTCCTCTGATCATCGATAAGACCAATGTAGATCGGTTCGATTTCTAACCATGAAGGCTGACTACCTGGCGTTCGATCTGGGAGCGGAAAGCGGACGGGCGATGCTCGGCCGGCTGCGCTCCGGAGTCCTGGATCTCACCGAGGTCCGCCGCTTTCCCAACCAGCCTGTTACCGATCACGGATCTTTGCGATGGAACGTTCGCGGGCTGTGGGATGAGATGCGGCGCAGTCTCGACGATTTGCAGAATGTGGCCCTGACGTGCATTGGAGTGGATACCTGGGGCGTCGACTACGCGCTGATCGATGCTCGCGGCGAGCTGAT
>Ga0265313_10004076_pt1 | contig 11381 bp, 10 predicted proteins | sample 4123metaG_FD_203122 | JGI IMG/M metagenome (GOLD analysis project Ga0265313, IMG submission 203122) | Rhizosphere microbial communities from Carex aquatilis grown in University of Washington, Seatle, WA, United States - 4-1-23 metaG | ecosystem: Host-associated > Plants > Roots > Rhizosphere >...
GACAAACTCCGCGCCCAACAGCAGATACAACACGGCCAGCGAACCCATCACCACGATCAGCGACAGAGCGCTGTTAATGGGGTGCTTCTGCGCCAGGAGATTGATGGCGCCGCCCACACAAACCGCCGCGAAAATAAAGAAAAGTGCAAGATGCAACATGATGATCAAACTGCCGGCCTGACGGCGACCGGTACAACGTAGCCCGCTGTTACTTCAGCGCCACGACCAGACTGGTAATGATGATGTTCGCGATGGCCAGCGGCAGCAGAAACTTCCAGCCGAAGGCCATGAGTTGGTCATAGCGGAAACGCGGCAGCGTGCCGCGGACCCAGATGTAAACAAAGATGAAAGCGATTACCCGCACCACAAACCATAAAACCGGCAACAGCGACTGCATGATCGGCGGCCCGAAGACCGGTCCCGACCATCCTCCGAGGAACAGCACGGAAGCCAGGCACGCCACCGTAAACATGTTGGCGTACTCGGCCATGAAGAACATGGCGAACTTCATTGAGCTGTACTCGGTGTGGTAGCCGGCGACCAGTTCAGATTCGGCCTCCGCCAGATCGAAGGGAATCCGGTTGGTCTCCGCATAAGCCGCCATGACGTAAATGAAGAAAGCGACGATTTGTCCCTTGAAGATATTCCACTTGGGGATGAAGCCCAGCCAGGTGCCTGCCTGCGAGTCGACGATGTCGCGCAGGCTGAAGCTGCCGGCATAAATCAGGACGCCGATCAGCGACAAGCCGAGCGCGATCTCATAGCTCATCATCTGTGCCGACGCGCGCAAGCTGGCCAGCATAGAGTACTTGCTGTTCGACGACCAGCCCGCCAGCGCCACGCCATACACGCCGATCGAGGTGATACCGAGAATTACCAGCAGCCCAATGTTGACGTCGGTAATCTGGAGTTGAGTATGGATCGAGCCCACCGTGATCCACGGCCCGACGGGAATGACTGCGACTGCGGTCAGCGCTGTGACTAAGGAGATGATTGGCGCCAAGAGATATAAGGGCCTATTGGCATAGGGAGGTGTGAGGTCTTCCTTAAAGATGAACTTTAAGCCGTCCGCGAGTGGCTGCCAGATGCCGAATGGGCCCACTCGCGACGGTCCCCAGCGATTCTGCATATGGGCGACGACCTTCCGCTCAGCCAGGGTGGTGTAGGCCACGCCGGTGAGCAGAATGAAGATCGCGATCACGATCTTGACCAGCGAAACGATGATGTAGGTTCCAATGCCCATGAATCAGTTGCCAGTTGTCAGTTGCCGGTTGCCAGTGAGACCTCGTTGCCCATCTTCATCCTGAGTTCACCCGACCAACGCAATTCGGGTGTAGCCAGGCTCAGCAGAGGTGCCGCCGGCCAAAGCCGGCTCCTCTCTGAGGGATCCACTGCAACGCGGCGCTGAAGAGCCGCTCTACCCAAACCCTCGAAGGACATGCCCGTCCAAAAGTCCCTACCGTCCCTAAGCACTAATCACTATCCACTACTCCCTGGCCGTGGGATCGTAATCGGCCGCCAGCTCCAGTTCCGGAGGTGAAGCAGAGTAGCGCTCCATCACCGTGTTCAGGGTTGGCGAATACCGCCCCAGGGTTCCCGAAGTAAACAGCGTGTCATTTGCCGGCAACACCAGCTCCGGATGTCCCAGCCCGGTTGCGCCGCTGATCTGCACCAGCTGCGTGTGTTCGTCATGGCCGGAGAGCAGGCCCAGACGCGAAATGTCATAGCCCGGAACCAGCCGCTGGATCTCGTCTAACATGGCCGTGGGATCGAAGGGACTCATCTTCGGTTCCAGGTTGTGCTCCGCCAGCCACACCGCGTGGCGATCGGCTTCACCCGATTGCACGCCGCGCGTTTGTCCCATGTCGGCGCGCGTGCCTCCGCCGCCGAAGGGCACCAGCTTGCGAACGTCGTAGCCCATGCTGCTGGCAATGCGCACAATGCACTCGAAGTCGTTGCGTACGCCGGCGAATTCGCCGGCTTTCTTCAGCATTTGCACATCGCCGCAGGTGTTAGTCACGGTGCCGCCCTTCTCGTAGGCATTGGCGACCGGCAAAACCACGTCGGCGATGGCGGCGGTATCAGTGAGGAACATGTCCTGCACGACGACGAAGCTCTTGGACAGCGCGAACGGATCGATGTTGTAGCGCGCGATGGGATTCGAGCCAACGACATACAGCGCCTTGAGCTTGCCATTCTTGGCCGCGTCCATCATCTGCAACAGGTTCAGGCCGGGAGCGGCCGGAATCTTGTCCAACCACTCTTCGTGAAAGCCAGTCGCGCTCCCGACTGGAGCATAGCCGGGCAGCATGTCGGGATAGAGTCCCATGTCGGCAGCGCCGCGTGAGTTTGAGTAATCGCCCAGGCAGATGAACTTCGCTCCCTGAGCCACGCCGAAGTCGACCAGCGTCTTCACATCGCCGTCACGCAACTCGGAGCCAAAGATCACGACCAGGCCCGTTTCCTTCTTCAGCGCATCGCGCATCTGCGCGAGCGGCTCGCGCGTCAGGTTCGGCGATAGAACGGCGTCGGCCGCGCCGTCGTTCCCGGCAAGATACTGCGCCAAGCCGCCTTCCGAGCCGGGAGCGATCTGAGCAAAGGTCGTGGCCTGGCGATGCAGCTTGACGGGATAAGAATTGGCGACATACAGCCGGGCACGGTGCAGCCGCACGTTGGCGCGAATCTGCCACGCCAACAGCGGATGCTGCTCCGTCGGATTGTTACCGATCAGCAGAATGGCCGGGGCATCGTGCACATCGCGCATGCTGGCGGTCGCATTCGGCTTGCCGGCAAGCGCCGAGGCAAAAGCAGGGAAGTCGGCGGTGCGATGATGATCGATGTTGTTGGTGCCCAACACCAGGCGCGCAAACTTCTGCAGCAGGTAATTCTCTTCGTTGCTGGTGCGGTTGGAACCGATCACGCCAATCGACGACGGACTGCCGGTCGTAAGCGCTTCCTTGAATTTGGAAGCTATCAGCTCGAAGGCCTGCTCCCACGTGGTGGGAACGAGCTTGCCGTCTTTCTTGACCAGCGGCTGCTGGATGCGATCGGCGCTGTGGGCGAAGTCGAAAGCGTAGCGGCCCTTCACACACAGGAAGTCGCCGTTGATGCCACTCTTGTCGCGGTTATCGCCACGCACAATCTCCATGCCGGTATCGGCACGGCGGACGCCCAGCGTGGTCTTGCAGCCGTCGCCACAATGGGTGCAGACGGTGCCTACGTGCTTCATCTCCCAGGGACGCGTCTTATAGCGATACGCGCCCGAGGTAAGCGCGCCGACCGGGCAAATGTCGATGCACATGCCGCACTCTTCGCACTCCAGGTGGTCTTCCTTGTTGGGCGCGATGATCGAGCCACTGCCGCGGTTCTGGATACCTAGTGCCCACACATCCATGCCTTCGCCGCAAACACGGATGCAGCGATAGCACAGGATGCAGCGCGGGCGGTCGAAGTACACCACCGGCGACCATTGCTGCTCGTCGCGATGGTTCTTCATGTCCATGAACTTCGATTCGGCTGCGCCGTACTTGAAGGTCATGTCCTGCAATTCGCACTCGCCGCCGGCATCGCACACCGGGCAATCCAACGGATGGTTGGCGAGGACCAGCTCCAACATGGATTTGCGGGCCTGCTTGATCTTGTCGCTCTCGGTGGTGACGACCATGCCCTCGGCCACGGGCGTGGTGCACGCCGTCTGCAACTTGGGCATCTTCTCCACTTCCACCAGGCACATGCGGCAGGCGCCTTGCAGCGACAGGCCGGGGTAGTAGCAGAAAGACGGCACCTCGATGCCCGTGCTCTTGCAGGCCTCAATGAGGAGTGTCCCCGCGGGAACGGTGAGTTTCTTGCCGTCGACTGTGAGAGTTACGTCAGCCACGATAATTCCGCTTTTCGCCTTTTGCTTTGGCTCTTCGCGCTTAGCTATTAGCCGTTAGCCCTTAGCAAGCCTGTGTGCCACCTTGACTGCTAAGAGCCACTTCACACCAGCGCCGATTCCTGTACTTTCTCGTACGGACACGGCTTGCCGTCCAAGTGGTCCTCGAATTCCTTCCGAAACTTCTGGATGTAGGAGATGATCGGCATCGCCGCCGCATCGCCCAGCGGGCAAAACGTCCGTCCTAGCATGTTCTCCGCCAGGTACTTCAAGTTGTCGATGTCTTTCTCGACTCCGCCGCCGGAATGGAAACGCACCAGCGTCTTCTTCATCCAGTCGGTGCCTTCGCGGCAGGGGATGCACCAGCCGCAGCTCTCGTGCTGGTAGAACTTGGTCACCCGCAAGGCAAACCTCACGATACACATCTGCTCGTCGATCACGATGACGCCGCCGGAGCCGAGCATGGAGCCGGCCTTCATCACGGCGTCGAAATCCATGGCGACATCAATCTCGTCGGCGGTCAGGATCTGTACCGACGAGCCGCCCGGCACCACGCCTTTCAGTTTCTTGCCCTTCGCCATGCCGCCAGAAACGTCGTAAATCATCTTCTTCAGGTTGTAGCCCATGGGCAGCTCGTACACGCCGGGGCGTTCGAGTTCGCCGCTCATGCAGAAGAGGCGGGTACCGCCATTGCGCGGAGTGCCCAGACCGGCGAACCACTCGCCGCCATTGAGGATGATGTGGGGCACGCTCGCCAGCGTCTCGGCGTTGTTGATGACCGTCGGACCGCCCCACAGTCCCACCACAGCGGGGAAGGGAGGCCGGATGCGCGGCACGCCGCGCTTGCCTTCCAGCGACTCCATCAGCGCCGACTCTTCGCCAACCTCGTAAGCGCCCGCGCCGGAATGCACAAAAATGTCCAGATCTACGCCCGAGCCGAAGATGTTCTTGCCGATGAAGCCGCGCGCGTAGGCGTCGGCCACCGCCTTCTCCATGATCTCGACCAGGTAGCGGTACTCGCCGCGGATGTAAATGAAACCGGTCTTGGCGCCGACCGCGAGGGCGGCAATCATCACGCCTTCGATGACGGCGTGGGGATCGTGCTCGAAGATCAGGCGGTCTTTGCAGGTGCCGGGCTCGCTCTCGTCACCGTTACACAGCACGTACTTGGGCTTGGCCGACTGCTTGGGCACGAACGACCACTTCATCCCCGTAGGAAATCCTGCGCCTCCTCGGCCACGCAAGTTCGACGCCTTCACCTCGTTGATGATCGCATCGGGCTGCATCGCCAGCGCCTTCTGCAAAGCTTTGTAGCCGTCCAGTTCGAGGTAGCGGTCGAGGTTGGTCGCCCCCAGGCCAAAGCGCTTGGAGACAACCTTCACTTCATCGGGATGGGAGACTAAGTACGCCATTCGCTCTTCGCGGTTCGCTCTTCGCGGTTCGCTCTTCGGATTCGGCTTACGCCCACTACTTCATGCGCTCTGGCGAAAAGCGAAAGGCGAATAGCGAAAAGCGATCTTCTACTGCTGCTCCTTCTTCTTGATCCCCTCAATCAGTTCGTCGATCTTCTGCGGCGTCAGGTTCTCGTGGAAATCGTAGTTCAACATCAACGCTGGAGCCCACGAGCAGGCGCCGATGCACTCGACCTCTTCCAGATAAAACAGACCGTCGGCCGTCGTTTGCTTGTTGCCAACACCCAGCTTCTTCTTGCAGTGCTCGAAAATCTCCTCGCCGCCGCGCAACAGGCAGCTCACGTTGGTGCAAACCTGGAAGTTGTACTTGCCGATCCGGTGCGTCCGCAGCATGGAGTAGTAGCTGATGACGTTGCGCACTTCCAGGTCGGTCAGCTCCGTGCGCTGGGCGATCTCGTGAATGGCTTCGTCGGTCACCGCTCCGAGTTCGTCTTGGATGTAGAGCAACATCGGCACCAGGACCGAGCGCTTGGTCGGATAGTGCGTGACCATGGTGGCAAAGCGCTGCTCGAGTTGGTCAGAGAATCGCATCGTTCCAAAATGCACAGCCAAAAGCTTCGCTCAAAAGCGTGCCGTCCCTACGGGACTCGGTTTAACTTTTCACCTTACCCAGCGCTGAAGCGCTGGGCTAAGCTCTTTCGCGCCTACGGCGCTGGTTTGCCGTCAGTCCACGACTTTGCACAACCTCAGCGACGTGCAAACTAACCCCTAGCCACTGTCCACTAACCCCTGTTCTATCTGTCGCAGTCTCCCAGCACGATGTCGATGCTGCCGATAGCAGCGACCACGTCGGCAATCAAGCGGCCTTCACACATCTTGCGCAGCGACTGCAAATTGGCGAACGAAGGCGAGCGCATGTGCACGCGATACGGCTTCGCCGTGCCGTCGCTCACCACGTAATAGCCCATCTCGCCGCGCGGCGACTCGATCGGCATGTAAACTTCGCCTTCCGGTACCGTAAATCCTTCCGTGACGATCTTAAAGTGATAGATGAGCGCTTCCATCTGCGTCTTCATCTTCTCGCGGTCAGGGAGAACCACCTTGGGCGCGTCGGCCTTCACTGGTCCCTCGGGAACGCCTTCCAGCGCCTGTTTGGCAATTTTCTGCGACTCGCGCAGTTCGGCCACGCGTATCAGATATCGCGCGTACACGTCGCCATCTTTCGAGATGGGCACGTTGAACTTGAAATTCTCATATCCGCTGTAAGGACGATCGCGGCGGAGGTCGACGTCCACGCCGCTGCCGCGCAGGGTTGGACCGGTAGCGCACAGCGCGATGGCGTCCTCGGGCGAGAGGTAGGCCACACCCTTGGTTCGGTTTACCCAGATCGGATTACTGGTTAGCAGGTTTTCGTACTCGTCAATGTTGGGAGGGAAGCGGTCGAGAAAGTCCTTAGCGCGCTCGAAGAAGCCGAGCGGCGGCTCCAGTGCCAGCCCGCCGATGCGGAAGTACGAAGTCATCATGCGCTGGCCGGACACCATCTCGAACAGGCGCAGCACGTCTTCACGTTCGCGGAAACAGTAGAGAAATACCGTCATGGCGCCGATGTCGAGCGCATGGGTGCCCAGCCACACCAGGTGCGAGTTGATGCGGGTCAGCTCGTTGAGCAGCACGCGGATCCACTGCGCCCGCGGCGGAATCTCCAGCCCCAGCAATTTCTCCACCGCCAGGCAGTAGGCCAGGTTGTTGGTCATGGGGCAGAGATAATCGATGCGATCGGTGAGCGGCACTACCTGCTGGTAGAACTTGGCCTCGCAGGTCTTCTCGATGCCGGTGTGCAGATACCCGATGTCGGGCATGACGCGCACGATGGTTTCGCCGTCGATCTCCAGCAACAGGCGGAGCACACCATGGGTCGATGGGTGCTGTGGGCCCATGTTCAGGATCATCGTCTTGTCTTCAGACGGATCCAGCACCGGGGTCGGGGTCATGTGCGCCATGGCTAGCGGTACCCCTCGACGGGATAGTCCTTGCGCAAGGGATGACCGTCCCAGTTTTCGGGCATCATGATGCGGGTAAGGTTCGGGTGCTGATCAAAGCGGACGCCGAACAGGTCGAAGACTTCGCGCTCGAAGAAATTTGCGCCGGGCCAAACCGGCACCAGCGAATCGACGCCGGCATCGGCGCCCGAGAGCTTCACCTTCAGGCGCAAGTACTGTTTATTGGGGATGGAAAACAGCTGGTACACAACCTCGAAACGAGGTTCGTTGGGATACCAATCAACACAGGTGATGTCGGAGAGCGCGGTGTATTGGAGCTGGGCATCGTTCTTCAACGTAACGCAGGCCTCGCGCAGGAAGCTGCGGTCCAGCCAGATGGTGAGCTCGTTACGGTCGAACTTGGCGCCGGTGACGGCAGCGGCGCTCCATGCCAGCAGGCGCGCCACTTCGGGGCGTTCCTTCAGTTGTTCCAGGTCGGTGATCGCCGGATCGAGCGCCATGGGTTAAAGCTTCTCCGCCTTACCTTGCTTATTCCAGTCGAGCACGCCCTTCTTCCAGACGTACCAGAATCCCGCGAGCACGATGCCGATATACACCAGCATCTCCGTAAACCAAAAAAAACCCAGCCCGGCAGCTTTCAGCGAGTTGGCCACGATTGCCCAGGGATACAGGAACACGGCTTCCACATCGAACAGGATGAACAGCATCGCGACCAGATAGAACTTCACCGTGAAGCGCTGTTTGGCGTCGCCCACCGGCTGCATGCCGCATTCGTACTGCGACATCTTCGCCGGATTGAACTTGTGCTGGCCGATGAGATAGGAGAGCAGCACCATGGCCGCGGCCAGGGCGGCAACAATGGCGATGTGAATCAGCAGCGGCAAATAACGCGCGAAGTAAAAGTCCGGCATGAATATGCTAGTGCTCTGGATTCGCCGTGCGAGGGCGGGTAAACATTCGAGTTTATTTACCGTTAGCGCTCATTGTCAACCAAGCCAGTGTGGCTGTTCATCGACAATTCACATCAAGAAAGTTTCGAGTTTCGGGTTTCAAGTTTCGAACTCGGAAATGCGATGTTTTGCAGTCGGGGCATCCGCAAAACGGGCCAATAAGCGGGGCACAACCAACTGGAAACTTGATACTCGAAACTGCTGTCATCCGCCGCCCACGAAATGCACAATCTCCAGCCGATCGTCGTCCTTAAGCGCGGTGTCCGCCCATTGCGAGCGAGAAATGATTTCGCGGTTGAGTTCGACGGCGACGCGATCGCCCTTCATTCCAAGCTGCTCGATGAGTTGTGCCAACGACAGCGAATCGGCAAAATTCTTTTCTTCGCCGTTGATGAATAAGCGCATAAAGACAGTTTCAAGTTTCCCGTTTCAAGTTTCAAGCGTAATCCGAAGACCAGTTTCAAGTTTCAGCTTCAAGTTTCAAGCAGGGTGATCTGAAACTCGATCTCCGTTTCTCGATCAACCACAGCAGGGTCCGATCAGGTTGCGCTCGAAACTGGAAACTCGAAACTTGAAAGTGGTTCTCGAAACTGAAGTAAAATGCCGAGACTTCACCGCGAGGAGCGCCACGATACGTCGGTCCTGCGCTCTGGCAGAATCAGGCACAATACCGGCAACGGTAATTCGATTTTCGTAGAGGAGAACATCATGGCAGTTAATCCGATTCCCGAGGGCTATCACACGGTCACGCCGTACCTGACGGTCGCAGACGCAGCCGCGCAGATCGACTTTCTAAAGCGGGCTTTCGGCGCAAAAGAAACCTTTCGTCACGCCGACGATAAGGGCAACGTCAGCCATGCCGAGGTCCGCGTCGGCACGTCGATGATCATGATTGGCCAGGCTCGCGGCCAGTGGACTCCCAGACCGGCCATCCTCTACCTGTATGTTGAGGACGTGGACGCGGTTTACAAGCGCGCGGTGGAGGCGGGGGGAAAGCCCGTGCAGGCGCCCGCGGACCAGGCCTATGGCGATCGCAGCGGCGGCGTCGAGGACTCGCAGGGTAACCAATGGTGGATTGGCACGCACATTGAGGACGTTTCGCCCGAAGAGATCCAGCGCCGCTACAGCGAGATGGCGAAGAAGCAGGCCGCCGGAGCCGGCCAGGCGAAGTAGCTGACGCTCGGAATTGCTCGGCGCGTTTCCAGGCTGCTCCGTGTTGCCCATCGTGCAGCTTGCACTTCGTTCCATGGTTACCCCGAAATCCCGCCAGAACGCTTGTCTGCCGGTGCTATAATTCGGGTTTGCCCGCTTGTTTCCCGCCTGATTCGTGGCGGAAACATCGTTGTGTCTATAGGGAAGAGCGGCGCGGCGCTTCGTACTCATTCTGAACTTATTCAAAATCTGAGGTCTCTCCATGTCAGGCCACTCAAAATGGGCCACCATCAAGCACAAGAAGGGCGCGCTGGATGCCAAGCGCGGCAAGATTTTCACTCGGCTAATCAAGGAAATCACCATCGCCGCCAAGAGCGGTGGTGATCCCGAGAAGAACCCGCGCCTGCGTACGGCTGTTGCTGCCGCCAAAGCGGAAAATATGCCGGCCGACAACATAAAACGCGCTATCCAGCGCGGAACAGGCGAGTTGCCCGGCATCTCCTACGACGAAATCACCTTCGAGGGCTACGGTCCGGGCGGCGTTGCGATTCTGGTCGAGGTTTCCACCGACAACCGCAACCGCACCGTCAGCGAGATTCGTCACGCCTTCTCCAAGAACGGCGGCAACATGGGCGAGGCTGGCTCCGTGGCTTGGATGTTCCACAAGAAAGGCGACATCCTCATCCCCAAGTCGGCTGCCAAGGAAGACGACCTGATGAACATCATCCTCGAGGCCGGCGCCGACGACCTGAAGGATGACGGCGACAATTGGGAGATCCTGACCGATCCCTCGCTGTACGAAACGGTGTTGGAAGCGGTGAAAGCAGCGGGCATCAAGCCGGAGGTTGCCGAAATTGGAATGGTCCCGCAAACCTACACCAAGCTCGAGGGTCATCAGGCAGGCACCATGATTCGTCTGCTGGAAGCGCTGGAAGATTCCGACGACGTCCAGCACGTCTACTCGAACTTCGACATCGACCAGAAACAGCTGGAGGAAGTTGCGGGCTAGGGAAGCCGTCAGCACTCAGTAGTCAGCCAGCACGATTTGGACACCGGCCGCTCGCAGGAGCGGCCGTTTGTTGCTGAAGCAAAGATTCCACTCTGTCTCTGTGCCTCTGTGGTGAGTTCGCTCATGGCATTACAATACTGCCAGCATGATTTCCTCCCGGTTAGTTTCGCGCGCAGCAGCGCTCCTGCTGATTCCACTGACAATACTTGCAGTTGCCTGCAGCAAGGAGCAGCAGACGGCATCAGCATCGTCTGCTGAAACCAAAGCCGTCGACGCAGCGAGCCCGGCGGCGACATCCACGCCGCCGCCGCCTTCCGCTCCAACTGGCCCCAAGCCCAACATCGACGGCAACCACGTCATGCAGTACGTCAAAGAAGTGGTGGCCATCGGTTCGCGGCCCGTGGGCAGTCCGGGACACGCCAAGCTGGAGCAGTACATTCTCTCCAAGCTCAAGGGCGTCGACGTCGAGCAGGACAAGTTCACGGCGGATACGCCGGTAGGCAAGTTCCAGGTCAACAACATCGTCGCCAAGTTCCCCGGCCGCAAGGACGGCATCATCGTGGTCGCTGGGCACTATGACACCAACTATCCGCTGCCCAAGTCCTATGTAGGCGCCAATGACGGCGGATCTTCCACGGCGCTCTTGCTGGAGCTGGCTGACCAGTTCCGCGGCAAAGTGCGCGACGGCTACAGCGTGTGGCTGGTCTGGACCGACGCCGAAGAAGCATTCGTAACCTGGAGCGACACTGACAGTCTTTACGGAACCCGCCATCTGGCGCAGAAGTGGAACCAGGACGGGACCGCGAAGAAGATCAAAGCATTTCTGCTGGTGGACATGATCGGCGACGCCGATCTCGACATCCAGAAGGAAACCGCTTCGACGCCGTGGCTGAGCGAGCTGGTTTATCAGGCGGCGAGCAATCTTGGCTACCAGTCGCACTTCTACCAGATGCAGGGCCGCATTGACGACGATCACGTGCCGTT
>Ga0265313_10004077_pt1 | contig 11380 bp, 9 predicted proteins | sample 4123metaG_FD_203122 | JGI IMG/M metagenome (GOLD analysis project Ga0265313, IMG submission 203122) | Rhizosphere microbial communities from Carex aquatilis grown in University of Washington, Seatle, WA, United States - 4-1-23 metaG | ecosystem: Host-associated > Plants > Roots > Rhizosphere >...
GATCGGAGACGGTCAATACTACGCGACCCTCAGGATCGGTACTGATGATGTCAACGACACTCGAATCATCAAGAGCTATCTGAATTAGGGTAACAATCCGGACGCCGGAACCCGATCCGCCCTCCTGGGTGGAAAACGCATACACCGCCGCCTCCCAATGAGACCTATTGGCGTGGCTTGCACCGCGCGATAGACTGGTGAGAGTTACTGTCTCCCCCGATGCCGCAAATCTTGTTGCCGGTCATCCCGAAGCTGACGCTCACCGCGGTGATCGATATCCTGGCCGTGGCGGTGCTGCTCTACCAGTTCATCTTGATGCTGCGGGGCCGCCGCGCCATGCATGTTTTCGGCGGCTTACTAGCGCTGGTGATTCTGTATCTGATCGCCGTGTCGCTGCGCTTGAATTTGCTCCGTTCGGCCCTGGCGGCCCTGGCGCCCTATACCGCTATCGCCTTGATCGTCATGTTTCAGGCCGAAATTCGCGGCCTGCTGACCCGCGTCGGACGAATCCGCTGGCTGGGGCTCGGAGGCCAGTTGGAGCGCCGCGAAGTGGTGGATGAAATCGTCTTGGCGGTGCAGCAGATGATCGAGGACAAAACCGGTGCGCTGATCGTGGTGGAGCGGGAAATCGGCCTGCGGACCTTTATCGAAAGCGGTGTGGCACTGGATGCCGTGGTTTCCCGGGATCTGCTGTGCTCGATTTTTCATCATGGCGGCCAGCTGCACGACGGCGCCGTCATCATTCAAGGCGACCGCATCGCGGCCGCGGCCTGTTTCCTGCCCCTACATACGCATCCCCTCACCGCTCGTAAGGTCGGCACGCGTCATCGCGCGGCGATTGGTGTCACGGAAGGCACCGATGCGCTGGCCGTTGTACTCTCCGAGGAGCGTGGCCACATTTCGATTGCCTGGCGCGAGGATCTGGAACAGGATGTCAGCATCGACCGCTTGCGCGAGCGTTTGATTCGCCACGCCACAGGTCAGGCCGCCCGAGCGGATCAGCCGCCCGAGCCGGAATTGAGGCGGGCGCAACCATGAGATCACAAGCCACGAGATCACGAACATGATGCGGGTGGTGGGCGTAGTCACCCGCAATCTGGGCTGGAAACTGCTTTCCGTGGCCCTGGCCGTGGTGCTATGGATCGCCGTCGAAGGCGAACCCGAGCTGGTTACCGTACAGTCCGTTCCCGTCTTCTATCGAAACGTCGAGCCCTCGTTGGCCCTGGTCGCGAATCCTCCCGCCACGGTCCGCGTCGAAATGCGCGGGCCCTCCGACGTCCTGGGCCGCGACAATCTTTCCAATGTCGTTCTGCTATTGGATCTGGCCGGCCAAACCGAGCCCGGCGAGAAAGTATTCCCCATCTCGCGCGCTAATGTGACGCTGCCGACGGGGGTGAACTTCGTTCGCTCGGATCCCTCCGAGCTCAAGCTGCACCTGGATCGGGCTCCCGCCGATGGAACATTGGAACCTAAAGGAAACTTCGCACCGAAACAATGAGACAGCTATTTGGAACCGACGGCATTCGCGGCACCGCCGGAGAGTATCCGCTGGACCGCCCTACCACCTTTGCGGTGGGCGTGGCGCTGGCGCAGTGGATCGGCACGAATCATCTGAATCCGGAAGTGGTTCTCGGGATGGATACGCGCGAGTCCGGGCCCTGGATCGCCGAACATGTCGCGGGCGGCTTGGCGCAAGGCGGCGTGCGCGCTCGCAGTGCCGGACTCATTAGCACCCCTGGACTGGCCTTCGTGGCCAAAACGGGACCGTTCGCGGCCGGTGTGATGATTTCGGCTTCGCACAATCCGTTCCAGGACAATGGCATCAAGATCTTCGATCACTCCGGTTTCAAGCTTCCCGATCAGCAGGAGCATACGATCGAAGGCCATATCTTTGCTTCAAAGAACGCCTCGACCAGTTCGGGGAAGCCTCCTTCGCCGCAAAGGTTGATCGTGGATGAAGGGCTGGATCGCGCCTACGTGGAGCACCTTGCCAGCACCATGCCCGATGGACTGGGCGGCATGACGATCGTGGTCGACGGGGCGAATGGAGCGGCTGTCCACCTGGCGCCGGCATTGTTCGAGCGGCTGGGGGCCAAGGTCGATTGCATCCACTGCACGCCGGACGGGAAGAACATCAATCTCAACTGCGGCGCTCTACATGTGGAAGGGTTGCGGAAGCGCGTGCTCGAGACCGGCGCGACCCTGGGAGTCGCCTTCGATGGCGACGCGGACCGCGCTATGTTCGTTTCGCATTCCGGCAAGATCGTGGATGGTGACGGCGTGTTGCTGCTGTGCGCCCGCCGATTGCAGTCCACGCGCGGCCTGAAGGAAGTAGTCTCCACCGTGATGTCAAACCTGGGACTGGAGCGGGCACTCGCGCATCACGGGATCGGAATGGTGCGGACGCCGGTGGGCGATAAGTACGTTCTGGAAGAAATGATCAAGCGCGATGCGCTCCTGGGCGGCGAGCAAAGCGGCCACGTGATCTTCCGCGAGTTTGCCACCACCGGCGACGGGCTGTTGACGGCCTTGCGTGTATGTGACGTGATGCGGACTTCTGGCAAGGATCTGGATGCGCTGACGGCCGAGCTGGAGATTTATCCTCAGCTTCTGGTCAATGTCCGCGTGAAGGAGCGGCGTCCACTGGAAGACATGGCCACGGTCAAGGAAGAGATTCGCCGCATGGAAGCCGAGTTCGGCGATACCGGCCGCGTGGTGGTGCGATTCTCGGGAACCGAGCCGCTCGCCCGCGTAATGGTGGAAGGTCCGAAACTAGACCGCGTGGAGCATTTCGCGGAATCCATCGCCGCGGCCATCCGCAGCGAATTGGGCTAATCCCGCCGTATAATCAAGGGACATGTTCTTTCGCAACCAGAAGCCTCACCAGTGGACGTTTGAGGAGCGCCTCGGCAATCTGAAACAGTTCCGTTTTGAAGTCCAGCGCCAGGGCGCGGGTGCGCTGGTCACTCGCGACGGCTCGGGAGCCATGATCGAGGATCTGGGCAATGGACAAGTCAAGGTCGACAAAGCCGGAGTGCTGGTTGGCGCCGAGATCGCCAATCTGGTCAGCCGCGGCTATCAAATGTTCCTGCGGACTCCTTCCGGCAAAGAGATTCCTGCGCTGGCCGATCAGCTCAAGAAGCTCCACGCCTTTGACGAAGATCTGCGTGAAGGATTAGGCCTGACCAGCCTGTACAACTTGTCGCTCGGGACCACCTCTGACGATCATTTGTACGACCGTGTAGAGGATCGCGACGAGCCGCATCATCCGCGGCCCTGGGAAGTCAAAGCCGAAACCAAGGCCGCGCAGTAGAGGCCATTTGAGCTCACGCCAGTTCGGGGTAGTGGTCGCGGGCTTCTGCTCATTCCTGCAGATGTACTCCACGCAGCCCTTGCTGCCGATGCTGACGGGAATCTTCCACGCGAGCAAAATCGCGGTCAGCATGACCGTTACGCTCGCGGGGTTGGGCGTAGCCGTCGCGGCCCCGATCGCGGGAATACTTGCCGACAAGATCGGCCGCAAGCGCGTGATCGTCTGGTCCGCGTTCCTACTGGCCATTTGCAGTTTCGCTGCAGCGACTTCACCGGGCCTCGGCATGCTCCTCTTTTGGCGATTCTGCCAGGGTTTATGTACACCGGGAGTCTTTTCCGTCACGGTCGCGTACATCAATGACGAATGGGCGTCGGGCGGCGCGGGCGCGGTCCTGTCCTCGTATGTCAGCGGAACGGTGCTGGGCGGATTCTCCTGCCGCTTTATCTCCGGCGTGGTCGCCTCGCACTTTGGTTGGCGATGGGTCTTCATCGTACTCGGCGTCCTGACTCTGGCCGGCACTGGCGCAATCGCGTGGTGGCTGGAACCCGAGCGGCACCCGCATAAGGCAGCGCAGTGGGAGGGTTCGTGGTTTGCGGCGGTGACGTCGCACTTGAAGAATCGACGCCTGCTGGGGACCTATCTGGTAGGGTTCTGCGTGCTCTTTCAACTGGTCGCGGTCTTCACCTACGTGACGTTCTATCTGGCGGCGCAACCCTTCAACCTGGAACCCGTCGCATTGGGATCGATCTTCTTCGTGTATTTGGTGGGAGCGGCCGTGAATCCCGTGGCGGGGCGCGCGCTCGACCGATACGGACAGCGCGTGGTGCTCGCGTGCGGGATCGGCGCGGGCGTAGCGGGCATCGCGCTCACACTGGTGCACAGCTTGTGGATGATCGGGCTGGGACTGACCATCTGTAGCAGCGGCGTCTTCGCGGCGACCACCGCGGCCAACAACTTCGTGGGTGCGGCCGCGGAACACAACCGGTCGCTGGCCGTGGGATTGTACGCTGCGTTTTACTACGTTGGCGGCGGCTTGGGTGCGGCGATCCCCGCGTACTTCTGGGACCTGGGGGGCTGGCCTGCCTGCGTGGCGTTCATCGCCTGCGTACAGATTCTGACGGTCGCGATCGCACTGACGTTCTGGAAGGGTCCGGTGCGAGCTGGAGTAATGATAGCTACATAAAAGAATCTTATGGGCAACCCCTCTTGCATTTGCGAATCTTGTGCTGTACTCTTAGATTCATAGAGACGACGATGTCATTTGCAGATCCCAACCAGGCTCTCTCGCGCGGCAACGCGGTCTCTACTGAATTCATTCCTGTATTAGGGCTCGTTCTTATTATTGGGGTCGGTGTAGCCGGCCCCGCCTGAACGGCCCAATTCGTAGGGATACGGACTTGGCCACTGGCGGGGACAGAAACCCCGGACAGTGGCCTTTTCCTTTTTGGGAGGATGTATAAATGTCGACCAAATTGATGACCGGTGCGCAAGTCGTCCTCGAATGCTTGTTGCGTGAGAAGGTGGATACCTTCTTCGGATATCCGGGTGGCGTGACGCTGCCGTTATACGACGCGCTTTACGATCACCCAATCAAGCACATCCTGGTGCGCCACGAGCAGAACGCGTGCTTCGCGGCACAGGGATACGCGCGCGCCACAGGCAAGGTCGGCGTGTGCTGCGCGACGTCAGGTCCCGGCGCGACGAACCTGATCACCGCGCTGGTCGACGCGCTGATGGACTCCATTCCAATCGTTGCGATCACCGGCCAGGTGTCGACGAAGCTGATCGGCAGCGACGCGTTCCAGGAAGCCGACACGTTCGGCATCACGCGCTCCTGCACGAAGCACAATTTCATGGTGAAGAAATTGTCGGAGCTTCCGCAGGCGATCCACGAAGCGTTTCACATCGCGGCTACCGGACGGCCAGGTCCGGTGCTCGTCGATATTCCCAAGGATGTCTTCCAGGCTCAAGGCCATTACACGCCCGTCTCGACCATTCATCTTCCGGGCTATCGTCTGAACACGGAAGGCCACGCGGGGCAGATCCGTCGTGCGGCTGAGATGATCTGGGAATCTGAACGCCCCATGGTTTACGCGGGCGGCGGGATTGTCGCAGCCGAAGCCGCGAACGATCTGCGTGCTTTCGTGGAAATGGTCGATATACCGTCGGTTTGCACGCTGATGGGTCTGGGATCCATGCCCAGCACGCATCCGAATTTCATCAGCATGCCGGGCATGCACGGCAGCTACGCCGCCAATATGGCGATGACCGAAACCGATCTGATCATCGCGTTGGGCGTGCGTTTCGACGATCGCGTGACAGGCCGGCTGGCCGCGTTCGCGCCACATGCGAAGGTGATCCACGTGGATATTGACCCTGCCGAGATTGGGAAGAATCGTGCAGCGGATATTCCCATCGTGGGCGACGTCAAGAAAGTTCTGGAGCGTCTGACCCACGAAGTGCGCGAGTTGGCGCCTTCGATGAAAGCGAAGAACGCCGCGGCCCGTACGGCCTGGTGGGCGCAGGTCAAAGGCTGGAAAGCCGAGCATCCGCTGGAGCCCGAAATCTCGACCGACGAGATCAAGCCGCAGCATCTGATCGCGGAAATCGACCGGCTTTCGGGCGGCGAAGCGATCGTCGCCAGCGACGTCGGCCAGCACCAGATGTGGGGCGCGCAGTTCCTCAAGTTCAACCATCCTCGGCTGTGGCTCAATTCCGGCGGCCTGGGATCGATGGGCTTTGGCCTGCCAGCGGCCATCGGCGCACAGTTCGCGCGGCCCGACAAGCTGGTGTTCGCGCTGGTTGGCGACGGCGGATTCCAGATGTCGATTCCTGAGCTGGCCACCATCGCCAATCACGCGCTGCCGGTCAAGATTATCGTGATGAATAACGGCCACCTGGGCATGGTCCGGCAGTGGCAGGAGCTGTTCTATAACAATCGCCTGAGCTCGGTGCAGCTCGACGGGTTCCCCGATCCTGAAAAGCTGGCGGGCGCTTACGGGTTCCGCGGCAAGACCGTCGAGAACGTTCGGGATTTGCGCGGTGCGTTGGAAGCTGCGGTGCGTGAACCGGGTCCCTACTTGCTGAACGTGCGCGTAACGCCGTTTGAGAACGTATATCCCATGGTTCCGGCGGGCGGCGCGATCAACGAAATGGTTCTGGGTCCAGTGCAGCCGGTCGCGGTTTAGCGGAGTTTTCCATGCTTCAATTAATTTCACTTTTGCTCGAGAACAAGCCCGGTGCACTCATGCGTGTAACCGGCGTACTCTCGGCGCGCGGCTACAACATCGAAAGCCTGACGGTCGCGCGGACGCTCGACCCGGAGCTCTCGCGCATGAGCATCGTCGTGGATATCGAGCCGAGTCAGCGCGTCCAGGTGATCAAGCAGATCAACAAGCTGGTCAACGTGCTGCAAGTATCGGATCTCACGGAAGGCTCGGCCGTACGACGGGAACTCGTACTCTTGTGGGTCGCAACCACGCAAGAGAATCGCATGGCTGTGCTGAAGGAAGCCGAGATGTTTGGTGCGAAAGCCGTAGACAGTTCGGTAGACGGCTACGCTCTGGAAGCTACTGGCGATACTGAAAAGCTGGACGCATTCATTCGCGTGATGCAGCGCTATGGCGATATCGAAGTAACCCGGTCGGGTCTGGTTTCCGTGCCTCTCGAGGCAAAGAAAGTGAAGCTGGCGCCGCCGGTGCACAAAGAACATTTAGAAACGGACGTCCTGGAAACGAACAGGCGGTCCTAAAAACCACGGAGTGAACTGAGAAAACATGGTTACCAAGTATTACGAAAAAGACGGCGATCCCTCGCTACTCAAAGGCAAGACGATCGCCATTATCGGCTATGGCAGCCAGGGGCACGCGCATGCGCTGAACCTGCGCGATTCAGGCCTCAATTCGATTGTCGGTCTGCCTGAAGGCAGCAAGAGCAAAGCCAAAGCGGAATCCGCCGGGCTGAAAGTTCTCTCGATTGCGGATGCCGCGAAGGCAGCCGACGTCATCATGATGCTGGTCCCGGATCACGTTCAAGGCGAGATCTACAAGAAAGATATCGAGCCGAACCTGACCGCCGGCAAGACGCTGATGTTCGCGCACGGCTTCAATATTCACTTCGGGTTCATCACGCCGCCTAAGAATATCGACGTTTCGATGATCGCTCCGAAAGCTCCCGGGCATCGCGTTCGCGAAGTCTTTACGGAAGGGCAGGGAGTTCCCGGTTTGGTCGCGATCCATCAAGATGCTTCGGGCAACGCTCTCCAGAACGCTCTGGCTTACGGCGGCGGGATCGGATGCCTGCGCGCCGGGATTCTCGAAACCTCGTTCAAGGAAGAGACCGAAACCGACTTGTTCGGCGAGCAAGCCGTGCTGTGCGGCGGTGTCAGCGAGCTCATCCGCGCCGGATTCCAAACCCTGGTCGACGCCGGATATGCCCCGGAAATGGCCTATTTCGAGTGCCTGCACGAAGTGAAGCTGATTGTCGATCTCATCTATGAGGGCGGCCTCAGCTACATGCGCTACTCGGTATCGGACACGGCAGAGTATGGCGATTACACCCGGGGTCCGCGCATTGTCACCGAACAGACTCGCGCCGAGATGAAGAAGATTCTCAGCGAGATCCAGACCGGCCAGTTCGCGCGCGAATGGATGGAAGAAAACAAAGCTGGCCGTAAGAAATTCCTCGCAATGAGGGAAGCTCAGGAGAATCAGCCTATCGAGACAGTCGGCGCGGAGCTGCGCAAGATGATGACCTTCCTCAAGAAGAAAAAGGAAGTCGGCGTACCAGCCGCTACGTAACTCTTATGCGCATCTTCACGTTCGACACCACGCTGCGCGACGGCACTCAGGGCGAAGCCGTCAGCTTCTCGGCCGACGACAAAATCCTGGTCGTCCATAAGCTGGACGAACTGGGGATCGATTACATTGAAGGCGGCTGGCCGGGGTCGAATCCGAAGGATAAGGACTTCTTCGCCCGCGCCCGCGAGCTGCAACTGAAGCATTCACGGCTGGTGGCTTTCGGCGCGACCCGCTTCGCCAAGAACACCGTAGAAGAGGATGCCAGCGTGAATGCGCTGATCGCCGCCGGAACTCCGGTGGTATCGATTTTCGGCAAGAGCTGGGACCTGCACGTCCATCGCGCCCTGGGTATCGAGGAGAACCAGAACCTCGAGCTCATCGCCGATACCGTGAAGTACCTCAAGGCTCACGGTAAAGAAGTGGTCTACGACGCCGAACACTTTTTCGACGGCTACTGCGCCAATCGCGATTTCGCCCTGCGTACGCTTGAAGCCGCGAAGAAAGCCGGCGCGGATGTCCTGTGTCTGTGCGATACGAACGGCGGCATGCTCACCACTAGGCTCGCGGAGATCTGCGCGGATGTCCGCAAGAACTTCGACGGCATGTTGGGGATCCACACGCACAACGATTCCGAACTGGCGGTAGCGAATTCGCTGGCCGCGATCGATCAGGGATTCGCGCATGTGCAAGGCTGCACCAACGGCTACGGCGAGCGCTGCGGCAACGCCAACCTGACCACGATCATCGCCAACCTCGAACTGAAGATGGGGCACACCACCATCGGCAAGGAGCGCCTGACGCATCTGACCGCGGCCGCGCGATACATCGCCGAACTGGCCAACCTGCCCATCCGCAACGATCAGGCCTACGTGGGTCCGAGTGCCTTCGCCCATAAGGGCGGCGTGCACGTAAGCGCCGTACTCAAGGATTCGTCCACGTATGAGCACATCAATCCTAAGCTGGTGGGCAATCGCCAGCGGGTGTTGCTCAGCGATCTTTCGGGGAAGGGCAACGTCCTCTACAAGCTCAAGCAGTATGGCTTGGAGGATCGCCTGGATGACACCGCCCGGCGAGAGCTGCTCGATCGCATCAAGCAGATGGAGTTTGAAGGCTACGAGCTCGAAGCCGCGGAGGGCACTTTCGAACTCTTAGTACGCGAGGCGCTGCGCCCCGGTCTGCAGTTCTTTGAAGTGGTCAGCTATGAGACCACTACCAAGTCGTCCGGCACCAGTACAGCCACGGTCACGCTCAAGGCGCAGGACGGAGTCCATTCCGGCACCGCCCAGGGCAATGGCCCGGTGAACGCTTTGGATCTGGCGCTAAGGCAATGCTTATCCGCGCTTTATCCTGGCATCGCCGGCGTTCGGCTGACTGATTATAAGGTCCGCGTGCTCGATAACAAGAAAGGCACCGCCGCCCGGGTGCGCGTCCTCGTAGAGTGGTCCGATCATCGCCGAAGCTGGGCTACCGTTGGTGTTTCGGAAAACGTCATCGAAGCGAGCTGGTTCGCCTTGGTCGACGCCCTCCGGTTGGAACTGATGCGGTTAGGCGAAAACGACCCCACCATTCAGCGCGCCGTCGAAGACTACTGCTGGGGCGTTTGAGGCCCCGAGTAGTTCGCCAGGGCTAAAGATGACCGCCTCAGCTAGGCAAGATCCCTAAGTATTGCCTAAGGCGTTTACTGCGTAGTATTTTTCCGGCCTCGACCGTACTATGGAATCGATGTCATGGTCGGAGGACACCCGGTGTCTGTATTGCGAGGGCAGGCTGCCGCTCTATCGCAAAATCACGCACGGGCAATTCTGTTCCAGCGCGCATCGCAAGGCTTATTGGCAGGAGCATGAGCGTCTAGCGGTCGAGCGGCTCCATCAGACCCATAGCTCGCTGCGGTCGTACCGATCTCTTGAAGTTCCACAGGAAGCGTCCCAGGAGACGGCCCCTTACCCTGAACTGGAATCAGTGACGCAAGTAAGCGTCGCAAGCTACCCCGAGCTGGAAACGGAGCTGGAACTGGATCCGGTTTCTTCGTTCGATGTGAATCTGTATCCGATACCCGACATGGGCGAGCCGCCTGTGCCCGCTTCCGAGTTGCTCAGACTGCTGTCGCCGGATTTCTTCGCGATAGGCGGAGGTTCCCCGGAACTGGTCGCGTCCGACCCATTCGAATACGAGATTACCCGCCAGCCGCTTGCTCCTACGGGGGTCTGGAGCCGCCCTGGAACCAACCCACTTCCGGAAGCCCCGCGGATGGCCGTGTGGTCGTATCTCGGACTTCAGACTTCAGAAGTCAAGAAAGCCGCTGGCGCAGCCAGCGTGAATTGTGACGTGGAGTTTTGCCACCCGCAGTCGGGCCAGCCTGCGGTCGGGATGCGCGCGGCCGGACGCCTAGACCTGCCGCATTCGATGGCTCTCGAAGCCCGTCGAGCCGCCGCCAAGGATTCAAACCTCCAGGTTCTGGAGATGCGAGCGAAGCCGGTAACGGCCGTCGAGCTGGAAGTCCCGCTCGAGAGCGATGTGCTGCTTGAATTGCTCGATCAGCAGATACCGCATCCGGATCGGCTGTACGCATTAGCGAAGTTCGCGGCGCGCCAATCGGCGGGGACGTCAGCCTCCGCGCCGCCACAGCAGTTCGATACAGCGGCAAAGACGGCATTGCCCGCCGGCCCAAGTGTTACTGCCGATTGTCAACCGGCTTCCAGCGCAGCCATGCTGCAGCTCTCCGCAGCCCTGTTGCCGGCGCAGGGAACGCGGGTGAGCAGGACCGCGATTTCGGAGATTGCAAGCCACCCGCAGACGGTGGCTTCCGCCATCCTGCCTGTCGGGGAATCGATCCAAAAAATGGGCATGGCAGGACTCCAGAGCCTCCGCTCGAACCTGTCCCGGCCGGCGCAAGCAGTGTTCGCGCGTCGAGCCACCGGCCCACTGGCGTTCGACCTTGGAACGGGAGTCTCGTCGGATGTTACCTATCCGCGCCTGGATCCCGTCGTTGACGACGTTGAAGCGCCGCTATTTAACCGCCTTCTGCCGTTGACGTTTGCCAAGAAGCGCAAATCCGCCGGAAACGTTCCGCGTGTTGAGCCGATTGTGCGCTCGCTTCCCCAAGCTGTTGAGATCCATCCGGTGATTCCAAACTCCGGACTCGAGCCGCTGGACCGGAAGCCACCTCGGGATGCGATGCGGGAGCCCGAAAGCGCCATTGGTTACCTGATGCGCGGAGAAGGCCTCAAGAAGCTGGAACCGGCTTGGGCTCATGCCGCTGGTTTTTGGC
>Ga0265313_10004078_pt1 | contig 11378 bp, 11 predicted proteins | sample 4123metaG_FD_203122 | JGI IMG/M metagenome (GOLD analysis project Ga0265313, IMG submission 203122) | Rhizosphere microbial communities from Carex aquatilis grown in University of Washington, Seatle, WA, United States - 4-1-23 metaG | ecosystem: Host-associated > Plants > Roots > Rhizosphere >...
GCATGAATGCGCTCGGCTATCACGTCTGGGCGATCCGCTTCTATGCCTGCCTGTTCTCCGGGCTGCTCACCAGCGTCGCCGGCATCCTGTTCGTCTATTACACGCAGTTCATCAGCCCGCAGACGCTGGCGCTCACGTCGTCGGCGGAAGTGCTGCTGATGGTGATCTCCGGCGGGCCCGCCACGCTGCTCGGCCCGATCGTCGGTGCCGCCCTCGTCGTGGTCGTGAAGACGGTGGTGAGCGGCTACATCGAGCGCTGGAATTTCCTGCTCGGCACCATCTTCGTCGTCATCGTCATCCTGATGCCGGAAGGCCTGGTGCCCGGCAGCGCGCGGCTGTGGCGGCTCGCCATGCGCAAGATGTCCGTGCCCCGCAAGCCGGCGGTGACGGGGGCAAAGCCATGACCGCCCTTACCGTTTCCGCGCTGACCAAGTCGTTCGGCGGCCTGCACGTTACCCGCAGCGTCGACCTCGACATCGAGCCGGGTGAGCGGCGCCTCATCATCGGCCCGAACGGCGCCGGCAAGACCACCTTGTTCAACCTGATCACCGGCGAACTGACGCCCGACGCCGGCTCGATCAAGCTGTTCGGCCGCGACATCACGCGGACGCCGAGCCGCGAACGCCCGCATCTCGGCATGGCGCGCACCTACCAGATCATCACGCTGTTCGCCCGCGACACCATCATCCACAACGTGCGGCTGGCGCTGCTCGGCCTGTCGCCGTCGCGCTGGAACCCGTTCACGGATCTGAGCCGTCACGGCCACTTCACCGACCGCGGCCGCGAGGCGCTCGAGCGCGTCGGCCTCGGCCATATCGCCGACCGGCCGCTGGCGCAGACCTCGTACGGCGAGCGCCGCCGCGTCGAGATCGCCATGGCGCTGGCGCAGAACCCGAAGCTGTTGCTACTCGACGAGCCGTTCGCCGGCCTGTCGATCGACGAGCGCCGCGACGTGCAGAAACTGCTGCTGGCGATCCCGCGCGACGTCACCATCGTGATGATCGAGCACAACATGGACGTGGCGCTGGAATTCGCCGAGCGCATCACGCTGCTGCATTTCGGCGAGGTGATCGTCGAGGGCAACCGCGCCGAAGTGGTGGCCGACCCGCGCACCCGGGAGGTCTATCTTGGCCACTAGCGCGCTCGCCCTCCGCAACGTCGACGCCTATTACGGCGACAGCTACGTCCTCGAGGGCGTGTCGTTCGAGCTCGGCGAGGCGCGCATGCTCGGCCTCTTGGGTCGCAACGGCGCCGGCAAGTCGACCTGCATGAACGTCACCATGGGGCTCTTGGCGCCGCGGCGCGGCGAAGTATCTGTGTTCGGCGAGCCGGTCACCGGCATGTCGCCCGAGATGATCGCGGCGCGCGGCGTCGCGCTGGTGCCGCAGGGCCGCCGCATCTTCAAGAGCCTCACCGTGCGCGAGAACCTCGCGGTCGCCGCGCGCAAACCCGACGCCAACGGCAAACACGCTCCTTGGACAATGGAAACCGTGTTCGGCATGTTTCCCCGCCTCGCCGAGCGCCACAAGCAGATCGCGGCGCACTTGTCCGGCGGCGAACAGCAGATGCTGGCGATCGGCCGCGCGCTGATGGGCAATCCGCGCGTGCTGCTGATGGACGAGCCGTCGGAGGGCCTGGCGCCGCAGATCGTCGCCGAAGTGATGGCCACCATCCGCAAGCTCAAGGAAAGCGGCCTGTCGATCGTGCTGGTCGAGCAGAACCCCCGGCTCGTCTTCGACGTCGCCGACGATATCGTCATCCTCAACACCGGCCACGTCGTCGTGGTATCGACGCCGGCGAAGCTCGATCAGGATGGCGTCGATCTGCGCCAGCACCTCGGCGTCTTTTAAGTCCCCCACTCAGGAAGGTCCGCAAATGGAAGTCTGGAACAAATACGCCAACACCGCGGCGCGAAAGCATGGCAAGCCGGGCCGCGATGTCAGGCCAAAAAGCCTTACCGTCGACATGCACTGCCATGTCACGGTACCGCGCGTGGCGGAAATCGTCGCCCCTCACCTCAAGAACACGAACGACCCGCTGGTCGCGCACTCGACTCCTGAGACGCAGGCGCTCATGGCGAAACAGGCGGCTGATGTCCGCACGCGCATGAGCACGACCGACGAGCGCTTTGCGGCGATGGACGGGATGGGCGTCGACATGCAGCTCATCTGTCCGGCGCCGCCGCAGATCTTTTATTACCTGCCGCTCGAGGTCGGCGTCGCGGCCGCGCGCGCACTCAACGACGGCATCGCCGAGTATGTCGGCAAGCACAAGGATCGGCTGGTCGCGCTCGGCGGCGTGCCGCTGCAGGATGGCAACGAGGCCGCCAAGGAGCTCGAGCGCAGCATGAAGCTCGGCTTCAAGGGCGTCGAGATCCTCACCAACGTCAGTGGCAAGGAACTGTCGGATCCGGCTTTCGCGCCATTCTGGAAAAAGGCCGAGGAGCTCGACGCGCTGGTCTTCATTCACCCGACCGGCTTCACGCAGCCGCAGCGCTTCGCGCGCTTCTACTTCAACAACGTCATCGGCAATCCGCTCGACACCACGGTGGCGCTGCACTACCTGATCTTCGATGGCGTGTTCGAACGCCACCCCAAGCTCCGCGTTATGGCCGCCCACGGCGGCGGTTTCCTCGGCGCTTACTCAGGGCGCATCGATCACGCCTGGGGCGCGCGCTCGGATGCGCACGGCAATCTTCCGCGGCCGCCGACAACCTACCTGCGGCGCAATGTCTATCTCGACACCGTCGTCTTTACGCCGCACCAGCTTGAAGCGCTGGTAAGAACCTATGGCGCCGACCGCATCGTGATGGGGACGGACTATCCGTTCGACATGCTGGAATATGATCCGATCGGCCACGTCGCCTCGGTCGACAGCTTCGACGACAAGACGCGGGCTGCGATTTGCGGCGGCAACGCCAAGACGATACTGGGGATCTGATCGGCGCGGATATTCAGAGTTCGAAAGAACGGCGGAGGTGGCAGTGAACGGGGTTCAAGTACCCATTCCGACGGAAGTGCATTTTGACTTTCTGGGAATGACCATCCCAATTCATTGGGGTTATCACGCCATCCTGATGGTCGCGGTCTGGTTCGTGCTGGTCCCGATCTGCATCGTCGCCATCCGTTTCGGCAAGCCGAAGCCGACGCTCACCGGCCTCTATCGCAAGGTTTCGATCTGGCACGCGGAGTGGTGGTGGTTCAGTGTTCACAAATATGGGCTGATGTTTTCGATCGGCCTGGCGCTCGCCGGCGCCGTCGTGGCGGTGACGGTGAGCCGCGGCTTCAGCGGCTCGCTGCACTCGATTTTCGGCCTTACGACAATTGCGCTCGGGTGCCTGCAGATCATGGGCGGCTGGCTCAGGGGCAAGCACGGCGGCAAGAATTACTACACCGCCGATCCGAACGATCCGAAAACCTGGTTCGGCGATCATTACAACATGACGACCCGCCGGCGAATATTCGAGGCTTATCACAAAACGGCGGGCTACTTCGTCTACTTCTTCGCTGCCGGGGCGGTTGCCAGCGGCCTCATGCAATATCCGATTCCAGGTCTCGCGCTGTTCGTCGTCGCCATGGTGCTCATCGCCTTCGTTGTATCCATTGTTCTGGAATACAACGGATACCGCTATGACGGCTATCGCGCCGCGCATGGCTACACGATGGACGCGCCGTTCAACAAACAGCGCGAATTTCTGTAACGGTCGCCACCTCAGGAACGACGCTTATGAGCAGTCAGGATTTGCCAAAACCGGACTACGCCAAAAACATGAAGCTGATCGGCTACAGCGATCAGGGCGGCAGGCCGGACGGCGTGCAGATCATGGTCAACAAGGGCTACGCCTATATCGGCCACATGTTCTCAAAGGGCTTTAGCGTCATTGATGTGCGCGACCCGCGCAACCCGAAGCCGGTCCAGTATATCCCGGCGCCGGCGAATACCTGGAATATCCATCTGCAGGCCCACGGCGACCTGCTGCTGGTGATCCACGCCAAAGACATGTTCGCCGCCGCTGAATTCGCCGATGAGCGGGCCTATTACAAGGGAGCTCTTGGCCAGAAGGTCGGCACCGCCGAAGCAAAGCGCGTGCGCGACTGGAGCGCGGGACTGGCGGTATATGACGTGTCGAAGCCCGAGGCTCCGCGCCAAATCGGATTCATGGCGATCGAGGGCGGCGGTATCCACCGCGTCTGGTACGTCGGCGGCCGCTGGGCTTATGCCTCCGTGCTGCTCGACGGATTCACCGATTACATTTTCATCAGCATCGACATGAGTGAGCCGGCCAATCCGCGCGAGGCCGGGCGCTGGTGGATACCCGGCATGAACCAGGCGGCCGGCGAGATGCCGTCATGGCAGCCGACAAGGCGTTACGGCCTGCATCATCCGATCGTCCACGGCGACACCGCCTACTGCGCCTGGCGCGATGCCGGCATGGTCGTGCTCGACGTCGCCGACCGCGCCAAACCGAAGCTGATCGTGCATCGCAACTGGTCGCCGCCTTATGGCGGCGGCACGCACAACTGTCTGCCGCTGCCTGACCGCAATCTGCTGGTGGTGGCCGACGAAGCCGTGCTCGACAATTGCGACGACGGCATCAAGTACATCTGGATGTTCGACATCCGCGAGCCGGCTAACCCGGTCAGTATTTCGACCTTTCCAACGCCGGGCGAGGCGGATTATTGCAGCAAGGGCGCGCATTTCGGCCCGCACAATATTCATGAAAACCGTCCGGGCACATTTGTCAGTTCGGACCTTATTTTCGCGACCTATCAGAACGCCGGCATTCGCATCGTCGATATTCGCAACGCCTACCGGCCCGAAGAGGTCGCCGCCTTTGTGCCGCCGACGCCGAACCGCCTGGTCGATACACGCCTGAACCGGACCAAAGTGATCCAGACCTGTGACGTGTTCGTCACCGCCGATGGGGTCGTCTACACCACCGACTACAACGGCGGCATGTACATTCTGGAATATAAAAACTGAAACTGGCCAAGGCTTGAGCCGGCCAGCGCATCGCCGATTGCGAGTCACGCGTACAGGAAATCCAGCACCGCCGTCTCGGTCAGCACCGCTTCGTCGGTTGAGTGCCGGCCGGCGCGCGCCTGCTCTTCCTGCGTCCGGGTCGCCTGCAGGAACGCGCCGAGATGACGGGCGCGCTCGATGATGCTGAAGTTTTCGCGCAGCCGCGCCGCCTCGAAGCGCTTGAGCGCGGCCGCGACGTCGCTTTCCGCCTGCAGCGCGGCGACCAGCGCCGCGGCGTCATCCGCGGCCTTGGACACGCCGGCCGCGACATGCGGCCGCGCCACGAAGGCGGCGTCGCCGACGATCGCGACCCGGCCGAACGCCATGTGCGGCGATTCCAGATCGTAGATCGGCTGCAGGATCGGCTCCTCGATCAGCCGCGCAGTCTGGCGGAATTGCGGGCCGAGCAGCCGCTCGGCATCGGCGCGCATCTCGGCGATCACCTCGCGCCGGATCAGCGGCGGCGGGATCGAGATCGAATGCGTGACGCCGCGCTCGTCGGTCAGCAGCCACGGCAGCTTGGTCTTCTCGTCCGCCGGCCGGTACCACACCACGTTGTAGCGGCGGTGGCCGGGGCGCAGGTCGTTGTCCGGACCGGCCACCGGATAGCCGAGGAACTGCTCGCCCGGCGGCAGGCCGAACGTCATGTACTCGAACAGGTCACGATGCACGTCGGGCGCAAACGCGTTCTCCGCGATCAGCGCACGCCAGGCGCTGTAGCCGGCGTAAAGCGGCACGACTTCGGGCGCGCATTGTTGGCGCACTGTGGAGCGCAAGCCATCGGCGCCGACGAGCAGGTCCGCAACAATGCTTTCGCCATCGGAAAAATGCGCGGTGACCTTCTCGGCGTCTTGCGTGAAGCGGGCGAGCATGCGGCCGCGGTGATAGTGCGCCGGCGGGAAGGCATCGCGCAGCAGGCGATAGACGCGCTCCCAGGCGGTGAGCACCTGCGGGCAGGTGAACGCGTGCGTGAAGCGGCCGTCCGCGTCGAGGATCTTGCGCGTGGTGATGGGAACGCCGAGCTCGTGGGTGGGCAGCCCCAGCCCGCGCAGTCGCTCGATCAATTCGGCCTGCGCGACGATGCCGGCGCCGCGGCCGGACAATTCGCTCTCGACCCGCTCGTATATATTTACCGACCAGCCGGCGCGGCGCAGCAACAGCCCGCTCAGCAAGCCGCTCATCGAGCCGCCGATGACGATCGCGCGTCGCTTGCTCGAACCGGCCAATCGAACGTCCTCTGCGTTTGAGTTTCGCGGACTATGCTATATATAGCGGCAAAGATCAGTGGAGGAATTTTTTCATGGCGCTGACCATGCACGACAAGGCCGCCGAGGTTCGGCACAAGAATCCGTGGCCGGCCGACATCGCCGCGGAATTCGAGCGCGAGGCAAAAAATCAAAACCCCTGCGTCGGCTCAGTCCTGCTCTCGGAAAACGAGCGCACGCGCGTATGGATGATCCGCCTGGCGCCTGGCGAGCGCTGCGGCTTTCACCGCCACGTCCTCGATTATTTCTGGACCTGCATCAGCGGTGGCCGCGCCCGTCAGCACGTGCATGACGGCACCACACTCGAGTGCGGCTACGCGCCGGGCGAGACCCGCCACGAAAGCTACGGCAAGGGCGAGTTCAAAGTGCACGACCTGGAGAACACCGGCGACAACGAGCTCGTCTTCATGACCGTCGAGTTCAAGGACAGCGCCAACAAGCCGCTGCCGTTGCCGGCCGGCGTTCGCCCGCAAGCCGCCGCGTAAGCCGCGATCAATTTGGTGCCCGCCCCGGATGGGGGCGGGCATTTTGTTTGGGGTACGCGGCAGACTAGCCAAGCCGACACGCTTCCTGCACACTGCGGCGCGAGCGTGGAATAACAAGAAACTCGGGTCTTCGGAGGGGAACGCCGGCGTCACGACATTCGCTGCATGCGCCGCTAGTGCGCGCAGGTGAATGACGCGGCCGCGGCAGAGGCGCATGGATATTTCCGCCGATCTTGTCGTCAACGCGATCGTTGCCGGGCTTCTGCTCGGCGGCTTCTACGCCGCCGTCACCGCCGGCATCTCGATCGCCTTCGGCATGCTCGACATCGTCAACATCGCGCATCCGGCCTTCGTCATCCTCGGCTCCTACATCGCGTATTTCTTCAGCGCCAGTCTCGGCATCGACCCGATCATCATCAGCATACTGGCCATGCCGTTTTTTTACTTGCTCGGTATGGCCGTCTATCAGGTCTACTACGTGGCGTTCGAACGGCGTGGGCAGGAAGCGCTGCGCGGCCTCGCGTTCTTCTTCGGCCTGCTGTTCGTCACCGAGGTGACGCTGATCCTCACCTTCGGCGTCGACTATCGCTACGTAGAAGCCGTCTATATCGGCCCCAGCATCCATATCGGCCTGATCGACATGCCGCTGCGCATGCTGGTGCCGTGCCTGGTGTCGCTGGCGCTGTTCGCCGCGATCGAACTGTTCGTCACCCGCACCTTCCTTGGCCGCGCCATCATGGCGGTGTCGCAGGACCAGCTTGCCCTGCAACTGATGGCGGCGAACCCGATCCGCATCAAGCGCATCGCCTTCGCCATCTCGATCGCAACCGCCTCGGTCGCCGGCGCGCTGCTCATCGTCATCCAGCCGGTCGAGCCGTCGGTCGGCCGCGAATATATCGGCCGCGTGTTCGCGATCTGCGTCCTCGGCGGGCTCGGCAGCATGCCCGGTACCTTGATCGCCGCGCTGCTGCTGGGCGTGGTCGAAAGCATCACCTCGACATTCTACGGCCCGTCATGGTCGCCGGCGGTGTCGTTCGGCTTCCTGCTGTTGACGCTGGCGTTCCGGCCGTCCGGATTGATGGGGCGCTGAACCATGAGCACCATCAAATTCTCCATCATCACCGCCGCGGTCGGCCTCGCCGTGCTGGTCTTCGCGCACTGGTTCGGCGTCGATTACGTCTATTTCGCCGGCTACACGATCCTGCAGTTCATCGTGCTGTCGACCGCCTGGAACATCCTCGGCGGCTATTGCGGCTACGTGAATTTCGGCACCGCCGCCTTCTTCGCGCTCGGCGCCTACTCCTCGGTGTTCTGGTACAACTTCTTCCCGCTGCCGATCCCGGTGCTGATCGTGCTCGGCGCGGTCGGCTCCGGCATCGTCGGCTTCGGCATGGGCTACCTGACGCTGCGGCTGCGCGGCGCCTTCTTCTCCATCGCGACGCTGGCGCTGGCGGTCGTGCTGCAGACGCTGGTGGTGAACTGGGATTTCGTCGGGGGCTCGCGCGGCGCCTATATCCTGCATCCCGAGAATCTCGAGATCGGCAGCGTCAGCGTCCACTACATCGAATACCTGTTCACGCTGATGCTGGTGTTGACGGTGGTCGCACTGGTGACGGCGCGCATCATCGAGCGTTCGCAGCTCGGCTACGGCTTTGCCACCATCCGCGACGACGAGCTGGCCGCGGAAGCCTGCGGCGTGCCGACGCTGCGGCTCAAGCTGATCGCCACCACGCTGTCCGGCGCCTTCATGGGCATGGCCGGCGCGCCCTTCCCCTACTACATCGGCTACCTGCAGCCGCAGTCCGCTTTCGCGCTCGACTACGCGGTCAATTCGATCGCCATGCCGATGATCGGCGGCACGCAGAGCTGGATCGGGCCGCTGATCGGCGCCATCGTGCTCGGCTCGGCCCAGCAATACGCGACCGTGACCATCTCCTCGGCGGTCAACCTGCTGATCGTCGGCTTGATGCTGGTCGGCTTCGTCATCATCGCGCCCAACGGGCTGTACGGACTCGTCGAGGAGCAGTGGCGGCGCCGGCGGAGGAAGTCATGACCGCGCTGCTGCACGTCGACAACATCAGCAAGCGCTTCGGCGGCTTCGTCGCGCTCGACGGCATCAACCTCGAGGTGCAGCCGGGCGAGCGGCTCGGGCTGATCGGGCCGAACGGCTCGGGCAAGAGCACGCTGGTCAACTGCATCTGCGGCACGCTGCAGAACGAGACCGGCAACGTGCTGTTCGACGGCCGCACCATGGACGGGCTCGCCGCCCATCAGCGCACGCATCAGGGGCTGGCGCGCAGCTTCCAGCTGCCGCGCCCGTTCCACAGCATGTCGCTGGCCGATAACCTGCGTGTTCCGCTGCTCTACACCGTACATGCCCGGCCCGGGCAGCTGCGCACCCCCGCCGACGTCGAGGCGCGTTGCGGCGAGCTGCTGACCATGGTCGGCCTTGCCAGCAAGGCTAAGCAGCGGCCGCGCGACTTAACGCAAGTCGAGATGCGCAAGCTTGAGCTCGCCCGCGCCATGGCCGCCGAGCCCAAGCTGCTGATCGCTGACGAGTCGATGGCCGGCCTGTCGCATTCCGAAATCGAGGACATCCTGTCGCTGCTGATGGAGCTCAACGGCCGCGGCATCACAATCATCCTGATCGAGCACATCATGAGCGCGGTGATGAAATTCTCGCAGCGGCTCGCGGTGCTGGTGTCCGGCAAGAAAGTTGCCGACGGCAAGCCGGAAGACGTCGTGCGCGATCCCGAAGTGGTGAGGGCATATCTTGGCCAGTAGCATCACCATCGAGGGCGTGCATGCCGCCTACGGCGCGGTGCGGGTGATCCACGATGTCTCGATGTCGGTGAACGCCGGCGAGACCGTGGCGCTGCTCGGCACCAACGGCAACGGCAAGTCGACGCTGATGAAATGCATCATGGGCATCGTGCGCCCCGACGAGGGCCGCATCATTGCCGAGATCGACGGCGAGAAGCACAACCTGGTCGGCATGGCGACCGAGGACATCGTCGACCTCGGCATCGCGCTGGTGCCGGAAGGCCGCCGCCTGTTCCCGAAACTGACGGTCGAGGAAAACCTGCTGCTGGGCGCCTTCCGTCCCAAGGCGCGCGCGCAGATCAAGCCCAATCTCGCGTTCTGCTTCGAGGCGTTTCCGCGCCTCGCCGAGCGCCGCAAGCAGCTGGCCGGCTCGATGAGCGGCGGCGAGCAGCAGATGCTGGCGCTCGCGCGCGCGCTGATGCTGACGCCGCGCATTCTGCTGGTGGATGAGCCGTCGGTCGGCCTCGCGCCGCTGCTGGTCGCCCGCACCATCGACGCCATCAAGCAGCTCAAGGACCACTATCAGCTCACCGTGCTGATGGCCGAGCAGAATTTCACCCAGGCCATCCGCATCGCCGACCGCGGCTACGTCATCGTGCATGGCAAGATCGCGTTCGAGGGCCATTCGGCCGACGAACTCAACAACAACGACCTGATCCGCCAGTTTTATCTGGGGATGTGATCCGCCCAAACAAAAACGGCGCGGGAGAGGCTCCCGCGCCGTCTGTTATTTCGGCTGTCGCGGCTTAGTTGGTCGCCGCCTTCGCCTTCTCGTAAGGATAGATCACCTTGCCGGTCGACAGCTCCTTCGGCGTGAGCACGGTCTGGTAGTTCATGCCCTTCCAGGTCTCGCCGGCTTTGATGTCGTGGTACTGCACCTGCATCATGCCTGACTTCGTCCATTCGCCGTTCGGGCCGTATTTCCAGTCGCCCATGATGGTCTTGAACGTCGCCTTGCGCAGATATTCCGCGATCTTGTCGTCGTTGATGCTCTTGGCACCGTTGACGGCTTCACCGAGCACGCTCAGATAGGCGTAGCCCCAGCCGCCGAGATAGTAGCCGAGCGGATCGACGCCTTCGGCACCCGCGCGCGCCTGGTACTTTTTAAAGAACTCGGTGGCCGGCGCCATCATCTTCTCCGACGGCACCCAGGTCTCATAGTTCACGATGCCGTTGAGCTTCGGACCGAGCTTCGCCTTGAACACGGTAGCCTGCAGGCCGACCATGGCGCCGCCGATCATCTTCGGCGTGTAGTTGGCCTCGTTGACCGCCAGCGTGATGCCGACCGACGACAGCGGATAGGAACACACCACCACGAGATCCGCGTTCGAGGCTTGCAGCGCGCGCACGATCGGCGAGAAGTCGGTCGTGCCCGGCGGGAAGGTCTTGTCGTAGACCGTCTTGAGGCCGAATTTCTTCACGTTGACGCGCGCGCCGTCGCAGGCGTTACGCGAGAATTCCGCGTCCTCCGAGGTCAGCGCGACCGTCGTCGGCTTCGGATTCTGCTGCATCGCGACCTGGAAGAAGCCCTCGGTGAACGAAGGCTTGGTGTCCTGGCCGGTCGGCAGCACCGAGAAGTACTTCGGATATTTGAACTGCGAGTTCACGTCGAGCGCGAACAGGCTGATGAAGGTCTTGCCCTTCTGCATGACGACGGGCATCGCCGGCGCCACCATGTTGGTGGCATAGCCGCTGACCACGAGATCGACTTTGTCGACGTCGAGCAGCTTGGTGTAGATGCCGGGCACCGTCGACGGGTTCGACTGATCATCGTAGTAGATCA
>Ga0265313_10004081_pt1 | contig 11376 bp, 16 predicted proteins | sample 4123metaG_FD_203122 | JGI IMG/M metagenome (GOLD analysis project Ga0265313, IMG submission 203122) | Rhizosphere microbial communities from Carex aquatilis grown in University of Washington, Seatle, WA, United States - 4-1-23 metaG | ecosystem: Host-associated > Plants > Roots > Rhizosphere >...
GCCCACCTCTTGGCTCGCAACAGTCGCGTCGAAGAGGATCTGGTCGATCAACTGTTCAATTCGAGCGAAAAGCGCTTGGCGCGGACTCTTCTGCTTCTTGCGAATTTTGGCAAAGAAGGTGCGCCGGAGCCGGTCTTAGCCAAGATCAGTCAAGAGACACTTGCGGAGATCATTGGTACGACCCGATCCCGCGTCAGCGTATTCATGAACAAATTTCGGCGTTTAGGGCTGATCAGTTACAACGGCCACATTGAGGTGCATCGCTCGCTGTTGAATGTGGTTCTGCACGAGAAGCCGGAAATAGATCGCGACGATAAATTGGATACATGAGCGCCGTGAACGCCGGTTCGACGAGAGCCGGAAGTCCGCGTATTTCCCGCCATTGTCTCCACCGTTCCCCCGGAGCCGCCAGCCTGATTTAGTATCGGTCGCGTTTCGCCTTAAGCCCGTCGACACGGCGGCTGCCGGTCCAGACTTCCAGGTCGCGATCCTTCAAAAGCTGTTTTGCGGCCGTCAAAGCCTCAGCATCCGTGCGCGCCTCTATGACGTTAACGCGCATGACAACGCGATCGTCCCCCAGAGTATAGACCCGATAGGCCGCCATGGCTGCGCTCCTATGCGTCGCCTTCTGACGCGCGGCACCAAGTTGAGAAGTGTGCGCGGCACCAGCTCGGGGCGTCAAACGCCACGTCCGCGATTTGATTTTTGGAAGCGTCGGGAACCACAAGCGCCTCCGCGCGTTCCGCTAAGCGGACCCAAAGATGCACCGCATGAAAGGAATGTATATCATGCGGGTATTACTGGGGATCATTCTCGGAGTGTTTCTGACGATCGGATTCGCCTACGTGTACGACGCGTCGACAACTCGCACGTCCGATGCGGCCGCACAGACTAGCGTCGAGCAGCGGCCGATGGTGAACTGGGACGTCGTCAGCCGGAACTGGCAGGGGTGGTCGCTAGGCGTGCGTAACACCTGGAATAAACTGGCATCCCGCTAAGCAATTTCATTGCCGCCCCGTGTCCGGCCGCGCTCATAAGGTCAGTCGTTATCGTCGCTATTGTCGAGAATTCGCCGCGGGATGTCGCCCGCGCCTCGCGTCTGGCTTCCAGGGAAGCTGAAATGCCGCTACCATTCACGCCAGCTCGGGGTCATCTGAGGAATGTCGGTTGACCTGAACGACCCAGGAGGGACTTGGCCGCTATGCGCCTCAGCCGATTGGGCTACTACGCCGATTTCCTGGTTTATCCGTTTCTAGTGTTGGCTCTGTTCGCCGTCGCATCGAGTCGCATGGCCCCTCATGCATGGATCGAATGGGTCGGTGCATCCGTGGCCGGCATCGCGACTTGGACGCTGGCGGAATACATTTTCCACCGCTTCGTTCTGCACGACTTTCCGTTCTTCGGGCGCCTGCATGACGCCCACCACGCCGATCCCACCGGCTACGTCGGGACGCCGACCTGGCTCAGCGCGGCTGCAATCTTGTTCGGCATCCTTCTGCCACTGTGGTGGGGAACGAACTTCGACCTCGCGAGCGGACTGACGACGGGATTCATGGCGGGATACTTGTGGTATGTCGGCATCCATCATGCCGTGCATCACTGGCAGATCAGGCAGGGCACGTATTTGTTTTGCGCCAAGCGCCGCCACGCCCTCCACCATTTCGCGCGTCAATCATGCAATTTCGGCGTGTCCAGCGGATTCTGGGATCGCGTGTTTCGGACGGGATTCGAGACGCGTTAACTGGAACGGCCGACGAACGCTTATACTCTATCGAACGAGTCTCACAGTGTCGGGCAAAATCGGTCCTAGTTCCTCATGATGAATGTCAAAAGACATGTTTCATCTTGTCCTTCACTGACATTTAACTATCGCGTATGGAACAAATGGTCGATTAAACTGGTCTATAGCGCGGCATGACTAAATTGGCGCGAGCTTCGATGGAGAAAGCTTCGTGTCGTGTCAGCAGCACAGGACTTCTTGAAGCGACGCGCCGTCGACATACAGGCCGTCGGCCGTTACAGCCTCGCCAGCCGCTTCGACGGACTCGGCAAACGGCGTCAGTTTGCCTGCCGCACAAGTCGTATCTCTCCTTTTCAAATGCTGGTCGCCGCACCTGTGCTCGGCCCCGTTGGCGAACGCGTGATCAGCCATTTCGGCCAGTTGGGACACCTTGAAGGCTTCATTTCGGATTTCGTGGCTGGCGGCTTCCTCGTCGAACTGCAGGCGACAAAAAGTCAGCGCCGACAGCTCGCGAACAAACTCGAATGGATCGAGGCGCGCGCGAGCGACCCGACGATCGTTGATGTGCGCGAGCAGGAGCGCGTCGTTCCGGAGGACCCGTACACCACTCTTCTCTTCGGTGATGGAACCGCGCGCACGTGCTTCGTGATCGACGTTTCGCCATCGGGCGTAGCGGTGTCGGCTGACATCGACGTTGTGATTGGAACGCGGCTCGCGGTCGGCCGGAGCGTCGGACATGTCGTCAGACACTTTGACGAGGGCTTCGCGGTCAAATTCGACAAGCTCGTAGACCCGGACCGTATCGAGCAGGCGATCAAGCCCACATCGGAACTTAAGCTCGCAGCGACAGTGCCGCAAAGTGGCGACGCCGTTTGTTATCTGGAGTAAAGGCAGGCATCGACGCGGACCGTGACCGTCCAATAATCACTTGATCGCGAAATCTTCTTTCTTCAGCTTCGTCCCCCTCATCTCCTCGCGCATCCAGATCGGCGTCATTCCGCGGCCGGCCCATTTGAGGGTCTTGCTCTTCTTGCTCTGATACTTCGGCTTCGCCTTCGCCCGGCCGCCCTTGCGGCCGTTCTTTGCCGGGCCTTTCGCGGCTGTGCCGTTCCCGATCTTGTCCGGGGCATGCAGCGCGGCTAGCTGCGCTTCTAGGTCTTTCCGCCGCGCCGCAAGCACAGCGTCGATCTTGCCCCGCAGCGTGATCAGAGCGCCTGTATCCATCGTTCTCAGTTGCTGGCCGGCCATGATTGCCTCCATTATTCAGGATAAGAACGCGGCCTTATAGGCACACACCTGCCTAAGTCAAATTAAAACACCCTTCTTGAGTATCCTAATTTGTATCCGATAGCTCGGTAAGCGCCTTGCTGACTGCTGGCCAGACGTGGGGTCGCCAAGCGTAGATTGAAAAAAATAGCAGCACGAGAAAGGGAAATCCCAAAAACATGATTGCCCCGAGAGTGCGCCCTCCAACGAGGGCGGCTATGCCGGCGCTTAGATAGATCAAGCCGATTATGCAGAGAATCGGAAAGGCTATAAGAACGGCGAGGCCCAAGATTGCCAGATACGCCTTGGCGGCTTCCTTTCCAGCCGCTTCGAAGGCTTGGGTGAGGGCGCCGAGAGAGAATTTCATTTCCGTCTCCCCTCCGGCACGACTTACCGGCGGCGCAGATCGTTATTTGCGCCGTTTCGATCTTCCCTCGCTCGGATTGTCGTTCGCCCCAATCGCCCGTGCGCTCCGCCGCAACGCGTCCTTAAGATCGGTCGGCCGGTTATGCTTGGCGAGAAGGTCGCCGAACGCCTCGTCCGCCAATTCCTGAAAGCTCCTCATGCTGTCGCGTGCGTAGAGATCGAGCGCTGCCCACGTGGCGGCATCAAATGTCACCCGTTTTCCGATCGCTTTCTCTGACCGGACCGGAGCAGCACGGGTAGTTTTCATTCGCTATCCGGCCTTCCGCCGCGCCGCCGGCTTGGGCATCTCTTTTGCCAGGTCTTTCTTCTTTCCTGCGATCGGCAACAGCATCTCGCCCTGACCCTGGATGCGCTTCTTGCTCTTCTTCGGCGACGCCTTGGCAGCCGGCTTGCCGGTGTCGTTCGCTACCGACCGGCGCAGCGCGTCCATCAGGTTCACGACGTTGCGCGGTGCTGAAGTTGCGCTCTCCTTAGCGACCGGCGCACCGGCCTGCTTCTGCTGAAGCATCTTGATGATTTCCTCTTCGTAGTGATCAACGAAGGTGGAGGGTTCGAAGTCTCCGCGCTTGCTCTCAAGGATGTGCTCGGCGAGCTTCAGCATCTCGCCGGCGACCTTCACATCCGGGATCTCGTCGAAGTAGTCCTTGGCCGGGCGGACCTCGGCGGCATAGCGCAGCGTCGTTCCGACGATGCCCTTGTCCCACGGCTGAAGCATGATGACGCGCTCGCGCTTCGAGAGGACGATACGGCCGAGCGCCACCATGTCCTTGCCGCGCATCGCGTCGCGGATGACCGCGTAGGCTTCCACGCCCACGGCGTCGTTTGGCGTCAAGTAGTAGGAGCTTTCGAAGTAGCGCTCGTCGATCTGCGTGCGTGGCACGAAGCTGTCGATCTCGATGGTGTGGTTGCTCTCGATCGCGACGGCGTCCAGCTCCTCATCCTCGACCTGGATGTATTGGCCCTTGGCGTATTCATATCCGCGCCCCTTGTCGTCGCTTTCGACGACCTCGCGCGTCTCGTCGTCGACGAGCTGCTGGCGCAGGCGGTTGCCGGTCTTCTTGTTGATCTGTCGGAAGGCAACGCGTTCGGAGCCGCTGATCGCGGAGTGAACAGCAATCGGACACGAGACGAGCGAGAGCTTGAGGTAGCCTTTCCAGTACGGACGTGGCGCCACGGAACACTCCTACACAGGGACAAGCAAACCTCGAATCTGGAGGGGCCTCCCTTAGAGTCAATGAACAAGGTGCCGCGATTCAGCTTTTGTTCTCATAGATGTTTTGGGTACTGGTCCCTTTCGATACCCACTGGTCCCTTTTCACAATTGACTCGCTCCAAACAGCCACGGGGCGCACAATTCGCCGGGGACCGGCGGATGACGCTTTACAAACCAGCGACGATTACGGGTCCAGATTGTCCGCGCTGCGGCACACGCATGATGCTTGCCCGCGTCACCCTCGTCCGGGATAGGCCGGACTATGACAAGCGCTTTTTCGAGTGCGTGAACTGCGGCAACGAGATCAGCGAAGTCGTCAAGTTCAAGTAGGCCGCGCCCCTAATTGGCGGCTCGTTCTGGTCCCTTCAAAAAAAACTGCCGCCCCTCGGGAGAGGTCAGGCGGCCGTCCTAGTGTCGCCCCCGTCAGACAATCGGGGATACCACCCGGTAACAGATCGTCGTTGCGCCTCTCTTAACGGTTCTGCGCGACATTCGACCGCAGGGTATCTAGGTGATGCGCAGGATGTCCCGTCATGAGTACAGACGATTCAATTCAAATCCGCTGTCCGAAGTGTAAATCGAAATTCCGCGATAGGGCGCGCCGAGTTCAAAGTGGATATTCGAGGGAGTGCCCTAGCTGCGAGCGAGTGATCTTTTTCGAGGCGGGATCACCCAATAGCGATGTTCGAGAGGCGCTCCATCAAGCCGAACGGGTGCGCCGGCTCCTCAGGCAAGACGAGCTTGCCCCACCTCACCGATAGAGGCCGCCCTAGTTGGCGGCCTCGTCATTTCTGATACCGTCTCAATATGCCGGTCGGCCCTGAGAAAACCAAAGAACTGCAAGCCAAGATGCTTGAGCATCTGGAAGCAGCGCTCGCTTGCTCAGACGAGCTTCAAGACGGGACCGCCGGCTACATGATCGAGTGTGCGATTGACGTCGTGCGTTCAGCCGCATGGCCGGCGCTCGATCCGAGGCAAGACCTCCGTCCGCCTCCCAAAAGCCGCTAGGGCAAATCCAAGAGCGTGAGCTTGCCGCGATGAAAGCCGCGCGAGGTGAGCGATTGGAGCCGCTCGCCTCGCGCGCGGGACCTATCCGCGCTCCGTAGGTGTCGTTACGGGTGTCAGTACGCCCCTGCATACGCCTCTTCATACTGTATCGACACCCAGTATCGACAGGCGCAGGCCGAATTCTGCGGGCATTTCAAGCGGATAAGATTCCGGCTCTGGCAAATTCCGGCCGCGACTGAATACGTTGTTGGTTGTTTTTGTTCGTTCCAGCGTGCGCTGGCCGGTGTCGCGGGATGCGCGGGTCGAGGACTGATCGTCGGATGCTGGTGCCTCGGGACAAGCCGTCCTGCTGGCCGGCACTGTCCCTCGTTCGAGTCCGTAGGTCTTGCGCGGGCGGCCGAAGCCGGCCCGCATCTCAACCATCAAAGGAAGGAAACGACCACAGCCGCGCGGCGCTCGGCCCGCGGAGTACCGCAGGCCGGACTTCGCGGCTGGATCGTTTCCCGCATCCGTCCGATGGAGCAAGCCGCCCGACCGCTCCTGCCCGGGGGGCGCACAACCACTCCCCCAGCCTCAATCTGTCGCTCGCCCGTGGTCGCGGCGCACGGCAAGTCAGCAAGGGCAAGCCGTTGCTCTCGCCGCGCGCGGCGCCCGGGCGAGCGGATGCGAACGGACAGCGGAGGACGCCTGCGGCGCCCTCCGCCGCCCCTTCGCCTCCACGGGAAGGCTCCCACCCGCCCAAAGGTGCGCCCCCCGAATGTACGCCCGAGGTGATGTTGCGCACCGCTTTCCGCGTTCAACACCCAGCTGCTCCGCACGCTCTCCTCATGGTAGCGGCCGCAGCACGCCGTCAAGGGCCGCGTCGCTTTCACGGCTTGCGGCGACGCTCGTGGAGGCTTTCCCCCTGTGACCGCGTGCTGTGACGGCCGCTCGCATGGAGAGCGTCTCGCGGAGCGAACGCGAGAAGGTCGAACTTTATCAGCTCTCATCATCAACCATCGTATGGGTATCGATATCTATGCAAAGTGGGATCGCATGAGCATGCAGGACGCGGCTGCGCAGATGTCGGGCGTGTTCAGCACCGAACACGGCTATGTCGGCTATCTGCGGGAGGCGTATCACGGCGAACCGTATGCGACGAAAGTCCTCGTGCCGGAAGCGTTCGAGGATGGCCGTGCGCACATAGACGCCGGCAAGCTGCAAAAGCGGCTCCCCGATGCGCTCCATGTTGCGGAAACGCGCGAGCGCACGGTCTACGGCGTGACCGACGACGAGGACATCGAGCGTGTGCTGAAAAGCTATCGCGACTTCGTTGCGCTGTGCACCCGCAAGGAGGAGGAGACCGGCATACCGTGTCTCATCGTAGCGGCATTCTAGGCCGCACTCACCCGACGCTCCAGCGTCGGGTGACTCATGTTACCACCACCGAAGACAGTCAGGGCGCGGCCTCGATGACCTCTTGCATTCCAAGGCCGGGAGATTGCCTCGGCCGCGCGTTGACCAGTCCTGTCCCGACATCCCGCGGCAAACGCCAGGCCACGGATGCATGGCGGAGGTGGCATAGCGCGCTTTGCAAGAAACGAGTTGGACGGTGCAACAGGGTCTATCGGCTGCCCGGGCGACGCGATTTGGATCGTGGCCGCGATTGGGCGCCTTTCTCTTGGACAAGAAGGTCCAAAAAGTCCTTCAAGGCCGCTTCTCCCGCCGATATTGCCGCAGCATCCGTCTTGAAAAAGTCGGAACATATGTTGATCGCAAGCGGTTGTCCGTCCCGACATATCTCCCAGGTGAATGGTGCGCGCGGAGGCCCGCGTCGCCTCACCGATATATAAAAAACGCCCCGCCTTGATCGACCGGACATACAGCGATTATGAAGCAACAAGCTGTTGCGCAGTCAATCCGCTCGCGTTCAAATTTACCGGCTATCGGAGCAAGAGCTTTGAGGCGTCGGCGCATCGTGCCGCACGCCAGAGTTCGGAACGCAGCGCTCCTCTCGCTGTCCACAATGACCGCGAGCGAAACCCGAGCACGCACGGTCTCGATGCTCTCCCCTTTTCCAAGATGGGAAGATTGTCTCGGCTGCGCGTTGACCGATAACGGTCGTCGTCTGTCGCGGTCTGCCACGACGCGTCCCGACTGGTCGCGACACGCCGCGACCGCGTCACGATATCTCACCCTGACTGCCTGTATTATCGCGCCGGCTTCGCGCCCCTCAAGGCCAAGCCCTTGCGGGCACCTGCGGCGGCCTTGACCGACGCAGGCGGGCATGCGCACGCCAGAGGCGTGTCGCCTCCAGGGGAAGTGTCGCTCATGTCCCCACCAAGGGAAATGGGCCCAGCGGACAAGTAGCTACCCAAAGCCAGGGAAAAAGGCTACCTCAGCGGATCGGAGAAAAAACGGACGCCTGTCAATTTCGAGAACTGCCATACCTTAAAACATTGGCGGCGCACGGCACCGTTACGGGTGAGCAATAAGAAAAACTTTGTTGGAAGGTTGAAGTCAGTCACCAGTTCGATCTGTGCACCTCCGACCGAGATATTTCTAACGATGCACGCGATCAACACCCGTCCTTGAATATCAAATAGCATGCCATTGATGGTTACGGATTGTCGCTTTTGGTTGCGATGGTTAGAAGACATGACAGCAAGCCTCCAGGTAATGCTCTTAAACTGCAGCAAAAGTGGCACACGAGCAGCCCAACGACTAAACAAGGCGATGCAAGGCCGAGTGGCTATTTGAGGCCTCTGTTGAGTCAATATTTATACGCCGCTCGGTATTCTTCTTCCGACTTTTGAGCGCACGCGATTGCGTGGAAAACGGTTCACGCACGGTGATCGAACAGGAAGCGGGCGTGCAGCGCCGCCAACTGGCCGTAGCGTATCCAAACCACGACGAGGTTAAGGACCAGCAGCAACGCAGCTGGGACAGGACTGGTGTGGAGGACAATGAGGTGCATTAGAATGGCGAAAACCATCGTCGTGCCCAGCCACAGCGCACCGAAAGCCGCAAAGCCGGGCACAAGGAGGGCCACAGCGCCGACGATCTCAACAACACCGGTGACGATTCGGAACCACTGGCCCAGACCGATCTGATCGAAGATCTGCACCCAGATCGGCGCGCCTGCAAGCTTGGCGACGGCGGCCGCGAGGAACATTGCGGCGAGCACCAACTGATATGCCCAAGCAATGATGCTTCTGGGCGTCGATAGGCGCTGAACAGGCAACCAGCCGATCATGACGATCGTTCCCAGTAGACGATCGAGCTACGGGCTTCGAACGTCGTTGTCTCCTTACGCCTTAACCTGTACAACCGTGTACGCGATCGTGAAGCTCGAACCGATAATCGGGCTCATCAAGGTGGAAAATACGATCAGTTGATGAACGTAACTGACTGACACGACCACGCCGGTCTGCCCATTAGTCAAGGTCGAGGTCGCAGCCGTCGTCTCCGCGCTGGTCAGGGTCTGTCCACTCGGATAGGCATAAACGACGTTCGCGGCCGATCCATTGACCGTCACCTGAAACATGCGGAGGCTGATATTGCTCGTTATCAGCAGCGGGGCGATGTTGGCCAACGAAAAGGAAGCGGTATAGGAGCTCAACTCGGTGAGACAGGTTCCTGCGGGCGAGTCCGAGCAATCCGCCCATGTGAATGCGTATTGCGTGGCAAGGCGATTGACCGCGTTGTAAACTTGGAACGCGCGGCCAAGTTCGACGGCTCCGGCCACCATCCCGAGCATCAGCGGGAGCACGATCGCAAATTCGATTGCGGCGGTGCCGGACCGCTCTGGCAGGAATTTACGGATGAGGGCGGCCATCATCAGAGCCCTTGACGCCGCACGAGAGCGCTCGACCTGACCGTATTGATGGCGCTGAAGCCCGGCGCGATGGCAATGACCTGCCCGCTTGCGCGCAGGACAAGCGTGCTCGTCGTCGTGCCGTAGTTGGCGACGCCGTCGGTGATCGCGACCGATGCGGCACTCAACTCGCTAAGCGTGCGCAACTCAACCTGGAGGGTCGAATTGTTGCTGACCAAACCGCCGGCGTATGTGACGACCCCGGACTTGATGTTCGCGGCATTGGGAAGCGTGCCGGTGACCAGCCCCGCGCGTATCGCCTCAGCCTCACGCAGCAGTCCGTTATCGACAGCGGACTGAGTCATGAAGTAGAGGCCGAGTTGCACCAACCACAGCATCAGAAGGAAAAACGGAGCGGCCACAATCGCGAACTCAACGGCGGCCGCTCCGTGCCGGTCGCGCGCAAAGGAGCGCATGCGCGACCAGATCTCCAGCTCGTTTGCCCATTTCATCACGGTGCCGGCGGCGCAACGGGATCGGCAATGATGTAGAAGCCGCCATAGCTGATCGTCGCGGAAGGCTGGGGCGAGGGAACCGGGATCGTCACTGCGCTCCCCGAATACGTGCTGTAATATGGACTAGTGAGCGCCGTGATCTTCACGTCGTCGATCTGTCCGCCGAATGCGTCCGCGGTGCCAAGCGCAGCAAGGGTCAGCCAGTAGTAGGCGGGTTTCTGAATGAAGATAACGGCCGTCCTCGTTTGCGCGGTCGCCGCATAACCGCAAACGTCGAGCAGCGGATTGACTTGCGACGCGTTGTAGCTAGTCAGACTAATTCCATTGGGCGCTACAGTCGGCGTCGTCGTGGTCGATCCGTCCGGGTTAGTGTAGCTGGTCGTCGATCCGAGCGCGTTGCCGAGGTTCGGAGTGCTGGCCAGCTGGGCGTGGGACATGAAGACGCCCACCGTATTGGTGTCATTATAGATGGTCCCCGAATGGTTGACGCCCGACACCCTGTCTTTGCCGGTACTGCTGCTAGCCGATAGTGTGGCGATGTTCGCGGCGCTGGGCGTGGACCCGCAGTAGACACTGCTGAGCGTCGAGAATGTCACTTCCGAGACATACCTGTAACTGACCTGGTAGTATCCCGGCGCCAGCAGAAATGGCCGGCTAATCAGACTGTTGCTATTCCAGCCGAGCTCCACGCACTGGTTGCCCTGCGGGCATCCGGAGGTCCAATATGGAAGTTGATTGGTGGGGGCGTTGGCCCAGCCGTTGTTCCCCGCGTTCCAGACATAAGTCGTCGCATTGCTGTTGTTCACGTTGCCGTTGGTGTTGTACGGCGACCCCGAATAGGTGGGGCTTTCGAACGTGTCTTCAAACACAACCTGATTTGACGTGAACGGGAAATTGTCCTGCAGCGATCCTGGGCATGTCGCTGTGCAGAGCCTGATATTGTCGATCTGGCCGCCGTAGCTGTCGTTGAAGCCGTCGGCCGCAAAACTGAGCCAATAATATCCGGCGGTCGTCACATTGATGCGGACGCTTCGCTCGATCCAGTTCCAGGAGTAGACACACATGTCAATCAGATTGGAACCCGCGAGCGTCTGCGTTCCATCGATGGTCGTGTGGGTTGGTGCAGAATTGTTGTTGTCCGCGTCGAGGTAGACATTGATTTGGTTATCCCTGATCGCAGTGGTCGTTGGGCCACCCGAACTGTTCGAGTTGTTGGCCCAGGACAAATCGCTGGCTTGAGATCCGCATATATAAGCCGGCGTATAATAATCATAGGCGATGCGGCTTCTGTAAAAATAGCGAAGCTCGAACTTTCCGACATTCAAATAGACTCGTGTCGAGATCGATGAATTACCCGCTGAATTTGAGCCGTTATCGCAATCCAGCTCGGCGGTATAGCTTCCCTCCGGCG
>Ga0265313_10004083_pt1 | contig 11373 bp, 7 predicted proteins | sample 4123metaG_FD_203122 | JGI IMG/M metagenome (GOLD analysis project Ga0265313, IMG submission 203122) | Rhizosphere microbial communities from Carex aquatilis grown in University of Washington, Seatle, WA, United States - 4-1-23 metaG | ecosystem: Host-associated > Plants > Roots > Rhizosphere >...
ACGTCGTTCTCGGTCGAAACCGCCGAGCGGGCCGCCGAGGCGCTAAAGAAGATCAAGGACCAGAAGTACCACGTCGTGGTGCTCGACATCCGGATGCCGGAGATGGACGGGATCAAGGCGCTCGAGGAGCTGCGCAAGATAGACCCCCACGTCTCGGTCATCATCCTGACGGGCTACGGGATGCTCTCGACGGCGCAGCAGGCCATGGTCGGCGGGGCCAACCAGTACATGCGCAAGCCGCCGGACGTGGCCGAGCTTATCGACGCCGTGCGCTTCCAGGCGGAAGCCGCGCAGCTGCGGCGCTTCCAGGCGAAGATGGCGAGCGACGCCATCGCGCTCAACGGGGCCCTGAAGCAGGAGATCGAGACCAACCAGCCGCAGATCTGGCAGGCGCGGGCGTCCGTCGAGCTCGTCCACGACCTCAACAACCCGCTGACGGTCGTCATCGGCTACTCGGCGCTCATGGTCGAGGAGGCCCAGAAGCTCGCCCAGCAGAACCCCGAGATGGGCAAGCGGATGGCCGACTACGCCGTCATCGTCGGGAAGGCGGCCGAGTACTGCCACCATCTCTCCGAGAACTGGCGCACGGCCGCCAAGAAGACCGCCGAGTTCGCCCTGATCGACCTGGTCGGGATCGCCTACGAGGTGAAGCAGGTGATCTTCTTCGGCAACCCGACGATCCAGATCGCGGGCCCCGCGGAGGCGTGGATCAAGGGCTCGAAGTACGAGTTGATGCGGATCTTCCAGAACGTCCTGAAGAACGCGATCGAGGCCGGGGCGACCCGGGTCGTGGCGGAGTTCGCGCTGAAGGGCGGCCGGGTGGACGTCTCCGTATCGGACAACGGACCGGGCATGGACCAGGAGCGCATCCACCGGGTCATGCACGGCGGCTTCACGACCAAGGAGACCGGGACGGGCCTCGGGCTGAGCATCTGCCGGCACCTGACGGGCGCTCACGGGGGCGAATTCGGGATCGAGTCCAAGGCCGGCATCGGCACGACGGTGCGCTTCTCCTTTCCCGCGGCGCCAAGGAAATGACCGGTTTCCCTGAATGAGGCGGCGCCGAGTAAAGATAACCGGAATCGGACCAGTCACCCCAGCAGGAATCGGCCGCGAATCGTTCTGGAAGGGAATTCAGGAGCCGGTCAGCCGGGTGGGGATCCTCAAGCAGTTCTACGAGGGCTCGGGTGTGTTCACCGCGGCGGAGGTGAGGCAGCTGAAGATGGAACCCTACGAGCTTTCCGTCCCGGCCAAGCGCATCCCGAGGCACACCCAGATGGCCGTCGTGGGGGCCGACCTGGCGCTCAAGGACGCCGGGCTCGGGTTCGGCGACCTGCGGGACCAACGCGGCGTCGTGATGATCGGCGCGGCGCTCATGGACTTCGGCGTCATCAACAAGGCCGTCGAGCTGATCGTGCGCAGGGGCCTCGTGAACGCGATCCCCTCGTCGATCTTCACGACGTCGATAAGCGCCGTGTCCGGGATCATCTGCGAGCTGATCGGCGGGAGCGTGCGCTCGATGGCCCTTCAGTCCGTGTGCTGCTCCGGGATGGACGCGATCGGCCACAGCGCCGACCTGATCGCGAACGGGGACGTCGACTACGCGGTGTGCGGGGGCACCGAGGCGCCGCTGTACTTCCATCCGATGTTCGAGCTGAAGCTCGCCGGGCTGTCGCCCGGCAATCCCGAGCACCCGGAGCGCCAGTGCCGCCCCTTCGACCTCTGGCGGACGACCGGCGCGATCGGGGAGGGCGCCTGCGTCCTCTTGCTCGAGCCCGAGGAGAGCCCGAGACCCGGCTACGCCTTCATCACCGGCTACTCGTACATGACCGACTCCAAGGACCATCTGTGCGAGGGCCTCGCCAAGTCGCTCACCATGGCGATCGCAAACGCGGGCCTGCGGCCCTCCGACGTGGAGTGCATCAACGCCTGCGGCCCGGGGCACCGCCAGATCGACGCGGCGGAGACTGTGGCGCTCGAGAGCGTCTTCGGGGAGCGCCTGCGCTCGGTCCCGACCTACTCCATCAAGGGGGCGATCGGCAACCCCCTGGGCGCGGCGGGCGCGATCCAGGTGGGGTGCTCGGCCCTGGGGCTCAGGCACGGGATCGTCCCGCCGACCGTCAACTGGGAGTACCCGGACCCGGCGTGCGCGCTCAACCTGAGCGCGCGCGCGCGCTTCCTCACGCACTCCATCGCCGTGGTCGACGCCCACGGCATGGCGGGATCGAACGCATGTTTAGTGATCCAAAAATAGGCAACCAGTCGGCGCTCCTGGCCGTCGCCGCAACGGTCGTCGTGGGGATCGTGTCGCTGTGGGCGAATCCGAGGAGGAACATCAACCAGAGGTTCTTCCTGGTCTCGCTCCACGTGTCGGTCTGGTTGCTCCTGCTCTATGTGGCCGTGAGCAGCCAGGGGAGCGCCTCGTGGCTGAGGCTGACGGCGGCCGTCGGCGCCGCCATCTGCGTGCCCATCTGGCTGCTGAAGGAGGCCATCCTCCACGAGGACGAGTCGCTCGGGCACGTCCTCGTCCGCGGGAGGTACTGGATCCTCGCGGTCGGCGCCCTCGCGCTCCTCTGCTACACGCGCTACTTCATCCCGCCGGAGTCGACGTCGACGGCCCCGGTCTTCGGGGTGGGCTACTACGCCTTCATCAGCGGCATCGTCTGCCTCTACCTGATCCTGAGCTCGGAGGCCATCATCCAGGTTCGCGCGCAGAGCGGGATCAGCCGGCTCGAGCTCCAGATCTTCCTGCTCGGGGGAAGCGTCTCCGCCGTCGCGATCCTGATGCTGATGACGCTGCGGACGCTCCTCGGCAACCCGCTGCTCATACGCCTGCAGCCCCTCGTCATCATCGCCCTGTACACGACGGTCGTCATCGCGATCACCACCCACCGGATATTCGACGCGAGGCAGCTCGTGCTGTTCTGCGTGCGCAAGCTCACGCTGATCACGCTCTTCGCCGCGGCCTTCTATTTCCTGACGCTCGGGCTCGGCTACCTCCTTCCCGTGCCGCTGGCGTTCCTTGTCTCGACCGGCATCGCGCTCGGGCTCTCCGGATGGGTGGGTCGGTACCTTGAGATCATGTTCAGCCCCTACCGCAGGGATACGTCGGCGCGCCAGGCCGCCTACGCGGCGGCCCGCAGGGAGAACCGCCCCGATGTCCTCGAGCGGATCTTCCTGACGATCCTCAAGGGGTGGTCGCACTCGGAGAACGCGCTCATTCTGACCGGCGCGCAGGAGAAGCTCGAGGGCGGCGGCCTCTCGATCGACAAGAACACGAGCGAGATGAAGCTGCTGCGCGCGCTCGGCTGGGTGACGCCGGAGAGGCTCGTGCGCGAGCGCTGGTCGCCGGAGCGCAGCCGGCTGCGGGACTTCCTGGCCGCCCACCACCTGGGGGCGGCGGTGATCGACGAGGGGCCGCTCCTGACGCTCGTGGTCGGGGTCGGCGTCGACGTGTCCCGCCAGCCGGTGACCTACCCGCAGATCACGCAGCTCGTCGAGCTTACGTCGATCATCGAGGGCGCGCTCACGAGGGCCCAGCTCTCGGCGAAGGCGCAGCGGGCGGAGCAGCTCGCCACGGTGGGCCTCCTCGGGGCGAGCTTCGCCCATGAGATCCGCAATCCGCTCGTCTCGATAAAGACGTTCGCGCAGCTCCTGCCGAGCCATTACGGGGACCCCGCGTTCCGCTCCAAGTTCTTCAAGCTGATTGGCGACGAGGTGAATCGGATCGACATGCTCATGCAGCAGCTCCTGGACCTCGCCGCGCCGCGCGCGTACGTCTCCGACGCCGTGGAGCTGCACGCCGTGCTCAGGTCGAGCCTCGAGCTCGCCAGCGGGCTCGCCGACGACAAGAAGGTGAGGATCATCACCGAGCTCGGGGCCGTGCCGGACCGGGTGCTCACCGACCCGTCGGCGGCCAAGCAGGTGCTCCTCAACCTCTGCTTCAACGCCATCAACGCGACGGAGGAGATGCCGCGGGAGCGCTGGGTGAAGATCGCGACCCGCAACATCCCGAACGCCGTGGAGATGACCGTCACCGACAGCGGCCCGGGCATCGCTCCGGAGATACGCTCACGGCTGTTCCAGCCGTTCCAGACGACAAAATCCTCCGGATTTGGCCTTGGACTTGCGATCTGCAGCGATATTCTCGCAGGGCTTGGAACCCCGATCAGCGTTGATCCAGCCGTCGAGGGCGAGGGAGCTACCTTTCGCGTGACTTTCCCATGCCCGCCATCATAGCCCTCATCACGTCGGACACCGCGCTGGCGGAGTCGTGGGAGCGCCAGCTGCCCGCGGGACGCACCGTGCTCAGGCTGGGCTCGTTCGCGCTGCCGGGCTCCACGCCCTCGGGGTTCGCGGCGGTGGTGATCCTGGACGCCGCGGCGGAGCGGCAGGTTCCCCCGATTCTCGAGCGCTGCCCCACGGTCTTCGTCGGGGAGCCGAGCAGCCATCCCTTCGAGCAGGCGCGCATGGCGGGACGCGCAAGGGTGTACCTCTCCTATGACGAGAGCCGCAGGCGCCTCAATGAATTCATGCCGCTTGTGGAGGAGGTGGCCGAGAAGCACTCGATGCTCAACCTGCTGATGGAGAAGGTGGTGCGGGCCGACGCCTCGAAGCAGGTCTCCCGGTCGTCGGCGCCGTTCGCCCCGGTGGACCCGGCCTGCGAACTCTGGGACTTCCTGGAGGGCGCGGTCGAGAACCTGGAGAACCGGGAGCGGCTGATCGCCGAGTTCCGGCGCGCCGCCCGGCAGATGCTCCGCACCTCGCAGGCGACGTTCTTCTTCCGCTCGGGCGACGTGTTCAAGGCCGACCGGGGGCCGCACGCATTTCCGGCGGACGACGCCGTCGTCGCGTTCTTTGAGCGGCATCCGATTGTGGTCGACGGCTCGATCTGGGAGGGCGCGGCCGACCCGAAGGAGGAGCTCGCGGTGCGCAACCGGATCCTCCAGTGGTCCGCGAGGCTCATCATCCCGGTCCACGAGAACAGCCGGCTGCTCGGCCTGGTGGTCGCCGGCGTCCGCGACGACGGGCAGGCCTACGATGAGCAGGACAGGGCGCGGGCCGTGTATTTCGCGCGCCTGATCCGCCAGTTCGTCTCCAAGTCCGCGGAGATGGCTCGCCTGAGCGCGCTGTCCAGCCAGAGCGCGCTCGCGGCCAGGTATCTCCCGCACGCGCTGCTTCTCGGCCCCGGCGAGGACCCGCCGGCGCGCGTGCCGGTCGTCGTGCGCGATCTGGTGGGCCGCGTCAGGCACCTGCGCGAGGGCTGCCGCGTCGCGCCGTCGGAGGGCCAGCCCTTCCGGGCCAACGCGGGGGTGATCGAGGAGACGGGCGGCGTTTGGGTGTCCTGGGAGGAGGCGAGCGCGGAGATGCACCGGGCCGCCGAGCGGCACATGGCGGACCGCAGGGAGCTGCTCCGCGAGCTCGGCCTCACGCTCAGTCACGAGTTTGGCAACTCGCTGGTCTCCCTGGCGCTCCTCAAACAGTTGCCCGCGCAGGAGGTCATCCCGGCGCCGCTCCTCGAAACCCTGCGCTCCGAGATCTCCCGCCTCGAGAAGCTGAACCGCAACATCGGGCTCATGCAGAACCTTCACGAGTGCGTGCCGGAAAGCGCCGACATCCGGGAGGTGGCGCGCGCGGTGGGCCACGCGTGCTCGCTCAAGGTGGAGACGGGACCCGACCCCGTGCTCATGCAGGTCGCCAAGGGCCTCGTGGAGTTCGCGCTGCGCATGCTTGTCGAGACGGTCTCCGAGAACCGCACCGGCGGCACGGCGCAAGGGCTGAAGCTGCAGGTCCGCTCCACCGGGGCGGGCCCGGACCAGACGGCGCTCATCTCGCTGGAGGGCGCGGGCCTCGAGCTCGAGGGGATCCTTCCGGAGCCGGTCGAGAATGGGGTCCCGAACCAGGGGCGCCTCGGCGTCCTTCTGGCCAAGGAGATTATCCGCATGCACCACGGCGACATCCACGCGGGGCCGGGAATGGACGGCACGGAGATCCTGGTCTCGCTGCGCAGCCTCTGAGGCGGGCCGCCCAACCGGAACCCTACCCCCGTGCCGATGGAAAGCCTTGCCGAGACCGTGGCCCAGTGGGCGGCCCGGACCCCCTCGGTGAGCGGGCTCACGCTCTTCGGATCGCGCGCGCGCGACCCCTCCGACCCCCTGGCTGCGCGAAACACCCGCTCGGACTGGGACTTCCAGGTCATCTCGTCGGATCCCGGGATGTTCAACGGGCCTGCCTGGGCCGAGTCACTCGGGGGCGCCAAGCTTCGCGTCTACGCTCCGAGGATGACGCGGTTCGGCGGGGTCCCGAAGGTGAACGCGCTCTTTGACGGCGCGGAGGCGGACTTTGTCATCATTCCTGCGCGCAGACTCCGTGCGGCGAAGGTCCTGGTCGCGCTCGGGCTCCACCGCCGCGAGGGCTTCCTGAGGCGCGGCCTGCGGGACCTGGCGGTCGTGATTCGCCCGGGCTGGAGGTTCCTGAAGGGCGCCGGGCAATGGGAGGCGTTCTACCGGAAGGTCGTGGCCGAGGTGGACGACCCCAGGCTGGGCGACAGCGATGCCGTGGCCATCGCGAACACCTTTGTGTGCGACTACGTCTGGACGCTGCGCAAGCTCGAGCGCGGCGAGCTGATCGCGGCCCAGCGGATGCTCCACCGCGAGCTCGCCGAGACGAACCTGCGGCTCGTCCACGAGCTCAGGCTGCGGCGCGGCGAGCGTTCATTTCCCGAGGGCCGCCGCATTGAGCAGGCGGGCGCCACGGCGGGGTTGCCGGATCTTGCGGTGAGCGCGCGCTGCGACGAAGGGGAGCTGCGGGCGGGGGCGGCCGGCGCGGCCGAGACGCTCCGTGCCCTCATGAAGTCCCTTGTAGGCGGATCGTGGAGCTGGCCGATCGATACGGGATAGGCCTTAGCGCCTCGGCGAGGCGCGAAGGGCCGCGCAAGTCGTTGGCATGTGATCGCGCGGCGGCCCGGTCGCATTGATCCGCTTGCGTTTTGCGCGAACAAATTCACTATAAACCGCTTCCATAACTCCGAAATGCCGGCAGATCATAACCTCGAGCAGCACGCAGCAAGAATCGAAAACGCCATCCGCGACGCGAAAGCCCTGATGTCAAAGAAGGTGAAGGGCGTGCCCTTCAATGAATTCGACGTTCGCGGTCACCTCTATGATCTCGCACACAAGCTCGCCCCTAACGCGCGCCACGTCGAGATCGACACGATCAAGGCCTGGATCGAGCCGAAGCACGGGGAGCGCTCCATGGACGTGGCGGCCGGGAGCGGGTTCCTGACCAAGTACCTCTACCAGTGGACGTCCGTGCCCGCGATCGCGGTCGACCCGAGCCATGCTCAGCTCGTCGCGCTGCGCAGGAACGCACCGCACGCGACGATCCTGCACGGCTATCCGGACGATCCCCGGACGTTTGTTAAGTTCGCGGACGGGTGCATCGATTTCGCGACCAGCCTCGGGGGCATCCACCATGTGGTGAACCAGCACGAGATGTTCGGCAACGTGGCCCGGGTGCTGAGGAAGGGCGGCCGCTTCGTTTTCGCCGACGTCTGCGCGGAGACGACCCTGTCGCGCCACTTCGACGAGGTTGTGACCCGAAAATGCCTGACCGGTCACACCGCGAAGTGGCTGAGCAAGAGCCGGGTCGTCGAGCTGACACAGGGCCTCCCGGTCGCAGTCAGGAGGATGGCGGTCGAGGACGTCTTCATGAAGTTCGCGTCCGAGACGGAAATGTACCTCTTCTTCAAGGGCCTCCACGCCTACGATCAGCCGATGGACGAGGTGGTCAGGGACCTGAACGAGGTCCTGGGGCGGGCCGACAGGAACGGGGAGGTCTGGCTCAAGTGGCCGCTGCTCTTCGTCGACCTGGAGAAGACCGCCTGAGCGTCGTCCGTTGATCGGGGGCCGGCCGGCCTCGGCGGGGGTGCCGGTTCCCCCGTCGGCATGCCTGCGCACGCCGGCCGCCGCGCTAGCCCGACTGGAAGATCTCCGCGATGATGTCCTCCAGCGGGACATCCTCGATCGTGATGTCCGCGACCGGGCCGGTGGCGAGCACCTCCTGGGCCACGGCGACGATGTCCTCGCCTGAGACGCGAAGCGTGAAGGTCCCGTCATCCTCTCGCCGCGTCTCGCCAAACCGGGAGCGCCATGCCTCGGGGAAGGCCGTATCCTTCGGGATGAACCGCACGATCTTCTTCTTGCTGCCGGACCCCGACTCCAGGCGGTCCAGCGCCCCGTCGTAGATCTTCCTTCCCTTATGGATGACGATCACGCGCTCACAGAGCTCCTTGATGTCGGCCATGTAGTGGCTCGTGAGGATGATCGTCACCTTGCGCCGGCGGTTGTAGTCGCGCAGGAAGAGCCGGACCGCCCTCTGGGAGACGACGTCGAGGCCGATCGTGGGCTCGTCCAGGAACAGCACCCTCGGTCGGTGGATCAGCGCGGCGATCAGCTCCATCTTCATCCGCTCGCCGAGCGACAGCTCGCGGACCATGACGTTGAGCTTGTCGCGAATCCCGAGGAGCTCGACCAGTTCGTCGAGGGTCCTCCGGTAGTCCTCCTCCTTCAGCCCGTAGATGGCCTTCAGGAGCGTGAACGATTCGATGGCGGGAAGGTCCCACCAGAGCTGGTTCTTCTGCCCCAGGACGAGCGCGAAGATCCTTCGGTACGCGTTCTCCCTTCGCGTGGGGTCGAAGCCCGCGACACGCGCGGTCCCCGACGTCGGGAAGATGAGGCCCGACAGCATCTTGAGCGTCGTCGTCTTGCCGGCGCCGTTCGGGCCGAGGAAGCCCACGAACTCACCCTCGGCGATCGAGAAGGTGACGTCCTTTGCCGCGGCGGTCTCGTCGTACTGCCGGCTGAAGAGCCCCTTAACGCCGCCCCAGAACCCCGGCTGCTTCTTGTAGGTTCGAAAGATCCTGGTGAGGTTCTTGACTTCGATCACGTTGCCCATGACGAGAGCACAAAACCGGTGTCAGATCGAACCCAGCTTCGAGAAATCAAGCACCGTGTGGCTGATGAATCCCGCCTCGAGCGCCGCACGGTCGGTGAGGGGCGCCTCGGGGGACGTGTCCCTGCCGATCTTGAACACGAAGCGGTGCGTGCCGTCCTCGGCCTGCGGGCTGAAGAGCCCGGGGAACATGACCCGCGCGGGCACGGTGCGGCGCATCTCGGACTCCGCGGTGCAGGGAAATGGGAAGTTCAGGTTGTGGACGATGAAGCTCAGGGGCGGCGTCCGGCCAGCCAGGGCCGGGGCGATTCGGGCGCCGTGCCTGGCCGAGGACTTGAGGAGGGCGAGGAGGTCGGGCTCGGGGCACCCGCCGCTTGCCTTGAGCTTGTCGTACATGGCGACCGAGAGGCTCTGCGAGAGCGCAACGGCGGGAAGCCCGTGGAGCGCGCCCTCGCACGCGCCGGCGACCGTCCCGCTGCCAAGGATGAAGCCAAGTCCGGCGTTAAGGCCGACGTTGATGCCGCTCAGGACCGCCTCCGGCTTCTCGGGGAGCAGGTGGTCGATCGCGATGTTGACGCTGTCGCTCGGCGTGCCGTCGACCACCCACGTCGGGCAGCCGAGGCCCCAGTCGGCCATCGTGGAATGCACCGGCCGGTGGCGGGACTTTGAGGCCCCGGTCCAGCTCTGCTCAACCTTCGGGGCCGCGACAAAGACCTGGTGGCCCGCGAGCACCAGCTCGCGGACCAGCTCATGGAGAAAGACGGACTCGATGCCGTCGTCGTTCGTGACCAGCAGTCTCACCCGTCAGGATTGAGCAGGCTCCGAGGAGGGGGCGCCCTCGCCCGGCTTCTGCGACTCCATCTCCTTCATGGCGGCCTTGCGGGAAAGGCGGACCTTTCCGGAGCGCTCGTCGACGCCGATGCACTTGACCCAGATCATCTCGCCCATCTTCACGACGTCCTCGGTGCGGCGTACGCGGAAGTCGGCGAGCTCCGAGATGTGCACGAGCCCCTCCTTGCCGGGGGTGCACTCGACGAAGCAGCCGAAGTCCTTGATGCCGGTCACGCGGCCGTTGTAGAGCTTGCCGATCTCGATCGGGGCGCCGCCGCCCCCTCCGCCGGGGCCGCCGGCCCCGCCGCACAGGCCGTCGATCTCCTGGATCGCGCGGGCCATGGCCTCGCTGTTGTTGGAATAGATGAAGACCTTGCCCGAGTCATCCTCGGCGATGTCGATCTGGGCGCCCGTCGTCTCGGTGATGCGGCGGATGGTCTTGCCGCCGGGCCCGATGAGGAGCCCGATCTTCTCGGGGTCGATCTGGATCGTCTGGATGCGCGGGGCGTACTTGCTCAGGTCCGCGCGGGGCGCGGGCATGACGGCCAGCATCTTGCGGAGGATCTCGATGCGGGCGTCCTTGGCCTGGTGGATGGCGGCCTTCGCGATCTCGATCGGCAGGCCGTTGATCTTGAGATCGAGCTGGAAGCCCGTGATGCCCTTGGTCGTGCCGGCGAGCTTGAAGTCCATGTCGCCGAAATGGTCCTCCTCGCCCATGATGTCGGTGATCGTGACCCACTTGGCGATTGAGCCGTCCGGCGCGTTGTCCGTCATCAGGCCGCAGGAGATCCCGGCAACCGGGGCGATGATCGGGACGCCGGCGTCCATGAGGGAGAGGCACCCGCCGCAGACGGAGGCCATCGAGGTCGAGCCGTTCGAGGCCATGATCTCGGACACCACGCGGATCGAGTAGGGGAACGCGTCCTCCGGCGGGAGGACCGGCACGAGCGAGCGTTCGGCGAGCGCGCCATGGCCGACCTCGCGGCGGCCCGGGGCGCCGAAGCGGCCCGTCTCCCCGACCGAGAACGGCGGGAAGTTGTAGTGGAGCATGAAGCTCTTGGAGGTGGCCCCGCCGGTGAGGCCGTCCATGTCCTGGGCCTCCTTGGTCGGCCCGAGGGTCGTGATGACGAGGGCCTGGGTGTCGCCGCGCTCAAAGAGCGCGCTGCCGTGGACCATGGGGAGGACGCCCACCTCGCATCCGATCTGCCGGAGGCTCTTCGCGTCCCGGCCGTCGGCGCGGACGCCGCGCTCGAGGACCGTCTTGCGGTACGCCTTGTACTGGAGGTCCTCGAAGACGACGTTCAAGTCCACGTCCGTAAACTTGCCCTCGCCGAGCTCGGCGACGAGCGCGGCCTTGGTCTCTTCCTTGATCGCCTTCATGTTGGCGGTGCGCACGGCCTTCTCCTTGCCGAAGATGGCGTCCGGGATCTTGGGTCCCGCCACGCGCTCGATGATCGCGCGCGCCTCGGCCGTGGCCCCGACCAGGGGGAACGTGGCCTTGGGCTTGCCCGCGACGGCCACCAGGTCCCGGATGGCCCTGATGATCGGCTGGATGGCCTGGTGCGCGAATTCGAGGGCCTCGATGAAGCG
>Ga0265313_10004084_pt1 | contig 11373 bp, 8 predicted proteins | sample 4123metaG_FD_203122 | JGI IMG/M metagenome (GOLD analysis project Ga0265313, IMG submission 203122) | Rhizosphere microbial communities from Carex aquatilis grown in University of Washington, Seatle, WA, United States - 4-1-23 metaG | ecosystem: Host-associated > Plants > Roots > Rhizosphere >...
TAGTTTCCGGCGGCGTTCCATAGTGAACGCCGCCATTTCATTTAAGATGTCGGCGATGGCCTCGGCCGCCCAACTCGTTGCCTTCCGCCGTGTCGCCGGACACAACTTGCTCGCCACCGCGGGCGTGGTGCTGGTGGCAGTGTTCGTGTTGTGCGCGTTGTTCGCGCCGTGGATCGCTCCGCAAGATCCGGCCCGCATTAGTCTGCCGGCACGCCTTATGGGTCCGTCGGCGTCGCACTGGTTCGGCACTGACGAACTGGGCCGAGACATCCTCTCGCGCATCATCTACGGCGCGCGCATCTCGATGCTGGTGGGAAGCTGTGTGGTCGCCGCCTCGCTCACCCTGGGCCTCATTTTCGGCTCCATTGCCGGCTACTACGGCGGGCTGACCGACCGCCTGCTGAACATGATCGTGATGAACGCGTTCATGTCGTTTCCCGGACTTCTCCTGGCGATTGCGTTTGTCGCCTTCCTGGGGCCGGGCATCTTCAACCTGATTTTTGCGCTCTCGCTCGGGGGCTGGGTCGGGTACGCGCGATTAGTACGGGCACAGGTGCTGGGAGTCCGCGAACGCGAATTTGTCGAGGCCGCGCGTGCCCTGGGCGCAAGCGATGTGCGGATCGTGGTGCGACACATCTGGCCCAACATCATTCAGCCGGTTATCGTCCAGGCGGCGATCGGCATGGCGGGCGCGATCCTGGCCGAAGCTACCATGAGCTTCCTCGGACTGGGCGTACCGCCTCCCACCGCAAGCTGGGGCTCGATGCTCAACGACGCCCGCTCCCACCTGTTCGACTCGCCCCACCTGGTGCTCTTCCCCGCTGCGGCGGTCATGCTGGCGGTGCTGTCGTTCAACTTCATCGGAGACGGCCTGCGGGATTATCTGGACCCGAGATCGAGGATTGAGGTGGGGCTGTAGCACAGGGGCTAGGGACTAGGTGCTAGGGCTAGTCAGGAACTGCGATCCGACTCTTCAGCAGCACAGATACGCTTGCAACAAGTCGCGGGCTCGCGCATCCTATCCGGTATGGCAAAAACGCAAACGGCAGTTCTCGGCGGTGGATGCTTCTGGTGTGTGGAAGCCGCGATCAATCAGCTTGAGGGAGTCGAGGCCGTCCGCTCGGGCTATATGGGCGGACACGTTGCGAATCCCAACTACCAGCAGGTCTGCGGCGGAAGCACCGGCCACGTCGAGGTGGCCGAGGTGACGTTCGATCCCGCGGTCATCAGCTACAGCGACCTGCTGCACGTGTTTTTCACGCTGCACGATCCCACGACGTTGAACCGCCAGGGGAACGATGTTGGCGAACAATACCGTTCGGTCATTTTCTATCGCGACGAAGAGCAGAAGAAGGTGGCGGAGGAGGTCATCGCAGAACTGGCGCGCGATAAGGTCTTCGACAAGCCAATCGTGACCGCCGTGGAACCGGCTTCCACGTTTTACGTGGCCGAGGACTACCATCAGGACTACTACGCCAACAATCCCTACCAGCCGTATTGCATGGCCGTGGTCTCGCCCAAGGTGAAGAAGATCCGCGAGAAATTCGCCAAGCGGCTGAAGGTGGGAGTCTAGCAAGGCGCTACAATATCGCCGATGGCCGATTCGCTCTATCTGAGTATCTGGTTCCCCACGTTTCGCGAGGGCGAGATGCTGACGCGTGCGCTGGGCGTGCTGCGTCAGTTTCCATACTCGGTGCTGCGCGAGGGCATCACCTATCTCTCCGTGCACCCGGTGGCGTGGACCGAGCCCACCGTGCTGGAGCAACGCTTCAATCCGGGTATTTTGCCAGAAGAAGCGGCCGATGCGGCCAGCGAGTTTGCCCACGACGATTTTGCGTTCGTCTTCGAAGCGTTCTGGGACTTGTGGGTCCCCAACGACGATGAGCATGGCGAAAACTGGATACAACGCCCGGTCGCGGTGCGTTTCCTGGTGCATGGCTTGCAGTTCGACGAAGGCATCTACACCGACGATGGCCACATCGAGGTGGATTTTGGTCTGGACACACTGTTTGTCCAGGAGGGGCTTGGGCTTTCGCCAGACATCCAGACCCATCTGAAGGTGAACATCGCCAAGCTGGTGGCGTTTTCTGCGGCAGTCGAGAAGAACTGCGGCATCAGCGGACGCGTGCTGTGGTCGGAGTCGGAAGAAAACCTGGCCCAGAAACTGATTGCCAAGCTGCAACAAACGCAGTGAAGCAGCCGTCAGTTGCCAGTTGCCAGTTGTCAGTAAAAGCAAAGGCGACGGCAACCGCGGATTACACGGATCAACGCGGATTTTTCTTTCAGGATTCAAGCGGCGCCAACAGGAGCGCCGACGGTTGATTTACCCGGTCTTCTTGGCTGATACTCCGTGCGCTCCGTGTTCTCCGTGGTGAAAAAAAGGCCCGGCACCGCGCCAGGCCTTCTTACTACCCACTATCCACTAACAACTATCCACTATTTCGTCCTTCCACCTTCGATCTTCAACTCCGCGCTAGCGCCTGCCTGCGCTGCCGCGAGACGGGCAGTCAAGACGCGGAACGGCGAGCAGGAGACGTAGTTGAAGCCGAGCTGCGCGCAGAACTCGACCGACGAAGGCTCGCCGCCGTGTTCGCCGCAGATCCCGATCTTGATGGTTGGACGAGTAGCGCGGCCTTTCTCAACAGCAATCTTGATGAGTTGCCCCACGCCCTCGCGATCGAGCACCGCAAACGGGTCCTGCTTCAGAATGCCTTCGGCGAGATATGCCGTTAGTATCCTGCCAACGTCGTCGCGCGAGAAACCAAAGGTCGTCTGGGTAAGATCGTTGGTGCCAAAGCTGAAGAACTCGGCTTCCTGAGCTATCTCGTCAGCCATCAGCGCGGCGCGCGGCAACTCGATCATGGTGCCTACCAGGTACTCGACCTTCTGTTCCTTCTCGGCGAAGACCTCTTCTGCTACCCGGCGCACGATGGCCGCCTGATTGGCCATCTCCTTCAATCCCGTGGTCAGCGGAATCATGACTTCCGGCTTCACCTTCACGCCTTCCTTGGCGACCTTGACGGCGGCCTCGAAGATGGCACGGGCCTGCATCTCCGTGATTTCCGGGTACGTGATACCCAGACGGCAACCTCGCAGGCCGAGCATGGGATTGACTTCGTGCAGCTGCTCGACGCGATTCAGCAGCGTGCGCAGCTCTCTCAGCTTGGACGATTTCGGCTTGGTGAGCTCCAGCCTGGCGATGTCGACCATGAGGTCTTCGCGGCGCGGCAGGAACTCGTGCAGCGGCGGATCGATGGTGCGGATGGTCACCGGGAAGCCGTCCATGGAGCGGAACACGCCGATGAAATCGTTGCGCTGCATGGGCAGAAGCTTGCGCAGCGCGGTGCGGCGGTCCTTTTCGTTGTTGGCGAGAATCATGGTGCGCATGTGCGGCAGACGGTCTTCCGCAAAAAACATGTGCTCGGTGCGGCACAGCCCGATGCCTTCTGCGCCAAACGCGCGCGCCTGGAGAGCGTCGCGCGGGATGTCGGCATTGGCTCGCACACCCATGCGGCGGAACGGTTCGGCCCAGCCCATGAACTTCTGCAGTTCCGGGTCGTCGGGGCGCGCCGGAACCGTATTGAGCTTACCGTTGATCACGCGACCGGTCGAACCATCGAGCGAAATCCAGTCGCCTTCCTTCAGCGTCCTGCCCTTGGCGCGGATGACGCGCGTCTTCTCATCAACCTCGATGTCGCCCGCCCCGGCAACGCAGCACTTGCCCATGCCGCGAGTGACGACCGCAGCGTGGCTGGTCATGCCGCCGCGCGAGGTGAGAATGCCGGCGGCGACCTCCATGCCCGCGATGTCTTCCGGCGTGGTCTCGTTGCGCACGAGGATCAGCTTGGCGCCCGGAGCTTTGTGAAACTTCTCCACCGCTTCTTCGGCGGTGAAAACGACCTGGCCGACAGCGGCGCCCGGCGATGCCGGCAAACCGGTGGCGAGCACCTCGATGTCCTTTCCCTTTTCGTCGAGGCTGGGAACCAGAAAATCGTAGAGCTGGTTAGGCTCGACGCGGAAGATCGCCTCTTCCTTGGTGATCAGACCCTCTTCCACCATCTGGATGGCAACGCGGACCGCAGCGCGGCCGGTACGTTTGCCGTTGCGGGTCTGTAGCATGTAGAGACGGCCGTCCTGGATGGTGAACTCGAAGTCCTGCATGTCGCGATAGTGCTTTTCCAGGCGCGTAGTGATTTCACGCAGCTGGTTGTACACACTCGGCTGGATCTTCTCCAGCTCGGAGATGGGTACCGGCGTGCGAATGCCGGCGACCACGTCCTCGCCCTGCGCGTTCATCAGGAATTCGCCATAGAACTCCTTCACACCAGTGGCGGGGTTGCGGGTAAAGCCGACGCCGGTGCCGCTGGTTTCGCCGAGGTTGCCGAACACCATGGCCTGCACATTGACGGCGGTGCCGAGCATGTCGTCGATATTGTTGATGCGACGATAGTGCTTGGCACGGTCATTCTGCCAGGAGCGGAACACGGCATCGCGCGACATCACCAGCTGCTCATGTGGGTCCTGGGGAAACTCGCGCTTGGTGTGCTTCTGCACGACTTTCTTGTATTCGGCGATGACCTCCTGCAGGGCTTTTGCGTCCAGATCGGTATCGAGCTTCGTCTTCTTCTGCTTCTTCTTGCCGTCGAAGACCTCTTCAAATGCATGCTTAGGGATGTCGAGCACAACGCTGCCGAACATCTGGATCAGGCGGCGATAGCTGTCGTAGGCGAAGCGCGGATTGTTGCTGCGCTTGGCGAGGCCTTCGACCGACTTGTCGTTCAGCCCGAGATTGAGAATGGTGTCCATCATGCCCGGCATGGAAAACTTCGCGCCAGAGCGGACGCTGACCAGCAACGGATTGTCGGCGCCGCCCAGCTTCTGGCTTTGCAACTGCTCGAGGTGGTGGAGCGCCTCGTCCATCTGGCGGTTGACTTCCGCCGAGACTCCGCCGGTGCGCATGTACTCGCGACAGGCTTCGGTCTGGATGGTGAAGCCCGGAGGCACGGGAAGCCCGGCATTGGTCATCTCGGCCAGGCCGGCGCCTTTGCCACCCAGGTCGTCCTTCATTTTGCCGTGGCCTTCGGCGCGTCCATCGCCGAAGAAGTAAACGTATTTCACGGCTTTGCCCTTGGCGTTCGCCGCAGTTTCACTCTCGGTGGTAGGGGTGCTCATGATGACATCCTTTACAGTTACAGAATTAGGAAACTTTGCCTTCAGTGACAATTTCGCTGAAGTCGGCGATGGTGGAGAATTCGTTGAGTAGATTCCGGAGCAACGCCAAACGGTTCGCACGCACGCGCTCGTCGTCGACCATGACCATGACCTTGTCGAAAAACAAATCCACCGGTTTGCGAAGGCGGCTGATCTCGACCAGAGCCTGTCCGTAGTTCTTCTGCTCGCGCAGGTCGCGAACCTTCCCTGCGATGGCTGGAATCGCGGCTGCCAACTCCTTCTCCGAATCCTCGGTGAGGACGGCGGAATCGAGTTCCGCGGCGATGCTCTTCTTGGTCTCGGAGGCCTGGCGCAGAATGTTCTTGATGCGCTTGAATGCGACTGAAATCGACGCGAAGTCCTCCGAGCCCCGTACCCCGCTCACCGCTTCGGCGCGCGCGATCGCATCGACCACATCGTTGCTGTCGGCCGCGAGCACGGCGTTCACCACGTCGTAGGCAAAACCGCGCGCATCGCGTAAATAGAACTCCAACCGCTCGCGCATGAAGTTCGCAATCGCGTCGTCGAAACTAATGTCCTTCGAGAAGCGCGCCTCGGCTTCCGATCCGACGTACTCGGCGCGCGCATCGGAAAACAGCTTCGCAATCGGCAGCGGAAGCCTGTGCTCAGCGATGATCTTCACGATGCCGTTGGCGGCGCGACGCAGGGCGAAGGGATCCTTCGACCCCGTGGGCTGAAGGCCGAGGGCGAACATGCCGGCAATGCTGTCGGCCTTGTCGGCGATAGCAAGGACCGCCCCTTCTGCGGTGCGAGGCACGTCGTCGTCCATCGATTGGGGCTTGTATTGATCGTAGATCGCGTCGCCAATAGCTTCTGCCGTAGCGCGAGGAAGCATGGGGTCGAGCTCCTGCACCTTGGCGTACAACCCACCCACGATACCTTGCAGCTCGGTGAACTCCTTCACCAGTTCGGTGGTGAGGTCGGTCTTGCACAGCAATGCGGCCTTGAAAACGATACCCGGACGGATCGACCCACCGGCGCTGCGAATGGCCTCCGAGATCAGGCTGCCGAGCTTCTGCACCCGCATCGTCTTGTCGAAGTAGCTGCCCAGGTCCTTCTGGAAGGTCACCGCCCGCAGCATGTCCACACGCTGGCGTAGAGGGACCTTCTGGTCGGTCTGCCAGAAGAAGCGCGCGTCGTTGAAACGGGCACGAAGCACCCGCTCGTTGCCGTGGCGGATGAGGCCGTCAGGATCGCCGGAGGTATTCAGCACGGCGAGGAAGTGGGGCAGCAGCTTGCCGCTCGCGTCTTCCAGCGCGAAATACTTCTGGTGATCGCGCATCACCGTGACCAGCACTTCATCGGCAAGCGAGAGAAACTCGGGATCGAAGTTGCCGAGAACCACGGATGGGCATTCGGTGAGATTGACCACCGTGTCAAGCAGAGATTTGTCTTCACGCCAGCGTGCGCCCGGGATGGTGCGGGTTGCGGCATCTAGCGCTTTGCGGATGCGCTGCTCGCGGTCAGTCGCGCTGACGACAACCGAACCGCGCGCCAGAGCCGCGGCGTAATTCGATGGCTGGCCGATCTGCAGCGCTCCCGGCGCGAGAATGCGATGACTCTCAGTGGTGTGTCCGGCGCGAATGCCGGCGAACTCCAGCGGCACGAGCTCGCTATCGAGCAAGGTCACCAGCCAGCGCACCGGACGGACGAAACGCTCCGCCGACTTGCCGCGCCAGTACATACTCTTCGCCCAGTAAATCCCGGCAATCTCCTTTGGCAGCGATTCGGCCAGGATGTCGGAAGCCGGGCGGCCCTTCTTCTGTACCGTGGCGGCGAGATACTCGCCCTTGGGAGTGCTGATCTTCTCCAGGGCGTCAACCGCGACGTTCACCTTGCGGGCGAACGCTGCGGCAGCAGGCGTAGGCGCGCCGTCTTTGTAGGCAACCTTGAGCGACGGCCCGGTGACCTGCTCCTGCATGTCGGGTTGGGCGAAGGAAACTCCCGAAGCCACGACCGCGAGACGCCGGGGCGTGGAATAGGCCTGAATTGCCGGTGTGGCGCTGAGCCTTTCGCGTTGCAGCAGGTCGCCAACGCGGCGCGCCAGTTCGTCCCGCGCGCTATCAATCATGCGGGCGGGAATTTCTTCGGTACCGATCTCGAGAAGGAAGTCAGGCATAAGAAGCAATTAGCTTTTAGCAATTAGCCATTAGCACTTAGCAAATACAAGAGACCTATTGTGGCGCAGCGGCGAACAGCGCGATGTGATTCCAATCACAAGCATGCAACTAGTTGCTAGCTGCTAGTTGCCGCATTTACGATCGGCTCGCCGCCAACTGTTCCGCCTTCGGCGAACCATTTTCCTCCGTAGCAGAAGAAGCGGCTTCTTCTTCCGCCCGCTGCTGATGGACGTACGCCTTCGCCACTCCAACCGCCAGCGCGCGGATGCGCGCGATAACACCCACGCGCTCGGTGACGCTGATCGCCCCGCGCGCATCGAGAATATTGAACAGATGCGAGCACTTCAGGCACAGATCAAAGGCCGCGAGGACGGGAAAGCGTTTTCGCTGTTCGCTCTTCGCTTTTCGCTTTTCGCCAGAATCGACTTCATCCGACGAAGGGACGAGCAGCGACCAAGCCGCGTACTCATCGAGCAGCGCCTGGCATTCAGCTTCATAGAGCCGCAGGTGTTCCCAGGTCTTTTCCACATCGGCGCGCTCGAAGTTGTAGACCGAAAACTGCAACTCGTCCTTTAGACGAACTTCGCCGTACTTGACCGGGCGACCATCAGGGCCGACGACCCAGGTGATGTCATAAATGCTGTCCACATCCTGAAGGAACGCGGCGATGCGCTCCAGACCGTAGGTCAGCTCCGCCGAAATGGGATCGAGGTCGATACCGCCGCACTGCTGGAAATAGGTAAACTGCGTGATCTCGAGGCCGTCGAGCATGACCTGCCATCCGATGCCCCACGCCCCCAGCGTTGGCGATTCCCAGTTGTCTTCCTCGAACTTGATGTCGTGCTTGCGCAGATCGATGCCGATCGCGGCCAGCGAATCCAGGTAGAGCTGCTGCACATTGTCCGGCGGCGGTTTCAGGATGACCTGGTATTGCATGTGCTTGAACAGGCGATTGGGGTTCTCGCCGTAGCGGCCGTCAGCGGGCCGTCGTGAGGGCTGCACATAACCGACGCGATAGGGCTTGGGGCCAAGCACGCGCAGAAAGGTCTCCGGCGCCATGGTGCCGGCGCCAACCTCGACGTCGTAGGGCTGTTGCAGCACGCAGCCGTGTTCCGCCCAGAAAGTTTGCAGGCGCAGCACCAGTTCCTGAAAGGTCAGCGGATTTTGCGAGGAGGCCAAAGTTTGTCCTGATGTTGCGTTAGACGGGGCTAAAGCCCCGGGAAAGTAAACTCCAGTGGACGCGGGCCTAAAGGCCCGCTCTACCCTCTCACAGCTTCGCTAGCATGGACGCCGTTGCCAGCTTCTTCTCGATGTGGCGCTCCATGATCTGCACCAGCAAGCGCCGCAAGTCCGCACACTGAGCTGCTGTCCATGGCTCGGCGGCGAAGGTTTCCACCGGAGAGCGAAACATCTGCGCCGCCCAAGCGCGCGACTCCGCCGTAAGTTCCGACGACGCCAGCCGCTTGTGCTGCGGGCACATCAGTCCATCGGCCAACGCATGATAAAACGCCCGGCTGCCGTTGAGCGCACCTCCGCAGGCAGTGCACTCGCCGAGGTCAGGCAGAAATCCCACCAACCGCACCAGCCAAAGCTGGAAGTACGTCAGCGGCATCCAGATGGACCCGGACCGCAGCTGATGCAACACTGAAACCGCCAGCCGGAAGATGGCATCGTTCGCTTCCCTGTCCGGCAACAACTCGTCGAGCGCCTCGCCGACATGCTCCAGCGCCACCACTCGCGGATAGTCCACCGTCGACGACAACGGCGACTCCAGAATGTCGCACGAATCGAGCCGCGACAGCTCCTGCCCTTCACGGTCGTCATAATAGACCCGGACCCAGGTGAGCGGCTCCAGCGCTCCGCCGAACCTCCGCTTCGACTTCTTCGCCGCCCGCGCCACGCCCTTGATCTTGCCCTCGGCGCGGGTAAACAGAGTCACCAGCAGGTCGGCCTCGCGCAGCGGATAGGTTCGCAACACGATCGCTTCCGACTGCTTCAGTGGCATGGAGTCTGCGTTCGGCAGCTATCCGAGGCTGCGTGCTCAATCCAAAACAAGTATAGGCTGCCTGGCAGCGTAATTCTTGATTCTAACGGGGACGATTCGGATGTGCAAAGAGAGGATGCGACCCCGCCTCAAGCAGGACCGGTGGAGGCATTCGTTCGCACCCAGGATCTTTCCAGACACGGCGCCTTCCGAATGACAACCCGTATCGACACTGTAGATACCGGTGGATATACTATGTAGTGTAGAAAGATGGAGCAAGCATGAGAGCGCAGATGGTGAAGTGGGGCAACAGCCTCGCGATTCGCATTCCCAAGGTCGTGGTGAGGGAGGCCAAGCTCAAAGAAGGCGACTCGCTGGAAATCGAAGTGCCCGCTGAGGGGCACGTAGCACTACGCAAGCCAAGCAAAATGCCGACTCTGGCGAAGTTGACCTCACAAATCACTCCGGAGAACCGTTACGGTGAAATCTCAGCCGGCGGGGACAGGGGTAAGGAAGTCGTCGAATGGTAGTTCCCTATGTTCCCGACGCCGGCGACATCGTAACCATGGATTTCGATCCCCAGGTCGGACGGGAACAGGCCAAGCGGCGTCCCGCGCTGGTGCTTACCGACCAGGGTTACAACCGGGCCAGCGGTTTGGTCGTGGTTTGTCCGCTCACCAGCAAGCGCAAGCCTTACCCCTTCGCCTTACCGGTTACAGTCGGCGAGGTCGAAGGCGCGGTCCTGGCGGACCAATTGAAGAGCATGGACTGGGCCGGCCGGCACGCCCAATTCCATTCCAAGTCCGACCCCGGACTGCTCAAGAAAGTCCGCCAATACGTTGCCGTGCTGCTCGGCATCCGCTAACACCGGGCGCTCTCCCCCCAAACAACAAGGCGCGGAAACTTTTCAGCTTCCGCGCCGTCACTCCGATCCCGGTTTCCGTTTACAACGCGCTCATGTTGGACAGGAACTCGCCGTTGGAGCGGGTCTTGCCCAGCTTGTCGATCAGCAGTTCCATAGCTTCGACCGGCGAGAGCGGGTTCAGAACCTTGCGCAGCACCCAAACACGCGCCAGATCTTCCTTGGGAATCAGCAACTCTTCCTTACGCGTACCCGAGCGCTGAATGTCGATGGCCGGGAAGGTACGCTTATCGACCAGCTTGCGGTCGAGGATGATTTCCATGTTGCCGGTGCCCTTGAACTCTTCGAAGATGACGTCGTCCATGCGCGATCCGGTTTCGATCAGCGCAGTCGCAATGATGGTCAGCGAGCCGCCTTCTTCGATATTGCGGGCCGCGCCGAAGAAGCGCTTTGGACGTTGCAGTGCGTTGGAGTCGACGCCGCCGGAGAGCACTTTGCCTGACGGCGGAACGATGGTGTTGTACGCGCGCGCCAGACGCGTGATGGAATCGAGAAGAATCACGACATCGCGCTTGTGCTCGACCAGGCGCTTGGCTTTTTCGATCACCATCTCGGCGACCTGTACGTGACGCGCGGCGGGCTCGTCGAAGGTCGAAGAGATGACCTCGCCCTTCACCGAGCGCTGCATGTCCGTAACTTCTTCCGGACGCTCGTCGATGAGCAGCACGATCAGCACGATCTCGGGATGATTGGTGGTAATGGAGTTCGCCAGGTTCTGCAACAGCATGGTCTTGCCGGTACGCGGCGGAGCGACGATGAGGCCGCGCTGCCCTTTGCCCACCGGCGTGAGCAGATCCATGACGCGGGCGCTGATGTTCTCGCGCACCGTCTCCAGCTTGATCCGCTCCTGCGGATACAGCGGCGTCAGGTTGTCGAACAGGATCTTGTTGCGCGCTTCTTCGGGCGACTCGAAATTGACGGCTTCAATCTTGACCAGCGCGAAATACTTTTCGCCTTCGTGCGGCGGACGAACCTGGCCGCTGATGGTGTCGCCGGTCTTCAGGTCGAACTTGCGAATCTGCGAGGGGGAAACGTAAATGTCATCCGGACCGGGCAGGTAGTTGTAGTCGGGCGAGCGGAGAAAACCGTAACCATCAGGCAGGATTTCCAGCACG
>Ga0265313_10004085_pt1 | contig 11372 bp, 7 predicted proteins | sample 4123metaG_FD_203122 | JGI IMG/M metagenome (GOLD analysis project Ga0265313, IMG submission 203122) | Rhizosphere microbial communities from Carex aquatilis grown in University of Washington, Seatle, WA, United States - 4-1-23 metaG | ecosystem: Host-associated > Plants > Roots > Rhizosphere >...
CGAGGATGGGAGCTTTCACTCCTTCTTTACCTGCGTCTGGCCCTGGGTTTTCAGTCACTAAGATTGATCCTGTGAAATAGTGGTGTTTAGACGATCAAAGCGGGAACTCTTAGCCAACTTGCAGGTCTAACCGGTCGAAGTTAGGTGCCGGAAAAAAGAATGCATGGAATGCCAAACCCATGCCTCTGCAAGGAGAACCAAATGCACATTATATCTTACCGTGGCCCGGGGATGGGCGGTGGGGTCAGCCCCAGCTTGTCGCGGTTGGAAGCAAGCGCGCAAGGAGACTGCAGTTGGTGGTTCCTGGGCGGGAACAGTGAAGTGTGCGCCCGTTTTGGCGGCGCCGGCCAAGTGAAAATCGGCGCCATGGCTAAAGAGATCGTCGACGGTCATTACCGGCATTGCAACGAATTTCTCTGGCCGATCATGCACGATCTCTCTGAATACGCCACATACAGCGAAGAGCACAGAAGTTCATATGAGAAATTCAATCGAATTTTTGCTCGCAAAATTTCTCGTTACACTTCGGCACTCAATTTCTTCGTGCAAGACTATCAGCTGGCCCTGATGCCTTTGCAACTGAAGCGCTTGTGCGGTGCAGAGACGGCTGTCTTCTGGCATATTCCCTGGCCAAAATCGGTGCCGGACCAATATCTGGAGCCGATAGTCGATCTGGCTAAATCAATCCTTTCTGCACAATATATAGGTTTTCATACCACCGAGTATGCCGAAAATTTCCTCAGATTCGTCGAAGAAAATGTGGCAGGGTTTAACGTTTTCCCAGACCAGCTAATCATCAACAGAGATTCGGTTAAGACTTATACCCCCTATGTTCATCCGTTCTTCAACGGCAAAATCGCAGTCTATCCGGACAGAAGCCGCTCGCAGACTCAAGTATTGGTTGCGCCCCTGGGGCTTGATGTCTCCTATTGGCAAAATTTGGCTGCTCAAGCAAAGTACGAAAATCCTTTGTCCGGGCTACTAAAGACTGAGTATGTGCTCTCGGTTGATCGCGCCGATTACACCAAGGGAGTAATACCGAGATTAAAATCCATTGCTCATTTCTTTGATTTCCACCCCGAGTTGAAGGGCAAAATCACCTTCGCCCAGGTTTGTGGCAAATCGCGCATGAACATAGAAGCGTTCTCCAAATATTATTGGCAATGTCGAAGCCTTGTAAATTCAGTTAATGCCCAGCATGGCAACGATGACTGGCAACCGATCGTGGATTTGCCTGGTCCTCTGGATTCGGCCCAGCTGGCTGGACTTTATCGCGATGCATCTGTGATGCTCGTCAATCCTTTGCGTGACGGTTTGAATCTGACGGCAAAAGAATTCGTCGCTTGCCAATCGGCGCGTCCCGGTGCACTGGCCCTTTCGCCCAGCGCTGGTGTTTTCGATGAATTGGGACCATGGTCCGTTAAAGTCAATCCGAAATCACCCGTCGATATGAGCGCCGCCATACACTATGCATTGATGATGCCGCAGGAAGAACGGGACGCCTGCATGCGCAGAATGAATACACGGTTGCATGCCAATCCTCTCAATCTCTGGGTGGACACTTTCACCGAACTGCTGGCCACACAAGAAAACGCAGACGGATTTGTCAATGCTTTTCCGCTCTCGGCAGCCTTATAGACAGGCCGCAAATTAGTTACTTGCCGGACAGGAATCGGTGCTTAGCCACATCGATGGCGGTCGGTTTAGAAACGCTTGGAAAGGCAATTCTAGTTATATCCGTCCGGTCAGGCGTCTGAGTTGAAGTAATCGTCTCCAGCGTTTCTATCGACTGTCCGGCCGGTTTGAGGTCGGAGCCACCTTTGGGCAGATCTTTCAACAGTCCTCTATGCTCCTGGTTGTAGGCCCAGGGCTCTGGTGCGGTTTTTGCTCTGCCTGACTTGACGGCATCGTCGAGCGCGGCAAGAAGCGGTTTGTGGCTCGTTTCTGTGGTCTTGGCGCTGCTCACGATTGCTTCCTCAGCCTCAGCCCCTGCCACTGCTATGCGCCGCCCCAGAGGCGTCTCGCCAGCCTTTACCGTGGCACCCAGAGCCTCCTCGGCTGCAAATATAGAACCACCGCACTTGCTCAAGAAACGCCCAATCGGAGCCCGCGCACAATAAACTGCACCGGCGGCAATGCCCAGTCCGGCAATGGTGCTTACAACCTTGTGCTCTTTGACAAAATCGATCACTTCGCCAATCAAATTGGCGTGAGCACTTTCCACTTCATTGACTGGGACCCCATCGCCTGTTTGGGCGTCGAATGCTTGGACCATTGTCCTAGCCTCATCGGGTTGGCAAGATGACTATAAAATACTAACCCGGAAAACGGCTTTTTAGAATCGTAGAAACACGCACAGAGTTGAAGTTTTGCCTGCTTTTCGGGGGACTCTGTGGGATACCTTAACGTGGAGGGGTTAACCTGAGACTGGACTCTAAGGTTTGACAATTAACTTCTCGAGATCCGGGCCGGTTTCTTGATCTTGCTTTGAAAAGGTCGAGTTTGATTTGGTTTGTCCACGAAATTCCTTCACCTGCTTAGAAAAATCCTCTGCTTCTTTGGTCCGTCCTTCAGCCATGAGTAAATCGGCATAATGCTCCATGACGTTGCTCTCAACTTCGCTGACCTCGACGCTCACATCATGGCAGTATGCCAGTGCTGCCTGATATGACTGCTCGGCCTCTTTGATCTTGCCGGCTTTCACCTGCACAGACGCGAGAGCGTCGCAAGCCTGAGGAAACTTTTCGCTGGGCTTATGATAAGCAGCCTTCTCAAGCGCCAACTTGCGCTCTAAGAGTTTTATCGCTGCATCATATTTTTTTTGCTCGACATACATGGTGCTCAATTGAGCCAGCATTTTTCTCTCATTGCGAGCAAACTTATCATGGGCATCAACTTCGCAAGCAGATTTTAGAGCCCTGTCACCATAGCGGGCCGCAGACTGGAAGTCTCTTTTGCGCGCACAGATACTGCAAAGTCTAGCCAGCACCAGGGTGTTTTCCTTTGCATCTTTGAGAGAATTATTCTCGAGAATCGACAATGCCCGCCTCTGCAATTTTTCCGCTTCAGAAATATCTCCTGCCGCCTCTAAAACCACTCCCAGCCCCCGCAGGCTCTGAGCCAGATGCATATAGTCTTGGGAAAATTCCGTGCTGTTTTTGGAAATTTTTCTTCCTCTTTCGTCTTTTTCATCCTCAATGGTTTTCTGCACGGCAAACCGGACCGCCGCTTCATACAGTTCTTTCGCCTTGGCGAAATTTCCTCCTTCCTGCGCTTCATAAGCCGCATCGAAGGCTGACTTCCAGCTGACCGGCTTGGTTTCATTGGCGGCAGAAGACATGCCGGGAGCAGGGGCAATCTCTTCGTTTTGCGCAAGCACCATTTCCGATTCTTGTTTAAAGCCATTTTCTTTCAGCATGTCCGTCATCGCCCGAATCACCAGATATTTTTGATACTGGCTGACCATGCCGGTATCTAAATAATGCAGCGAGTCTTGATAGGCCTTGCGGGAGGCAAAAACATTTTTTTTCTGTCCGAGAATCTTTGCTTTGACTGCCAGGTATTGGCCGAGATCCACACAGATGCTCATATTTTCTCTCGAGGACAAATCAGCTGTAAGCCGCTTTTGAACGAGATCACAGGCACGTTCGGCTAATTTCAGCGCTTCATCCAATTGGCCCTCTGCACACTTTATATCGGCGAGATTAATCAAAGCCTGGGAAAGTTTCGGATCAGACTGACCAAAAGATTCGGCAATCTCCACACATTTCTCGAAGGCTCTTTGAGCCTGATCGTAGCTTTCGTTTTTCAAAGCGACCGTGCCCTCATTGAACGATTTGATGAATCGTTCTTGGTTGGCTATATCAGGCTGAACGCATGATGAAACCGCCAGTGCGGCGGTAACTGCCAAAAATCCGGCGCTGAGCGATTTCATGAGGTACAGCCTGAGCGACTGACAAGGGGGCAAATGCCTCATGATATCGCAATGACAAACAATTCGGTAAAATTGCGTGCTGCCGCCTAAGGAGAATCTTTTGTAGTTGTGAAGCTTACTGAGCAGGGACTGATTCTTGTTTTCGTTCCTCTGGCACTGGAATTGGGCCTGGTTGTCGTCTTAACGCAAATAGTCAAACAATCTGAGGGCGAGCTCGAAAAACAGCTGCGCTCAAAAGCTGTCATTGCGCGCATTGAGCGCCTGCCCAAACTTTTCGATGATGCTGCCTTATCGACGGCAAGTTCCAGTATCTCCCAGTCCGATTCTTTTAAAACCAAATATAGAAAAACTCAAAATGACATTGAAAAAACTTTGTCGGAGCTTAGTGAGTTGGTCAAAGGCGATCCGATGCGTCGCCTTGTCTTCCTCAAATTGGAAAGCGCCTCCAAAGAAGGACTGGCAGCGATGAAGGCGGTGGACGCTCTGCCCAATTCCAGTCGGCTTTCTGTCGAGAGCGCCCAGGATGCGGCCAGAAAGATGTATGCAGAACTGGAGAAAACGTCCAAATCTCTAAGAGATGCATCGGATTCAATCTTGCTTCAAGAAGAAAAGATTCAAACTGAAAGTCCGGAGTCACAGCTAAAAGCGCAAAACGATCTGTTTACGGCAATGCTGGCCGGCACCGCTCTCAATATCATCATTGCTTTCCTTTTGGTCTTCAAATTCAGCCAGGGAGCCGGGCGCAGCCTGGCAGCGCTGAGCGACAATGCCGTCCGGCTGGCGGCCGGCGAACCGCTCTATCCACCGCAATCGGGTGAAGACGAATTCGCCAGGCTCGATAATGTTTTCCACAAAATGGCAGAGATGCTTGCCGAATCGGCACGCAAGGAACGCGCCATTGTTGAAAATGCCGTCGATGTCATTTGTTCGATCGACAAAGAATTGCGCTTTACCGAACTCAGTCCGGCTGCCTTGCGCTCCTGGGGTTTTCAACCAAAAGAATTGATCGGGCAAAGATACATGTCCATTGTCGCCGAAGCTGAGCAAGCTGAAACTCTCTCTAAAATCAAAGAGGCGATGGAAAAGGCGGGCGGCAGTTCATTTTCATTCCAAAACAGAATCAAGTGCAAAGACGGACAGCTGGTGGACGCGCTCTGGTCAGCATCATGGTCGCGCAAAGATGAAGTGCTTTTTTGTGTTGCCCATGACACAACTAAGGCAAAACAATTGGAGCGCTTGAAGCAGCAATTCGTGGCCATGGTCAGCCATGATTTGAGAACTCCGCTCACATCGCTTTCCCTTTTTCTGGAAGGCATGCAGAAAGGACTCTATGGTGAGATCACTGACGGCGCTATGAAACGCGTCACAGATTCGCACGGCGATATCAGCCGCCTGATCGCGCTCATCAATCAACTGCTTGATATCGACAAGTTGGAAGCCGGCAAGCTGTCTCTGAATTTGGGTGATAATCGCATCGCAGAGATTGTTGAAAGGTCCGTAGCCTCAATTCGCGCCGTAGCCAACCGCAAAAAAATCGAACTCACTATAGACGCCCAGGACATTGGACTGGAAGCGGACGGCGACCGGCTCGTTCAGGTGATCGTCAACCTGCTCGGCAATGCCATTCATTTCTCGCCGGAAAAATCTAGGGTCAGCATCTCAGCAAAAATTGCCGGCGAAAACATCCTCGGCGAAGAAGCGATCGAAGTAAGAATCCAGGACTGCGGCCCGGGAATCAAGAAAGAGGACCAGGAAAAAATCTTCGATCGCTTTTCGCAATTAGACGCGCCTCAAGGCGGGCGACAAAAAACCGGCACCGGATTGGGTCTGGCCATAAGCAAGATGATCGTCGAGGAGCACGGCGGCCGCCTCTGGGTGGAGAGCGAAGCGGGCGCCGGCAGTACGTTTTGCTTTGCGATCCCGCGCTATCACCCGGCTTAAGCATTGCCCATGGGATATAATTCTCAGCTTGAACTGACGCCACGCGTCTAAGTCAAAGAGGTAAAACCTTGCCATCTTCAACCCTGACAAAGAAAGTAAAGAGCTTCTCGATGGCGCTTGCAGCTTGCCTCACAGTCACACTGCCGGCTCAAGCGCAAACGCCGGCAACCTCTGCCAATCAGACACCGGCTCAGTCCAGTGAAAAAGCTGACAGCCCCTGGGCGCAAAAAGAAAACGAAGCAGAAACGAGCTTCATGTCCGGTCAATACGCCGATGCTGAAACAAAGTGGAAGCAAGCTCTTGATATAGCCCAGAAAGATGCAAACAAGCTGAATTTGGCTGAGTCGCTCAATCAAATGACGCACCTTTACTTGAAACAACACCGCCTGGACGAGGCCCGCACAAGCTTGCAAACAGCGCTTGCCATACGGGAAAAGGAGCTGGGCAAGGACAATCAAAAGACGGCCGAAACCTTAGGCAATCTGGCCCTCATCGAGCATAAATCCGGACATGACGCAGATGCCGAATCTCTTTACAAAGAAGTAATTGCAATCAAACGCAAGGATCCCAATTCGACCTCTTTGGCAATCACGCTCACCAATCTGGCCAATCTCTATGGTGAAATGCGGTGCATAGAAGAAGCCAGAAAGCTGTATTTAGAAGCGCTGGCACTGGATGAGAAAACATACGGCAACGACCATGCTGAAGTGGCCCAGGATCTTTTCAATCTGGGTGCCGTTATGTACCAGCATAATTACAACAAGGAAGCGATTGATTATCTCAATCAAGCGCTCACCGTCTATGAGAAATTGAATGACCTGCCCGGCAGAATCAAGTCATTGCACTATCTGGGTCTGTGCCTTGCCGAAGAAAAATCGCACGACAAAGCCATCGATGTCTACCGCAAGGCGCTGGCCCTGCACTGTCAATTGAAAGGCGACAAACATCCGGACACACTTGTGCATCAATTGAATCTGGCTCGCAGTCTGGACAGCAACGGTCAATCCAAAGAAGCCGAGGATCTTTATAAGGACGCCGTCAATTCAGCGACCAATTATCATACCGACGCGCGTGTCAAATTGATTGAATGCAGCCTTGAGTATTCGCATTTTCTGAAGCGACACGGGCGCAAGGCCGAAGCAGAAAAACAGTTGAAAGAAGTTCTGCCTGTCTATGAATCGCTGTCGGCTGACCTGAGGCGAGAGCTTTACGAATTGCCGCGCGCCTATTCAGATTTGCTTAGAGAATTGAAGAGAGATGGCGAAGCTGATGCCCTGGCCAAGAAACATCTGGACGTTTTTGCTCCTGAGCATGTTTCCAAAGCACCACCTGCCGCCAAATCTCATTTAGCACCCAGATCACATCCAGCCTCAAAAAAGCAATAAAGAAAAGACATGCAGCTTACAGCCGAAGTCAAAGACGACAATTATCAGGAAATGCCTCGCCAGCAAGAAGCGATGTATGCCAAATCCACCGACACGTTTTTGCGCGCCGATGCCAGCACAGGCAAGCATTATTACGACCTCAACGCGGCTACGAAAAGCTATTGCGGTCCGTGGCTTTTCGGCACCGAGCATGTCGCAGTCAATGTCGATCGCATGCGCGGACAATGGATACAGTGGTGCCCTATTCCTGCCGATATTCGAGACGGCGTGCTGATGCGCGGCAATGTCATCTATCAAAATCCGAACGGCACGTACAGAATGTCGACTGATGTTTATGAAGGCGTCATCGAGACGCACGGCGATCGCTATTTTGTCGGTAAAACTCAGCATACGTTTCAAGCACCGAGCTTGCCGGGCGGCCGAATGCAGGTGGTCGCCAATATCAGAATTCGCCTCAATGAAAGGCTGGCCTACAACCCGATGATGCCGCGCTCGCAGCCATCTCAAGTAGCCAGCGCGCCGGCCAATTATGGTCAGTATCGACAGCAACCGCCCGTGGCCGCCTATAGCAATTACGAAGAGCCGCCACAGCCGGCCTGGGGCTCCAGCCATATGAATGTAATTGCGCCTCCCCAGGGCAATCAAGTTGAAGCCACCTATGGCAATTCTGAGCCCACTTATCAGAGGGGCACAAACAGTAGACCATCTTACAGTCAACGCGATGCGGGAGTTTATAAAAACGATCCCGACGGCGGCTTCTAACGTGCCGGTGCAGCATTGCCGGGCAGAAACGGTGGGTGCCCCTTTTCAAAAGGCAGATCTTGAATGTTGGGGTGACCGGCAAAGAAGACCTCGAGCACTTTAGGCGGAATACTGCACCCCATCAAAGACAGTCTTTGCAAATTCGGTGCGCTTGCCAAATATTTCAATGACGCCGGAGTGACTCCTCTGTTGAAGCGGCACTCAAGCTCTTCCAGCTCAGGAAAGTTTTGCACGATCAGTTTTATTGAGTCATCGGTAACCAGCGTTCTATTAATCAGCAGCCTCTTCATTCTCCACAAGCAAGAAATTTGTTTGATGCCTTTGTCGGAAATCTGGGTGTCGCCTATCATCAGTTCTGAAAGCGTTTTGATATTGGCTAAAGACAAGGTGCAAGCGTCAGTGAGATTGTCCTGGCAAAGGTGCAGAGTGTGCAAATGGGGCAACTGGCAGATGTAGGCAATGCCCTTGTTGGTAATCCCAGTGTGATTGACACTGATGATCTGAAGATTTTCCAGCTTGCTCAAGGTGGCCAGGCCGGCATCCGTTATTCCGGTGTCATTGAGGCGGATTGCTCTCAGTCGGGGAGCATTTTGCAGAGATTCTAGGTCCCCATCGCGTAGGTCAAAATCATTCACGTCAATGTGGAGAGCACCGCTATTTACCTCGCCCATAAAGATAGCCAGCGATTCGTCTCGATTGTATTTCTTCACTTTGGTGGTACTGGCAGGATGGGCAACCACTAATGGCTGAGGCTGCAGATGCTTTTCAATGGGCACCCTATGCTGGGTTCCTTCTGCTTTAAGTGGATTTGCCGATATTTCCGGCTGAGGAGCAGGGGCTGTTTGATTTTGGGCCGGCTCGCTCTTAGTCTGAGCCGGTTGTGTGGCTGGAGCCGGACGCTTCATAAGAGCTATCGAGGCAATACCGGCAAGGACCAATATGGCACAGGCGATAGCAATCGGTCCGGTCATATGCTTCGACTGATTGTTTTGACTTACAACTATCTGCGGTGCACGACCCAGATCCCTCAGAGCAATTAAAACTTCGTCGGCACTATGAAATCTCTGCCCTGGATCTTTGTTCAAAAGCCTGGCGACAAGCATTTCCATGCTTTCGGGAAAAGAACGCCCTCCAGCTGCCTGACTGAGAGTGGGAGGAGATTCATTCAAATGAGCCATGATCGTCTCAACGGCAGATTTGCCGACAAAAGGAGGTCTGCCGGTCAGACATTCGAAAAGGACGCAGCCTAAAGAATAAAGGTCGCTGCCGGCGTCCAATTTCTTGCCTGTGCTCTGCTCGGGGCTCATGTACAGAGGGCTGCCCAGAGATGTGCCTGTTTCGGTAAGAGACTTTTCGTCCGCCCGATCAGGCTCGATGAATTTGGCAATGCCGAAATCGACCACCTTGATGTCGGCGCTCCCGTCCACCAGCATTATGTTGCCCGGCTTGACGTCACGATGCAAGATGCCGTGCTCGTGAGCATGCCTGAGGGCAAGACAAATCTGGCGAGCCATATTTGTCACTTCTTGAATGGACATACGGCCTTGCTGGCGAATTTTGTCGGCCAGGCAAATGCCAGTTACAAACTCCATTACCATAAACGGCTGGCCGAATTCCGTGACACCAAAATCGTGGATGGCCACGATGTTTGGATGAGAGAGATTGCTGGCTATTTTTCCTTCTCTCTGAAATCTAACCAGTGCAGTTTCGCTGAAATGTCCGGGCTTGAGCATTTTTATGGCCACGCTCTTTTGCAGCATTCTGTGAGTGGCCTTATAAACAACCCCCATGCCGCCCGAGTTTATAACCGAGACGATTTCGTACGTCTCTCTGATGCGCTGCATCATCGAATCGCCGCTCTCCAAAATTGTTCCGTCTTGAGGACAGATGGCAGTTCCTGGCGCCAGCTTTACCCCGCAAGTCGGGCAAGCCAAGACAGCACTGCCTGTATTCAGCGTTGCTTCAATGTCCGGTCCAATTTGGCGGTCTTCCGGCAAATTCAATTTCCAAGAGAAATTATCGTTCTTTCCGGCTTTCTTTATACACTATCTATTCCGGCTTCGGCTCGGGCTCGCCGGCAGCGACAGGGGCGTCTTTTCCGGTCAGGAAATGCATGACCACGCAAACGATCACAGCCAATATGAGAAGCACGGTGATAATCTGAGTCTTCAGGTGAGAAGAGGCATCATTGCCCTGTTCGATCAGTTCTCCGGCCAGATAGGCAACCGAGATCATGATCGGCGGAGCAAGAATGATATTTTCGTGCCCAGGCAGCTTAAGATCGTAGGCTTGCGGCAAAAATATTGCCAGAAGCACAGCGGACACCAGGGCTGCAGCAATAAGAGAGCCGGAAGGCTCGGCATGCAAAAAATAGTTTGACACTACAGGCAGTGCCACACCGGCACCGATCAATGCAACCGGCAAATATTTGCGTGCGTCCGTTTCTTTAAACAAAGAACTGACCACAAACATGGCCAGCAAACCGGCAAACATGGCCGCATAAGAATAGGCGTGCATGATGTTGATGCCGGTCACATTAGGATTATAAGCGGAGATGAAGCCCTGGAGAAGCACGCGGGCGGTGAAGAAAATCCCCACTGTCTGCGCGATGCCGTGTTTTCTTGCCACTGTGGCGCCGGCAGCAACTATAAGCAAGCCGAGCATGCCGAAAAGGCGGGTGGCCAGCAGAGTGAAAATGCCTACGAAAACGAGCGACTTGAAGCCTTTGAGCATTTCGCCGGCTTCGTCTTCTTTAGGCGTCATTTTCTCGAAGATATAAGCGAGAAAATAACCGGCACCGCCCAGTGCGGCTATTTTGGCAATATGGGGCGCCAAAAGGAGTTTGTTTACAAAGATAAGAAGAAACAGCCCGCCACTGGCAGAGATGAGAATTCTTCTCCACCAATAGGGGTCGTTTCCGACCAACGGGCGCTCACTCCAGCGCAAGAAAAGACCAATCGTAAGAGAGGCAAGCAGAAGTCCGGCGTTTCTTATCTCATCCTCGGCAGCGCCTCCCACCTTGAACCAAAAGGCGCCGGAAAGAAAGACAAAGGCCGGCAGAATGTCCTCAAAAGTAGACTGAGGACGATTGAGCAGATTCTCTACAGCTTTCCAGCTGGCCAGCCCTGTCAAAACGGCAGTAACGGCGTCGGCGCCTTGCTCGGCAGAAACGAACTGGCAAAGGACCACCGATAAGGCTAGAAGAATGATGGAGCGATAGAAAACAGGCAAGCCGATCTGGCTCAACATAAAAGGAACGAACGCGCCCAGAGCGAGAAATCCTACGACATCCAGAGAGAACACTTTGGCAGTCGTGCCCAGAAAGGCTAAAGCACAAAGTGGGACTATCA
>Ga0265313_10004087_pt1 | contig 11370 bp, 10 predicted proteins | sample 4123metaG_FD_203122 | JGI IMG/M metagenome (GOLD analysis project Ga0265313, IMG submission 203122) | Rhizosphere microbial communities from Carex aquatilis grown in University of Washington, Seatle, WA, United States - 4-1-23 metaG | ecosystem: Host-associated > Plants > Roots > Rhizosphere >...
GGGTCTTCGCTTTGGGCGAGATCACCGTAGAGGAACCGGCCGAGTGCATCAGTTCCCAGGTATTGCAGGGATTGAAGAAGCCACCCGACTGCCCCGCGTTTGGTATGCGCTGTACGCCGGAGAACCCCTTGGGGGCGCCCATGGTTTCGGCAGAGGGCGCGTGCGCAGCCTACTACCACTACCGTCGCCATGCGGTCGCGAGTTAGGAGAGCGTGTGTCAACCAAAACCATCGTCGAACTCAGCTGCCCGGCGCCACTCCCCGCCAGGGACACCGTCTTGCTGGGGCATGGTAGCGGGGGCAAGCTGAGCGCCGAGTTGGTTCGCGACATCTTCCTGCCCGCGCTCCGGAACCCGGCACTGGCCCGGCTCGATGACCAGGCCATTGTTAACGTCAACGGGCAGCGTCTGGCCATTACCACCGATTCCTTCGTAGTCAAGCCCTTGTTTTTCCCCGGCGGCGACATCGGGTCTCTCGCCGTTCACGGAACGGTGAACGACTTGGCGATGGGCGGCGCGACGCCGCTATTTCTGAGCGCCGCCTTCATCATTGAAGAGGGCTTCTCGACGGATGAGCTCCGGCGCATCGTGAATTCGATGCAACAAGCCGCTGCTGCGGCGGGGGTCCAGATTGTCACCGGCGACACCAAAGTTGTCGAGCGGGGTAAGGGGGACGGGGTCTTCATCAATACGACTGGAATCGGGCTGGTGCCGGACGGAGTTGAGCTTTCTGCCAATCGCGCCCGTCCCGGAGACAAGGTGCTTCTGAGCGGCTCCATTGGCGAGCATGGCATCGCCATCCTGGCACAGCGCGAGGGTCTGGAATTCGAAACTCAAATCCAAAGTGACAGCGCCGCCTTGCACAGTCTGGTGGCTGACATGCTTGGCGTAACTCGTGACATTCGCTGCATGCGCGACCCAACCCGTGGCGGCGTCTCCAGTACGCTGAACGAAATCGCGGAACAGTCCCGGGTCGGGATCGAACTGGAAGAAAGCACCATTCCGGTGTGCGAAGAAGTCCGAGGGGCATGTGAATTGCTGGGGCTCGATCCTTTATATGTCGCCAACGAGGGAAAGCTTATCGCAATCGTGGCGCCCGCCGCCGCGCAAGCGGTGTTGCAAGCGATGCGGCGGCATCCCCTGGGATCCGGGGCGCAGATCATTGGCACGGTAAACGACGCCAGCCCGGGGCTGGTGACGATGCGAACGCCGCTGGGTACGGCACGCATCGTGGACATGCTCGCGGGCGATCAATTGCCTCGCATCTGCTAGAGCTTGTTTCATAAATCCGCTAGCAGCCAAGCCGGGGCTAAAGCCCTTTCTCAGAGTTGCGATCTTTCGCGGGCCTGAAGGCCCGCGCTTCCACCGCAAGCCTGTAAAACAACATTTTTGAAGCAGGCTTTAAGGAATGGAGATCGCGGAGCTGTCGGCGGGGTTGCGCGCTCTCGCGATCGTGGATTCAGAAGAACCGTGTCTTCTCAGGGCTCGACTCGGCACCAAACCGGCGTTCACATCCCATAGGTCCCCGCGCCCGCCACAAACGTTAGCGGTGCTCCGCAAAAACTCGATCGGACCGGACGCCGGCACCGTCAAAAAGCCGCTCATCATCACCACCGTGAAGCTGTCGTGCAGGTGATGGTGGTCACTGACCCAGCAGTACGATTGGCATAGGATAATTTTGGAAAGTCATGTCCCGCTTGCAGTGTGTCAGCGTAGACAACTCTCAGGGTGTCCCCTCCAAGTAAGGGGATTTCGTAACACATGAAATGGAGGTCACTAGAGACCTCTACTTAATGCAAAAAGTGATTTCGTGCCCCGCAAGCTCACGGCTCGACCGTGAACTGGAGTTAGTGCGCGGGCTACCGCTTTAGCGGACGGCTGGCGCACAGGTGCCTTCATCCCCGCCTAGGCGATAGTTTGCGCCAGCACCGCTTCAGGAGCGAGAGAACATGGCCGACGTCTCGGTGGCGCGAGTATCGGCACGACAGCTTTTGGGTGCAGCGTAGGGACCGGTCAGGCGCCCGGTTCAGGAAGTGCTCCGATGTCAGCTCTAGCTGGCCGGTTGCAATTGGGTGGTTGGCGGTGGGTATTTCTGCTGCTGATGGGCGGCGGCGCCACAGCCAGCTTCCTCGCCGCGAGATACGGACTGAAGGTCACCACGCAACTGAGCGACGTGATGCCCTGGGGACTGTGCCTGGGATTGAACGTCTTCTGTGGGATTGCGCTGGCGGCAGGCGCGCTTACGTTCGCCAGCGTGGCGGCCGTAATCGGTGGCCGGGACTGGCGGGTTGTAGGCCGCGCTTGCCTGATGGCCGGCTCCATTGGCTATCTGGTGGCGATGCTGGGAATGATCGCCAGTGAGCCCACCGGCAAATACTGGCGAACCTTGGTCTATGGGTGGACACCGCGCTCGATTCTGTCGGGAGCGGTCTGGACCGTCATTCTTCTCGCCCTGCTGTTATTCCTGGAATTCCTGCCGCAATACTCGGTCTCCCTGGCGCGAACCCGGTGGTTCGCCACTCTGCGCCGGCTCGAGCTGCCGTTGTTGATCCTGGCTGCGATCCTCGCGGTGCTTCATCAGTTCGGTTTGAATCGCCTGGTTCAGCTGGCTGAAACGCGCTTCTCTCCCCTGTGGTCGGGCCCTAGTTTGTCCCTGATGTTCTATCTGTCCTCGCTGGCGATGGCGCTCGCCGTTCTGCTGTTTGCTTCCTGGAGGAGCCGGCTCGCGTCCGGCAAAGCTTTACCATCCTCGGTTTTGCCAGCCACCGCGCGCGCGCTCACGGCAGTGGTGTTCGTTTATATCGTCCTGCGTCTAATGGACTTACTGCAGCGCGGGCTGTTCTCCTCCATGTTCAGCGCCAGCCGTGAGGGACTGTTGCTGTTGCTCGAAATTGCCGTTCTTCTTATCGGGATGATGTGGCTCAAAGGCAACGAGCAAGAACCCGGCGAACTGTTTTTTGGCTCTGCCTTGATCATCGCCGGAGTGATGGCCAATCGGCTGAATACCGCGATCACCGCGCTGGAGGCGGGAGCCGGCCAAAACTACCTGCCGCGCTGGAGTGAATTCCTGATTGCCTACAGTCTGATCGCTGCCGGAGTGGCGGCATTCGCTCTGGGAGTGAAGCATATGTCGGTGTTTGCGGAATCCGAAATCGACGCAGTTGCATAAGCAGTGGGCCTGAGGCCGGTACTAACGGAGGCACGATGGAACTGAAACGAGTCGTGAAGTTCGAGGCCGAACGCGATCCGGCGTTCGCCCAATGGATCAGCCACACGGTGGGAGGGGAGCGGATCCGGCACTGCCTGCAATGCGGCCTGTGCAGCGGCAGTTGTCCGCTCTCGCTCTATATGGACTACACACCGCGGCGGCTGATGCACCTTTCGCGCGAAGGCTTCAAGGAGGAGGTGCTGTCCAGTTATACGATCTGGCTCTGCACCTGCTGTTACGCCTGTATGGTCGAGTGCCCGAAGCAGATCAACATCACGCACCTGATGTATGCCCTGAAGACCCGCGCCATCCAGGAGCATTTCTATCCCAAGCGGTTCGCCATACCCGAGCTGGCCCGCGACTTTTCCCGGATGATCCGCGGCTCGGGCCGTATCACGGAGAGCCGTCTGGTGCTGCGGGTCTTTCTCAAAACCGCGATATGGCGGCTGGTGGGTTTTTCCAGCCTGGGTTGGAAGCTGTTTCGTACTGGGCGCATGCGATTCGCTCGCGAGAAGGTGCAGCGCCAGAACGAAATCGTCACCATCTTGAATGCGGTTGAAGACACCAGGAAGGAGATGGCGCGATGAAGTATGCGTATTATCCCGGCTGCTCGCTGCGAGGTACCGGCCGGGCCTATGAAGAATCGCTGCTCGCCGTGTTCCGCGCCCTGGAAGTTGAAGTGGTCGAACTGGAGGACTGGAACTGTTGCGGCGCAACCACCTACATGTCCTATGATGAATTGCAATCCTACGCTTTAGCTGCGCGCAACCTCTCCCTGGCTACGAAGGGCGGCAACGATCTTATGGCGCCGTGCTCCGCCTGCTATCTGGTCCTTAATAAAACCCAATACTACGTGCGTGATTATCCCTGGATCGGCCAGATCGTCGATCATGCCCTGGACACCATCCGCCTGCCCCGCGACATCAGCGTGAAAGTCCGGCACCCGCTCGACATTCTGCTCAACGACGTGGGACTGGATGCCATCAAGGCGAAGGTCACACATCCGTTGAACGGTTTGAAAGTTGCGCCGTACTACGGCTGCCAGATCGTCCGGCCCTATGCTCTTTTCGACAATCAGCGGAATCCGACTTCCATGGACCGGCTCCTGGAAGCCTGCGGCGCCAAGATTGTTTACTACCCGGTGAAGACGCATTGCTGCGGTGGAAGTCAGAAAGGCACGCTGCCGGAAATCGGGCTCGATCTGATCAAGCACCTGCTCACCGAGGCCCACCGCAACGAAGCCGAGGTCATCGCAACCGTTTGCCCGCTCTGCCAGTTCAACTTGGAAGCCTTTGAAGACGAGGCATCAAACGCACATCAATTTCATATGCCCATCCTCTATTTCACCCAGTTGCTGGCATTGGCTTTCGGCATACCGCTGAAAGAGGCAGGGTTCCAGCGCTCGTTCGTCAGCATCAAGCCGGTCCTTGCGGAGAAGGAGATCGCGTATGTCTGATGCCCGCAATCCAGATAGCGCGCCCAGAATCGGGGTATACGTTTGCCACTGCGGAACCAACATCGCCGGCACGGTCGATGTCCAGGCGCTCACCGAATATGCAGCCACCCTGCCCAACGTCGCGGTCTCGCGTGAATACAAGTACATGTGTTCCGACCCCGGCCAGGAGCTGATCCGGCAGGACATTCGGGACCTCGGCCTTAACCGGATTGTAGTGGCCTCGTGCTCGCCGCTGATGCACGAACCCACGTTCCGTGGGGCCCTGGCAAGGGCCGGGATCAATGCCTTCTTGCTGCAGATGGTGAATATCCGCGAGCATGTGTCGTGGGTGCACACCAACAAGGCAGAGGCCACGATCAAGGCGAAAGACCTAGTCCGCGCCGCCGTGCGGCGCGTCGGGTTCCACAAGCCTCTGGAAAAGAGACGAGTCGAAATCAATCCCAACGTGCTGGTTGTGGGCGGAGGCATCGCCGGCATCCATGCCGCACTCACGGTGGCGAATTCCGGCAAGCACGTGCACCTGGTGGAACGCCAGCCGACCATCGGCGGGCACATGGCGTACTTCGACAAGACCTTTCCCACGCTGGATTGTGCTGCCTGCATTCTCACCCCCAAGATGACGGCGGTCGGCTCGCACCCCAACATCACGCTGTGGACTTATTCGGAAGTCGCATCCGTCGAAGGGTACGTTGGCAACTACAAAGTGAAAGTTCGCCACAAGCCACGCTACATCATCGAGGACTTGTGCATCGGTTGCCAGGAATGCGTCGAAGCGTGCGTTTACAAGGAAGGCAGGTGGGCCGACGAGTTCAATCTTGGCCTTAGCAAGCGCAAGCCAATCTACCTGCCGTTCCCTCAGGCCGTGCCGCAGAAGGTCTTGATCGACCCCGAAGCCTGCATTGAATTCAAGTCGCACAAATGCAAGAAGACGTGTGTCGAGGTCTGCGGCGAGCGGCACGCGATCGACTTCCAGCAAACGGAGACCATCGAAGAGATCGAGGTGGGCAGCATCATACTGGCCACCGGCTTCAAGACCTTCGATGCTCGGCGCAACGCCTACTACGGCTATGGCGTCCATCCCAACGTATATACCGCTTTGGAAGTGGAGCGGTTGGTCAACGCTTCAGGCCCGACTGGCGGCGAGATCGTGCTGCGCGATGGCACCAAACCGAAGATGGTCGGGATCATCCACTGCGTGGGCTCGCGCGACCACAATACCAACCGCTGGTGCTCCAAAGTTTGCTGCATGTATTCGCTGAAGCTGGCCCACCTGATTCGCGAGCGCATCGGCGCCGAAGTTTACAACTTCTACATTGACATGCGCACGCCGGGCAAAGGGTACGAGGAATTCTACGACCGGCTGCTCGACGAAGGCGTCCACTTCGTTCGTGGCCGGGTGGCGGAAGTGACGGACTGGCCCGTCCATCCTTCGGAAGAAGGCAAGCTCATTATCCGCGCCGAGGACACGCTGGCAGGGTTCGTGCGCCGCGTCCCGGTTGACATGGTCGTGCTGTCCGTCGGATTGGAGCCCCAGGGCGATGCGCGCGACGTCCGGCGCATGTTCAATATCAGTTGCTCGGAGGAGGGCTGGTTCCTCGAGCGCCACCCCAAACTCGCACCGGTAAGCACATTTACCGACGGCGTTTTCATCGCGGGCGCTTGCCAGGGGCCCAAGGACATCCCTGACAGCGTGGCCCAGGCCGGCGCAGCCGCTGCCGAAGCCATGGCCTTGGCTGATGCCAAGTACGTCGAGCTTGAGCCCTATACGGCACACGTGCTTGACGATGCCTGTTCGGGATGCAAAACCTGCCTAACCATCTGCCCCTACACCGCAATCTCGTTTATCGAGGAAACCAAGAAAGCCCACGTGAACGAGGTGCTATGCAAGGGCTGCGGCACCTGCGTTGCCACCTGCCCATCGGGCTCCATCGAGCAGAACCTGTTCGAAGATCAGGAAATCTTCGAGGAAGTTGAGGGTTTGCTGGCTTATGCCTAACAGCCAATCAATCCCAGGAAATGGCCATAGCTTCCGCGAAGCTCCCGAGCCTCGCATCGTGGGCTTCTTCTGCACCTGGTGCACGTATCTGGCTGCGGACCTGGCAGGAACTTCCCGCATCAAGTACGCCCCCAACGTGCGGGTGGTCCGCGTGATGTGCTCGGGACGCATCGATCCGCAGTTTGTGCTGGATGCGTTCGCCAACGGAGCCGACGGCGTGCTCATCGGGGGATGCCATCCCGGCGACTGCCATTACCAGGAGGGCAATTACAACTGCCTGCGCCGCGCTCGCCTGCTGAAGCGGGTGCTGGAACAACTGGGCATCGAGGAGGAGCGCTTTCGCGTGGAGTGGATCTCCGCCGCCGAAGGTGACCGCGTGCGCCAGGTCATCGACGACATGGTGGAGAAGCTACGCGCGCTCGGGCCGCTCAGGATGCAGAAGCCGATGCCGCTGGTGAACATCGTCACTCCGGAGCATGCGCTGGAGGAGGTATGTGTATGACGCAGGAAAAGCCCAAAATCGCTTTCTACTGGTGCGCCTCCTGCGGCGGTTGCGAAGAGGCGGTGGTTGACTTGGCGGAGGGGACTCTCGATGTGGTTGCGGCAGTGGACATCGTGTTCTGGCCGGTAGCCCTCGACTTCAAACGCCACCATGTCGAAGAGATGCCGGATGGATCCATCCTGGCAACCTTCCTGAATGGCGCCATCCGCACCTCGGAGCAGGAGGAGATGGCCAAACTGCTGCGCCGCAAGTCGAAGTTGCTGGTGGCTTTTGGATCGTGCTCACACCTGGGAGGCATTCCGGGGCTGGCCAATTTCTTTGCCCGCGACGGCATTTTGCAGGCCGTTTATTTCGACGCTGCCACCACCGAGAATCCCGAACATGTGCTTCCAGGCTCGGGCGGGAACAACGGTCATGGCGAGCTCACGCTGCCTTATTTCTCCGACCGGGTGCGCGCGCTCGATCAGGTGGTTGAAGTGGATTACTACGTTCCTGGATGTCCGCCGCTGCCGAAGATCATTACCCGCGCGTTGACGACGCTGCTGGGCGACCATCTTCCGGAGAAAGGTAGTGTGCTTGCCCCAGACGAAGCGCTCTGCACCGAATGCCCGCGCAAGGACTCGAAGCCGGAGAAGATTGCGTTGAAGGCGTTCAAGCGGCCGCAGGAAATTCTGATCGACGAAACCCAGTGTCTGCTGGCACAGGGACTGCTCTGCCTGGGCCCGGCCACCCGCGCCGGATGCGAGGCGCCTTGCATCCTCGGCAACATGCCCTGCACCGGCTGCTGCGGCGCTCCAGGACGGGTGCGCGATCAGGGAGCGAAGGCGCTGTCGGCCATTGCTTCCCTGGTGGATAGCCAGGACCAGCAGGAGATCGATGCCGTGCTGGCCAGCATTCCTGACCCCGCTGGCACGTTTTATCGCTACAGTCTTCCGAGGTCGTTACTAACATATAAACATAATGCTTAGGAGAGATTGTTTAAGTTTCACTTGAGGTGCTTCATGCCCGATGCAACAACCGTCGAGAAAGCGTGGGACCAGTCGGCCGCAAAAGCGAACGAACAATATCTTCGCCGCCGCATCACCATCGATCCGGTGACGCGGCTGGAAGGCCACGGCAAGATCGAGGTCTTCCTCGATGACCAAGGCGAAGTGGACCGCGCCTATTTCCAGGTGCCGGAGTTGCGCGGTTTCGAGAAGTTCGTGCAGGGCCGGCCGGTGGAGGAGATGCCCCAAATCACTTCGCGCATCTGCGGTGTGTGTCCGATGGCGCACCACATGGCAGCCACTAAGGCGCTTGATGCGGTGTATCATGTCGATCCGCCGGAGGCGGCAAAGAAGATTCGCGAGCTGGTGTACTGCACTTTCATGGTTGAGGACCACGCTCTCCACTTCTATTACCTGGGCGGGCCCGACTTTGTTCTGGGGCCCGATGCTCCGCCGGCGCAGCGCAACATCCTGGGCGTGATCCAGGCTGTCGGTGTCGAGAATGCGAAGCGAGTGATCGGCATGCGCCGGCGTCTGCGCGAACTGATGGCTGTGGTCGCCGGGAAGCCAATCCATCCGGTGTTTGGTCTGCCCGGAGGAGTGGCCAAGCGCTTCACCTCGGAGATGCAGCAGCAATTCCAAGCCGTGGCGGAAGATGCCGTGGCGTTTGCCACCTTTACCCTGCGTCTGTTCGACGATGTCGTGCTGAACCGGCGCGAATACATGGACCTCATTGCATCCGATGATTACACCCATCGCACGTGCTACATGGGTCTGGTTGACGAGCAGAACCGCGTCAACTTCTACGACGGCGACGTTCGTGTGGTTACGCCGGAGGGGAAGGAGTGGAAGAAGTTTCGCGCCTCGGAATACGCTGGCGTCATCGCCGAGCACGTAGAGCCTTGGAGCTATGCGAAGTTCTGCTACTTGAAGCCTCTGGGCTGGAAGGGCTTCTCCGACGGCACAGATACCAGCATCTACAGCGTTGCCCCGCTGGCGCGGTTGAACGCTGCCGAGGGGATGGCAACACCGCTCGCCCAGCGTGAATATCAACGCTTCTTCAAGGCGCTCGGCGCCAAGCCTGTGCACCATACCCTGGCCAACCATTGGGCGCGACTGGTCGAGCTGCTTTATGCGGCGGAACGCATGCGCGAGCTGGCGCACGATGACAAGCTGTTGGGTCCGGAATACCGGGTGCTGCCCACCGCGACTCCAACCGAAGGAGTCGGCATGGTGGAGGCCCCGCGCGGGACCCTCATCCATCATTACCAAACCGATGAACGCGGCGTGGTGCGACGCGCCAACCTCATCGTTGCCACCCAGAACAATTCCGCGCGCATCGCCCTGAGCGTGGACAAGGCGGCCAAAGGCCTGATCCACGCCGGCAAGGCTCCCGAAGCTGTCCTGAATAAAATCGAGATGGCGTTCCGAGCTTACGATCCCTGCAACGCCTGCGCTACCCACGCTTTTCCCGGTGAGATGCCATTGCGGCTAATCATACGAAACAGCAAAGGAGAGCCCATCGGCGAGTTGACGCGCCGCAAGTAGATCCACGGGGCGCAACAGGGCTTGCCGGGCGGCAGCGCAACCTCCGGAGCCGGTGTTGGCATTGAAGGCATAAGCCTTCTGTTCGCAGGAGCCGGTGTAGACCACTCCGTTGACTACGGCGGGCGAAGTAACGACTTGTCCGCCGGCCGTGTATTTTCCGGCCATCATTGTCGAGAGCACCGGGCAGAGCTTATCTTGGTACGACATCGACGGCCAGAGAATAGCGCGCATGAATGTCCTGGTGGTAAATTCCGGAAGTTCCAGCTTGAAGGTTCAAGTCATTTCCACCGATCTTGAGCGCATCAAGCAACACAAAGACGATCGTCTCTGCCGGGGAGAAGTTGAGGGTATCGGCGGCGAAGCCATCATCAAGTTTCGGGACCGGCAGGGAGAGAGCCGGAAATTTACTGCTCCCCTCCGCGATATGTCAGCAGCCCTGGACTATCTGGTGCGATACATAGCATCCGAGCGGTCCGGCATAGCTGAGATTAAGAGTGCGGCCGATGTGCATGCCGTAGGACACCGTGTCGTGCATGGCGGTGAGCTGTTCTCGGAATCGGCCCTGATTGACGACAAGGTGTTGCAGGGGATCGAAGACTGTATCGATCTAGCCCCGCTTCACAACCCGAACAACATCAAAGGCATTCTGGCCGCACGCGAACTCTTCGGCAAGACCGTTCCCCAGGTGGCAGTTTTCGATACCTCGTTCCATCATTCGATTCCGGAGCAGGCCTACCTGTACGCCGTTCCGTATCACCTTTATCGCCGTCATCGTATCCGCCGCTATGGATTTCATGGGACCTCCCACCGCTACGTCGCGTTCCGCTACCGGGCTTTGCGGGAGCTCACGCGGGAACAGACCAACATCATCTCGCTCCATCTGGGAAACGGGTGTTCCGCCGCTGCGATCCGGGGAGGATCTTCGGTCGACACATCCATGGGTATGACGCCGCTGGAAGGCCTGGTGATGGGCACCCGCTCCGGCGACCTGGATCCTGCAATTGTCAATGTCATCGCCCGGAAGGAGGGCATGTCTTCCTCGGAAGTCGATATGCTGCTCAACACGCAGTCGGGGTTGCTCGGCATCTCCGGACTCACCCATGACATGCGGGAATTGCAGGCGGAATTGAAAGAGCACGAGGACCGGCGTGTGCGGCTGGCGGTTGAGGTCTTCTGCTACCGGGCCCGGAAATACATTGGCGCCTTCCTGGCTGGCATGGGCGGGGCCGACGCCGTCGTCTTCACCGGCGGCATCGGAGAGAACTCACCCGAGATCCGGGCCTCGATTTGCGGGGGCATGGAGTGGGCCGGTCTCAAGCTGGACCCAACAAGAAATCGCGAGGCTGTGGCCTGCGAAGGCAAGATTTGCAGCGACGACTCCAGGCTGCTCGCCTACGCGATCCCGACCGACGAGGAGCTGTTGATTGCGCGCGACACGGTGCGCGTCATCCTGGGCGAGCCCCACCCGTCCTGAAGCGCGCCGCGGGCTGCGTTAGTACGGCCATTTCCACCCCGCTGCCTCGGGCTCATCGATGCCGTGTGCGTGAGCGTACGTCCGGCACGCAATCTGCTGGTTCAGGAACCTTTCCTTGGCATGGCCCCCGATTCTTTGCAGCCTTGGTACCCGATCGATTACATCCATCGCCAGGCTGAAGCGGTCAATGTTGTTGTTGATG
>Ga0265313_10004088_pt1 | contig 11369 bp, 16 predicted proteins | sample 4123metaG_FD_203122 | JGI IMG/M metagenome (GOLD analysis project Ga0265313, IMG submission 203122) | Rhizosphere microbial communities from Carex aquatilis grown in University of Washington, Seatle, WA, United States - 4-1-23 metaG | ecosystem: Host-associated > Plants > Roots > Rhizosphere >...
CACCAAGGCGGTCACCAAGGGCTATGCCATCGGCTCGGCCGGCCTGGGCGCCTTGGTGCTGTTCGCCGCTTACACCCAGGACCTGAAGTATTTCGCGGCCCAGGGCACCGGTTTCTTCGCCGGCCTCGATCTGCCGACCTTCAGCCTAGCCGATCCCTGGGTGGTGGTGGGCCTGCTCTATGGCGGGGCGCTGCCCTTCCTGTTCGGCGGCATCTCCATGACCGCGGTGGGCCGCGCCGCCGGCGCCGTGGTCGAGGAAGTGCGCCGCCAGTTCCGTGAGATGCCGGGCATCATGCAAGGCACGCAGAGGCCCGACTATGCCCGCGCCGTAGATCTGCTGACCAAGGCCGCCATCCGGGAAATGGTGGTGCCGTCCATGCTGCCGGTGTTCGCGCCGATCGTGCTGTTCCTCGTCGCCTTGCTGGTGGCGGGCAAGACCAGCGCCTTTAATACGCTGGGCGCCTCGCTGATGGGCGTGATCGTCACCGGCCTTTATGTCGCCATCTCGATGACCAGCGGCGGCGGCGCCTGGGACAACGCCAAGAAATATATCGAGGACGGCCATTTCGGCGGCAAGGGCTCCGACGCCCACAAGGCGGCGGTGACCGGCGACACCGTCGGCGATCCCTACAAGGACACTGCCGGCCCTGCCGTGAACCCGATGATCAAGATCACCAACATTGTCGCCTTGTTGCTTCTCGCAACCCTGGCGCATCTGGGCTGATCCAGAACCACCAAAGCAAAAAGCCCGGTGGTGACACCGGGCTTTTTTTGGTTCTGCTCGAACTTCGGCAGCTAGGGCAAGCCGCCGCCGCCTGGATTGATGTCGGAGATCGGCGTGGTGTCCTGGGCCGTCTGGGCGTTCAGCAACTGGTCGAGGAAAGTGAGCTCGCGGCCGCGCGCCGGGGTCTCGCGGGTCTCCAGGGCGATGACATGGCCGTTCTCCAGCCCGTAATGACGCAGGCCCGTGACCTTGCCGTCCTTGTCGAAATAGACCGCCAGGATACGGCGGTTGAGGACCGTGGGGGTGAAGAACACCACCTGCTTCTCGGTCTGGGAGATGTAGTACCAGGCATTGTCGCCGCCGAAGGTGGTGGTGATGGAGGCGTAGCCCAGCCGTTCCTGTATGCTGGACCTAGTGTCGGCGCCCGGCTTGACGGCGGCCTCGCTGGCCGCATCGGACACATAGCCGCGCTGGCTGATCACCGGGGTGCAGGCTGCCAGCAGGAAGGCGGCGCCCGCCACGGTTCCAACCAGCGTACCAACCGAAATACTTGTCAGTTTCATGCCACTCGTCTAACGCCTGTGCGGCCCGCGCCCAATTCCTGTTCGGCCCATGTGCTAGCGCAGGGGAGGTGACGAGCGCAAGACCTAGCCGGATTGCCGGAATGTTGAATCTTTTCAGGAAATCGGCCGCTCGCAAGGCCCTGGGGCTGCGCCTTTACGGGGAACTCACCGCTCGTTCCCGCGCCCTGGTCTTTTTCCGCGAATTCGGCGTCGCCGATACCATTGACGGCCGGTTCGACCTGATGGCGCTGCATGGCTGGCTGGCGCTGGAACATCTCCAGGGCGAGGCGGCGCAGGCCCTGGTGGACGCGGTTTTTGTCGGCTTCGACGAAGCCATGCGCGAGCAGGGCCAGGGCGACATGGGACTGGGCCGCAAGATGAAGCAGTTCGCCGACGCCTGGTACGGACGGCTCAATGCCTATTCCGCCGCGCCGGACGCGCCGGCCCTGGCGGCGGCGCTGGCGCGAAATCTCTTTCGGGGCGTCAAGGTGGACGACCGCATCTGGACGCTGGCGGACTATGCCTTCGCCGCGCGTGAATATCTGCGCTACGCCCCCGACGGCACACTGGATTTCGGGCCGTTGCCCGCGCTGGGGGCATTATGAGCTTCTCGCGCAGCTACAATCTCGCCCGGCTGGGCAACACCGGCGATACGGTGCGCCTCGAGGCCGATGCGGATGAGCGCGCCGTCATCGCCGCCGAGGCCGGGGCGCTTGCGCTGGAAAGCCTTGCCGCCAGCGTGGTGCTGAAGAAGGAAGGGGCGGCCACGTTCCTGCTGTCCTACACGCTGGAGGCGGAGGTCGCCCAGGCCTGTGTCGTCAGCCTGGAGCCGGTGCCGGCGCGGATCGAACGAAGCTTCAGGCGCGAGCTGCATTTCCGCGGGACCGGGTGGCACGCCGCCGAAACGCCTTCCACCCTGGTAATCTCGCCCGATGAGGGCGATGAAGTGGAGGAGATCGACAGCCTGCATTTCGACCTCGCCGCCCCGGTGCTGGAGGAGTTTCTGCTCGCCCTTGAGCCCTATCCCCGCCGTCCAGGGGTGGAATTCGACCTTGGCGAGGAAGCCAAAGCCAGGCCGGAAAGCCCCTTTGCCGCCCTGAAAAGCCTGAAACCCAGCAAATAGAAGGGCTTGGACCTGGGTTTTGCCCCTTGATATGACGGGGCCATTCCTGCTACCTCGCGCCCTCGATTTGCCGGCCCCTGGCTGGCCTTTTAGGAGTCACCCGCCATGGCGGTCCCCAAGCGAAAAACCTCTCCGTCGCGCCGGAACATGCGCCGCTCCCATCATGCCCTTACGGCAGCCGCCACTGGCGACTGCCCCAATTGCGGTGAGAAGAAGCTTCCGCATCATGTCTGCGCGTCCTGCGGCCACTATTCCGACCGCGAAGTTGTGAAAACAGCCGACTGACCCCAAACTCCCGCCCGAAGAACGAATCTTCCGGAACAGGGCCCGCGGTGACGCGTGAATTGACGGTTTCCATAGACGCCATGGGCGGCGATGCCGGCCCCGGTGTCGTCGCGTCCGCCCTGACCCGCGCCCTGGAGCGCCAGCCCGGCGTCCACTTCCTGCTGCATGGCGACGAGGCGGTGCTGAATCCTCTCTTGGCCAAGTTTCCCAGGCTCAAGGCCCGGGTGACGGTGCGCCACGCCCCGGAGCGCGTCACCATGGAGGACAAGCCCAGCCAGATCGTGCGTCGCGGCCAGAACACCTCGATGTGGCGGGCCATCGAATGCGTCAAGAAGGGCGAGGCGGAGGTCATCGTCTCCGCCGGCAACACCGGCGCCCTGATGGCGATGAGCCTTTTGCAGCTTCGCACCATCGACGGCATTTCGCGTCCCGCCATCGCCTCGATCTGGCCGACCATGAAGGGCCGCACCGTGGTGCTGGACGTCGGCGCTAATGTCACCGCCACGGCGGAGCAGCTGGTGGACTTCGCCGTGATGGGCGAGGCTTTCGCCCATGCCATGCTGGGGCTGGAAAGGCCCATTGTCGGCCTGCTCAATGTCGGTTCCGAGGAGACCAAGGGCAATGACGCGGTGCGCGGCGCTGCCCATATCCTGCGCGAAGCCAAGCTGCCGATCGCCTTTCACGGCTTTGTCGAAGGCGACGACATTACCCAGGGCGTGGTCGATGTGGTGGTGACCGACGGCTTTACGGGAAATATAGCCCTCAAGACCGCCGAGGGCGCCGCCCGGCTGATCGCGCAATATCTCCGCCAGGCGTTGCGGCGCTCGCTCTTGGGCATGATCGGGGCTTTCTTCGCGCGAGGCGCCCTGAACACGCTGCGTCGCAATCTCGATCCGCGCGCCTCGGCCGGCGGCATCTTTCTCGGTTTGGGTGGCATCGTGGTGAAAGCCCATGGCGGCACCGATGCGATCGGTTTCGCCAGCGCCCTCGACATGGCCGTGGACATGGCCAAGGCCGATCTCAACGCCCGCATCACCGCCGACCGCGGCGCCATCGATCCGGCCCTGGAACAGGCGGCGCTAACGTGATCCGGACCCGCGTTATCGGCAGCGGCGCCTTCCTGCCGGACAATGTCGTCACCAATGACGATTTGGCCCAGAAAGTTGACACCTCCGACGCCTGGATCCGCGAGCGCACCGGCATCCGCCAGCGCTATATCGCGAAGGAAGGCCAGACCACCTCCGACCTGGCACTGGGCGCGGCCCGCGCCGCCCTGGCCGATGCCGGAATCGACGCGGGCGAAGTCGATCTGGTCATCGTCGCCACCACCACGCCGGACCGTTCCTTCCCTTCGGTCGGCACCATGGTGCAGTCGCGGCTTGGCATGGCCCATGGCGCCGCCTTTGACGTCCAGGCGGTCTGTTCCGGCTTCATCTATGGCCTGTCGCTGGCCGACAGCCTGGTCCGCACCGGCCAGGCCCGCACAGTCCTGCTGATCGGGGCGGAGACCATGAGCCGGTTGCTGGACTGGAGTGACCGCGCCACCTGTGTGCTGTTCGGCGACGGGGCGGGGGCGGTGGTGCTGCAGGCTCATGACGGCAGGGGCGACAATTCCGACCAGGGCATCCTCAATACGAGGCTCTATTCCGACGGGCGGCTGCACGACCTACTCTATACCGATGGCGGCATCTCCCTGAGCGGCAATGCCGGGCTGCTTCGGATGCAGGGCAAGGAGGTCTTCAAGCACGCCGTCACCAACATCGCTGCCGCGATCGAGGCCTCTGCGGCGGCGGCGGGCATCCCCATTTCCCAAGTGGACTGGTTCGTGCCCCACCAGGCCAACCAGCGCATCCTGGACGGCACCGCCAGGAAGCTGGGGATTGACCCGGCCAAGGTGATTTCCACCGTCGCCAGCCACGGCAACACCTCAGCCGCCTCTGTGCCCCTAGCGCTGGTGACGGCGGTCCGGGACGGCCGGATCAAGCGGGGTGACCTGGTGATGCTGGAGGCCATGGGAGCAGGGTTCACCTGGGGGGCCTGTCTCCTGCGCTGGTAACCGGCCGGGTTGTCCGTCCCCAGAATATCAAGTGCTTCCCCTATCCCCCTGATATTGACGGCCTTTCGGGGTGGGCCTACGCTCTGTGGATAGTTTGGGAGTCGCTGGGGACCATGACCGGAACATTGACGCGTGCTGACCTGACGGAATCGGTCTTCCAGGCGGTGGGCCTGTCGCGTACCGACTCGGCCCAGATGGTCGAGGACATGCTGGAAGAAGTTTGCGGCGCTCTCGCCAAGGGCGAGACCGTGAAGCTCTCCTCCTTCGGCACCTTCGCCGTGCGCCAGAAGAGCCAGCGCATGGGCCGCAATCCCAAGACCGGCGACGAAGTGCCGATCGCCCCGCGCCGGGTGCTGGTGTTCCGCCCCAGCCATGTGCTCAAGGCGGTGATCAATGGCCAGACGCCGCCGGTGGAAAGCGAGTAGCCCTTGTCATCGCCCGCCTTCGCCTTCACCGAAAAATCGCCGGAGGCCTTCCGCTCCATCAGCGAAGCGGCGACCGATCTCGATCTGCCGCAGCATGTGCTGCGTTTCTGGGAAAGCCGCTTCACCCAGTTGAAGCCGGTCAAGCGCGCCGGCGGCCGCCGCTACTACCGGCCGGAGGATCTCGACCTGCTGCGCGGCATCCGCGCCTTGCTTTACAGCGACGGTCTCACCATCCGTGGGGTGCAGAAGCTGCTGAAGGACCGCGGCATCCGCCATGTCGCCGAAATCGGGCGCGGCGCCCGCTTCACCACCTCGGCGCCGCTGCCGCCCATGCCCCGTCCGGTGCGGACGGCCGACCTGTTCGCCGAAGACGCGCCGTCGGGCATGGCCGCGGCCGAGCGGGCGAAGCTGGAAGCGCTGCTGGCCGAACTGATGGGCCTGAAGCAGCGCCTGAAGGCCGCCAGACTCCAGCTTCTGGCCTGATTATCCAGAGTTCCTGCCGTTAAGTTGACGCAGGGCCTAAGCCCCTATATCTCCGCGCCCTCGGGTCAAAAGCCCGGCGTCGGAGCGTAGCGCAGCCTGGTAGCGCATCTGCCTGGGGGGCAGGGGGTCGCAGGTTCAAATCCTGTCGCTCCGACCATTCTTTTCCGTCTGCCTTGCCGCAGGAAAAGAATGCCAAGCGGCCGCGCGGCGGCGTCTGCAACTTATGAGACGGGAGAGTTCGCGATGAAGCTGCTGCGTTATGGCCCCGCGGGCGCCGAGAAGCCCGGCCTGCTGGATGGCGAGGGCACGATCCGCGATCTCTCCGCCGTGGTCCCCGACATTTCCGGGGCGGTGCTGACGCCCGATGGGCTGAAGAAGCTGGCGGCGCTGGATGTGAAAAGCCTGCCCAAGGTGAGCGGCAATCCGCGCCTGGGCGCCTGTGTCAGCGGCGTTGGCAAGTTCATCGGCATCGGCCTCAACTTCGCCGATCATGCGGCGGAAACCGGCATGGCGCTGCCCAGCGAGCCGGTCTTCTTCATGAAGGCGACCTCGTGCCTGTCCGGCCCCAATGACAATGTCATCAAGCCGAAGGACTCCACCATGCTCGACTGGGAGGTCGAACTAGGCTTCGTCATCGGCAAGAAGGCGTCCTATGTCACCGAGGCCGAAGCGCTGGACCATATTGCCGGCTTCTGCCTGGTGAACGACGTTTCCGAACGCGAATTCCAGACCAAGCGTCCGGGCGGGCAGTGGGACAAGGGCAAGGGCTGCGACAGCTTCGGCCCGGTCGGGCCCTGGCTGGTCACGCGCGACGAAATTGGCGACACCGGCAATCTGCCGATGTGGCTGGAAGTGAACGGCAAGCGCTTCCAGGACGGCAGCAGCAACACCATGGTCTACAAGCCGGCCTTCCTGGTCGCCTATCTCAGCCGCTTCTTCACTCTGCATCCGGGTGATGTCGTCACCACCGGCACGCCGCCGGGCGTCGGCCTGGGCCAGAAGCCGAGCCCGATCTTCCTCAATGTCGGCGACGAGATGCGCTTGGGCATTGATGGCCTGGGCGAGCAGCGCCAGAAGGTCGTGGCCGCTTAAGGCGTCAAGTCCTTTATGGCGCCGGGGTGACGCCCGAACCAGACGCGGGCATAAGAGCAATAGGGCAGCAGCTTCAGGCCATGCTCTCGCGCATGGGCGATCAATGCGGTCGTGAAGCGGTCCGCCGCGCCGGTGCCGCGCAATTCGGGGTCGGCCTCGACATGCACTAGAGCGTAAGCCCCATCATGCAGACGATAGCTGGCATAAACCAGCTTGCCGCCTTCGTCCTGCTCGAAACGCTGGCGCTCTGCGTCGTGAAAAATCATTTCTTTGCGTTGTCGCGGTACATCCAGGGCAGCGCCAGGCCGATGGGCACGATCCAGAGCGTTCCCGCCAGGGCATAAAAGAGCAGGCTGACATACCAGGCCGCCCCAGGCAGGACGCGCCATTGCAGCCCGGCGATGAAGACGGCATAGACCGGCAGCCAGAGAAAGATGATCAGGATGGCGGCGATCAGGGTCTTGGTACGGCGGGTCATGCAAATTCCATGGACGGTGCGGGCGCGGAAAGCTATCAGATGCGCCCCATGAGCACAGCGAATTTCTGGAAGAGCCGTCATGCCGTTGGCCTCTGGCTGCTGGCGGTGGCGCTGGTGATCCTGGCCATGGTGGTGCTGGGGGGGCTGACGCGGCTCACCGGTTCGGGCCTTTCCATCACCGAATGGCAGCCCATCATGGGCGCAATTCCGCCGCTCAGCGACGCGCAATGGACGGAAGCCTTCGCCAGATATCAGCACATCCCGCAATACGCCGCCGAGAACCAGGGCATGAGCCTGGACGGTTTCAAGGGCATTTTCTGGTGGGAATGGACCCATCGTTTCCTGGGGCGGCTGGCGGGCGCGGTGTTCCTGCTGCCGTTCCTGTGGTTCGCGGCGGTGGGGGCGATCCAGCGCAGCGAATGGCCGCGCATGATGCTGCTGTTCGCGCTGGGCGGGCTGCAAGGCGTCATCGGCTGGTGGATGGTGCAGTCCGGGCTGGAGACGCGGATCAGTGTGGCGCCCTACCGCCTGGCGATCCATCTCGGCACGGCGATCATCCTGCTGGGCGCGATGGTGTGGATCGCGCTGGATTACTTGAAAGGCCGCGGCGAGGGCAGGGCGCCGCGTTACGCCCTGGGCTTCATCGCCCTGGTCTATTGCCAGATGCTGCTGGGGGCGCTGGTCGCCGGGCTGCATGGCGGGCTGATCTACAACAGCTGGCCCGACATGAACGGGCACTTCTTCCCGGAGGACGGCCTTTTCTATTCGCCCTGGTGGCGCAATTTCCTGGAAAACCCCGGCACCGCCCAGTTCGACCACCGCATGGCCGCCTATGCCGTGGCGGCGCTGGTGATCGTGGTTTACAGCCGCGCCATCAAGCTGACGGGCGCGGCCAAGAAAAGCGGCAAAGCGGTGACCATCCTGACCGCCATCCAGATATTCCTCGGCATCGTCACTCTGCAATTCCGCGCCCCGGAATTGCTGGCGGCCATTCACCAGTTGACGGCGGCGCTGCTTTTCTCCGCCGCCGTCTGGCATGCACATGAATTGCGTCAGCGGCCGGCGCCGTAAAGAAGATTGACGATCTTTTCGGTTCCGGCCAGCAACACAAGCGCCAACAGCAGATATAAGCCGCAGAATATCTTGTCTTCGGATATGGGGACGGAGGAGGTCGTCAGGCCGCCCGCCAGCTTCAGGACGGTGAATACCGCATAGGAACCGGCCTGAATGAGGAACCACACGCCCAGGACGCGCAACGCAACACCGAAAAGATCTCGTGCCTGCATTATCTCCCCCTCTGCTTGTTGTGTCTTACGTCAACGCCTGCTCCAGATCGGCGATGATGTCTGCCGTATCCTCGATGCCGATGGAAAGCCGGATCACGTCATTGCCCGCGCCGGCCTTGGCGCGGTCCTCGTCGGAGAGCTGGCGATGGGTGGTTGAGGCCGGGTGGATGATCAGGCTGCGCGTATCGCCGATATTGGCGAGATGCGAAAACAGCTTGACGCCGTTGACCAGCTTGACGCCTGCCTCATAGCCGCCCTTGAGGCCGAAGGTGAATACGCTGCCTGCGCCCCTGGGGCAATATTTCTTGTGCATCGCGTGGAAGGGGTTGTCGGGCAGCCCGGCGTAATTCACCCAGGCGATCTTGTCATTGGCCTTGAGCCATTTCGCCACTTCCAGCGCATTGTCGCTGTGCTTCTGGATGCGCAGCGGCAGCGTCTCCATGCCGGTGAGCACCAGGAAGGCGTTCATCGGCGCGATGGAGGGCCCCAGGTCGCGCAGCCCCAGCACGCGCGTGGTAATGGCGAAAGCCATGTCGCCGAAGGTCTCCCACATTTTCATGCCGTGATAGGAGGGATTGGGTTCCGACAAAGACGGGAACTTGCCGCTGCCCCAATCGAACTTGCCGCCATCCACGATCACGCCCGCCATGGAGTTGCCATGGCCGCCCAGGAATTTGGTGGCGGAATGGATCACGATATCGGCGCCCCATTCGAGCGGCCTGATCAGGTAGGGCGTCGCCAGCGTGTTGTCCACGATCAGCGGCACACCCGCGTCATGGGCGATTTTCGCGATCGCCTCGATGTCGGTGACGATGCCGCCGGGATTGGCGATGCTTTCGATGAAGATGGCGCGGGTCTTGTCGTTGATCTGCGCCTTGAAAGTTTCCGGCTTGGTGGCGTCGGCCCATCTCGCCTGCCAGCCGAATTTGGCGAAGCCCTGGCTGAACTGGTTGATCGAGCCGCCATAAAGCTGGCGCGCCGCCACGATCTCCAGTCCCGGCCCCATCAGTGTGTGCAGGGCCAGCAATTGCGCCGCATGGCCGGATGCGCAGGCCAGGCCGGCGCGGCCGCCTTCCAACGCCGCGACCTTTTCCTCCAGCACCGCCTGGGTCGGATTCATGATGCGCGAATAGATGTTGCCGAAGACCTGCAGGTTGAACAAAGCGGCGGCGTGGTCGGCATCCTCGAAGACAAAGGCCGTGGTCTGGTAGATCGGCGTGGCGCGCGCGCCCGTCGCGGGATCGGGTTGGGCGCCGGCATGGACGCTGAGGGTGCTGAAGCCGTAATCCGCCATGTGCCACTCCTTGATGCTGGACAGGGGAATGCCACCATCCCTTGACCATTGTTTTTCATTTTCGCCCTACCCCTCCCCGGTCGGGGGCAGGACGCCCGCGCCATGGCGCGGACAGCGGGGCGCAGTCTAGCCGAACCGCATGACGGAAAAAACGTGGATATCCAGATGCCGTGCGCCGGCTTCCATGCGGCGGTGGTCAGAGGCGCTTCAGCGAGCCGCCTTTGCCGAACAGCAAAGGCTTGCGGTTGTCGATCAGCTTGCGGTTGATGCCCAGCCAGCCCATCTCGCCGGAGAAGCGGCCATGCTCGATCTTGGGGCAGCGGTCCATGATGACGGTGAGGCCGGCTTCGGCGGCGATCTTCTCCGCTTCCTCGCTGATCACGCCAAGCTGCATCCACAATATCTTGACGCCGAGGCGATTCTTTTCCGCCACCGTTTCGCGGGCGATGTCGGGCGCGAACCTGGCCTCGCGGAAGATATCCACCATGTCCACCGGCGCGGGCACATCCTTCAGCGAGGCATAGACCTTCTGGCCGAGAATTTCCTCGCCCGCCGCGCCGGGATTGACCGGAATGACATGATAGCCCTTGTTCAGCAAATACATCATGGCGAAATAGGATGGCCTGATCTCGTTCGCCGACGCCCCGACCATGGCGATGGTCTTGACGCTGCGCAGGATGGTTTTGATCAGGGTATCGGAATAATTCGGCACTATTGCCCCGGCCACTTGGGCTCGCGCTTCTCGAGGAATGCGCAGATGCCTTCCTCGGCTTCCGCCGCCAGCATGTTCTCGGTCATCACGCGCGAGGCGTAGTCGTAAGCTTCGTTCAGCGCCATCTCGCGCTGGCGGTAGAAGGCTTCCTTGCCCACTTTCAGGGTGTGGCGCGGCTTGGCGGCGATCTTCGCCGCCAGCGCCATGGTTTCGGCGGTCAGCGCTTCCGGCGTCACCACGCGGTTGACCAGGCCCAGCTCGCGGGCGCGCTCCGCCGTCACCGGCTCGCCGGTCAGCAGCATTTCCATCGCCGGCTTGTGCGCCAGGTTGCGCGACAGCGCCACCATCGGGGTGGAACAGAACAGGCCGATGTCCACGCCGGGCGTGGCGAAACCGGCGGCGCTGGAAGCGACGGCCAGGTCGCAGCTCGCCACCAACTGGCAACCTGCCGCCGTCGCCAGGCCCTGGACTTCGGCGATCACCGGCAGGGGATGGCGCACAATGGTCTGCATCAGGTCGGAGCATTGCGCGAACAGGGCGGCGAAGGCGGCGCGGCCCCTGTCGGGATCGGCCCGGCGCGCGTTCATTTCCTTGAGGTCGTGGCCGGAGGAGAAGACCGGCCCCTGGGCGGCGATCACGATCACCCGCGCCTGACCGTCGGCCCCGGCCATCGCCGCCTTGAGCGCCGCCATCAGGGCGGAGGAGAGGGCATTGCGCGCCTTTGGCCGGTTCAGGGTCAGGCGCAGCACCCCATTTTCCAGGGCGGAAAGGAGCAGGGGCTCGGCAGCGGGGGCATTCATCAGGCCAATCTAGTCCCGTTTCCCGGCAATTCCAGTGACGCCCCGAAA
>Ga0265313_10004089_pt1 | contig 11365 bp, 10 predicted proteins | sample 4123metaG_FD_203122 | JGI IMG/M metagenome (GOLD analysis project Ga0265313, IMG submission 203122) | Rhizosphere microbial communities from Carex aquatilis grown in University of Washington, Seatle, WA, United States - 4-1-23 metaG | ecosystem: Host-associated > Plants > Roots > Rhizosphere >...
CTTGGGCCAGGTCAGCAGCCGGAAATTTCCGCTCGCCGTGAATTGCTCGGTGTAGTTGCGCGGTGCCAAGGCGATGAAAAAACCGGCGAGGGCGAAAAGGAGACTGAGCGCCTGAGCCCAAAACTTCATCGCGCCAAGGGCCCACGGCAGAAAGATCAGGTGGGCGCTGACGACCCAGAGCAGGAGGTTTTCGAGCGGGTGCAGACGCAGCCGCGGTGTTTGGGCGCGAAAATGCTCGAGTGGGCTGGAACGTGCGGGAGTCGGGGCCGACGGTGTGGGATCCACGCGGGCAGCATGGCGAAAGCCGGCGGAGCGGGAAGTTTTTTCCGGCGGCCCGGCGGGCGCCGCATCGACGACGCGTCAGCCGGGAAGGACGCCGGCGGCCTTGGCGGGAAAAGGAATCGACGTGTCGCCGACGTGATAGTCCGTTAGCACCGAGAAGCGAAAGGTCGAGCCTTCGCCGGGGCGGCTTTCGACGGATACCGTGCCGCCCATAAGCTCGCAAAGGCGCTTCGAGATCAGCAGCCCGAGGCCTGTGCCCTCGCGGCGGCGGCGGGCGGACGCATCAAGCTGCGTGAAAGGTTGGAACAGTTGCGCCAGCTTTTCGGGCGCAATGCCAACGCCGGTGTCGCTCACCGCAAAGAACAGCCGGGCGGAGCGGCGCGTGCCGCCGTCCGCCGCTTCGCCGCGCGAGCAGGAAAGCTGCAAAGTCACGCCGCCGCGTTCGGTGAATTTGAGGGCGTTGCCGACGAGGTTGACGAGAATCTGGCGCACGCGACTTTCGTCACCGTTGACGATGGCGGGCACGCCGGGATCGACGCGAAGCTCGAGCTTCAGCATCGCGGCGCGGGCGTGGTCGGCGAAAAAGGCGCACACTTCCTCGGCGCATTTTTGCGGCGAGAACGCGGTGTGTTCGATCTCGACCTTGCCGGCTTCGATTTTCGAGAGGTCGAGGATGTCGCCGATGAGTTTTTCGAGCGCGACGCCGCTCGAGTGAATCATCGCCACGTGCTCCCGTTGCGCGGGCGCGAGCGTCGTGTCGCTGAGAAGCCGGGCAAAGCCGATGACACCGTTGATCGGCGTGCGGATCTCGTGGCTGACCATCGCGAGAAATTCACTTTTGGCGCGGTCGGCCTCCTCGGCGGTTTCCTTGGCGAGGAGCAGCGCTGCCTCCGCCTCGCGGCGCGAGGTGACGTCGTGGCCGACGGCCTGATATTCGAGCGTCTCGCCGGAGTTGTCCTTGATCACACGCTGGGTCCACTGGAGCCAAACGCGGCCACCCTCGGCGAGGTCGAGTTCGCGCTCGAAGTTCACGGGCGTGTCGCTCGTGACCGCGGCGCCGTCCAAAAAGGGAAACAATGTGCCGGTGAGATCGGCGCGTTTTTTGCCGAAGGCGCGGGCGTAGGCGCCGTTGACGAAGGTCAGTCGCCCGTCGGTGCGATAACGGCAAATGAGATCCACCTGGTCTTCGACGATGCCGCGGTAACTGGCCTCGACGTTTTGGAGGGAGCGCGCCATGCGCTCGATTTTGCGGGCGAGGCCGATGATTTCGTCGGGATCGTGTTCGTCCCCGGCTTCATCGCCGCCTGGCGCGGCGGCGGCGGTTTCGCGCAGGCTCTTGACGCGTTGGAGCAGGTTGCGGTCCCAGACGTAGCCGCTGAGAACGAGCAGCACGCAGCCGATGATCGCGAGGCCCAGCACCCAGTAAGTGTCGCCGAGCCGCTCGCGGAGATCCTCCTGCAGCACGATGCCGATCAAAGCGGCGACCAGGCTGAGCGTGAGCAGAAGGATCAGAATCGTTTTACGGTGCATGTTGGAGCGCTGCAGTTGGCTAGAAAGGCAGCCCCCCGGCATGGTGTCTAACCAAAAGTCCGCGCCGCCGCCGCGACGCGGCCGGCGCGGGCGAATAGTCATCGTGCGAAAAACGGGTTGTGCTGCTTTTCCTGCCCCACGGTGGTCAGCGGCCCGTGGCCGCAGGCGAGGACCGTATCGCGTGGGAGCGTCATGATTTTTTCCTTCGTGTTGCGATATTGCTCCGCGTAATGGGTCGCGCTGCCGCCCATCGATCCCGCAAAAATCGCGTCGCCGGCGATGGCCAGCGGCCAACTCAGCCCGGTGATATAGAACGTGGTTAGGCCGGGCGAATGCCCGGACGTAAGCAGCGTTTTCACCGACAGCGGGCCGATATGAAAATGCGCGTTTTCGCGAAAGGTCTTGCTGCCGGCAAACTCCGCCGGTTCGCGCTCGCTGGCCCAAACCTCGGCGTGCGTTGCGGCGGCGAGTTTCGCGAGGTCGGCGATGTGGTCTTCGTGGGTGTGCGTCAAAAAAATCGTGCGCACCGTGAGTCCCTCGGCGCCGACGACGTCGAGCATCGCGTCGCAACTGGCGCCCGTGTCGAAGGCCGCGGCGAACTTCGAGCGCGCATCCCAGACCAGGTAACTATTGACCGTCATGTCGCCGAAAGCGGTGTTGAACGCCGCGAATCCGGCGGGGAAGTTGGGCTGCGCCGGATACCAGGATTTGACGGCGGCGGCTTCAAGCGCGTTGGGACCAAGCTGCAGGTGCCGCGCGACCCGGCGCAACACGGCGCCCAGCGGCCGGCCGGCTTTCACCGCTAGAAGATCTTCGAGGCTGACTTCCGCGCGCTGGGCGAGGTCCGTATCGGAAATTTTAAGTCCGCGCTGCGCCTTGCCAATGATGTCGTCGAAATTGTCCTCCAGGGGAATGCGGGCCATGATCGCGCATAAGGCTGCAATTATCTGGCGCGTGCAAGTCAGTTCGGAATTTTGTATAGAGAACTTGCTATAACCAAAAACATCACTTATCTATCCTGCTTTATGATCGAGAATAAAATTAAAACACTGGCGTTAACCAAGGCCAAGGTTGCAGAACTGGAGAAGAGCATCGCCGCGGAGCTCGGTAAAGAGCTGGCCGCGTTACCGGGGAAATATGGATTCGCAAGCCTGCCCGCTTTTGTCGCCGCCGTGCGCGCCGCCTCGCGTGGCAAGCCGCGTGGCGCCGTCCGGGCGAAGGCCGCCGGCGGCAAGCGCAAGAAGCGCGCGGTCATCACCGCCGAAACCAAGGCGAAGGTGAAATCCCTCGTCGAGGGCGGCAAGACCGGTTCCGAGATCGCGAAGGCGGTCGGCATCTCGCTGCCGAGCGTGCAGAACATCAAGAAGGCGCTCGGTCTGGTGAAGGCGCGCAAATAGGCGGCGTCGCGATTCGATTTACCACAGCCCTCGCGCGTGCGAGGGCTTTTTTGTTTATTCTCCCGCCGCAAGTGGTTCAGGGTGGTAGCCGAGATGTCCTCGGACTTTCATTTCATCCAAGCTTGTTCCAACGGCCGGCTGCACGACGCCCGCGAGCCCTCGATTGCGCCGCTCAACCGCGGTTTTCTTTATGGCGACGCCATCTATGAAGTGTGGCGCACTTATCACGGCGCGATTTTCGCATGGGAGGAGCACTGGCGGCGGCTGGAGCGATCGGCCGCGGCGTTGCACCTAAAACTGCCGTTCGACGCCGGTGCGGCGTTGCGCGAGATCAAGCGGACCGTGGCGGCCCATCGCGCGGCGGCGCCCAATGGGGCGGAACTTTACATCCGGATGCAGATCACGCGCGGCGGGGGGGCGATCGGACTCGATGTCGCACTGGCCGACCGGTCCGACTATGTGCTTTTGGTGCAGGCCAACAAACCCTACTCGGAGGAAAAACTGCACGAGGGTCTTAAATTGTCGCTCGCGACATCCCTGCGGCGGAATCCGGCGGACAGCCTCAACCCGGCGTGGAAGACGGGAAACTATTTGAACAACATCCTGTGCCTGCGCGAGGCGCGTGTTCGCGGGGCGGACGAGGTTGTCATCACCAACCTCGCCGGAGAAATCACCGAGGCGGCGGTGTCGAACATCGCGTTTGTGCGCGATGGCGCGATGTTGACGCCGCCGCTGTCCGCCGGCATTCTCGGCGGCATTACGCGCGAGCTGGTGCTAAATCGAATCGCGGCGGACGCGGCAATCGTCGCGTGTGAAGCCAGTATCCGGCCGGACGATTTTGGACAGATGGACGAATGCTTTTTGCTCTCGACGACGAAGGACATCACGCCGGTGGCGGCGATCGACGGGACGCAGTTTCAGCTCGGGCCGAACACCGTTGCGTCGCGGCTCAAGCACGCGTTCGCCGCATATGCGAGAGATTATGCGACGAAGCACCCGGAACTTCGCGTGGGCTAATAGCGCGGCAGCGCCGGATCGATCTCATCGGCCCACGCGGCGATGCCGCCGGCGATGTTGGTGACGGCGGCGAAGCCGTGGGCGCGCAGAAACGCCGTCACATTCCGGCTGCGGCTGCCGTGGTGACAGAGGATCAGCAGGTGGCGATCGGTCGGGAGGGCGGCGAGTTGCTCCGACACCTGGCGCATCGGAATAAACTTGGCGCGATCGATCCGGCAAATCTGCGTTTCCCAGGGTTCGCGCACGTCGATCAACAGCGTGCGATCGGGCGCGGCGTCGAGCCGGCGCTTCGCTTCGGTTACGGAGAGTTCAAGCGGATAATTTTCCTCGGGGACCGCGACGGAAATTTTCTGCACGGCGGCCGCAACGGCGCGAATGGTCGGCGCGTCTCCGCAAAGCGGGCACAACGGATCGCGGGCGAGCGCGAACGATTCGAAACGCTGTGTCAGCGCATCGTAGGTTAGGAGCCGACCGACGAGCGGCTCGCCGAAGCCGGCGATAAGCTTGATTGCCTCGAGTGCCTGAAGACTTCCGATTACGCCGCAGAGCGCGCCGAGGACGCCGGCCTCACCGCAGCCTGGCACGCTGCCGGCGGCGGGCGCTTCGGGAAAGAGGCAGCGGTAACATGGGCCGCCATGCGCCGGATCGAAGACGGAGACCTGGCCTTCGAATTTGAAAACGCTGCCGAAGACGAGAGGTTTCTTCGCGAAGAACGCCGCGTCGTTGTTGACGTAGCGCGCGGAGAAATTGTCGGTGCCATCGACGATCACGTCGTAACCGGCGAAGATCGAGGCGGCGTTGGCGGAGGTGATGCCGTCGGGGTGCTCGACGATGCGGATGTGAGGATTGACCGCGTGCAGCCGGTGGGCGGCGGAGGTGACCTTGGCTGCTCCGATCGATGCGGTGTCGTGGAGCAACTGGCGCTGGAGGTTGTGTTCCTCGACGCGATCGAGATCGGCGATGCCGAGCGTGCCGACGCCGGCGGCGGCGAGGTAGAGCGCGGCGGGGCTGCCGAGTCCGCCGGCGCCGATCACGAGCACGTGCGCGGCGGCGAGCCGGCGCTGGCCTTCGACGCCGATTTCATCGAGCAGGATGTGCCGCGAGTAGCGCGAGAGCTCGGCGGCGGAAAGCGTGGGCAGCGGATCGGGCATCGGGCGGAAAAGTCGCGGCGAGCGCGCGGAGTCGCAAATGAAATTGCGCCCGCGTCGCGCTGCCGCCGAGATGGGGCGATGCGTTGCGTTGGGATCGACTATGGGTCGCGTCGCGTCGGGCTCGCGTTCGGCGACGAACTCGGCGTGGCGGTGCCGCTGCCGGCGTTGACGCAGGCGGATCCGGCGCGGCGGTGGGCGGCGCTGCTTGCCGTGGTGCGCGAGCGACAGGCGACGGAGGTGGTGATTGGACATCCATTGAACATGGACGACACGGCGGGTCCGAAGGCGAAGGAGGTCGAGGCGGTTGCGGAGAAACTTCGCGCGGAGCTCGGGCTGCCGGTGCATCTGGTCGATGAACGGCTGACGAGCTACGAGGCGGAATCGACGATCGCGAAAGCGAAGCGGCGCGACGTGCGCGCGAGCGGGCTGATCGATTCGCGCGCGGCGACGTTGATTTTGCAGGATTATCTGAACCAGGTTTTGCCGCCGCCGGAGGCGGAGCTGCCGTGAGCGTGCGGCGCTGGAGATGCGTGTGCGCCTACGACGGCGGGCACTTCGCCGGGTGGCAGAGCCAGGCGGGCGCGAACGCCGTGCAGGACGTGATCGAGGCGCGGCTGGCGGAGATTTTCGGCGCGCCGGTGCGGATTCACGGGAGCGGGCGGACGGATGCGGGCGTGCACGCGCTCGGGCAGGTTTTCCATTTCGACGCGGAGTGGCGGCATGGGCCGGAGAAGATGCTCGCGGCGTTTCGGATCGGGCTGCCGGCGGCGATCCAGGTCAAAAGCGTGCGCGCGGTGGCGGCGGATTTTCATGCGCGGTTTCAGGCGAAGGGAAAACGCTACGAGTATCGGATCGACCTCGGCGACCCGGATCCGTTCACGCGGCCTTATTGCTGGCCGGTGTTCCGGCCGCTGGAGGTGGCGGCGATGCGCGCGGCGGCGGAAGTGCTGCGCGGGCGGCACGACTTTCGGGCGTTCACGGCGCTCAACGGGCCGGCGCGCGAGGACACGGTGCGCGAGCTGCGGCGGCTCGACGTGACGCGGCGCGGGCGGCTCGTGCGGATCGTGGCGGAGGCGGACGGGTTTTTGTATAAAATGGTGCGGAGCCTCGCGGGCGTGCTCGTCGCGGTGGGCGAGGGCAAGCTGACGCCGAAGGACGTGCGCGGGATTCTGGCGTCGCGCGAGCGGACGGCGGCGGTGCAGACGGCGCCGCCGCAGGGATTGTTTTTGGTGAGAGTGTTTTATCCGCGATGAGTGCGACGCTCGAACGATTCGCGCGCGGACTGGGCGACGTGGTGTTTCCGCCGCGGTGTGTGAACTGCCGCGGGCTCGGGTCGAGCGAGGGCGAATTCCGGCACCTGTGCGAAAAGTGCGCGGCGCAGATCGACTACGTGCGGGCGCCGCACTGCGCGACGTGCGGGCATCCGTTTTATGGCGTGGTGGAGGGCGAGCGGATGTGTCCGCATTGCGAGGGGCTGGCGCCGGCGTTTCGCGAAGGGCGGACGGCGGTGCTGTCGAAAGGGCCGGGGCGCGCGCTCGTGCACGAGTTGAAATACCATCGCGGGCTGCACGTGCTCGAGGACGTGGAGAAGATTTTCCGGCGGGCGGAGCATGTGGTCGGGCTGGCGCGCGGCGCGACGCTCGTGCCGGTGCCGCTGCACCCGCGCAAGCGCCGCGAGCGCGGGTTCAACCAAAGCGAGCTGATCGCGGAGTGCCTGGCGCGGGCGGCGGGCGGCGGGACGCGGGTGGCGCGGCTGCTGCGCCGGACGACGGACACGGTCTCGCAAACCCATCACGACCGGCGGGCGCGGCAGGCGAATCTCAAAAATGCCTTTGCTTTGGCTTCGCGCGCGACCATAAGTGCGGGCCAACATTACGTTTTGGTTGATGATGTTTTCACGACTGGTTCCACCCTCAATAGCTGCGCGCTGGCGCTGCGGCGGGCGGGTGCGTTGAACCTCGACGTCGTCACTTTCGGCCACGGCTGACGCACCATGCACTTCGACAAGCCGACCTACACGGTTCGCAAGACACGGAAGAAGGAAATCCCGCAGGGGCTCTACACCAAGGACCCGGTGTCGGGCGAAACGGTGTTCACGAAGGAGATCGAGGACAACCTGATGGTTGTGCCGAAGAGCGGGCACCATTTTGCGATCGGCGCGCGCGAGCGGATCGCGAAGCTGGTGGACAAGGGCTCGTTCGTGGAAGCCGACGCGGGCGTGCGCTCGGCCGATCCGCTGCTGTTTGTCGATTCGGCGCCTTATCCGGCGCGGATCAAAAGATACGAGGCGGAGAGCGGGCTGCCCGAGGCGGTGATCACGGGGACGGGGCGGATTCACGGGATCGAGGTGGCGCTCGCGGTGATGGATTTTCGATTCTGCGGCGGCACGCTCGGCTCGGCGGCGGGCGAAAAGATCACGCGGGCGATCGAGACGGCGATCGCGAGGAAAATCCCGTGCATCATTTTCAGCACGTCGGGCGGCGCGCGGATGCAGGAGGGAATTTTGTCGCTGATGCAGATGGCGAAGACGTGCGCGGCGCTCGCGCGGCTGGCGGAGGCGAAGCTGCCCTACATTTCGGTGCTGACGAATCCGACCACGGGCGGCGTGTCGGCGAGCTACGCGACGCTGGGCGACGTGATCCTCGCGGAGCCGGGCGCGCTGATCGGGTTCGCGGGGCCGCGCGTGATCAAGGACACGACGAAGCAGACGCTGCCGCCGGGTTTCCAAACCTCGGAGTTTTTGCTGAAGCACGGCTTGATCGACCTGATCGTGTCGCGGCCGGAGATGCGCGAACGGCTGCATGAGCTGCTGCTGGCGCTGTTCGTGAAAAAGAAATCCGCCGCGCCGGCGGCCGCGAAGGTGGCGGGCTGACGCGACCGCGGGCGCGACGCGATGAACCTCCGCGATCCGGCCGCCGACGCGGCGGTGGCAGATTATCTTTTCGGGCTGAAGCCGCGCGGCGTGAAATTCGGGATCGACCGCATGCGGCCGTTCGCCGCCGCGCTCGGTCACCCCGAGCGCGCGACGCCCGTCGTGCACGTGGCGGGCACGAACGGCAAGGGTTCGGTCGCGGCGATGATCGAGGCGATTTTGCGCGCGGCGGGCTGGCGCGTGGGGCTCTATACTTCGCCGCATCTGGTCTGGGTGGGCGAACGCGTGCAGGTGGACCGGCGGGCGCTGGGCGCGGGCGAGCTCGCGGCCTATGTGAAGGAGCTGGATTTGGTGGCGGACCGCGTCGCGGCGGAGGCGGGCGCGGACGACCGGCCGAGTTTTTTCGAGTTCATGACGGCGATGGCGTTTTTGGAATTCGCGCGGGCGCGGTGCGACCTCGCGGTGATCGAGACGGGGCTCGGCGGGGAATTCGACGCGACCAACATCGTCACCCCCGAGGTCAGCGTGCTCACGTCGATCGGGCTCGATCACTGCGAACTGCTTGGCGACACGCTGGAAAAAATCGCGCGGACGAAGGCGGGGATCGTCAAGCCGGGCCGGCCGGTCGTGATCGGGCGGATGCCGGCCGGGGCGGAGCGCGTGATTCGCGAAGTGGCGGCGGCGCAGGGGGCGCACGTGGCGTCGGTGCGCGAAGTGTTCGGCGAGGAGATCGAGGGTTATCCGCGCACGAACCTGGAGGGCGACTATCAGCGTTGGAATGCGGCGACGGCGACGCTCGCCGTCCGCGCACTGGGAGTGCGGTGGCGGATCACGGACGAGGCGATCGCGGAGGGGTTGGGCAAAGTCGGGTGGCCGGGGCGTTGGCAGCGCGTGCGGGTCGGCGGGCGGCTGGTCGTGCTCGATGCGTCGCACAATCCGGAGGGCGCGCAGGTGCTCGACGCGAACCTGGCGCGGCTGGTGGTGGAGATCGGACGCGCGCCGGTCGTGATCGCGGGCGTGCTGGGCGCGGAGCGGGCGGGGCCGCTGGTCGCGGCGATCTGCCGGCACGCGCGGGAGATTCATTTCGTCGTGCCGCGGCAGCCGCGGGCGTGCGGGTTCGGGGAACTGGAGGCGCTGGTGCCGCGAGGGTATCGCGGGCGGATCATGCGGGCGACGGTGGAGGAACTTTTTCCGCGCCGCGACTGCTGCACGGCGGGCGGGGCGGACGATGCGGTGGTCGTGACGGGATCGATCTACCTGCTCGGCGAAGTCATGGCGCTACTTTAGGCCCGACCGGAGTGCGCCGGTAGGGCTGCGGGACGCGCCGCAGTGGCTTTGGCACGCGTCGCGTCACCTGCGGAGGCGGTTTCGCGGTCTCTGGCACCGTTCGCGCGACCTGTGGACCGGTTCGCGCGACTTGCGGACGCGTTCCCGCGAGCTGCGGACGCGTCCGCACGACCTGCGGGCCCGTCCGCGTGACCTGCGGACTCGATTTCTCGACCTGCTGGGCGGTTCGCGCGACCTGCGGGCCCGCTCGCGTGAGCTGGGGGGGAGAAAACGGGTGTTTTGATGCAAAATACTGGTGAATGGAGTCAAAAGCGGGTGCGGATGAGGAGGGGATGACCGGTTTCAGCCGCGCCGGACAACACGCCGGGATGGGCGACGCGGATGGGGGCGCACCGGCGCGAACCGATCGGCGAACCGGGGCCGACCCCGCGCGGGCCAAGGGAACTTCATCCCGGAGCAGTCGGGTCTTCCTTGGCGTAGATGTGGGCGGAGTCGAGGTCGGCCTGGGTATAGCCGGCGGGGGTTGAGGCTTTGGGCTGGCGGGGACGTCTGGGCTTCGGCGCGGCGGGGGCGAGGGGGCTGGTGATTTTCTCGTAGCGCGCGAAGAGAAACTCGACGCGCTCGCGGTCGCTCGTGAAGACGGCGGGGCGGTAGCTTTTGTCCACGGCGCGGTCGAGGTTTTGATGGGCCTTCAACAACTCCGCCGGCATGGCGAGCGGATCATACAAATCGGCGAGGCTCGCGCCGCGGGCGAGGTGCGGCGCGCGGGCGTCGAGCACAGCCTGCGCGGCGGTTTCGATGGCGGCGCGCTGTTTGGCGTCGGGCTCGGGCCAGGGATAGTTGTTGTAGACGAGTGTGTTTGAGTAGCGGTAGTCGCTCTTCAATCGGCCGCAGACTTGGCCTACCCACGCGATGTGCATCGCGGACGTGAGAACTCCGAAGTGAAACTTCGTCGCGTTGGGCACAAATTGAACGGTGTTGCTGCAGATGACGTCGCTCGAAACATAGGCCATCGGAATGTAGCGACGATTCTCGGAGGAGACTTCGGGCACGGCCAAATATTCGCTTGGAGGCTGGGCAATTTGACGAAAAAGCGTGGGCTTGTCGGCGTAGCGGCGCGTGGACTCTGCTTTGCTCTCGGCGCGGAACGCGCGCACGGAATTGACGCGCGCCATCACCGCTGGGCACCGCCGCAGCAAAGCGGGATCAGCGTCCTTCAGCCAAAGGCAATAACGCTGAACGCCATTGATAAAATCGCCACCGCCCATGTAGGGACGAATGAGCGGCGCGGCCTGCGGCTCTTGCTCAAGAAGCGCGGCGCGCTCCTCTGGCGAGAGAATGAAGTGGCCACCATCGGTCGGCTTGTTCCCCCACGACATTTTCGGCACGGCACTGATGGGGATGGTGCGATTGCCAATCACGCTGTCCGATCCGGCGACAAGATATGGACTGATATTCGCCGTGCCGCTCGACACGGTCTGTTTGCCGTTGGCGTCGTAGTCGAAGATGATTTTGCGCGGCACATCCGTTGCACCGAATCCGATGATGACGACGTGAACCGCCGCCTTGCCGCTGGCTTCGTTCGTCCAGCTAAACGTGCGATGCGCGAAATGAATTTTCAGTCGGAACTGCCCAAAAAGGTAGTGCCAAAGGATGCCGACCTGCTCTCCCTGCGTGATCGAGTTCGTCGAAACAAACGCGCAGCGAATATCCGTGCCGCGAACGTAACGGGCGGCTTGCACATACCAATTGCACACGTAGTCGAGCACGCCGCGCGCTTCGATGTCGGCCAGCACCTGCTGCTGGTCGGCTTTCTGTTCAGCGTTCTG
>Ga0265313_10004090_pt1 | contig 11356 bp, 7 predicted proteins | sample 4123metaG_FD_203122 | JGI IMG/M metagenome (GOLD analysis project Ga0265313, IMG submission 203122) | Rhizosphere microbial communities from Carex aquatilis grown in University of Washington, Seatle, WA, United States - 4-1-23 metaG | ecosystem: Host-associated > Plants > Roots > Rhizosphere >...
ACGAATGTTGTCCCAAATCTCACCGCTATCGTCCCAGGCCCAGATGCGCAATTCGTCCGGGATCGGGCTCGCCTGCGCACACTTCACGTCCAGGAGCACAGCACCAGCCTCGACCACGGACGTTGGCGATCGACAGGCAGTGACTGCGAGGAGAAGCAACATGCTCGCCCGTTGCGAGGACGCTCCCCTCACTGCCACCGCGAAACCGAGCGCCGTGTTTGCCATTCTTCCGCTCTGCATCGGCCGAAATATCCGATTGCTGAAGATCTCGCAGTCGGTGGCACCCGCGACGGCACCGACGACGACTTCATCGGAGCAGCTCCAGATCTCGCGCGTACGAGCCGGGCGTTGCACCACGCTCGCCGTTTTGGTGATGCTGGGGCTCGTCTGCATCGGCCAGCGCCGCCGCAGTATGCGTAGTAGTTAGGGCATCGATTTCGTCTTGAGAAAGTCCCACACCACGTTGCCCGGTCCCGGCGCGTGCACTCCGCCTTCAATCGTATAAAGACCAACCTCCACACCGCTCGCGCACTGCTTGTTGAGCATGAGCGTGCCGCTCGGATTCGTCACAGTTGTGGTCGCTGGCGTGCCCGTGCACGCGTCAATCGCTGCCCACTTATTGAAGGAGGCCACCGCTCCCAGAAGGTTGAGCGTGGCGGGACAGCTGTTGGGCGTAACCGACGCCCCGCCCGTATACGGCACGGTCGGGTCGGCCGTTCCCCGAAAGGCCAACACACTGATGGGGCGGACGGGATTGCACGGCGTCTGAGCGGGCGTCAGCAAATCGGAGGCGCTAGGCGTGGCCGCCGCAAACACGTCGGCCGCATTGCACGCCACGAAGTTCGTCATCGCACCGCCGATCGAGAAACCATTCGCATACACGCGTTTGGCGTCGATACAGGCCATGGCCTCGATCTCGGCGACGATCGCTTTCGCAAAGCCAAGGTCGTCGACGGACTTCGAGCACGTGCAACAGGGACCGAAATTCCAAGTCTGTTCGATGCCAGTCGGCCACGCGATGAGAAAGCCGTCCGAATCGGAGAGAGCCGCAAAGCCAGACATCGCCTTCTGCCGCTCGGGTGTGTCGCCCATCCCGTGGAAGTCCAGCACGAGCGGCACCGCGCTTGTGCCAGTGTAATTCGACGGCACGTGAAGCAGATAGGTGCGCGATGTCCCGCCGACTTGAATGGTGCGGGTACTGTCTCCCTTGACGACTGTCGAAGTGAGGGCCGCGCACGCGTTTGGCTTCACAGTTCCACTGTCGATTGGAGTTCCGCTATCAATAACAACGTGAGAGTCGCCCCCCATCCCTGAATTGCCACCCGCCGCAGAGCTGCCTCTGTTGCCCGAACCGCCGCCACTGGGTGACGACGAGCCGCCGGAGCCAACCTGACCGGCCGCTCCACCCGATGCTGAAACGCCACCCGCCGAAATGCCGCCTGAGGAGATTCCTCCCGATGCGGTCGCCCCGCCCGTCCCGGCAGATCCCCCGCTAGTGGAGCTGCCGCCCGTGCCCAAGCTTCCACCCAACCCCATCGCCCCGCCCCGCGATGTGAAACCACCCTGCCCCGCCTTCGTCGAGCCCGAAGAGCAAGCGCCACCGAATGCAACCAGCGTCGCATAAATAGCAAACCCAGACGATCGATTCTCATCGGGAGTGGAACCTAGCAGAAAGCCGTGGTGGCTGCCCCACAGGCTGCGTAAGCCCTAGCAGGAGTCGGCTCGACTCCGGGCTGCACGTGCGCCGTTGGCGAAGTCAACGGCTCTTCGAGCAGTGTAGCGATAGTATTGTTAGCGGTACTGGGATGGATCTATCGGGTGACACGTGGCCGGCGGCTGCGGAACCGGCGATGAAAGGTGGATGAAATGCAGACCAGAATTCTTCTTAGTCACTTCCTGCTCGGCGCACTGGCATGCTCCACGACGTCCTCGACTTCGAAGCAATCGAGCAGTTTCGCGGAACCTAGTGGCTTGAGCTGCGAAACTCGGGTTCCAGTGCCGGGAATTTCTGCGGAGTATGCCTGGGTGCGCAGGCACTACCCTGGCGCTCAAGTAAAGATGCAGGCTTTGGGGAACTGTGCCGGCGCCCCTGCCGACGAGCTTTACATAACGACCGCGAATGGTCGGCAAATAATCTTGTACTTCGACATCTCCAGTTTCTTTGGCAAAGGTTTCTAATTCTCGAACCGTGACTAACATCCGTGCCCCATACGATTCCATCGGGATCGGGTACGCGAAGTATCGCAAGCCCGACCGCAGAATTGCCCGGGCGATTCGCGCGGCCATTGGAGATGTCGGGACGCTGGTTAATGTCGGCGCAGGCCCAGGTTCGTACGAGCCGGATGACGTTGCGGTTACTGCCGTGGAACCGTCTTGGCAGATGCTCTCCCAACGTAAAGGTCGAAAAGCCGTGGCAGTCCGGGCCGTAGCGGAGCATCTGCCGTTCGAGGATGCGACGTTCGACGTAGCACTTGCGGTCTTGACCGTGCACCACTGGCAAGATTCGGAAGCAGGTCTCAAAGAGATGATGCGTGTCGCTCGGCAACGCGTGGTTCTCCTGACGTGGGATCCTCAGCACGCCGGATTTTGGCTTACGCGCGACTATTTCCCGGAAATTCTCGACCTCGACCGACGAATCTTTCCGGACATTCGCGTACTCGAAGCGTCCCTTGGCGGCCCGACGGTGCACGAGATCCCTATTCCCGGCGACTGTACCGACGGCTTTCTCGGTGCCTACTGGAGGAGACCCGCCGCCTATCTGGATCCAGAAGTTCGCGGCGCGATTTCGACGTTTTCGCGCATGAGAGACTTGGCTGCTGGACTGGCCAGCCTTCAATCCGACCTGCAAGACGGCACCTGGCTCAAAAGAAATGGGTCCGTTGCGTCTCGTGCGGAGCTTGACCTCGGCTACAGGCTGATGGTCGCCAGTTGCGTAAGCAAACGCCCACTTGCGCCACGCCGGTGAATCGGCAATCGTTGATGCTTTCCCATGAGCATGCGCGGCGAAAGCACGGCGTCCCACGATGGCGAATGAATTTCGCTGCGAGCAGTGCGGGACGGTCAGCGACGAAAAGCCGACCATCATCCGGTTTTCGTACAAGCTGATCGACGGCAAGGATGGGGTCGAGCTGATCTACCTTTGCTCGTCGTGCGACTGCATGCTGCCCAAGACCAATCCCGTCCGGCGCGGCAAGTTGGTGCAGCTGTTCCAAAGCCTGTATCCGAACCGCGAGTTGATGCCGGAAAAGTCCTCGCATTAACCCCACTTGCGCGTGCCGTTCATGGTCCTTGCCGAGCGACCGCGATGGTGATACGTGGGCATGGGCAAAAATGCGCCCCACGCATTCCACGTCCCACCAAACCAAGGAGAAGTTAATGACCAAGTACGTCTATTCGTTCGGCGGCGGCAAGGCCGACGGCAACGAATCCATGAAGAACCTGCTCGGTGGCAAAGGCGCCAACCTTGCAGAAATGGCAGGCCACCCTGCGCTGAAGCTTCCGGTTCCCCCCGGCTTCACCATCACCACCGAGCTTTGCACCTATTACTACGCCAACGGCAAGACCTACCCGGCCGAGCTGAAGGACGAAGTGAACAAGGCCATGGCCGCTGTCGAAGGCCTGATGGAGAAGAAGTTCGGCGACGCCAAGAACCCGCTTCTCTTGTCGGTTCGCTCGGGCGCGCGCCGCTCGATGCCCGGCATGATGGACACCGTCCTCAACGTCGGTCTCAACGACGTCACCATCCAGGGCCTCATCGAGAAGACGGGCAACGCTCGCTTCGCGTACGACGCCTACCGCCGCCTGGTCATGATGTACTCGGACGTCGTCATGGAGAAGGCCGCCGGCATCGAGCCCAAAGACGGCAAAGGCATCCGCAAGGTGCTCGACGAGCGCCTCGATGCCGTGAAGAAACAGAAAGGTTACAAGAGCGATACCGACTTGACGGTCGACGACCTCAAGGGTCTCGTCGTCGAGTTCAAGAAGATCGTCAAGGACGTCCTTGGCCAGCCCTTCCCCGACGATCCACAGGATCAGCTTTGGGGCGGCATCGGCGCCGTGTTCGGCAGCTGGAACGGCAAGCGCGCCGTCGACTACCGCCGCATCGAGAAGATTCCGCACGAGTGGGGCACCGCCGTCAACGTGCAGTCCATGGTGTTCGGCAACATGGGCAGCGACTCCGCCACGGGCGTGGCCTTCACGCGCAACCCGGGCAACGGCGACCCGCACTTCTACGGTGAGTACCTGGTCGACGCCCAGGGCGAAGACGTGGTGGCCGGCATCCGCACCCCCGCGCCCATCAACGACAACTCGAAGAACGCGCAGAGCGAAAGCCTCGCCACGCTCGAAGCCACCATGCCCACTTGCTACAAGCAGCTCTTCGAAATTCAGAGCCGCCTCGAGAAGCACTACAAGGACATGCAGGACATCGAGTTCACCATCGAGAAGGGCCGCTTGTTCATGCTTCAGTGCCGCGTCGGAAAGCGCAACGGCACCGCGGCCGTGAAGATGGCCGTCGATATGCACAAAGAAGGCGTCATCGATGCCAAGACGGCGATCGGTCGCGTGGCCCCGAACCAGCTGGTCGAGCTTTTGCTCCCGATGCTCGATCCAAAGGCTGAAGGCGCGACCAAGGCGGTCGCCAAGGGTCTGCCGGCCGGTCCCGGCGGCGCCAAGGGCCAGGTCGTGTTCACGAGCGAAGCCGCCGTGAAGCTCGGCGAGCAAGGCAAGAAGGTCATTCTCGTGCGCGAAGAGACCTCGCCCGAGGACGTGGACGGCATGCACAAGGCGCAGGCCATTCTGACCAGCAAGGGCGGCATGACCTCGCACGCGGCGCTCGTGGCCCGCGGCTGGGGCAAGTGCTGCATCGTCGGCTGTAGCGAGATCGACATCGCCCATGACGGCAAGTCCTTCACGACCAAGAAGGGCGACGTCATCAAAGAGGGCGACTGGATCACGCTCAACGGCACCAAGGGCCTCGTTTACCTGGGCGACATGGCCCTGGTCGACGCTGAGCCGTCCAAGAACGAATCCTTCAAGGAGTTCATGAAGCTGGTCGATGCCGAGCGTGCCCTCAAGGTGCGCACCAACGCCGACAGCCCCAAGGACGCCAAGAAGGCCATCCAGTTCGGCGCCGAAGGCATCGGCCTTTTCCGGACCGAGCACATGTTCTACGGCGAGGGCTCGGACAAGCCGCTGTTCTTGCTGCGCAAGATGATCATGAGCAAGACAGTCGCCGAGCGGAAGGCCGCACTGTCTGAGTTGGCGCCCTTCGTGAAGAGCGACGTCAAGGCGACCATGGAAGCCCTGGACGGTCTGCCCATCACGATCCGCTTGCTGGATCCTCCGCTGCACGAGTTCGTCCCGCACTCGCAGGACAAGCTCGAAGCTCTCGCGAAGGAACTGAAGGTCGACATGGGCGAGCTCAACAAGCGCGCCGAGGGCCTGCGCGAGAACAACCCGATGCTCGGTCACCGCGGCGTCCGCTTGGGCGTCACCTACCCCGAGATCACCGAGATGCAGGTGCGCGCCGTCCTGGAAGCGGCCGGCGAGCTCATCAAGGCCGGCAAGAAGGCCCACCCCGAGATCATGATCCCGGTCACCTGCAACGTGACTGAGATTCAGGATCAGAAGGTGATTGTGGATCGCGTGTACAAAGAGGTTCTGGCATCGCTCGGCTTGAAGGAGATCCCCTTCCAGTACGGCACGATGATCGAAATCCCGCGTGCCGCTCTGCAGGCCGCGAAGATGGCGGAGGTCGCCGAGTTCTTCTCGTTCGGCACCAACGACCTCACGCAAATGACCTTCGGCTTCTCCCGCGACGATATCGGCGGATTCCTCCCCGACTATCTCGACCGGAAGTTGCTGGCGGACGATCCGTTCCAGACCATCGACGTCGACGGCGTCGGCGAGCTGATCAAGATCGGCGTCGAGCGCGGTCGCAGCACCCGCGCCAACCTGAAGGTCGGCATCTGCGGCGAGCACGGCGGCGACGCCGACAGCGTGAAGTTCTGCCACAAAGTGGGCATGAACTACGTCTCGTGCTCTCCCTTCCGGGTGCCAATCGCGCGCCTCGCCGCCGCGCAGGCGCAGATTGAGAATCCGCGAAGTAAGTAATCCGAGCGAGTTTCAGTACAAAGCGGCGCCGGTCGAAAGATCGGCGCCGTTTGTGTTTGTGCAAGCTATCGGACGCCATCACCGTCGCGCGCCAAATGCGAGATCGGCATTCTCGGCGCTACAGTTTGTGTTGGCAGCCGCCGAGTCCCCTTACGCTTCGATTCCTCGACTACGCGAAACCAAGACGAGGAAGTGACTCAGAAGTAACTCAAAGGGGTAGTTGTATGGAATTCTTCAGGAACCTTCGGATCGGAATGAAGCTGATGTTTGCGATCCTTTTTGTGGTCGCATTGACGGGATTTCTGGGTGTCTTCTCCGTCATGCAGCTGTCGAAGGTCAACGACGTCAGCGTCGATATTTCTGGCAACTGGCTCCCCAGCGTGCAGGTCCTCGGGCAAATTCAGGCCGACTTCAACCTCTTTCGTCGTTGGGAGCTGAACCATGTCATTGCCACAGATAAGGACAAGATGGCGCTCGGCGAGCGAATGATGGAGCAGACTGCCTCCCATCTGAAAGAGCTCGAGCAGAAGTACGAGAAACTGATAGCTACTGAGGAAGAGCGGCGTCTCTTCGAGAAGATACAGTCTTCATGGAGCGGCTACCAGGAGGCGCATCAGCGTGTGATCGCAGCAAGCCGCAGCCTCAAAAAGCAAGAAGCGGAAGAATTGAACTTCGAGGCGAAGAAGGGTTTTGACGCCACCATGGAGGCCCTCAATCAGGACATCGAGCTGAACGCCAAGGGAGCCGCGGATGCCACCGTGCGTGCGGGAGATCTCTACAAGAACGCCCGCGCTCTCGTATTTCTCGTACTTGGGATCAGCATTGCTGCGGGCATCTTCCTGGCGGTCGTCATCGGACGCATGATCAGTCGTGCATTGCAAACCGGTATCAAAGTTGCGGAAGGACTGGCCCAGGGCGACCTTTCGATGACCATCGAGAATCCTAGCCAGGACGAATCCGGCAGGCTGCTCCGCACCCTCGATACGACGATCAAGAGCATGCAGGAAGTGACCCGCATGGCTCAGGAGATCGCGAACGGCAACCTGCTCGTCAATGTGAAGCCGCGCTCCGAACGCGACGAGCTCCTGAAAGCGTTGGCGGGCATGGTCAAGCGACTCTCCGACGTCGTGGTCGAGGTCAAAGGCTCGGCCGACAACGTCGCCGCGGGCTCGGGCCAACTGAGTCAGTCGTCGCAGCAACTGAGCCAAGGCGCCTCCGAACAGGCGGCTTCGATAGAAGAAGTCTCCTCCTCGATGGAACAAATGAGCTCGAACATCAAGCAGAACGCCGACAACGCAACACAGACGGAGAGGATTGCCTTGAAGGCGGCGGCCGATGCCAAAGAGGGCGGCGAGGCAGTGGCACGCACCGTCGATGCCATGAAGCAAATTGCCAGCAAGATTACCATCATCGAAGAGATTGCGCGGCAAACCAACCTGCTCGCTCTGAACGCGGCCATCGAGGCGGCGCGAGCTGGCGAGCACGGCCGTGGATTCGCGGTGGTGGCCGCCGAAGTTCGCAAATTGGCCGAGCGCAGCCAACGAGCCGCAGGCGAAATTACCGGTCTCTCCGGCACGAGCGTTCAAGTCGCCGAGAAAGCTGGCGAGCTCCTGGCGAGAATCCAGCCCGACGTGCAAAAGACAGCGGAGCTGGTCCAAGAGATCACAGCAGCCAGCCGCGAGCAGGACAGTGGCGCAGCACAGATTAACAGGGCGATTCAGCAGCTGGACCAGGTCATTCAGCAAAATGCCGCCACCGCCGAAGAGTCGAGCTCGACCTCGGAAGAGCTGGCGAGTCAGGCGGCACAACTACAGTCCGCAATCGAGTTCTTCAAGGTCCAAGGCTCTGCTGGTTCCGGATCGATGGTGGCAAAAAAGAAGGCCCGACCGGCAGGCGCGACCTCGCCATCGCACGCGTCGCCGGTTGGCGCGACGTCAGGACGAAAGGCAGCGGCTACCAAGGGCGTCCAAGTCAGCCTTGGCACGGATGGCGACGAAGACGGATTTGAAGCATTCTCGAGCAGGGAGCCGTAGCGGAGCACGGAGCCGCGAGTTCTTCCGCGACTCCGCGTCCAACGTTCGAGGTTCGAGCGGTTGAACCTATCGGGCGATCGCTTCGCTTTACGGAGGAGCGCCGTCGGCGAGCCAGTTCTGCAACAGCTTCTTGCCATTCGAGCCGACGCCGTCACCCCAGGCTGCAGCGGGAGGCATCTTGTCGTCCACCACCGAACGCACGAAACGGCTTGCCTCCGAATGGGCACCAGGCACGACATTGTCGTCGTAGACATCGAGGCGGAAGTTGCCTGGAGCGCCGCGCTTGGCGGGATATCCGTGGCACAGAAGACAGTGATCGGCCAGCAGCGGCTCCACATCGGTCGCGTAGCTGGGATGGTCGGGCACGGTCGCGATGTCGGGTTTGCCAAACGAGCAGGCAAATGCCCCGACCATCGCGCACACGAGTGCGCCGAGACGCAGAGCCTTGCGGCGACTAAGCTTCGAGGAGGTGAGGTGCATAGACATCGCGCGTTCCTTTACGCTCTCAGAAGACCCAGACGGAGCCCGCGACCGTCATGAAACCGAGGGTCGTCCACCCTATGATGCCGTGGAGCTGCGCATTCTTCTGTAGATTGTCGCCATTGCCTGCGTCGGCCGTGCGCGCAGTCATGAAGCCGAGCACCATCTGCGCGACCATTCCGGCCGAGGCCCCGATAGCGGCGATGCGGTGGATGAGCCCGGTGTCGAATTTGAGCGGCTTGGCGTAGGGCTTGGGCGCGAACAGGGCGTAGCCGGCCGTGACCCCGAACAGGATCGCCGACGAATAGGTGAGGATCCGGTGGGGCATGAGGTACGCGCCGCTGCCCGAGCCGCCTCCGTAGAGATTGTTGTAATTGAGCTGCCCGACCACGCAGGAAGCGAGCATGAGTCCCCACGTCGTCAGCCCCAAAACCTGATGCACCTCGAGACGATGGCGCCGGGTGTGAGCGAGCGCAGCGGTACCGCTATCCGTGGCACCGCCCGACGGGGTAAGCAGGCCCGGCTTGGCCGGCTCGTCGAAGAAGTTGAAATCCAGCTTGGGAGCTTGCGCATCCAGGTGGCTGGTCTCGGTCGGCGCGGTGCTTGTCTGCGACGAACCTTCCGCGGCCGTCGGCGGTGCTTCGGCGGGCAATTCCGGTTTACTTTCGCTCGGTTGTGGCACCTGCGCCACGGCTGTTCCCGAAGCAACGAGAGTCATAAATACGACTGCGGCGGTCCTAGATAGCGTCATTTTCGCAAAAGAGTACTGTATTGCTTTGATCCGTCAAATGCGAATTCGGCAATAAGTTTGAACCGGGCCACGGCGAGCAGGTCAAAGCAAGACGAGCAGGTTACTCCACAACGGTGGCGTTGAATACAGCTAGCAAGTCCCGGCACGCGCGAAAGCTGGCCTCCGCCTTCGCGCGCGGCTCGTTCGCTACCGCCAACACGTCGGCCGCGGCTTTCATGAATGCCTCCGCGCCAGCGATGTTGACCATCTGCTGCGGGGAATGCTCGGCGAGCTCATGCAATTCTTCGTACGCCTCTTTCAGGCCGGTACGATCGGCTACGCGCTGGCCTCCGTGGGCCCGGCTCCTACGCCACCACAACTGCACCTGCAAGGCCAGGTTCCGCAGGTGCCAGGCGGCGCTCCGGCCCTCGTCCCGTTCTTGCCGTCCCAGCTCTTCCAACTGCCAGTCGGTCTCGACGGCCAGAAAATAGGCGCGAAAGGACGCCAGCAATTTCTGTGCAGGTCGGCCGTCTTCATTCCCCCGCGCGCCCTGCAAGTAGGCTCGTCCAGCCGCAGCTAGCTGAAACATTTCAGGCAACAGGCTGCTGGCTCCGTCGAGCAATTGAACGCAGCCGCTGATATCGCTGGCGCTCGGTACGGTTGCTTTCGCCTTGGCGCCTTCCCCATAGCCAAGCAACGCCAGGCACTTCCCGTAGCGGTTGAGCTTGGCGAAAGCCCGCCCAATTTCGTCGCGAGAGGCCGGACTCGCGGGATAGCGCGCCGCCAATTCCAGCGGCAAGGGTTCGGGATCGGCGAGCAGTGGAAGCGGCAACTTCCGCCCCAGGCGAACCGTCAACGTCAGATCGGTCGTGGCATTGAATGAGAGCTTGCGGGTAATGTGGCCGGGCGCTTCGGCGAAGAGCACATGCGAGCGGCCGTCTTCGACGAGCAGGTCTTCTTTGGGGACCGGTAACTGATCAATCTGGACGTTCGCGTCGGATGGATCGAGCGCAAGCGTGAGCCTGTGGTGGTGGGGCTGTGCCGCGGCCGCAGCGCTCGATTGCTCTGACGAACGAAGGTACACGATGGCGATACGACCGACCACCACGAGGGCCACGACGGCCAAGGCCACACCGATCCAGCGCTTGGAACGCGACGACGCCTCGCGTTCCGGCGCGGGCCGCAGAGCCGGCGAATGCACGCGAGACGTATGCACCGGTCGCTCCAATTCCAGCGGGGCCGCATCGATCGCCGCCGGCTCCGCCAACGGATGGTCCAGCTCGCGCGCCAACACGGGAACTTCTTTTTGCGGCGGTGGCGTAAAGGGATCGCTGGCAGCTCGCCTGGTTGTCTGCGCCCCGGAGGCCATCGTCGACGAGCTCTCACCGCCTAGCGGAGCGAGCCGGACCGCGCTCATCCGCAGTGGATTCTCGGAGGCCTGCGTAAGAGCCTGCACGTCGACGAGGTCGGGGGCCGGCGTAAGCTCGCCGCTTCTGCCGGTAAGCGCGTCGCGCATGTCGGCGGCGCTGGCGAACCGTTTGTCCATGTCGCGATCGAGGGCGCGCAAAATCGCGGCCCCGACCGCAAACGGAAGCTCGGGGCGTAGATCGTGCGGCAAGGGAAACCAGCCGTCGAGAATGCTGGCAAATATCTTTCCCTCGCTTTCGCCCTCGAAGGGCGTGCGGCCGCACAGCATCTCGTACAGGACCACGCCGGCCGAATAGATGTCAGACCGGTGATCGATGCGCGCCACTTGCCCGAGAATCTGCTCGGGCGACATGTAAAGGGGTGTCCCCAGGACCGTGCCCACCGCCGTACCTGCCATACGCGAGCGCTGTCCCGGCTGGGAGCGCACGAGAATCTTCGAAATCCCGAAGTCGACGATCTTCACAAAATGCGGACGGTCGTCCCGGTGAATGATGAAGATGTTTTCTGGCTTCAGATCGCGATGAACGATGCCCTCGCGGTGGGCGGCGGCAAGCCCGCTCAAAATCTGCGC
>Ga0265313_10004091_pt1 | contig 11354 bp, 14 predicted proteins | sample 4123metaG_FD_203122 | JGI IMG/M metagenome (GOLD analysis project Ga0265313, IMG submission 203122) | Rhizosphere microbial communities from Carex aquatilis grown in University of Washington, Seatle, WA, United States - 4-1-23 metaG | ecosystem: Host-associated > Plants > Roots > Rhizosphere >...
GTAGACTTTTCTTCGCGAAAGGAGGACGTATGGCGTCCTATTTACTGCAAGTCGGTTACACTCCCGAAACATGGTCGGCGATGATCCACAACCCGCAGGACCGTTCCGAGGCTATCAAAACTCCGGTCGAAAAGCTGGGCGGGCGCGTCGAGCGCCTCTGGCTGTCGTTCGGCGACTACGATATTATCGGCGTGGTCGAAATGCCGGACAGCGTTAGCGCCGCGGCGTTCTCCATGGCCATAGCCGCGGGAGGCGCCTGCCGCGCCGTGCGAACCACGCCGCTGCTGTCTTCATCGGAAGGCCTGGAAGCTATGAAGAAAGCGGCTACCTGCGGTTACAAGCCCATCGGCTTGGCTGCTAAGGCGGGCCACTAGCCAAGTTCGGCGCGGACGGGGACAGCCAGCCGATTTCGGGGACATGCGACGGACCGTGGCCATGTTCGTTCATCGAAATCGGAGGCAGTCCCCTGATCTCGTGCACGGGCAGTCCCCTGTTCCGCGTTACAGTGGCTAGGTGGATGGAGCGGTAATCGTAGACAAGCCCTCGGGCTGGACCTCGCACGACGTCGTCAACAAGGTCCGGCGCTTTGCGGGAACCAAAAAAGTCGGGCACCTGGGGACTCTCGACCCCGCCGCGACGGGCGTTCTGCCGCTGGTGCTGGGGCGCGCCACGCGCTTAGCGCAGTTCTACACGCGCAACGATAAAGTCTACGAAGGCGTCATCCACTTCGGCTACTCCACCGATAGTTACGACGGCGATGGCCAGCCCACGTCGCCCGTGCGGGACATCGTGCTGGATCGAGAGCAATTGGAAGCCGTGCTGCAGAAATTCCGCGGACCATTCGCTCAGGTTCCGCCGCAGGTATCGGCGAAGAAGGTCGCCGGCCGGCCCGCGTATGAGATGGCTCGCAAGCAGCAACCGGTCGAGCTGAAGCCCGCGGATGTCGAAGTTTACTCGCTCGACGTCGTTCGCATGGATGGGTGCGAAGCCGAGGTTCGCGTGCACTGCTCGGCGGGAACCTATTTGCGCAGCATCGCCCATGAAGCGGGCCAAGCCTTGGGCTGCGGGGCGTTTCTCAAGTCCTTGCGGCGCACGGCGTCGGGCGATTTCAAGATCGAGGCAGCCAGGACTCTGGACCAGCTCGGGGCCCTGGCTGAGGCCGGCCGTTTTGACGAGGCCGTGATCCCGGCTGCCGAGCTTCTACCGGAAATCCCCGCGGAAATGGTGGATGCCCTTACAGCGGGGCAAATTCGCAACGGCCGCGATTTTCGCGTTTCCCCGTTTCACGTCCGGGCGGGCGGCCGCTTCGTGAAGGCTGTGACATCGGAAGGCCAGTTGGTGGCCATCGGAGAAGCCCGTCTGCCGCACCTGTATCATCCGGTGCTCGTGCTTTGAAGTCATGGTAATGACGTGAAACTTCTTTCATTCACCGGCCTGCGGAGATTGATTATCCTGATGTAGTGCGGATGAAGCTCTTCAGCTCGCTTCTGCTAATGGTTCTCAGCTTCGCGTTGATTGCGAGGTGCGTGGCCGCGCAAGACGACCAGGACAACAATTCTTTCACTGGAACGCTGATCGAAAACACGCCGGATCATCTGAAGGTGACGCGTCCATCTGCGGTGAAAGGCAAAACGGAAGGCCGCGTCTTCAAGATGACCGCCGAGACGAAGATCGAAGGCGGACGCCTTAAGCTCAAGCAGCGCATCTATGTCCGCTATACTTCCGCTGACGATGGGGACACAGCGATTCTAGTGATCATTCGCCCGGCAGCGAAGAAAAAATAGGCTCCGCGTTCACTTACGGCTTTTGTTTTTCACCCAGCCAGGCTTCACCACCTGACGCCCGCGGCCGAGCGCCAGCGCTTCCGGTGGGACATCGTCGGTGATGACGCTGCCGGCGCCCACATAGCTGTCCGATCCGATCTCGACGGGCGCCACCAGCGTCGAATTGCTGCCGATGAACGCACGCTCGCCGATGGTCGTCCGGTGCTTCCGCTGTCCATCGTAGTTACAGGTGATGGTTCCGGCGCCGATATTGGATCCCGCGCCGATCTCGGAATCTCCCAGATACGTCAGATGCTGGCTCTTGGCGCCTTTGCCGAGGTGGGCATTCTTCAACTCGACGAAATTTCCGACGCGTGCGTCCGGTCCCACGTGCGCGTCCATGCGCAGCCGCGCGAACGGACCTACCTGCGCGCCCGTCTCGATCCGGGAGTTCGCCACCAGAGTGTAGGGCGCGACCACGACGCGATCCGCCAGCGCCGACGATTCCAGAATCGCCCCCGCGCCCACGCGGCAGTCTTCGCCGATCGCGGTCGTGCCCAGCAGCCGCGCGAACGGCTCCACTACCGTGTCGACACCCACCTCGACATGCATATCGATGGTGACCGTCTCCGGACGCTCGATGGTGACGCCCGACAGCATCAGCTCGCGGCACTTCCGCTCGCGCAAGACGCGGTCGGCGTCGGCCAGCTCAACGCGGGTGTTGATTCCGAGCAGCTCGTCCGGATCGTCGATGTGCAGCGCGCCTACGCGGTGGCCGTGCCGGGTCAGGATCTCGCACATGTCCGTTAGATACAGCTCGCCCGACACTGCGTTGGGAACCAGCTCTGCGATATGTTGCCACAGTAGCGGCGCCTGGAAACAATAGATCCCGGAGTTAATCACCTGGATCGCCTTCTGTTGGGGCGTAGCGACCTTGTCCTCGACGATGGCCGTCACGTCGCCCTGGCCGTTGAGAATCACCCGGCCGTATCCCGACGGATCCTCAAGCGCCGTCGTGATGAGCGTTGCCGCCGCGCCGGACGAGCTTTGGAGATCCCGCAACTTTTGTAGAGTTACTGGCGAAAGCAGAGGTGTATCGCCGTACAGTACCATCAGCAGCCCATCCAGATTCTGGAGGCGCTCGCGGCAGGCGTCCAGTGCGTGCCCGGTGCCTTTCTGCCCGACCTGCCGCACAAACCCGATCCCGTGCGGTTCGAGAACGGCTTCCACTTCCTCGGCCTGATGGCCCGTTACCACGGTAATGCGTTCGGGCGGCGCCACCGCGGTGGCCGCGGCGACCACATGTTCCACCAGCGTCAAACCTCCCGCACGATGCAACACCTTGGCCCGCTTGGAGCGCATGCGGGTGCCCAGGCCCGCGGCCAGAATTACCACAGTCATATCAACCATTTTTTTTTATTCACAAAGACTCATGAGGTTTTGCTCGCTCATGAAGCGAGCCGCTCCTTCGCCCTGCGGCCTTGCCGCGCCAGGTCGATGGCGACGGCGCTGATGGCCCCCGGATCATGCCGGATCTTTTCTTGTATTCGCCGGCCGGCGATCCGCACCAGATCGGCTTCCACCACCTTCACGCCCATGGCCTCGATCTTTTTCACGTCGTTGGTCACGGGACGAGCCTCGCGTGCGCGGTATTGCTCCAGAGCCTTCCGCAGGATCGATCCGGTGTTGACCACGCAAACGTCGATCAGGCGGGAACTCCTCCGTCCGCCATGGCGCGATCCATGCTTCAACCCATGTCGCAACAGCGCCGCCAGGTGATCCGAGGCGCCTTCCATACCCGTGGTTTCTCCGGGCTGGGTCATGAGATTCGCGAAATACGCCTTGACCGCGGGCGACGCCGCGATGGCTTGCGGAATCCCCTCCACCAGAAGATGCGGGATCACGCTGGTGTACAGCGATCCCGGGCCGAGCGTGATCAGATCGGCTTGTGCGATTGCTTCGAGTGTCTCCTTGAGCGGACGGGCTCTGCGGGGACTCAGTTCCACTCGCTGGATTGCCCGGATGCTGCGGCTGATGCGAGTCTCCCCGCTCACTCTCTTGCCGTCGACCAGTGTCGCCTCCAGCCTCACGTTCGCGGCCGTCGAGGGGTAGATCCGTCCCCGCACCGCCAGCACCTCTGAGGATAGTTTCACGGCGTGCGCAAAGTCGCCGGTTAGATGGGTCATGGCCATGAGAAACAGGTTTCCGAAGCTGTGCCCCTTGAGCCCGCGGCCGCCTGTAAAACGATAGTTGAACAATTGGGACAGGAGCGCCTCATCCCGGCACAGCGCCACCATGCAGTTGCGGATGTCGCCCGGCGGCAGGACATCGAAATCGCGCCGCAAGCGCCCGGAGCTGCCACCGTCGTCGGTTACCGTGACTACGGCGGTGATCTCCACCGCGCCTTCGGCCGCCTGGATATAGCGCTTCAATCCCCGTAATAACGTTGCCAGCCCGGTACCGCCCCCCATCGAGACGATCCGTAGCGGTTGTCCTCGCACACCTTGACCTATCACAGAATCACTTTGAGGATCTCACGAGCGTAGCGGCGCTCCAAGCCCCTTTTCCAACAATGCGGGGATTACGACGCCTTCTTCCGGCGCGGCTCTTCTTTGGATTCGTCGTATGCGGAAACCTGTTCGAGATCGTCGGATTCGAAGACCTGGCCGCACTCTACGCAGTGCATGTAGTCGACTCCATCGCGCCGCATCAGGAATTCCGTGCGATTATGCTCACAGCCGGGCATACCAACCTAAATTAACTCTATTCTAGTCATGGGCGTACTGGTGTCAAGCCCCCTCTTGGGCTAGGTGCGTGCCCCCGTTCACCTGAATTCACCGGGATTCACCTTAGCGCCGCTTAAGCGATAGGCTTCGAGTAGCGCGCCCTCGGCTGCATTATGTCGCGGAGCCGACACCCGATTTCCTTCCTCCAGTTCCACCAGCATCCGGAATCTTTCGAGCAGCGGCTGGCTGGCGAATACGCCGCCGCTATAACAAACGCTAACTACTCCGGATCTTTCAAAGAGCTGCCGGCGAACGGCCGCGGTCAGCGTCGCCAGTTGCTGCGCGGCGGATCCCAGGATGTCGTTCGCCACGGCATCTCCGGCCCGCGCCGCCTGGTCCACCAGCTTCGCCCAGCCCGCCACGCGATCGCGCGGGAATTCGCCGGTATACAAACGATGCAGGAGCTGATTGCTGTCGCGGGCTCCGGTTGCTTCGAGCAGCGCCTGGCGCAGAGACGTTGGCGGACCCCATCCCTCCTCGTTTCGCAGGATCGCGCGCAACGCTTGACGGACCAGGTCGAACGCGCCGCCTTCGTCGCCGAAGATGTATCCCCAGCCGCCGGCCCGGGCGGTCACGCCCGCGGCGTTCCTTCCGAAGACCATCGATCCGGTGCCGGCGATCACGATGATCCCCGGCTCGCCGCCCGCGGCGCCCGCCAGCGCGATGTGCGCGTCATGCGTAATTAGATAGCGCTCCGCCCGGATCGTTTCCCTGGCGAACGCCTCCTTGTCGTCGGGACCGCCGCTCAAGCCCAGGCAGGCCGCCTCAAACGCGATGGGTCCACTCAGGCCTGCCGATGCAGCGGCGTTGTTCAGGCTATCCGTTATCGCCGCGATGAATTTCCGCCGGCCTTCGCCCGCCGCCGCGTGGTTACAGGGACCCGCGCGCCCTGTTCCCAGCACGCGGCCGGTCTCGTCCCCGATCAGCGCCGCCGTGCTGGATTGGCCTCCGTCGATGCCCAAATAAAGCGGCATTACCAGATGTTCCGCTTCATCCCGATACTATAGCGGACCTTCCACATGGACCGGCCAAACCATCGCCTTGCTCTCCCGTCTAATTTCATTGTCGTGGTAATTTGGGAGAATCCATGCATTTGAAACGAACCCTTCTCTTCGCGTCCATCTCCGTCTCGATGTGGGCTCAGGCCACGGCGGCCGATCCTCAGAAAGTGGTCGCCACCATTGCCGGGAAAGACCTGACCGTTGCCGACATTCAGAAGATGACGTCGATGTTCAGTCCTCAGGACATGCAGGCGTTCCAGCAGAACCCGCAGTTCATCCTTAGCCAGTATTTTCTCTTTATTCATCTGGCCGAAGAGGGAGAGAAGCGCAATCTGCTTGACAAGAGTCCCTACAAGGAGCAGTACGAAGGTCTCAAGCTGCAACTTCTCCGCAACGCGAGAATAAATGAGGAAAACAATTCTTTTCCGGTCTCTCCCGAGATGATCGATTCGTATTACAAGGAGCACAGTGCCCAGTACGAACAAGCCAAGATCAAGGTGATCTACATTCCTTACGCGGGCACTGTGGTGGCTCCGGCCGGCACCGACGCGGCTGCCATGGAAGCCGCCGCAAAAGCCGCAGTAGCAGCGGGTCAATCCAAACGGCCTGAAGCGGAAGCCCGTGCTCTAGCCGCGGACGTCCTGAAGCAGCTTCGGGGCGGCGCGGATTTCACCAAGTTGGTGGCGCAGTATTCTGAAGACGCGGCCTCCAAGGCCGCGGGCGGCGATTTCCCCGTCATCAAGACCGGCAGCGACTTTCCCGCCGACCTTAAGACCGCCGTATTCGCCTTGAAGCCCGGTGAAATCAGCGAGCCGATTCGTCAGCCCACGGCGTTTTACATCGTCCGCCTGGAGGAGAAAGGACCGCAACCCGTGGGCGAACTCCGCGAGTCCATCGTCACGGCGCTCCGCAATGACCATATGAATCAGTGGATGAAAGAAATGAATGCCAGCTATCAGGCGGTCATCAAGGACTCCGACTTCTTTAAGGCTCCCGCCGCGCCCGTTCCGCCGGCTGGGTTCTCCGTCGTGCCGCCGAAGAATTAGTGCAAGCGAGTGCTGCCGCCTTTCGCCGGCCGTCCCATCCGCGTGGAGCTTCGCGCTTCGCTGGGTCCCCACCTGGCGGCCACCCACATACCACGGCGTGTGATTCTGCTCGACGCCGGACTGCTGGACGCCGGGCCGATGGATAAGCCGGGCGAATTCGAGCGAATCCTGGTCCACGAGATCTTCCACTTTGCCTGGGTTCGGCTCTCGAACCAGACACGCCGGAGCTGGGAAGGCATCCTGGCGGCCGAACTTGCGGTCCGCGCCGGAGGCGAGCTCGGCTGGAGCGCGGAATGGCGCAAGGATAAGCTGACGCGCGCCGATGTCCGCGGCCGCAGGCCCGCATGGCGCCGCTACGTGTGCGAAAGCTTCTGCGATACCGCAGCCTGGCTGTGCGCCGGACTTCGCGTGCATGACGAATACACGCTCGCGGCCGGCCCTCGCCGGATTCGCCGGCGCTGGTTTGCGGAGTACCTCCTTGACGGCAGGTCCGTCGCCGTGTAAGAGGATCGTATAATAGGATCATGCACGGGCAGAAACTGACGGTGCGTTCGATCCGCCGCTGGGCGCTCTTTGCGGCGGCCGTGGCGATCCTGGCTTCCTGCGAGGCTCCGATTCCCGATAACTTCCACTTAAAGTCGGCGAATGAACGCAAACCGACACCCGATTTTGCCCTGAAAGACGCGAACGGCGCCACGGTGAAGCTCTCCGCGTACAAAGGCAAGGTAGTGCTCCTCAATTTCTGGGCGACATGGTGCGGACCCTGCAAGGTCGAAATTCCCTGGTTCATGGATTTCGAGAAAACCTATAAGGATCGAGATTTCGCCGTGGTCGGAGTTTCGATGGATGAAGACGGCTGGGATGCGGTCAAGCCCTATGTCGAAGAGAAAAAGATGAACTACCGGGTGGTGCTGGGTAACGACCAGGTCTCCCAGCTCTTCGGCAGCATCGACTCGCTGCCAACTACTATCGTCATCGATCGCGAAGGCCGCATCGCCTCCATGCACGTCGGCTTGGTCGCCAAGAGCACCTATCAGAAAGAAATCGAGAAGCTGTTAGAGGCCCCCAAAGATGCTCCGAAAACCGGCGCTGTGCGCGTTCCTGGCAGCGAGCTCGCTCTGCTTCATTCCCATTAACGCCCTCGCGCAAACTAACGTTCTGTTGATGCCCAAGCCTGAGCCGGTGGCGGCCAGGGCGGGAACCATAGTCGAGGTCAAACTTCCTGTGCAACTCCGCGAAGGCTACCACGTCAACAGCGACAAGCCGCCGGATCCTTACCTGATCCCGTTGCGCCTCACCTGGGATTCCGGACCGATCACGGTCGCCGAAATCGTGTATCCCAAGCCTGAGAACCGCAAGGTCGACTTCTTCGCGGGACCGTTGCCGGTGTTCTCCGGGCACTTCGAGCTGCTCACTCGTTTTAAGGTCGCGGCGTCCGTTCCGCCCGGATTGGTCAACGTCGTGGGAAAACTTCGTTACCAGGCGTGCAACGACCGCATGTGCCTTCCGCCCAAAACCATCGATGTGACCGTGCCGGTCAGTGTCAGCCGTTGATGGCAGTGGGGCAGGCGATCTGGTCGCCTGTCGACGACTTCTGATTCGGCCCGGTGCGATCGGCGACGTTATCCTTTCTCTCCCCGCGCTCGAGGCCGCTCGCGCGACTTACACCGAAGTTTGGGCGCCGCGCCCCATGCTTCCGCTGATCCGCTTCGCCGACCGTACCCGGGCTATCGCCGATACGGGTTTGGATTTGGTGGGAGTGGTGGAAGGGGCTCGCGTCCCGGAGTTGGAAACCTTCGACTCCATCTATTCCTGGTACGGGACCCATCGTCCAGAGTTTCGAGAGGCTGTGCGCCATCTTCCGTTCACGTTTTTCCCCGCGCTTCCGCCTCCCGCCGAAGGAATCCCGCACATCGTTGTTCCGGCGCATCCGCTTGAAGACTTCGCGATCATCCATCCGTTTGCGAGCAGCCCGGCGAAACGCTGGCCACTCGACAACTTCCGCGAGGTGGCCGCGAGATTGGATATTCGCGTGGCTTGGTGTACGGGCCCCGAGGAGCCCCTGGAAGGGGCTGTCAAGATGGACGACTTATACGAGCTGGCCTGTTGGATCTCGACGGCTCGGCTGTACATCGGCAACGATTCCGGCATCGCGCATCTGGCTGCCGCCGTCGGTACGCCCGCTATCGCCATCTTCCTGGCCAGCGACCCGAGCGTCTGGGCTCCCCGCGGACAGCATGTGACTGTTTTGGATCGCCCCCGTGTCTCTGAGGTCGTCGCTGCCGCTCACGCGGCTCTGCGACAGCACGCGAGTCGCCTCCTCTAGCGTCCCAACGCCCAGGCTCTGCAAGTCCATTCCGTAGATCTTCCGCAGATTCAAATGGACCGTTTTGCCGAAACGGTTGGCTGACTCGATGCTACGCTCGGTCCCCAGGTCGATGGCCGCATTGATCACGGCCGATTCCGCCATCAGCAGATCCACATACGCCTTCGGCTTCTTTTTCACCGCGACGAGAACGTCCTGGTGCCACACCGGCGCATAGCGGTGCGCGAGCTCGGTCATTCCCGCGTCGTTCAGCCGCTGTTCGATGCCCCTCAGGACGGCCTGGATCGCGCGGCCCGTCAGTTTCCACGACGAGATCAGAGTGGTGCTGCATTCCGGGTAATCGCGCAGGTCGTAAGTAAACTCAGTGCGCGGACGGCCGTGGCACAGGCGGCTGGCCTGATACACGATCACGGGATACGCTGCCGGCCGATTCTCGAAGTGCGCTAAATCCTCGAAATACGCATCGGCCACGTTGTCTCGTAGCGAGCGTTGCAGCGCCAGAGAGACGCGCTGCCATACGCGAAAGTACTCGGGATCGTGTTCGGTCGGCGCGTTGCGCCATTGTGGATCGGTCAGCGTTGCGGTCGCCGCTGGTTTGGAGGAATGGAAGAGGTGATCAGTCATCGCGGACCGATTGTACAGCGGCGACGCAAGCGCTTCGCCCTTCGTGGGCATCGTAACTCCGTGTGTTGAAAGGGAGGTCCGGCGTTCACTCCGGACGTGACCAGCCGATGTGAAAGAGCTTAGCGCTCGAGGCTCGTGCGATCCCATTGCGCGAGCTTCGCGCCGGCCTCGTACGCGCTCTGGCAGAAATCGATAATCGCCTGATCGGGTGAAGAAGAGTTGCGCGCGTCTTCGTATTTGAAAATGAACTCGCCGAGCTGGGTGTTCCATCCGGCCGCGGCGGGACGCACAGGCTCCTTGTCCAATCCCGGTGGAACTGGGGCGCTGTACGCGTAGAAGGCCGGGTGCGGAAAACGCCGGTCGCCCGGCCAGAATCCGCAACTGGTTACTTCATGCGAGTAAGCCTCGCGTGTAACTGGATCGACGCCCTCGCGTTCAGGGGCACGACGGCCTGAAAATCGCGTCACCGCCAGATCGAAGGAGCCCCAAAAGAAATGCACGGGACTGCACTTGCCCAGGAAGCGAGACCGGAATTGCTTGAAAACGCGATCGCAGTTCACCAGAATGCGGCGGAATCGTTCGACGTATTCGGTGTCGTAAGAGGCGTGATGTGTGTCCTGGTCAAACGGTGTGACGTCGTCGAATTCCACCGGGACTTTGTAAATCTTCACTTCTATCCCGAGCGATTTGAGCGACGTCATATACTCGGCATAGAAATCCGCCACCGATCTTGGGAACAGGCGCATGCAATGCTCGACGCCGCCGCTGCTGTGAAACACAAGCTGGTGAGCCACCAGGTCGAATTCCATGGAGAACGAGCCATTCTTCCAGGGAATTGCCGATGTGCTGAGCCCGCGCGGCGTCACGTACAGAGGTACGTTCCACCAATGGTTCTCGAGCGGCGTCAGCGCCATCCGGGTCTTGCCGACGATCTGCGTCCACATGTGCAGCGTGTCGCAGGTCTGCTCCCACTCGGCAAACGGCAGGGCTGGCCAATCAGGCATCAACGGGTCTTCTTCTTCGCTTCGACGTGACCGTCGATCCAAGTCAGAATCAGGTCGGCAAGCTGAAGATTATTCTTGTCCTGCATCAGCATGTGGCTGTTGCCCTTGATCCCCATCTTGGGCAGATACATCATCTCGGCGTCGCCTCCCTTGTCCTTCACTTTCTGCACGAACTTATTGCAGCTTTCGAGCGAGCTGGCCCAGTTCGCCGGTCCGCCTTGCACGTCGTTCAGGTGATCGCCGAACATCACCATCGTCGGGATTTTCGCGATGATCGCGATCTCTTCGGGCTTCAGGTCCGGACACCCCATCTCGATCGAGATGAGACCCTTGATACCGCTGGGATCAGTGAGTGCGGCCTGCTCGGGGAAGAAGCCCGATTCAGAATGCCCCATGAGCACCGCGCCTTTCAGCTTCACCGCCAGCGCGGCCATGTTCTTCAACGTAGGATTTGGATTGGGTAGCGTCGAGTTCAGGTCGGGGATCATCTGCTTGTAGAGCTCGTCCACCGCTTCGATGGGGAACTGTCCGTCGGGGAAAGCCTCGCCGTACTTGGGGCCGAAGCGGAACACGGTCCAGGCGGTCTGATGGCTCGCCGTCAGGATGTTGGGCAACTGGCTCGGAGGCAGCGTTCCTGCTTTTACAGCATTGAGCGTGCTCGGATCGAAGCCTGAGCGCGCGCGTGACGATTGGTCAGCCAGATACACGGACCGGTCCTTGCGCACGAAGTACTCGCTCCAGCCCATGCGGTTGTCCGGAGTGGTCTCCCAAGTTTTGCTGCTCAGGCAGCATCCGTGCACCATC